>ERZ761602.1306-NODE-1306-length-46070-cov-7.505466_pt1 | contig 46070 bp, 42 predicted proteins | sample MGYA00512165_ERZ761602 | MGnify/ENA primary metagenome ERZ761602 (study PRJEB28899, sample SAMN02445085) | bioreactor sludge metagenome | biome: EBPR sludge; isolation source: Thorneside wastewater treatment plant | place: Australia: Brisbane, Thorneside...
GCCGCTGCCCTACCCTTTCTTTCCCACGCCATGCCGTTGCCGCCGTGACCTTCGATTCTTTCCCCGACTTCTCCGAAATCGCCTGCTCCATGGAATCGCTGGCGCTGGCCATCGAGGCGCGCGACGCCTACACGCGCGGGCATTGCGACCGCACCGGGCGCATCGCCCACGCGCTGGGCGAATCGCTGGATCTGGACGCGGAAGCCCTGCAACGACTCGACCTGGCCGCGCACTTCCACGACGTCGGCAAGATCGGCATTCCCGACCGCGTCCTGCTCAGCGCCAAGCGCGTCACCGGCGCGGACTGGGCGACGATGCAGTCGCACAGCGAGATCGGCGAACGTATCTTTCTCGCCAGCCGGCACGAGCACGCAGAAGCGGTGGCCGGGCTGATCCGCCACCACCACGAGGCGATGGACGGCAGCGGCTATCCCGACGGCTTGGTCGGCAGCGCCATCCCGCTGGGCGCGCGCATCCTGCGCGTGGCCGACAGCTACGACGCCATGACCACGCGCCGCCCCTACGCGCCGCAGCGCACGCACACGGAGGCGATGCGCATCCTGCACGGCGAGCAGGACGAGAAGATCGATCCGGACGTGTTCCGCGCGTTCGAGCGGCTGATGCGCGACCACGCCTGGCACGACGCCTGAGCGCCGCGCCTGCGCAACGGACAGCGCCGGCTCAGAGCTGGGATTCGATCGGCAGCCAGCCCACCGCGCGCGCCGCCAGGCGGCGCCAGAAGCCGGCCTCCGGCTCGCGCTCCCAGACCCTGGGCGGCGCGACCGAGGCGTCTTCCCAGCGCAGCCGGCCGTCCTGCAGGCGCAAGCGGTAGCTGGTGTCCGGCGCGATCTTGCCTTCGTAGCTCCGCAGCAGCGCGGCGGCGGCCTCGCGGTCGCGGAACAGCACGCCCATCTCCGTGTTGAGACCGATCGAGCGCGGGTCCAGGTTGAAGGAACCGATGAAGCCACGCTCGCCATCGACGACGTACGCCTTGGTGTGCAGGCTGGCGCCGCTGGAGCCGAACAGGCTGCTGTCCCGCTCGCCGTGCGGCATCAGCTCATACAGCTCCACGCCGCCGCGCAGCAGCGGCACGCGGTAGGGCGCGTAGCCGCCGTGCACCGCCAGCACGTCGTTGGCGGCCAGCGAATTGGTCAGCACGCCCACCCGCACGCCCTGCGCGCGCTTGGCGGTGAGCCAGCGCATGCCCTGCTCGCCGGGGACGAAGTAGGGCGAAATCAACCGCAGTTCCCGCCGCGCCCGCTGCATGTCCTCCACCAGCCGGTGCACCAGCCAGCGCTCGCGGCCTTCGCCCTGCCCCTTCGAGGCCGGGTCCGAATGCACCGCCACGTCCTCCAGCCAGTGCAGGCCGCCGCCCGCGGCCAGGGCCTTCATGCCCGGCGAGTTGCGCATGCGCTCCAGGTAGGGCGCGGCCCGGGCCGAGTGGTAGCCGGCGTCGCCGTGCCGGCGCAGGCGTGCCAGCGCGTCCTCGTCGGCGCGGCTGAGCGCGACCAGCGGGATCGCCGAAGCGCTGTTCCAGAAATCGTCGAAGATCGCCTGCGCCTGCCCCGCCGCCGGCCCCAGCAGCACCGCGTCCAGGTCCAGGAAGTTGGTCTCGGCGGCGGCATCGAAGTATTCGTCGCCGACGTTGCGCCCGCCCACCACCGCCACCCGACCGTCGGCGATCCACGCCTTGTTGTGCATGCGGCGGTTCATGCTGAAGGGGCGCAGCAGCAGTTCCACCGCGCGCCCCACGGTGCCGCTGCGGCTGCGCGAGGGGTTGAACAGCCTCACCTCGATGCGCGGATGCGCGTCCAGCGCGGCCAGTTGCGAATCCTTGCCGTGCGCAGTCATGTCGTCCAGCAGCAGGCGCACGCGCACGCCGCGGTCGGCCGCACGCAACGCCTCGTGCGCGAGCAGGTTGCCGGTGAAGTCCTGGTTCCAGATGTAGTACTGCAGGTCCAGGCTGCGTCCGGCGCCGCGCGCCGTGGCCGCGCGCACGGCGAACGCGTCCAGGTTGCCGGGCAACAGCGCCATCGCGCTGCGGCCGGGATGGGCCTCCAGCAGCGGCACCACGGCACGGTCCAGCGACGTGGCGTCGCGCGCCAGCGGCAGCGCATGCGCGGGTGCACCACGCGCGCGCTCGGCGAAACGCCCGTAGCCATACAGCGCCAGCAGCGAAGCCAGGGCCAGCACGCACAGCGCCACCGCCAACCGCCGCAGCCATCTGCGCATCTTCCCGCCCTCTTTACGCACCGGCGTCCATCCTAGCGCGTGCTTGCGCCGGACCGGCGACCGTTGCAGGCTGCCCCTTCCGCCACCGGATCGTCCGCAGACATGTCCCCAGCCCTTTCGTGGTCCCGCCTGTCCCTGTTGCCGTTGTTGGCGCTGCTGGGCGCATGCGCCTCGTCGCCGTCCGCGGCGTCGGCCGGCGACGGCGCGACCTTCATCGTCGTCCGCCACGCCGAGAAGGCCGGCGACGACCCGCGGGACCCGCACCTGTCCGCCGCCGGGCAGGCGCGCGCGCAGGCCTTGGCGCAGCGCCTGCGCAACACGCCGGTGACGGCCGCCTACGCCACCGAATTCCGCCGCACCCGCGAGACCGCCTCACCCACCGCGCAGACGCACGGCATCCCCGTCGTCGCCTACGACGCGCGTAGCGCCGCCAGCGCAACGGCGGCGCACTGGAAAACCCAGCATCCGCGCGGCACCGTGCTGGTGGTCGGCCACAGCAATACCGTGCCCGACCTGGTGGCGGCCCTGTGCCAATGCAGCGTGCAGGCGATGGACGACAGCGAGTACGACCGCCTGTCCATCGTCCGCATCGACGCTGCCGGCGCGGCCACGCTGGACGTGCAGCGCTACGGCGCACCGTCGCCATGACCTCGCCCCGGCCCTTCGGCGACTGGGACGGCAGCCCCGCCGATGCACGCCGCGTGCAACAGGCGCTGGCGGCGAACGTCCGCCTGGACGACGAATGGCCGGCCGCGCCGCGCTGGCTGGCCGGCTTCGACGTCGGCTTCGAGGACGAAGGCGCCATCACCCGCGCGGCTGCGGTGCTGCTGGACGCCGCCACCCTGCAACCGCTGGCCTGCGAAGTAGCGCGCATTCCCACCTCGATGCCCTACGTGCCCGGCCTGCTGAGCTTCCGCGAACTGCCCGCGCTGCTGGCCGCGCTGGAGCGGCTGCCGCACCGGCCGGACCTGGTGTTCGTGGACGGCCAGGGCATCGCGCATCCGCGCCGGCTGGGCATCGCCGCGCACTTCGGCGTCGCCACCGGCCTGCCCACGCTGGGCGTGGCGAAGAAAGTGCTGTGCGGCCGCCACGACGACCCCGGTCCGCACCCCGGCGATCACGCACCGCTGGTGCACCGCGGCGAACAGGTCGGCTGGGCCCTGCGCAGCAAGCTGCGCTGCAACCCGCTGATCGTCTCGCCCGGCCACCGCGTCTCCATGCAGGGCGCACTGGACTGGGTACTGCGCACCCTGCACGGCTATCGCCTGCCCGAACCCACCCGCCTGGCCGACCGGCTGGCCTCGCGGCGGGGCGAAATGCCGGGGGAAACCCTGGTGTAGGCCGGGTTTGTCGGATCGGCACTACCGTTGCCGATACCCGTTGGAATCGGGTCGCAACAGGCGAAGCGATCCTTGGGCCCGTCTCGATCGGCCGCGGGATTTCCTGCCGGAAGCGGCCATTGATCCACGCATTGCCATGCCCAGCGAACGGCACGTCGGGCAATCGTCAGAGCGCCCTAGCTCTTTCCCCGATCGATCCACGCATCGCGGGCGCAACCGTGCAGCCCGCCCTTCGCAAGGGCCACGCGCCTGGCTGGACGGGACGGATGCGAGCCGCGCAGGATTACGGCTTGAAGAGCCGCCGCATCCTCAAGCAAAAAGGAGTGATGACGAAGACGTTGATCGCCGACCACTGGTGGCGCAACTGGATCCCCAGAAGCAGGACAACGATATCGACCCCGAGCGTGTTGACGAGCAGCGCGACGGACAGGAGCTCCGGATTCGAGACGAAGAGAAGCAGGGTCACGAAACCGATGAGGGCTCCCCACCTCCTTGCAAAAGGTGTATTCAATCGGGAGGTGAAAAAGCGCATCTCATCCTGCCGCGCAGTCGCCGGAATCCAGCCAGGCTCTGGCTGCTCTCCTTATCGCCGGGTCTTTGTCCAACTCCGCTCGCTTCCAGAGCGCACCCTTCTCGCCAGGCGCCAGAATTCCCGCAACTTCGAGGGCAGCGTTCCGCAATCGCCAATGAGCACTGCTGAAGGCGATCCGCTCCACGGAATCGTACGCTTCCTTCGCCTGGAGCAACGCAACGAAGCTCAGCAAGGACATGCACCCAATGTCCGGCGAAGTGATGACCCCGGAGATTCTGGATTCGGCCACGTCGAAACTGTACTGGTCAGACAGTTTCTCGTACGGCGGGACCACCAGCAGGTTCAGAGAGATCGAAAATTCGTTGCAGGGCAATTGCGTGTGCACGTCCTCGCACGCACGAAAATGGATGACCTTACCCCTGGGCAAGGAAGTCTTTTCCAGGTATCTCAGCTCCACTTTCTCGCCTATATAACCTTGGATCTTGTCCGGTCTGCACTCGTGGATTTCCGTCCAATATCCACTTCCCAGGTAACCGACAGTCAACAGCTCGAAATTGTGGTTGTGGGCGTAATGGTAGGAGTACAGGTTCGAGTCATGCAGCATGCTCCCTGCCCTGGCCACGGGCTTTCTCCAGACATTGGCGCGGACCTTGAACATCGGATCCGAATGCAGAATGATCGACTGGCTGGAAACACCCATATTGTCCCCTGCGTAATCGTCGATTTCGGCAAGCGTCGAATTGATCGCATTCACAAGAAGCTCGCGGTCGTTCGCAAGCGCGGAAAGGATATCGGACGCATCCAGGATGCTGTCGTAGTCGCCGTATCGCACGTGCTGCCGGCTGTAAGCAATGAGTTCCCCGACCGTGGCCGTGCCCTGCACGGCCGGATATAGGCTGGTAGCCATCAGAATCCCTTCCCCTCCTGTTTCAGGTGCAAGTCGATCGCCCTGCCAGCCGCCTCGGCCACTGCAGGATGCCGGTCCATCCTGGCATGGATGAGGTATGGCTCGGCAAATTCAAGATCGATGGCGCAAAGACCCTGGATTGCCGCCCACCTGACGAAATGGGAGTCGTCCCGGGTCAGCTCCGACAAGGTTTGCAACGACGCCTGTACTGGAACGTCCTCCGAGCGGAGGATGTGCTGCAGCATCGCCGCACCCGCTTGGCGCCGGACCGGGCTGTCATGGCTGGCCGTCGCCATGACGGACATCATCGTGTCCTTGTCGAAGCACCAGACGATGGGAGCATAGGCTTTCGGGTATAGGGTGAGGGTCAGGACAGGCATCGATAGCGTGATCCGTGGAATGTCACTGCTTGCATTGAGCTCGCAGAACTGCCCCTTGGACAGCGTGATCCCGGGACCTGGCTGGGCCTTGATTCCCGCCTTGAACTCGTCAACGGCGATTCCGGACGGCAGTTTGTAGACATCAATGCGATACACGGGCCCGCTCAGATTGCCCACGAGGCAATTGAAATTCAGGCTATGCAACAGTGGGTTCTGCCTGGGCTTGTGCGCTGCCAGGCGAAGCGAATAATCCTTGGTATCGACGATCACCCATTCTTCCGCCGTCTTGGACAGCCAAGCCGGATGGGACGCTCCTCCCCCCGCCACGGACCGAAGAGATTCGGTGACGATGGCCTGCAACTCGTTCGAGTTCAAGAGCATGTCGAACTCGTCGCGGCACTCCGATGTAAGCCGATCCAAACTTCCAGCCAGGATGCAGCTCTCCGCCCGGGTGATCAGAGCGGCCAAGAGGGGAAATTTCTCAGATTCGGACAAATAATAAGGCTTTCCCAAGTCCATTCAGATCCACCGATTCGTTTGTTTCAAAGCCGCCTATTCAAGGCTGGCTCTGCTGGCGCGACGACGACGCCCCCTCCACCGGAACCGACAGAGGAGGCGCGCCTACCGCGATGTGCTACAGCAAGACGATGGCGATGGTGATCACGATCCCCAGTTCGGTCGTCGTGTTCGTCGTGGGTGCAATGTCGTCTTGTAGATCGTCCAGGAGAATCGATTTGCGATTCATTCTGCGTCCTTGTAATTGGCAGGTTGAAGTCGATACAGCTTTCTGATGTGAGCTTTGTGCCGCATCTTCGCGGCAGCATGCCCGGGCCAATTACATCCGTCTCGACGAAACGGGGGCAAACGTCGCGCTGTGCGATGCACAGCGCCCAGCAGGCTCAGAGGACGCAATCCCGATCTTGATCTTCGAAGGTACCTCTTGCTAGCGCTACAAGTATCTTTCCGCGTTCTCCATCAGTGCCACGAGACTGGCCAAGAAGGAGGTCGGCAGATGTCTAGACAGCGAAACCAACCTGGACTCCAAGGATGCGCGGACTGTTCCGGCACAGGGTTCGACGATCGGATCGATTCCCTGGACGAGCCAATTGAGACTGACGCCCATGATCCGGCTCATCGCGCGCAAGTGGTCCATGCTGGGAGAAAAGCCTTCTTCGCGTTCCCAATGGCCGACAGTGGAGCGGTTGACATGCAGTGCCTTAGCCAGTTCCGTCTGCGACAATTCGATGCCGATTCTCGCGGCACGGATCCGGGCCGCGAGCGTGTCACCTTTAACATCCAAGTCAGGTCTCCGATATTTCCATAGACAGGAGCGGCTCGCCGAGTTTCTCCGATGTGTATTGCCGAGTCAAAGAAGGTACGCATGGCTCGATTTCAAGATTGGCCGTGCAATGGCGACCGGCATACCGACAATTGAAAAATACTGCCAGCCATGGCGTCTTCTGGCCGCAACCACGGGCCTGACAACCAACCCTTCGACACGCAGGCGAACAAGCCACGGCTGAACGGGCACGCGCGAAGATCGCATCACATTTTTTCATGCACAACTCGGTCAACGACAGACCGCTGACAAGGGGAGTACATCCTCCGTTGCAAGTTGCCCGATGGCCCTGCATCGAACCGTGCAGAAGTCGCCATATGCCTTACCAGCTTCAGCTCCGCCGACCGCTCCTTCACCGCGCACATCCCGGATACCCGGGGATGTTCCTGCCCAGCACGATGTCGCGGTGCGCCTGCCATTCGCCCTCTGCTTGCACCGGGGTCACGATCCCCGTGCCGCCGCGTCCCTTGTCCGCCTTGCGCGCGGCCTCGGGGGTCAGGTGTGGGTCGTCGCGGAACAGCACGTCGTCGATGTAGTACAGCGCGCAGCCGCTTTCGATGACGTACAGGTGGATGTGCTGCGGCAGAGTGCTGCCGGGGTAGCTGCCGGGGCGGATGGTCAGGAAGGTGTACATGCCGTCCGCATCGCTGCTGGCCCATGCGCGCAGCCTGCCGTGTTGCCTGACGCCCGGGCCGCCCGATCCTTCGCCCGGATACACGCCCTGCCGGTTGGTCTGGTGCGCGTACACGATCACGCCGCGGCGCGGTCGTCCCTGCGCGTCGGTCACCCGTCCGGTCAGGCGCAGGCGTTCGCCGGGCTCGGCCTCGGGCGCGAGCCGGGCCACGGACGGCGGATCGGCGGGCAGGCCGATCAGGGGCACGTCGCAGTCTTCGCACGGCAGTCCGACGACCGGCGTGGCGGCATCGGACGGCATGCATGCGGCAAGCAGCAGCAAGGCCACAGCGCGCGCGAAACCGGCGGTGCGGACCAAGGTCGGGGGCATGGGGTGGTGCATGGGCGATCTCCGGAAGGGGCCTGGAGCAAGAGCGCGCCCGGCGGTGCGGCGTTAACCGCCGCCGGCGTGTTAACACTTCCGCCTTCTCTACCCTCTACCTCCAGGCCACTCCGGACTCCATGGGCCATGAAGGCCACGACCGATCCCTTCGACATCGCCAGGCAGGTGCAGGAAGCGCGACGGGGGTCGCAGGCGGCCTTCGCCTGGCTGTACCGCAGCTTCGCGCCGCTGGTGCACGCCATCCATCTGGGCATGGCGTCGCGCGCGCGGGCGGAGGAACTGACGCAGGAGACCTTCGCCATCGCGTTCGACCGGCTGGCGCAGTTGCGCGAACCCGCGCGCTTCGGCCCGTGGATCGCGATGATCGCGCGCAGGACCCGGCTGGCGTCCGTCGCCGAGGAACTGGAACTCGCCGACGCCGACGATCCCGCCTGGCCGGGCGCGGGCCCCGAATCGGCGGCGCAGGCCGGCGAAGCGCTGCGCGCCATCCGCGACCTGCCCGAGGCCTACCGCGAGACCTTGATCCTGCGCCTGGTCGAGGGCCTGAGCGGCCCGGAAATCGCGGCCCTGACCGGACTGACGCCGCAGTCGGTTCGCGTGAACCTTCATCGCGGCATGACCCGGCTGCGCTGCGCGCTGGGAATCGCCACGCAGCAAGAAGAGGAAAAAAGCGATGACCGGGAAACCTGATCCGCTGTGGGACCCCGACCTGCCCGGCGACGAGGCGCTGGAACGCTTGGAATCACTACTGGGCGGTTATCGGCACGTGCCGCGGCCCGGCCTCGCCTGGCCGGTACCGCGCGCTTTCGTTCACGGCAGGCGCAGGCGTCGCGTCCTGTTGGCTACCGCCGCCGTGCTCGCGGCGTGCATGGTCGGCGTCGCGGCCTGGGTGCCGTGGCGCCTGCAATGGAGCGAAAGCAGGCAGTGGGCGATCGAAGCCGGTGCCCGGCCCGGCCCGGAGTCCTTGCGCGCCGGCAGTACGCTGGCGACTTCAGCAAACCAGTCGGCCACGATCCGGGTGGCACGCATCGGCCGCATGGAGGTGATGCCGGGGACGCGGATCCGGCTGCTGGACACGCGCTCCGGGCATCATCGCCTCGAACTGCTGGAAGGGCGCGTGCGTGCGCGCATCTGGGCGCCGCCCGGCTATTTCGGCATCGCGACGGGCGCCAGCGAAACCGTGGACCTGGGCTGCGAATTCGAGATGAGCCGCGATCCGCAGGGCAAGGGAACGCTCCACGTCACCAGCGGCTGGGTCATACACCGCGTGAAAGGCCAGGAAACGCTGGTGCCCGCTGGAACCCGCCTCGACTTCGACGAGGTGCGCAGCGGCATTCCGCTCGCCACCACGGCAAGCGCCGGTTTCCGCGCCGCCGTCGAACGCCTGGACCTGGCAATGTCGCAAGGCGCGCGCGCGCCCGATATCGAGGAGACCGTCGCGCGCGAAGCGAGGGCGTCGGACAGGTTCACCCTGCTCACCCTGCTCACCCGCTACCCCGCACTCGCGTCCGGCCCGCTCTATCCCCGCCTGGCCGCGATGTTCGATGAAGCGCCCGACGCCCGGCACCGCGAGGCGTGGCAGCACGGCAGCGTGCATGCCATGAACCTGTGGTGGGAGCGGATTCCGCGCCCGCCCAAGGCATGGTGGCTCAACTGGCGCGATGCCATCGGCTGAGTGCGGCCCGATGCCGTTCCCGGCCGGGAGGCTGCTGGCCATCCCGGCTGGCGTAGTACGCCATCCATCCACGCACCATGCGCCATGCGCCATGCGTCATGCACCAATACGCATGGGGCGCGCCCGGAGCGCCGCGTTCCCGTCACCTTCTCCACGCGCGGATGCAACAAACCGTTTCCGCATCGCCGCGCGCCGCCGCGGGCATGCCGTGCGATGCTGCGCCCACTTCACGGAGGCCCGCCATGACCACGCTCATCCCTCCCCGCGAACACGACCTGGGCGGCGGCTTCGTCGTGCGCCGCGCGGTGCCCACCCTGCAGGCGCGCAGCGTCGGGCCGTTCGTGTTCGTCGACCACATGGGGCCGGCGGTGTTCGAGCCGGGCCGCGGCATCGACGTGCGCCCGCACCCGCACATCGGGCTGGCCACGGTGACCTTCCTGTGGGCCGGCGCGATCCATCACCGCGACACGCTGGGCTCGGAGCAAGTCATCACTCCGGGCGACGTCAACTGGATGACCGCCGGCCGCGGCATCGCGCATTCCGAGCGCACGCCCATGGACGTGCGCGGCGGGCGCCACGACGTGCACGGCATGCAGACCTGGGTGGCCTTACCCAGGTCCGCCGAGGAAGTGGCGCCGGAGTTCCACCACCACGCCGCCGCCAGCCTGCCGGAGCTGCGCCTCGGCGGCGCGCGCCTGCGCGTGATCGCCGGCGAAGCCTGGGGCGAAGCATCGCCGGTCAAGGTGTTCAGCGGCACCTTCAACGTGGCCGTGGACCTGGCGGCGGAGGCGGAACTGGAGGTGGAGGCCGCGCATGCGGAACGCGCGCTCTACGTGCTGGAAGGCGACGTGCAGGTGGACGGCGCCGACGTGCCGGCCCGGCACCTGCTGGTGTTCGACCGCGGCAGCCGGCCGCGGCTGCGCGCCAGGACGCCGGTGAAGGCCATGCTGCTGGGCGGCGAACCGCTGGATGCGCTGCGCCACCTGTGGTGGAACTTCGTGTCCAGTTCCAAGGAACGCATCGAGCAAGCCAAGCAGGATTGGCGCGAAGGCCGCTTCGGCCGCATCCCCGGCGAGACCGAGTTCATCCCGCTGCCGGAGCACTGACCGCGGGCGCCGATGCCGCTGGACGGTCCCGCCCCGGCCGGACGGAAGGCGCGCCGGGATAACGCAATGCAAACACCTGCCGCCCCGGTGTTCGGCTATCGTCCGCCCACCGTCATGTGACGGCGTTCGCAGAATCGAGAAAGGGGGTTCCATGAGTCTGGCAAGGAAACTGACGGCCGAGTTCCTCGGCACGTTCTGGCTGGTGCTGGGAGGCTGCGGCAGCGCGGTGCTGGCGGCGAAGTTCGGCGGCGACGGCAATCCGCTGGGCATCGGCCTGCTGGGCGTGGCGCTGGCCTTCGGCCTGACCGTGCTGACCGGCGCGTACGCGTTCGGGCACATCTCCGGCGCCCACTTCAACCCGGCGGTCAGCGTGGGCCTGTGGGCCGGCGGCCGCTTCCCGCTGAAGGACCTGGTGCCGTACATCGTGTCGCAGGTGCTGGGCGCCATCGCCGCGGGCTTCATCCTGCTGCAGATCGCGCAAGGCAACGCCGACTTCCTGCGCGATCCGAACGCCGCCGGCGTCTTCGCCAGCAACGGCTACGGCGCCATGTCGCCCGGCGGCTACACGGTGGCCGCGGCGTTCCTGACCGAGGTGGTGCTGACCGCGTTCTTCCTGGTCGTGATCATGGGCGCCACCCACGGCCGCGCGCCGGCCGGCTTCGCGCCGATCGCCATCGGCCTGGCGCTGACCCTGATCCACCTGATCAGCATCCCGGTCACCAATACCTCGGTGAATCCGGCCCGCTCCACCGGCGTGGCGCTGTTCGCCGGCCCGGCCGCGCTCGGCCAACTGTGGCTGTTCTGGCTGGCGCCGATCCTCGGCGGCCTCATCGGCGGCATGCTCTACGGCTGGCTGGGCCGCGACCGCGCCTGAGCCACCCCTGCGGCCCGGCGCTGCCCGGGCCGCAACGTGACCGGTTTCGCCATTGCGCGCCCGCATCCCGCGGGCGCGTTGTTTTGCGCCGCAGCATGGGCTATGGTCGGGACGCCTGCCGGCGGGAGACCGGCAGCCGGCGCCGCGGAACACCAGGGGAACGCAGGCCGGGCCAGAGGGCCCGACGCCGCCATCCGGTTTCCGCACGAAGCGACCGCCCGCCCGCCGTGGCGGCCTTGCCTTGGGGAACCCGAATGAAGAAGACCTTGTCCGCGTTCTGCCTGTCGCTCCTGTCCGTGCCCGGCTGGGCGCAGCAGGCACCACCGCCCTGCCCCACTCTGCCCGGCAATACCGAGCTGCGCTGGGAACAGCGCGCCGATGTCGGCTTCATCACCTGCCGGGCGGTGTCGCCCGACGGCCGCCCGGTGCTCAACGTCATGCTGACCTCGCGCGACCCGAAGATCCGCCTGCAACGCGCGCTGCGCGCCGAGGAAAGCACCTTCTCCGGCGAGAAGATGTACTGGTACCGGCTGGACCTGGGCGGCCGCGAAGTCCCGGGCATGGAGTCGCGCCGCATCAGCGTGGTGGAACTGGACGACGATCTCTACGCCCAGGTGTGGATCAACGCCGACTCGCAGCAGGAACTGGCCACGCTGATCGGGCTGGCGCAGCAACTGGACGCCAGCGCGACCAGCGCACCGTTGTCGGCGGGGCGCTGAGCGCGGTCGACAGCGACGCGCTGTTTCCTGTCCGCCGGCGCGGCCTTCCATCTCCTGCCAAGGCCCGCAGGTCGAACGCATCCATCGACCGACACCGCTTGCCCTGCACGTCGCGCGCGCGTAACGACGGCATTCCTTGCACACACATTCCCACCGCATGAAGCATACGCGGCGGGACAGCACGGGCGCCGCGAACGCAGGCGGCCTAGAAGCGGCCTTCCTGGAAATCCACGAACGCCTGCATGAGCTCCTGCTTCGTGTTCATCACGAACGGACCGTAGCGCATCACCGGCTCGCGCAGCGGCGGGCCCGCCACCAGGATCAACCGGGCCGGGCGACTGCCGGCGCGCAGTTGCAGCCGTTCGCCGCCGCCCAGCACGCCCATCTCGTGCGTTTCCAGCGCACGCGCCTGCTCGTCTTCGCCGACCGTCAGCGCGCCTTCGAACACGTAAGCGAAGGCGTTGTGGCCGGCGGGCAGCAGGTATTCCCAGCCCGTGCCCGGTTGCAGGGCGATGTCCAGGTAGACCGGATCGGTGGCCGGCTGCGAGATCGGGCCGCGCACGTCGCCGACGGCGCCAGCGACGACCTTCACTTCCACGCCCCTGGCTGGATGCGCCACCGGGATGTCGGCCGGCGGGAATTCCTGGTACTTGGGCGCGGTCATCTTGTCGCGCGCGGGCAGGTTTACCCAGAGTTGGAAGCCGCGCATGCGGCCGGACTCCTGCTCCGGCATCTCCGAATGCACCAGCCCTCGGCCGGCGGTCATCCACTGCACCGCGCCCGGCGTCAGCAGGCCCTCGTTGCCGTGGTTGTCGCGGTGGCGCATGCGCCCGTCCAGCATGTAGGTGACCGTCTCGAAGCCGCGGTGCGGGTGCTCGGGAAAGCCGGCGATGTAGTCCTCGGCCTTGTCGGTGCCGAACTCGTCCAGCAGCAGGAACGGGTCCAGGTCCGGCAGGTCGGGGCCGCCGATCACGCGCGTCAGCTTGACGCCCGCGCCGTCGGACGTAGGGCGCCCGCGCACGATGCGCGCGACGAAGGTGGGAGTGGTATCGGTCAGGGTGCCCATGGTGCCTCCAGTTCGGATGCTCGACAAGATGGCACCCGCCTTCCCGCTTCGGAACCGCGGCCGCCGTAACCGTCCGTTCCATCCATGGCGCGCCCCCCATCCGTAGGAGGGGTTTCAGCCCGACCCGCGGGAACGAAAAACATTCGCCGCGGATGACACGGATTTGAACGGACAAGCCTTGTCGCTTTATCCGCGCAATCCGCACCAATCCGTGGCTGAAAGGTTTTCCCGTTCCCGCGGGTCGGGGCTGAAGCCTCTCCTACACAGGTTCAGGCGATGTAGACGGACTTGATGTTCATGAACTCGTGGATGCCGTGCTCGGCCAGTTCGCGGCCGAAGCCGGAGCGCTTGGTGCCGCCGAACGGCAGGCGCACGTCGCTGCGCACGATGGCGTTGACGAAGGCCGCGCCGACCTGCAACCGCTGCGCGATCCGGTCGCCACGCTCCGCGTCGCGCGTCCACACGCTGCCGCCCAGGCCGAACGTGGTGTCGTTGGCCACGCGCACGGCTTCGTCCTCGTCCTTCACCCGCAGGATGCTGGCGACCGGGCCGAACAGTTCTTCCTCGTAGGCCGGCATGCCGGGCGCCACCGCGTCCAGGATCGACGCCGGGTAGCCGGCGTGGGTCGAGGCATCGGGCTCGCAGCCCAGCAGCACGTTCGCCCCGCGCGCGATGCTGGCCTGCACCTGCCGGTGCAGTTCGTCGCGCAGGTCCCGGCGCGCCATCGGTGCCAGCGTGGTCGCCTCGTCCTGCGGGTCGCCCAGCCGCAGCTTCGCCGCCGCGTCCACGAAGCGCTGCACGAATGCGTCGGCGATCCCTTCCAGCACGATGAAGCGCTTGGCCGCGATGCAGGTCTGCCCGGCGTTGCCGAAGCGCGAGGCCACGGCGCCGGCGACGGTCTTCTCCAGGTCGGCGTCGTCCAGCACCACGAAGGCGTCGCTGCCGCCCAGTTCCATCACCGTCTTCTTCAACTGGCCGCCGGCGTTGGCGGCCACCGAGCGCCCTGCCCGCTCGCTGCCGGTCAGCGTCACCGCCGCCACGCGCGGGTCGCGGATCACCTCCGCAGCCTGGTCGTTGTCGATGTGCAGCACGCCGAACACGCCTTCCGGCAGACCGGCCGCCTGCAGCACCTCGGCGATGAGGTCGGCGCAGCGCGGTACGTTGCTGGCGTGCTTGAGCGCGGCCACGTTGCCGGCCATCAAGGCCGGCGCGAGGAAGCGGAACACCTGCCAGACCGGGAAATTCCACGGCATCACCGCCAGCACGCAGCCGATGGGCTCGTAGCGCACATAGCTGCGCTGGCCGTCGGTGGCGACGGGACGGTCGTGCAGGTAGTCGGCGGCGTGGTCAGCGTAGTAGTCGCAGGCGCCGGCACACTTGTCGACTTCGGCCAGGGCTTCCTTGCGCAGCTTGCCCATCTCCGCGGTCATGATGCGCTGGATGTCGTCGCGGCGGCGGCGCAACTCGGCGCCGATGGCGCGCAGCACCGTGCCCCGCTCCTGCAACGAGCGCCGCGCCCACGCCGGGAACGCCGCCTGCGCCGCAGCCAGCGTGGCGTCCACCTGCGCGGAAGTCATCAGTTCGTGGCGGTACTCGACCTGGCCAGTCGCGGGATTGACGGTTTCGATGGTCATGGGGTGCGGTTCCGGAATGCGTCGGAAGATGGGGCGAGTGCGTCGGAGGATTCTGCGAGCGGCGACGTTACGGGGCCGTGGCGAAGCCGGCCCGGGACGGCATGCGGCCCGCCATCGTCATCCCGGCGCAGGCCGGGCTCCCTTCCGCTTCTCCCCGCTTCGTTGCGAAAAGACCGCGCAAGAATCGAAGCGGGCCGCGGTTTTCAGCCCTTGGCCCCGGCGCCCTACCCATTCTCCTGCAACGCCAACTGCATATCCTGCTGCCGGCGCTTCTCCTCACGGTACATGAACCACCAGCCGATGAGCGCGGCGAGGGTGACCACCAGGATCATCAGTGTGGCGAGGGCGTTGATCTTCGGGCTCAAGCCCAGGCGCACCGACGAGAACACCTTCATCGGCAGCGTGGTGGAACTGGGGCCGGCGACGAAGCTGGCGATCACCACGTCGTCCAGCGACAGGGTGAAGGCCAGCAGCCAGCCCGATACCAGCGCCGGCGCGATGATCGGCAGGGTGATCAGGAAGAACACCTTGATCCGGTTCGCGCCCAGGTCCATCGCCGCTTCCTCCAGCGACTTGTCCAGTTCGGACAGGCGCGAGGACACCACCACGGTGACGAAGGCCAGGGTGAAGGTGACGTGCGCGATCCAGATCGAGACGATGCCTCGCGGCTGCAGCCCGACCACCTGCCCCAGCGAGACGAACATCAGCAGGATCGACAGGCCGATGATGACCTCGGGCATCACCAGCGGCGCGGTGATCAGCGCGCCGAACAGGGTCTTGCCCGGGAAGCGCCGCATCCGCGTCATCACCAGCGCGGCCATCGTGCCCAGCACCACCGCCGCGGTCGCGGTCCAGAACGCCACCTTGATGCTGATCCACGCCGCGTCCAGCATCTGCTTGTCGCGGAACAGTTCGCCGTACCACTTGAACGAGAAGCCGGACCACACCGTGGCCAGGCGCGACTCGTTGAAGGAGTACACCATCAGGATGGCCACCGGCGCGTACAGGAACACGAAGCCCAGCCCCAGCACCGTCCAGTTGACGGCGCGCCGCCCGATCCGGCTCATGTCAGCCTCCCTTCCATCTCGCGCTGCTGCACCCGGTTGAAGATCAGGATCGGGATCAGCAGCAGGATCAGCATGACGATGGCCACGGCCGAGGCCGCGGGCCAGTCGCGGTTGTTGAAGAACTCGCCCCACAGCACGCGGCCGATCATCAGCGTGTCCGGCCCGCCCAGCAGTTCCGGGATGACGAACTCGCCCACCGCCGGGATCATCACCAGCATGCAGCCGGCGACGATGCCGGCCCGCGACAGCGGCAGGGTGATGGTGAAGAACGCCCTCCACGGCTTGGCGCCCAGGTCGTAGGCGGCCTCCAGCAGGCGCTGGTCGTGCTTGACCAGGTTGGTGTACAGCGGCAGCACCATGAACGGCAGGTAGCAGTAGACGATGCCGATGTAGGCGGCCATCGGCGTGTACAGGATCTGCAGCGGCTCGTCGATGAGGCCGATCTTCATCAGCAGGTTGTTGAGCAGGCCGTTGTTCTTGAGGATGCCGATCCAGGCGTAGACGCGGATCAGGAACGAGGTCCACGACGGCAGCACCACCAGCATCATGGCGATATTGCGCGAGGAAGCCGGCAGCCGGGCGATCACGTAGGCGATGGGGTAGCCGACCAGCAGCGCGAGGAAGGTGGAGATGGCCGCGATCTTGATCGAGCTCAGGTAGGCCTCGACGTACTGCGAGTCGGTGAACAGCGCCGTGTAGTTGCCCAGGTTGAGCTTGAGCGTGAGCGCCTCGTCGATGTATTCCAGGATCGGCGTGTACGGCGGCATCGCGATCGCCAGCTTGGCGAAGGAGATCTTCAGCACGATCAGGAACGGGATGGCGAAGAACAACAGCAGCCACACGTAGGGCACCGAGATCACGCCCCAGCGCGGCCCCGGCAGGCGCTTGGACAGCGAACGGAGGATGTTCATGAGGTCAGCACCACGCCGTCGTTGTCGCCCCACCACACCCAGACCTCGTCGTTCCAGGTCAGGCCCTCGCTGGCCCAGCGCTGCACGTTGGCGAAGTTGGCCATGAACTTGTAGCCGCTGGGCAGGCGCACGTGGTAGACGGAATGACTGCCGAAGTAGGCGATGTCCTCGATCGTGCCGCGCGCCTTGTTGTACGGCTGCTCCGGCTCCTGCTTGCCGATGCCCAGCTTCTCCGGACGCACCGCGAAGCCCACCTCCTGCCCTTCGAACCCGGAGATGCCGTGGCCGATGTAGACCGGCACCGGCAACTGCGGCGAGCGGATGGTCACGTAGTCGGACTCGTCGTCCTCGACCACCCCCTCGATAAGGTTGACCGAGCCGATGAACTCGGCGGCGAAGCGGCTGGTGGGCTGCTCGTAGATCTCGTCGGGCGTGCCGACCTGGCGGATCCAGCCCTGGTCCATCAGCGCGATGCGGGTGGCCATGGTCATGGCCTCCTCCTGGTCGTGGGTGACCATCACGCAGGTCACGCCGGACTTCTCGATGATGCTGACCAGTTCCAGTTGCATCTGCGAGCGCAGCTTCTTGTCCAGCGCGCCCATCGGCTCGTCGAGCAGCAGCAGCTTGGGTCCCTTCGCCAGCGAGCGCGCCAGTGCCACGCGCTGCTGCTGGCCGCCGGAGAGCTGGTGCGGCTTGCGTTTGGCCAGCTTGCCCAGTTGCACCAGCGCCAGCATCTCCTCGACTCGCTTGCGGATGGCCTCCTTCGACAGCCCATCCTGCTTCAGGCCGAAGGCGATGTTCTGCTCCACCGTCATGTGCGGGAACAGCGCGTACGACTGGAACATCATGTTGAGCGGCCGTTCGTAAGGCGGCAGATCGTTGAGCAACTGCCCGTCCAGGAAGATCTTGCCGGAGGTCGGCTTCTCGAAGCCCGCCAGGCAGCGCAGCAACGTGGACTTGCCGCTGCCCGAGCCGCCCAGCAGGGCGAAGATCTCGCCCTTGCGGATGGTCAGGTTGGTGTCGTCGACAGCGACGAAGCCGTCGAATTCCTTGCGCACGTCGACGATGCGCAGGTACTCCTGCGCGCTCGCCTTGCCGTTCGGTGCCACGTCCTTGCCGCCGTTGCCCTGCTCTGCCATGTGGTGTGCCCCGGTTCTGATCGTGTAGGACGGATGTGCCGGTCAGTCGCCCGCTGCGCGGGCTGCAAGGTGGGTCAGTCGCGCCTTCGGCGCTGTCAGCAGGCGTTGTCGCGCGCTGCCGACAGGCGGCGAAGCTGCCGACTCACCCTCTCGGCTGCTCTTTCACTTTTTCTGCCATGTGTTGTGCTCCGATTCTGATCGTGTGGGACGGATGGGGCAGTCAGTCGCACGCTGCTGACAGGCGGCGAAGCCGCCGACTCACCTCCTCACCCCTCACCGCCTTCCTCACTTGCCCGTCTTCAGTTCCGTCCAGATGCGCGTGTACTGGCGGTCCACTTCCGGCGGGATGATGGCGAAGGTGAACAGCTTGGCCTCCACTTCCGGCGTGGGATAGATGGTCGTGTCCTCGGTGATGCTCTTGTCCATCAGCGCCTTGGACTTGGGAATGGCGTTGGGGTAGCTGATGAAGTTGGAGTTCTTCGCCATCACCTGCGGGTCCAGCAGGTAGTTGATGAAGGCGTAGGCCTGCTCGATGTGCTTGGCGTCCTTGGGGATGGACAGCATGTCGAACCACTGCGGCGCGCCTTCCCTGGGGATGGCATAAGCGATGTTGACGCCGTTGCCGGCCTCGGCGGCGCGGTCGCGCGCCTGGATGATGTCGCCGGACCAGCCCACCACCAGGCAGGTATCGCCGTTGGCCATGGCGTCGATGTACTGCGAGGAATGGAAGTTGGTGACGTAGGGCCGGATCGACTTGAGCAGCGCGGCGGCCTTGTCGATCACCGCCGGGTCGGTGCTGTTGGGGTCTTCGCCCAGGTAGTTCAGCGCGACCGGGATGATCTCCGACGGCGTGTCCAGCAGGGTCACGCCGCAGTCCTTCAGCTTGGCGATGTTCTCCGGCTTGAACACGATGTCCAGGCTGTTGGCGATGTCGGTGTTGCCGAACGCCGCCTTCACCTTGTCCACGTTGTAGCCGATGCCGGTGGTGCCCCACATGTAGGGCACGGCGTACTGGTTGCCCGGGTCCTGGTTCTCCAGCCGCTTCATGATGGCCGGGTCCAGGTTGGCGTAGTTGGGGATCTTCGACTTGTCCAGCGGCATGAACACGCCTGCCTGGATCTGCCGGCCCAGGAAGTTCAGCGTGGGCACCACCACGTCGTAGCCGCTGCTGCCGGCCAGCAGCTTGGTTTCCAGCACTTCGTTGCTGTCGAACACGTCGTAGGTCACCTTGATGCCGGTGGCCTTCTCGAACTCGGGGATGGTGTCCTCGGCGATGTAGTCGGACCAGTTGTAGACGTTGACCTGCCCGCCGCCGGCCGCATCGCCGCCTTCACTGCCGGACTTGCCGCCGCACGCGGCGAGGGTGCACAGGGCCAGGGTGGTTGCCAGTACGCGCAGTTTCATCCATCTCTCTCCGTTCGGCCCGCGAGGGCGGTGGTGATGTGGTCCCGGCACCGGCCTCGGCCGCCGCGGGCGTGCTGTCATTGCTGTGGCCGGTTCCGTGCCGCTCGGCTCCCGTTTCTTCCCCTTCCCCTTACCTAGTTGCCGGTCAGTCGCTCGCTGCGCGTGCTGCAAGGAGGTCAGTCGCGCCTCCGACGCTGTCAGCGGAAGCCGCATCCCTGCCTGCTGACAGGCGGCGGAGCCGCCGGCTCGCCTCCTCACTCCTGACCGCCTTCCTCACCTGCCCGTCTTCAGCTCCGTCCAGATGCGCGTGTACTGGCGGTCCACTTCCGGCGGCAGCACCGCGAAGGTGAACAGTTTGGCGTCCACCTCCGGCGGCGGGTAGATGCTGGTGTCCTCGCTGATGGAGGCTTCCACCATCGGTCGCGACGCCGGCACCGCGTTCGGATAGGTGACGTAGTTGGTGTTGGCCGCCGCCACCCGCGGCTCCAGCATGTAGTTGATGAAGGCGTAGGCTTCGTCCACGTGCTTGGCGTCCTTGGGAATGGCCATCATATCGAACCACTGCGGCGCGCCTTCCTTGGGGATGGAATAGGCCACGTTGACGCCGTTGCCGGCCTCGGCGGCGCGGTCGCGCGCCTGGATGACGTCGCCCGACCAGCCCACCACCAGGCAGACGTCGCCGTTGGCGAGGTCGTTGATGTACGAGGACGAGTGGAAGTTGCGGATGTAGGGGCGGATCGACTTGAGCAGCGCGGTGGCCTTGTCGATCACCGCCGGATCGAAGCTGTGCGGGTCCTCGCCCAGGTAGTTCAGTGCGATCGGGATCAGTTCCGAGGGCGTGTCCAACACGGTGATGCCGCAGTCCTTCAGCTTGGCCGCGTTCTCCGGCTTGAACACCACGTCCCAGCTACCGGTCACGTCGGTGCTGCCGAAGATGGCCTTGATCTTGTCCACGTTGTAGCCGATGCCGCTGGTGCCCCACAGGTAGGGCACGGCGTACTGGTTGCCCGGGTCCTGCAGCGCGATGCGCTTGAGCATCTCCGGGTCGACGTTCTTCAGGTTGGGGATCCTGCTCTTGTCCAGCGGCATGAACACGCCGGCCTGGATCTGCCGGCCGAGGAAGCTCAGCGACGGCACCACCACGTCGTAGCCGCTGCTGCCGGCCAACAGCTTGGTCTCGACCATCTCGTCGCTGTCGAACACGTCGTAGGTGACCTTGATGCCGGTTTCCTTCTCGAACTCCGGCAGGGTGTCCTCGGCGATGTAGTCGGACCAGTTGTAGACGTTGAGGGTCCGGGTCGGTGCATCGCCGGCGTCCTTGCCGCCGCAGGCCGCCAGCACGGCGGCGGCCAGCACGACGGAGAGGGTCTTGAGCTTCATCGCGTTCTCCATGGAACAGGATCGGGGGATGGGACCATCATACGCCCGCGCTGCGGCGCCGTGACGCAGCGCACGCCGCTCAGAGCCCGAGGTCCGCCGCAGTGTCGTTCAACGCCTTCCACGTTTTCTCGAACAGTTCGTCCACCTGCTCCCGCGTCATCACCAGCGGCGGCGATAGCAGCATGGCGTCCCAGGTGGCGCGCAGGATTAGGCCGTGGCGCAGGGCGTGGTCGCGGCAGACCGGGCCGACCGTGCCGCGCTCCGGGAAGAACCGGCGGCTGCGCTTGTCCGGCACCAGTTCCAGCGCGCCGACCATGCCGGCGATGCGCGCCTGCCCGACCAGCCGGTGCTCGCCCAGTTCGGCCCAGCGCTGGGCCAGGTAGGGGGCGACCTCGGTCTTGGCGTGCTCGACGATCTTCTCGTCCTGCAGGATGCGGATGTTCTCCAGCGCCACCGCCGCACACACCGGGTGGCCGGAATAGGTGGCGCCGTGCGCCAGCTCGCCGCCCTGCTCCTTCAGCACCTTCGCCACGCGGTCGTTGAACATGGCCGCGCCCAGCGGGATGTAGCCGGAGGTGATGCCCTTGGCCACCGGCATAATGTCCGGCTGGAAGCCGAAGTACTGGCTGCCGAACCATTCGCCGGTACGGCCGAAGCCGCAGATCACTTCGTCGGCCACCAGCAGCACGTCGTACCGGCGGCAGATGCGCTCGATCTCGGGCCAGTAGGTCTTCGGCGGGATGTAGACGCCGATGGCGCCCATGATCGGCTCGCCGATGAAGGCGGCCACGCGCTCCGGGCCGAGTTCCAGGATCTTCTGCTCCAGCCGGCGCGCGGCGAGCAGGCCGTACTCGTCCTCGGACAGGTCGCCGCCGTCGGCGAACCAGAACGGCGGGTCGATGTGGTGGATGTCGGGGATCGGCAGCCCGCCCTGCTTGTGCATGCCCTTCATGCCGCCCAGGCTGGCGCCGGCCATGGTGGTGCCGTGGTAGCCGTCGTGGCGGCCGATGAAGATGTTCTTCTGCGGCTGGTCCTGCACCGCCCAGAAATGCCGGACCAGGCGCAGGATGGTGTCGTTGGCCTCGGAGCCGGAATTGACGAAGAAGGAATGGTTGATGTCGCCCGGCGCCAGCTCGGCCAGCTTGGCCGCCAGCTCGATGGTCGGCTCGGTGGTGCACTGGAAGAAGCTGTTGTAGTAGGCCAACTGCGTCATCTGCTTCGACGCGGCCTCGCCCAGTTCCCTGCGGCCGTAGCCGATGTTGACGCACCACAGCCCGGCGAAGGCGTCCAGCAGCCGGTTGCCGTCCGCGTCCCAAACGTAGCAGCCCTCGCCGCGGGTCAGGATGCGCGTGCCCCGCTTGGCCAGCGCGGCGTTGTCGTTGAAGGGGTGCAGGTGGTGCTCGGCGTCGAGCTTCTGCAGGGTGCGGGTGTCCAGGCGGGTCATGTGGGCTCCAGGTGTCTAGCCCCTCTCCCACCGGGAGAGGGGTTGGGGAGAGGGGCAACGAAGCCGCGATGACCAACCGCCGCGGCCCATCACCCCTCATCCGGCGCTACGCGCCACCTTCTCCCGGAGGGAGAAGGGAACAGCATTCAGTCAGACGTTCAACAACAGGAATTCCCGCTCCCACGAGCTGATCACGCGGAAGAAGGTCTCGTATTCCTTGCGCTTGACCGAGACGTAGGCGCGCACGAAGCGCGGCCCCAGCATCTCGTGCAGCGGCTTGCAGCCTTCCAGCTCGTCCAGCGCCTCGCCCAGCGAGCGCGGCAGGTCGTAGCCGGTCGCCTTGGCGCTGCCGGCGGTGGGGCCGGTGGGCTTGAGCTTGCCGCGGATGCCGAGCAGGCCGCAGGCCAGCGTCGCCGCCATCGCCAGGTAGGGATTGGCGTCGGAGCCGGCGAAGCGGCTCTCCACCCGCTGGTTCTCCGGCGTGTCCATCGGCACGCGCAGGCCGCAGGTGCGGTTGTCGTAGCCCCATTGCACGTTGCTAGGCGAGACCTCGCCGAACATCAGCCGGCGATAGGAATTGACGTTGGGCGCGAAGAACGCCATCGCCATCGGCACGTACTTCTGCAGCCCGCCCAGGTAGTGGCCGAACACCGTGCTGAACCGGCCTTCCTGCCTGCCGGTGAAGACGTTGCGCCCCTTGCGGTCCACCACGCTCTGGTGAATGTGCATGGCGCTGCCGGGCTCGTTCTCCATCGGCTTGGCCAGGAAGGTGGCATAGACGCCGTGACGCATCGCCGCCTCGCGCATGGTGCGCTTGAACAGGAACACCTGGTCGGCCAGTTGCAGCGCGCCGGCGTGGGTGAAGTTGACTTCCAGTTGCGCGGCGCCGGATTCGTGGATCAGCGTGTCCACGTCCAGTTCCATCGCCCCGCAGTAGTCGTACATCAGGTCGAGGATGGGGTCGAACTCGTTGACCGCGTCGATGGAGTACGACTGCCGCGCGGTCTCCGGGCGCCCGGAGCGGCCGGCCGGCGGCAGCAGCGGGAAATCCGGGTCGGTGTTCTTCTGCACCAGGAAGAACTCCAGTTCCGGCGCCACCACCGGGCGCAGGCCTTCCTTCTCGTATTCGGCCAGCACCCGGCGCAGCACGTTGCGCGGCGCCAGTTCGTGCGGCCGGCCGTCCTTGGTGTAGCAGTCGTGGATGATCTGGGCGGTGGGATCGGTGGCCCACGGCACCATGCGCACGGTGTCCGGGTCCGGGCGCAGGAACATGTCCGAATCCGACGGCGAGGTCAGTTCGTAGTAGTCGTCCGGATAGTCGCCGGTGACGGTGGTGGCGAAGATGCCTTCCGGCAGGCGGGTGCCATAGTCGTGGCTGAACTTGTCGGCCGGGATGATCTTGCCGCGCGCGTTGCCGGTGATGTCGGGCACCAGGCACTCGACCTCGGTGATGCGGCGCTCCTTCAGCCAGCGGCGCAACGAACTTTCGGCGGGCTCGGCGGTTTCGGACTTTCTTCGTGGTGTCTGTTTCGGGCTCATGGCGGATGCGTGCGGGAAGGAAGAGGGCCGGCGCGGTCAGCGGCCGGACGGCGACGGCGCAGGCGCGGTGCGGCCTGCGCGTCCTTTCCATGGCGGCGGGTGCCGCCGCTTCACGCCGAACCCCCGCGCTGCGCCGCGCGTGCGCGGCAGGCGTCGCCGAAGGCGCGGAAGATGGCCAGGTAGAACGGGTTTTCGGCGACCTTCCATTCCGGATGCCACTGCACGCCAAGCATGAAGGCCGGGCCGTCGTGGCGGAAGGCTTCGACCAGCCCGTCCGGCGCGGTGGCCTCCACGGCCAGGCCGTCGCCCAGCCGGCGCACGCCCTGCCCGTGCAGCGAATTGACCATGGCGCGCCCGGCGCCGGCGATGCGCGCCAGCAGGCCGTCCGGCGCCAGCGCGACCTCGTGCGCCGGGCCGTATTGCACGTCCAGCGGATCGTCCTTGTTCTCGCGGTGGTCCATGAAGCCGGGCTGCTCGTGCACCTTCTGGTACAGGCTGCCGCCGAAGGCCACGTTGACCTCCTGGAAGCCGCGGCAGATCGCCAGCACCGGCACGCCCATCTCCACCGCCAGCGGAATGATCGGCAGGTTGGTGGCGTCGCGGCGCGGATCGAGCAGGTTGCCCTCGTAGCTGGACTCGTCGCTGTAGTGGTGCGGCTCGATGTTGCTGACCGCCCCGGTCAGCAGCAGGCCGTCCAGCCCGTCCAGCACGTCGCGCAGCGGCAGCACCGGTTCCAGCGTGGGCACCAGCAGCGGCAGCGCACCGGCCCCATCCACCACCGCGTGCACGTATTTCTCGCCGACGGCAAGGAAGGGATGCACACCGATGTGCTTGTGGTCGGTCGGCAGACCGACCCGCGGCAGGCGGGTCATGCGGGAAGGCCGGAAGTGGCTTCGGGCCAACTTAACCCGGCCGTTTTATTTTTACAACACGGGCCCGCCAAACGACGCTCCAGATTCCCGGATGGTGCGCTGCGGCACCTTTTTCGGGCATTCCAGGCCGTTTCTTGCCATGCATGCGTTGAGTATTCTTGACGGACGAAGCCCTCTGCTAAGCTGCGCCGCAGCCTCCAGGAACGCCACCATGCGCCTCGATTCCGCGTCCTCCCTGCCCGCCGACGATGCCGCCACGCTGGCGGCGATCCCCGACTGCGAGCAGGTCGACCTGCTGCTGCCGGACATGAACGGCCTGCTGCGCGGCAAGCGCGTGACCCGCGAGGCGCTGGACAAGGTCTACCGCGACGGCGTGTGCCTGCCGATGTCGCTGATCGCCACCGACATCACCGGCAACACGGTGGAAGAGACCGGGCTGGGCTACGACATCGGCGACGAGGACCGCATCTGCCGGCCGGTACCCGGCTCGCTGCGGCCGGTGCCGTGGTCGCCGCGCCCGGCAGCGCAATTGCTGCTGTCGATGGAGAACGCGCAGGGCGGCATGTTCGAGGCCAACCCGCGCGAAGTGCTCAAGCGCGTGCTGGCGCGCTACGCGGCGCGCGGACTGAAGCCGGTGGTGGCGGTGGAACTGGAGTTCTACCTGTTCGACCAGCGCACGGACGACGCCGGCCGCCCGCGCACGTCGATCAACCCGGCCACCGGCCAGCGCAACACCAGCACGCAGGTCTACTACATGGAAGACCTGAACGACTACCGCGGCTTCACCGACGCGGTGGCCGCCGCCTGCCACGCGCAGCGCATCCCCGCCGACACCGCGGTGGCCGAATACGCGCCGGGCCAGTTCGAGATCAACCTCAAGCACCGCGACGACGCGCTGCTGGCCTGCGACGACGCCCTCTACCTGAAGCGCGTGATCAAGGCGGTGGCGCAGCAGCAGGGGCTGATGGCCAGCTTCATGGCCAAGCCCTTCGCCGGCCAGGCCGGCAGCGGCATGCACATCCACGCCAGCGTGCTGGACGCCGACGGCCGCAACGTCTTCGCCTCGCCGCCGCACGCGCCGGCCGACGCGCTGAAGCACGCCATCGGCGGCCTGCAGCGCAGCGACCAGGACTGCCTGCTGCTGTTCGCCCCGCACGCCAACAGCTACCGGCGTTTCGTGCTCAACGCCTTCGTGCCGCTCAACGACGTGTGGGGCTACAACAACCGCACCGTCGCCATGCGCATCCCGCACAGCGACGAGGCCAACACCCGCATCGAACACCGCATCGCCGGCGCCGACGCCAACGTCTACCTGGTCACCGCCGCGGTGCTGGCCGGCATGCTGCACGGCATCGAGCAGGGCTTCGATCCCGGCCCGCCGGTCACCGGCAACGCCTACGCGCAGACCGGGATCCGCACCCCGTTCTGGCGCGAAGCCATCACCTCGTTCATCGGCAGCAGGTTCATCCGCGAGCAGTTCGGCGAATCCTTCCGGCACATCTACGGCCAGCAGAAGCTCAAGGAGATGCACAGCTTCTACACCGAGGTGACCGATCTGGAATACGCGTGGTACCTGCGGGCGGTGTGATGCGTCGCCGGCCCCACCTCCCGCGGTGCTTAACCACCTCGTCCCAGCGCAAGCCGGGACCCATCGCGTTTTTTTCGTCGGACTACGAAGACGCCGGGAAAAGTACAGACAAGGGCAAAGGCGAAGTGGATCCCAACCTGCGCTGGAATGACGGGGCGGAGATGCGATGAGTGCGTCCGCGCCCCCGGGGTCGTATCCCGCCTCCTGGTACGCCGCCAGCGCCACGCCGCTGCCGCCACAGCCGGCGCTGGAAGGCCGCATCGACGCCGACGTCTGCATCCTCGGCGCCGGCTATACCGGGCTGTCGGCGGCGCTGGAACTGGCCGAGGCCGGTTACCGGGTAGTGGTGCTGGAAGCCGAGCGCATCGGCTGGGGCGCGTCCGGGCGCAACGGCGGGCAGGCCATCGCCGGGTTCGGTTGCGGCGAGGCGGCGCTGGAAAGGCTGGTCGGCTTCGACGATGCCAAGAAGATGTTCGACCTGTCGGTCGAGGGGCTGCATTGGCTGCGCGGGCGCATCGAGCGCCACGGCATCGCCTGCGACTGGCGCAACGGCCACGCCACCGTGCCGATCAAGCCGCGCCAGCAGCGCGAGGTGCAGCAGGCGGTGGAGGACTTCAACGTCCGCTACGGCCATCCGGTGCAATGGTGGGACCACGAGCGCCTGCGCGCCGAACTGGCCAGCGACCGCTACCTGGGCGCGATGTACGACCCGCTCAGCGGCCACCTGCATCCGCTGGAATACGCCCTGGGCCTGGGCCGCGCCGCGCTGGCGGCGGGGGTGCGCATCTTCGAGCGCTCGCGCGTGACCGCGCTGGTGCGCGGGCCGAGCCCGGTGCTGAAGACCGCCGCCGGCGAAGTGCGCTGCTCGTTCGCCGTCATCGCCGGCAATGCGCTGCTGCACGGCATCGCCCCGGAACTGGAAGCGCGGATGATGCCGGTGGGCACCTACGTCGCCGCCACGCCGCCGCTGGGCGCCGAGCGCGCCCGGGCGCTGATCCGCAACGACATGGCGGTGGCCGACACCAACTGGGCGCTGGACTACTTCCGCCTCGGCCGCGACCACCGCCTGCTGTTCGGCGGCCGCGCCAGCTATTCCACCCTGCCCCCGCCCAACCTGCGCGGGGTGATGGCACGCCGCATGCATCGCGTGTTCCCGCAATTACGTGATGTGAGAATCGAATACCTGTGGGGTGGGATGATCGACATCTCGCTCAACCGCGCCCCGCATTGGGGCCGGCTGGCGCCCAACCTGTACTTCGCCCAGGGGTTTTCCGGCCACGGCGTGATCGCCACCGGGCTGGCCGGCAGCCTGATCGCGCAGGCCATCCGCGGCCAGTCCGAACGGCTGGACCTGTTCGCGAAGATCCCCCATCGCCCCTTCCCCGGCGGCCGCGCGCTGCGCACGCCCCTGCTGGTGGCGGCGATGGCCTGGTACAAGCTGCGCGATGCCCTCTGGTAGGCGACCGCCCGTCCCGGTGCCCCTCAAGTCGGCCGCCCGCGCGCCGATACCGGCAAGGATTCCCTTTCGAACGCCGACGAGTCGATGTCGACCGCCCATTGCGCCACCTACGTCGGCAGCCCGGAGCCGCTTCCGCAATGCGTGCTGGTGGTGGAGAACTCGCGCACGCACGCGCGCCTGATCGGCGAGGCGATCGAGCACAAGCTCGGCCTGCCAGTCGTGCACGCGTCCACGCTGGAGGAGGCGCGGCGGGCACTGGCCCAGCGCGACGACTGGTTCATGGCCGTCACCAGCCTGGTGCTGGCCGACGGCAGCCACGACGAGGTGGTGGAGTTCTTCCTGTCGCGCAGCCTGCCGACCGTGGTGGTCAGCGGCGTCTACGACGAGACCCTGCGCGAACAGGTGCTGCGCCGGCAGGTGGTGGACTACGTGCTGAAGAACACCCCGGGCAGCATCGACTACCTGGTGTGGCTGGTGCAGCGGCTGGAGCGCAACCGGCGCATCGCCGCGCTGGTGGTGGACGATTCGGCCTCGGCCCGCCAGCACGCCGCGGCGCTGCTGTCGCTGTACGGCTTCCACGTGCTGGAGGCCGCTGACGGCGAGGCCGGCCTGGCGATGCTGGACGCCCACCCCGACATCCGCCTGGCCATCGTGGACCAGGAAATGCCCGGCATGAAAGGCCACGAATTCACCCGCCGGCTGCGCGCGCGCCACGCCCGCGACCACCTGGCGATCATCGGCATCTCCGGCACCAGCGACGCCTCGCTGGTGCCGCGCTTCCTCAAGAGCGGCGCCAACGATTTCCTGCACCTGCCGTTCTCGCGCGAGGAGTTCTTCTGCCGCGTGTCGCAGAACATCGACCAACTGGAACTGATCGGCTCGCTGCAGGACCTGGCCACCCGCGACTTCCTGACCGGACTGCCCAACCGTCGCCACTTCCTGGCCGAATGCCACGCGCTGCTGCCCAACACGCTGGGCCGGCAGTTGGCGGTGACGGCCGCGGTCATCGACATCGATCATTTCAAGCTGGTCAACGACACCTGGGGCCACGAGGCCGGCGACCATGCGCTGAAGGCGGTCGCGCAGGTCGTCGCGCGCCACGCCGGCGCGCAGAACCCGGTGGCGCGCTTCGGCGGCGAGGAGTTCTGCGCGCTGGTGCCCTACATGGGCGAGAGCGAGGTGATCGAGCATTTCGAGAACCTGCGGCGGCAGATTGAAGCCCTCGAAGTGGACATCGGCACGCGCAAGATCAGGATGACCGTCAGCATCGGCCTGTTCCGCACCCGCTTCCCCGGCCAGCCGCTGAACCACCTGATCGGCGAAGCCGACCGCCGGCTCTACCTGGCCAAGGCCGCCGGCCGCAACCGCGTGGTCGCCACAGGCTAGGGACTGCCCCCCCCTTTCTTCTGTAGGAGCGACGCAAGTCGCGACCTGAAAACCGAAAAACGTAAAGACGCGGATCGACATGGATGGGCCTTTGCCACGATCGGCCGTTCTCGCTTCCATCCGCGTTGAAAAGCCTCGCCCCATCCGCACCGACCCATGGCGGCAATACCCCGGCCGCAACTCACATCACTTCCATGACGTAGCGGGACACTGCCTGCGGCAGATGGTCGCGGCATTGATCGGGATCAATGCCCCTGCCCCGCACCGCGCCTAGATTTGCCCCGCATTCCGGCATCCGCCGACAGGGGAACGCACATGACACTGCTGATCTGGCAGGAGGACATGGACACCGGCATCGAGGTGATCGACAGCCAGCACCGTCGCATCGTCGAGATGATCAACCATCTGCACGTCACCCAGAAATCGATGGAGCGCTTCGCCGTGGCCGAAGTGATCGACGAACTGGTGGACTACACGCTCTCCCATTTCGCCTTCGAGGAAGAACTGATGGAAGAAGCCGGCTACCCGTTCAGTGCGGCGCACCGGCGCGTGCACGAGGTGTTCACCAAGCGCGTATCCGAGTACCGCCTGCGCTTCGAGGCCGGCGAGGACATCGTGGACGAACTGCGCAGCATGCTCTCGCGCTGGCTGTTCAACCACATCCGCAACGACGACAAGGCCTACGCCGACCAGGTCAAGCGGCACCTCAACCAGTTCGTCCGCACCCACCAGGAAGGCGGCTGGCTGAGCCGCACCCTCAAGCGCCTGTTCGGCTGAACGCGACCGGGCGCGGCATCGCCCACAGCGCCAGCAGCGTCAGCGCCGCCATGCCGGCCAGGTACCAGCCCACCGAGACCAGGCCGAAGCGCTCGCCCAGCCAGGTGGCGATGTAGGGCGCCGGCGACGCGCCCAGGATGCCGGCCATGTTGAACGCCAGCGAGGCGCCGGTGTAGCGCACGGCGGTGGGGAACATCTCGGCCAGGATGGTGCCGCAGGGGCCGTAGGTCATGCCCATCGCGCCCAGTCCCAGCGCCAGGAACGCCAGCACGCCGGCGTCGCTGCCGGATTCGAACAGCGGCGCGAACGCGAAACCGAAGCCTATGATCAGCACCGTCGCCACGATCATCGCGTTGCGCCGGCCGAAGCGGTCGGCGTACAGCGCCGACAGCGGGATCGTCAGCGCGAAGAACAGCACGCCGACCATCTGCAGCAGCAGGAAGTGCTCGCGCGTGTAGCCCAGCTTCGACGTGCCCCAACTGAGCGAGAACACCGTCATCAGGTAGAACAGCACGAAGGTGGCCACCAGCGCGAAGGTGCCGGCGACCAGGGCGAAGGGATGCTCGCGCACGACGTTGAGCATGGGCACTCTGACCCGCTCGTCGCGGTCCAGCGCCTTCTGGAAGTCGGGCGTCTCGGTGATCCTCAGGCGCACCCACAGGCCCACGAACACCAGCGCCGCGCTGGCGACGAACGGGATGCGCCAGCCCCAGGCGAGGAATTCGGCGTCGCTCATCAGCTCGGTCAGCAGCAGGAAGATGCCGGTCGAGCACAGGAAGCCGATCGGCGCGCCCAGTTGCGGAAACATGCCGTACCACGCGCGCTTGCCCGGCGGCGCGTTCTCGGTGGCCAGCAGCACCGCGCCGCCCCACTCTCCGCCCAGGCCGATGCCCTGCCCCAGCCGGCACAGCGCCAGCAGCGCCGGCGCTAGGATGCCCACCTGCGCATAGGTCGGCAGCAGGCCGATGACCACGGTGGAGATGCCCATGGTCAGCAACGCCGCCACCAACGTCGCCTTGCGCCCGATGCGGTCGCCGAAATGCCCGAACAGCGCCGAGCCCACCGGCCGCGCGATGAACGCCAGCGCGAACGTGGCGAAGGACTGCAGCGTGGCGCTGGCGGGATCGGCCTGCGGGAAGAACAGCTTGGGGAAAACGATCACCGCCGCAGTGGCGTAGATGTAGAAATCGAAGAACTCGATGGTGGTGCCGATCAGGCTGGCGAACAGCACGCGGCGGGGCGAGTTGGCGGGAGCGGAGGCAACGGCGGTGGCGGTCATCGGCGGGCGGGTTCGGGTGCAGGTCCCGATTCTGCCGCAGGCCGTGCCCGGCGCACCATGCCTGTCGCCGGCCAGGGCCTTTGCCGAACGGTACTGGCACTGGCCGGCGCTTCCATCGGGCGCCAGCCGGGCAACCGGCCTGTCTGCCTGGCGTGGCCTGGCGCGCCACGGACGCTGCGCTGCCCACCGCCACAGTCGGGCATCAATTGGCGACCAGTGATTGGTGACTGGCGGTTGCTGGTTACAGGGGTTACTGGTTACTGACTGCTGCTTGCTGCTACCGACTGTCACCGCCCACCCGCCTGCCGGCTGGCTTGGCCTGGCATGCGATGTAGGCCCGCAGCCGGCAGAGAGGCGGGTGCGCCGGCAGCGCCGCGGGCCAACGCTTCGGCGCATCCGGCGAACGCTTCACCGTGCGGCCCGGCGACATTGGCCGCACCGTCCCGCCTAATCCGTGCATTCCCTGCATTGAATACGGAGAACGAAACGCTATGTGGGCGATTCCCCTGGTCCTCGCGACCACCGTGGCACCGGCCCCCGCGCCGGCAGGCACCGATCCGGCCACCATCGCCGCCCTCGAAGCCATCTGCTTCGACTATGTGGACGGCCAGCTCGAAGCCGACCCGGCCCGCGTCGCCCGCGCGCTGCATCCCGACCTGGCCAAGCGCGCCGTGATCGGCGACACCCCCGACGAACGGCTCGGCCTGCGCCGCATGTCCAAGGAAGAACTGGTCGGCCTGACCAGGCAGGGTGCGCTGAAGACCCCGCGCGAGCAGTGGAACCGCAGTTGCCGCGTACTCGACGTCGCCGGCAACGCCGCCGCGGTACGCGCGGAAACCCCGTGGTTCGTCGATTATTTCCATATGGGCAAGTTCGGCGACCGCTGGGTCATCGTGAACGCCCTGTGGTACAGCAAGCCCCGGGATTGACCGGAATTCCCTAGGGGCCGGGCATGCCCCGGCACACCCTCTGTCCTGGCCGCGAAGCACCATTCGCGCGCGCCTGTAGGAGCGGCGTCAGCCGCGACCGCAAGCCATCCGCTGCGCATGACGCCCACCCCGGCCCGGGACGAACCCGTCGCTCGCGCTTCAGACGCATGGAATCGCATGCGATTCCCTGACGCTTATGCCGTTCGGTCGGGGCCTGCTTCCAACAGCCCAAGGCCGGTCAACCCCTCCTGCCCGGAGGCGCCTCAGGTATCCAGGTTGATCCAGGTGGCCTTGATCTCGGTGTACTTGTCGAAGGCGTGCAGGGACTTGTCGCGGCCGTTGCCGGATTGCTTGTAGCCGCCGAACGGGGCGGTCATGTCGCCGCCGTCCCAGTAGTTGACCCACACGCTGCCGGCGCGCAGTCGGCGCGCCACGCGGTGGGCGCGGCTGATGTCGCGCGTCCAAACGCCCGCCGCCAGGCCGTACTCGCTGTCGTTGGCGATGCGCAGCGCCTCCTCTTCGCCGTCGAAGCCGATCACCGACAGCACCGGGCCGAAGATCTCCTCGCGGCTGATCGTGTGCGCATGCGCCACGTCGTCGAACACCGTGGGCTCGATGTAGCAGCCGCCCGCCACCACGTCCGCGCGGCGGCCGCCCAGCACCAGCCGCGCGCCTTCCTCCTGGCCCTTGGCGATGTAGTCGAGCACGCGCCTGGTCTGGCCCTCGTCCACCATCGCGCCCATCGGCGCGCCGGGGTCCAGCGGGTGGCGCGGGCGCATGGCCTTGCCGGCCTCGACCACGCGGGCGACGAACTCATCCTTGATCGAGCGCTCCACCAGCAGGCGCGAGGCCGCGGTGCAGACTTCGCCCTGGTTGTAGAAGATGCCTCCGGCGGCGGCCTTGGCCGCCGCCTCCAGATCGTGCGCGTCGGCGAACACGATGTTGGGGCTCTTGCCGCCGCACTCCATGTAGGCGCGCTTCATGTTCGACAGCCCCGCGCATTGCAGCAGGCGCTTGCCGACCGCGGTGGAGCCGGTGAACACCAGTCCGTCCACGTCCATGTGCAACGCCAGCGGTTCGCCGGCGGTCTTGCCGAAGCCGGGCACCACGTTCAGCACGCCGGCCGGGATGCCGGCCTCCATCGCGATCTCGGCCAGCCGGATCGCGGTCAGCGGCGATTTCTCCGACGGCTTCAGCACGATCGAATTACCCATCGCCAGCGCCGGCGCCAGCTTCCACGCCGCCATCAGCAGCGGGAAGTTCCACGGCACGATGGCGCCGACCACGCCCAGCGGTTCGCGCGTGACCAGACCCAGTTCGTCGGGGCCGGTGGCAGCGACTTCGCCGTACACCTTGTCCAGTGCTTCGGCGGTCCAGCTCATGCAGCGGATCGTCGCGGCCAGGTCCACGTTGCGTGCGTCGCCGACCGGCTTGCCCATGTCCAGCGACTCCAGCAGCGCCAGCTCGTCGGCGTGCGCCTCGATGGCCTGCGCGAACTTCAGCAGCACCTTCTTGCGGTGCACCGGCCGTGCGTTCGACCACGCGCCGGATTCGAAGCTGCGGCGCGCCGCGGCGACCGCGCGGTCGATGTCCTCCTGCTGCCCGTCGGCAACCTTGCCCAGCACGCGCCCGTCGATGGGGCTGATGCAGTCGAAGGTCCCGCCGCCGGCGGCGTCCACGTAGCGGCCGTCGATGAAGGCCCGGGTGCGGATCGCCAGGCTGCCGGCGAGGGATTCCCAGTCGTCGCGCGTGCGTACAGTGTTCATTCGATCCCTCGCGCAGGATGCGCCGATGTGTCGGTGAGTGGGTTCAAGCAGCCGTTCCAGGTCCGCGCGCAGCGGAGCAAGTGCGCGCCGAGGTTCAAACAGAAGCATCCGCCCGACGCGCTGCCCTGGACGTCGAAGGCGTGGACCAGCGCGCCGGCGATGCTGCGCAGGATCGTACCGGAACCCGTGAATCCCTCCGCCTTCGGCACCGGATGGAGCCGCTTCGACAGCAGGGATGGGAAGGCGGTGCGGTCCATGGCCCTGCGCCTAGAACGTCGCCGGCGTGTTCGCGCTGACGACTACCGCGTCCACCGGGCCGAGGTTGCGGAAGCGGTGCGGCACGCGGCTCTCGAAGTAGTAGCCCTCGCCGGCCTTCAGCACGCGCACCTGGTCGCCCACGGTGACTTCCAGTTCGCCGGCGATCACCACGCCGCCCTCTTCGCCCTCGTGCGCCAGCATGCCGTCGCCGGTGTCGCTGCCCGGCGGCATCACTTCGCGCAGGATGCACATCTGCCGCTGCGGGCGGCGCTGGCCCAGCAGGTAGTAGTGGATGCCGTTGCTGCCCACGTCCGGCAATTCGTCGGCGGTGTAGAACGGGGCGTCGGGCAGCCCCAGGTCCAGGTCCAGGGTGAAGAAATCGGCCAGCGAGATGGGAATGCCGTCCAGCACTTTCTTCAGCGAACTGACCGAAGGGCTGACCTTGTTCTGCTCGATCAGCGAGATGGTGCTGTTGGTGACGCCCACGCGCTTGGCCAGCTCGCGCTGGCTGAGGCCTTTGGATTTGCGGACCAGTTGCAGGCGTGCGCCGATGTCCATCACCACCCTTTCGATCGGACCCAAGTGTTGCGGGATACTTTACACCCCTGCCCCGGGCCGTCAAACGATGGGGGTGCGATCTTGGCATGCACTCGCGGCACGACAGGGACGCACTGCAGGAGGGGCTTCGGCCCCGACCGCCGTGCCGGAGAAAAGCGTCGGGGCTGAAGCCCCTCCTGCAGGAAGCCAGGCAGTTGTAAAGTTTTTTCAACGCGCTAAGCTGCGCAAGTCCCCTCGCCCGGAGCCGCCATGAGCGCCGAAGACACTGCCTCCTCCCGCGCCCTGGCCGAGCACTACACCCGCCAGAACCTGGAAGCGCCCGGCTCGCTGGACGCCTTCTGGATGCCGTTCACCGCCAACCGGCAGTTCAAGGCCAGGCCGCGCCTGCTGGCCAGCGCTTCGGGCATGTTCTACCGGGACGTGGACGGCCACGAGGTGCTCGACGCCACCGCCGGCCTGTGGTGCTGCAACGCCGGCCACGCGCGCCCACGCATCGTGGAGGCGGTGAAGCAGCAGATCGGAACGCTGGACTTCGCGCCCAACTTCTCGATGAGTTCGCCGCTGCCGTTCCGGCTGGCCGAACGGCTGGCCGCGCTGGCGCCGGGCGACCTCAACCACGTGTTCTTCAGCAACTCCGGCTCGGAAGCGGTGGACAGCGCGCTGAAGATCGCGCTGGCCTACCACCGCGTGCGCGGCGAAGGCCAGCGCACGCGCTTCATCGGCCGCGAGAAGGCCTACCACGGCGTCGGCTTCGGCGGCATGTCGGTGGGCGGATTGCCCAACAACCGCAAGTGGTTCGGGCCCGGCCTGCCGGCGGTGTCGCACCTCCGCCATACCCTGGACCTGCAGCGCAACGCGTTCTCCAAGGGGCTGCCGCCGCACGGCATAGAACTGGCCGAAGACCTGGAGCGCCAGATCGCGCTGTACGACGCCTCCACCATCGCCGCCGTCATCGTCGAGCCCATCTCCGGCTCGGCCGGCGTGATCCTGCCGCCGGAGGGTTACCTGCAACGCCTGCGCGCGATCTGCGACCGCCACGGCATCGTGCTGATCTTCGACGAAGTCATCACCGGCTTCGGCCGCGTCGGCCATGCCTTCGGCGCGCAGCGCTTCGGCGTGCAGCCGGACATGATGACCGCCGCCAAGGGCATCACCAACGGCTGCGTGCCGATGGGCGCGGCCTTCGTCTCCGACCGCATCCACGACGCCTTCATGTCGGGCCCGGATAGCGCCATCGACATGTTCCACGGCTATACCTACTCCGGCCATCCGCTGGCCTGCGCCGCCGCGCTGGCCACGCTGGACACCTACGAAGAAGAAGGGCTGTTCGACAAGGCGCTGGAACTGGGCGACTACTGGCAGGAAGCGCTGCATTCGCTCAAGGGGCTGCCGAACATCGTCGACATCCGCAACTTCGGCCTGATCGGCGCCGTCGAACTGGCGCCGCGCGAGGGTGCGCCCGGTGCGCGTGCCTACGACGTGTTCGCCCGCGCCTTCCACGAGGGCCACATGCTGATCCGGGTGACCGGCGACGTGATCGCGCTGTCGCCGCCGCTGATCATCGAGAAGTCGCACATCGACCGGATCGTGCAGACCCTGGGCGACGCCATCCGCGCGACCGCCTGACCCCTTCCCACGGCATCGGCGCTCCCCACGCGCAGGCCCCCTTCCGCACAGGAGAGAACCATGCTGATCGGCGTCCCCAAGGAGATCAAGAACAACGAGTACCGCATCGGCCTGACGCCCTCGGGCGCGCGCGAACTGGTCGCCAACGGCCACCAGGTGATCGTGCAGCGCGACGGCGGCAAGGCCATCGGCCTGACCGACGAGCAATACGCCAAGGCGGGCGCACGCATCGTCGACACGCCGGAGGAAATCTTCGCCAGCGCCGACATGATCATCAAGGTGAAGGAACCACAGCCGGCCGAGTGCGCCATGCTGCGGCCCGGCCAGGTGCTCTACACCTACCTGCACCTGGCGCCGGACCCGGAACAGACCCGCGCGCTGGTCGCCTCCGGCGCCACCTGCATCGCCTACGAGACCGTCACCGACCGCAAGGGCGGACTGCCGCTGCTGGCGCCGATGTCCGAGGTCGCCGGCCGCATGTCCATCCAGGCCGGCGCGCATGCGCTGGAAAAGGCGCAGGGCGGCTCCGGCGTGCTGCTGGGCGGCGTGCCCGGGGTCAAGCCGGCCGAAGTGCTGGTGCTGGGCGGCGGCGTGGTCGGCATCAACGCCGCGCGCATGGCGATGGGCCTGAACGCGCACGTCACCGTGCTGGACCGTTCGCTCGAACGCCTGAAGTACCTGGACGAGATCTACGGCCACCAGCTCACCACGATCTATTCCACTCGCGACGCCATCGAGGAACGCCTGCCGGACGCCGACCTGGTGATCGGCGCGGTGCTGATCCCCGGCGCCGCCGCGCCCAAGCTGGTCTCGCGCGAACAGCTCGCGCTGATGCGCCCGGGCTCGGTGCTGGTGGACGTGGCCATCGACCAGGGCGGCTGCTTCGAGACCAGCCGGCCGACCACCCACCAGGCGCCCACCTACGAGGTGGACGGCATCATCCATTACTGCGTGGCCAACATGCCAGGCGGCGTGGCGCGCACGTCCACCTTCGCGCTGACCAACGCCACCCTGCCCTTCGCGGTGCAACTGGCCAACAAGGGCGCCCGGCGCGCGCTGCTGGACGACGCGCACCTGCTGGACGGCCTGAACGTGCACGCCGGCAAGGTGACCTACAAAGCCGTGGCCGACGCCTTGGGCTACGCCTACGTGCCGGCGAGCGAGGCGTTGGGATAACCGTTCCTGCCCATCCTCCCCGCATCTCCTTGTAAGAGCGACACAAGTCGCGACCGGCCTTCCCGGTAACGCCCCGTTCGCGACTTACGTCGCTCCTGCAGGGATTCTTCCCACCGGAGACACCGCATGAGCCGCCCACTGCACCATTACCTCGACGGACAACGGGTGGAAGGCGCCAGCGGCCGCTTCGGCGAGGTCTTCGATCCGGCCAACGGCGCCGTCACCGCGCACGTGCCGCTGGCTTGCGCCGACGAGGTGAAGCAGGCGGTGGACGCCGCCTCCGCCGCCTTCCCGGCCTGGGCCGCGGCCACGCCGCTCACCCGCGCGCGGGTGATGTTCCGCTTCAAGGAGCTGCTGGAGGCGCGCGCCGGCGAACTGGCCGCGATCATCACCTCCGAGCACGGCAAGGTGCTGTCCGACGCGCGCGGCGAAGTCACGCGCGGGCTCGAAGTGGTGGAATTCGCCTGCGGCATCCCGCACCTGCTCAAGGGCGAGCATTCGATGAACGTGGGCCGCGGCGTGGATTCGTGGACCGAGCACGCGCCGCTGGGCGTGGTGGCCGGCATCACTCCGTTCAACTTTCCGGCGATGGTGCCGCTGTGGATGTTCCCGGTGGCGCTGGCCTGCGGCAATGCCTTCGTGCTGAAGCCGTCGGAGCGCGATCCTTCGGCGTCGCTGTTCATGGCCGACCTGCTGAAGCAGGCGGGCCTGCCCGACGGCGTGTTCAACGTCGTGCACGGTGACAAGGAAGCGGTGGACGCGCTGCTGGACGAGCCGCGCGTGCAGGCGCTGAGCTTCGTCGGCTCCACCCCCATCGCCGGATACATCTACGCGCGCGGCAGCGCCAACGGCAAGCGCGTGCAGGCGCTGGGCGGCGCCAAGAACCACATGGTGGTGCTGCCGGACGCCGACCTGGACGGCGCGGTCTCCGCGTTGCTGGGCGCCGGCTACGGCTCGGCCGGCGAGCGCTGCATGGCGATCTCCGTGGCCGTCTGCGTGGGCGACGCCACCGCAGACGCGCTGGTGGCAAAACTCGCGCCCAAGGTGGCCGCGCTGAAGATCGGCCCCGGCTGCCTGGACCCGGAGATGGGCCCGCTGGTCACCGGCGCGCACCGCGACAAGGTGCGCGGCTACGTGGACGCCGGCGTGGCCGGGGGTGCGGAACTGGTCGTCGATGGCCGCGGCCATGCGGTCGAAGGCCATGCCGGCGGCTTCTTCCTCGGCGGCTGCCTGTTCGACCGGGTGACGCCGGACATGACGATCTACCGCGAGGAGATTTTCGGCCCGGTGCTGTGCGTGGTCCGCGTGCCGGACCTGGAAACCGCGCTGCGCCTGGTCAACGAACACGAATACGGCAACGGCACCGCGGTGTTCACCCGCGACGGCGGCGCCGCGCGCGAGTTCGCCCATCGCGTGCAGGCGGGCATGGTCGGCATCAACGTGCCGATCCCGGTGCCGATGGCCTTCCACAGCTTCGGCGGCTGGAAGCGCTCGATCTTCGGCCCGCTGCACGTGCACGGGCCGGACGGCGTGCGCTTCTACACGCGGCTGAAGACCGTCACCGCGCGCTGGCCGGAGACGCACGCGGCCGAATTCGTCATGCCGACGATGAAGTGAGGCCGCCGCGGCGGCGTCACTTCCCCAGATCCTTGAGGAAGAGGTTAGGCGACAGCGCGCACAGGAACGCCAGCGCGAACGGCACGGCCTCGCCCACCAGGTGTTCGGGGACCGGGATCCAGACCGGCAGCCGCAGCCCCACGTAGGCCATCACCGTGCCGGCGAAACCGACGATCAGCCCGGTGAACCAGCGCCTGGCCTTCTTGCCGCGGCTCCTCATCATGACCACCAGCGCGCCGAGCGCCGCGCCGGCCAGGGCCGACAGTGCGAACGCCCACGGCGGCACGAAGCGGATCGTCTTCGGCTCGGCCGCGTAGATGCCCGGCGCCAGCGACACGTGCGCCTCGCCCAGGCCGCTCGAACGCATCCGCACGATCGCCACGCCGTTCGCACCGACCGCCACGGTGTCTTCCAGCAGGCCCTGCCGGTCCGCCGCCAGGGTGACCATCTGGTCCGGGCGCAGGCGCGTGTTGACGCCGCTGAGGGTGATGCGGGCGACTTCGATGCCCCAGCCCTGGATCGTATCCGGCCCGGACAGGGCGAGCTTCGGGCGGTTGACCCGCAGTTCGGCGGACGGCGCATCGCGGTCATAGGCGGACACCAGGTCGACCTTGAACGGGTCGTCGGGCGATTCCATCGTCACCGACACGACATGGAAGGGATTGCCTATCCGGTCGATCCTGACCACGGACGGCGTGAGCGAACCGGACGGCGCGAGCAGTTGCACCGGCACGGTCGCCGCCAGCGCGCTGCCGGCGGTGGCGTCCTGGCGGTCGACCAGGCCGACCAGCAGTTCGCCGACGAACGCCTGCTTGTCGGGATTCCAGTGCAGGCCGGCGGTCCTGTGCGCCAGTGTCAGCGCGCGCACGTTGCGCGCACCGTCGAGCGCGAACAGCCAGGTCGAGGAAGCGACCGAAGTCCGGCCCGCGCCTTCGATCTTCAGCGCGGGCTGCCGCGACGCCACCGAGACCACCACGCCCGGCTCCAGTTCCACTTCGCCCGTGCCCGCCGGCAAGCGCGCCTGCCCGTCCCTGACGACGCTGGCCTGCGCCGCGCCGGGCAGGTCCGCCCTGAGCTTCGCCAAGTCGATGCTCGGTCGCGCGTCGTCCGCGGCCGGCTCGGACGGCGCCACCGTCGTCGCGGGCGCCTGCACCAGTTCGTCCCACCGCCGCAGCGCCGGCGCCGATTGCGACGCCAGGCGCCCTTTCATCTCGGCATCGATCGCGATGCGTTCGGCCGCGTGCCTCGCTGCCGCGCCGCCGGCCGGCAGCGCCCACGCCGCCGATGCCGCCCATGTCCCGCACAACGCCAGCGCCGCGACGGCGCTCCGGATGATCGCCTGCATCTCGTCTCCTCCCTCGTCCTGCGGCCACGGGAACCGGAACACGTCCGGCCGGCGCGTCGCTCCCGCCGGCGGGATACCGGGTCCAACGGCATCGCGCACGCACGTGGGACAGGACGCGGCAGGTAAATGCATGTAGCAAGCGCCAACCCGCATCGCAGCCATGCCGGCTCGCGGCGATTCCCCGCCACGCAGCCCCGTGTAAGCCGGGCCTGCTTCGTGACGGCGAATGCACGGGGCGATGGCACGGCCGCGTGCCCACGCGCGATGCCGCGCCTGCCGCACCGCCGGATGAGGCGCACGGCGGGATGAAGTAGAGTCGCCACTCTCTTCTTTCCCGGGAAATGTCATGCGACGCCACACGCCACGCCATGCCCTGCTGCCCCGCTTCGCCCTGGGCCTGTGCCTGTCCTGGACGATCGGCGCCGGCGCGCTGGCGGCCGAATCGTCGGCGCGCGTGCGCGTGGCCTTCGATCGCGACGGCATCGTATCCACCCGCGCCGAGGGCATGGCCGACGTCGGCGCCGGCCGCGCCGCCAGCGCCGACGACCCGGTGCGTATCGCCTCCATCTCCAAGCTGGTCGTCGCCCTCGGCGTGATGCGACTGGTGGAGGAAGGCCGGCTGGACCTGGACGCCGACGTGTCCGGCTACCTCGGCTGGACGCTGCGCAACCCGGCCTTCCCGGACGTGCCGATCACCCTGCGCCTGCTGCTGTCGCACCGCTCCGGCCTCACCGATGCGGCCGGCTACTACGCCACACCGCTGGGCGGGCGCACCCGCGACATCCTGGACGATCCCGCCGCCTGGGACCCCGCGCACGCGCCCGGCGGCTACTTCCGCTACACCAACCTCAACTTCCCGCTGGTGGCAATGGCGATGGAGAACGTCACCGGCGAGCGCTTCGACCGGCTGATGCAGCGGCTGGTGCTGGCGCCGCTGAAGCTGGACGCCTGCTACAACTGGGAGAGCTGCGACGCCGCCACCGCCGCGCGCGCGGTGGTGCTGTACGCCGACGGCAAGCCGGTGCGCGACGACCATCACGGCGCCAGGCCCGCCTGCGCCGTGGTCGTCGCCGACGGCGAGGACTGCGACCTGGCACGCTGGAAGCCCGGCGACAACGGCGCGCTGTTCTCGCCGCAGGGCGGCCTGCGCATTTCCGCCAACGGGCTGGCGAAGATCGGCCGCCTGCTGCTGAACGGCGGCGAGGTCGACGGCGTGCGCCTGCTGCAACCGGCCTCGGTCGCCGCGCTGGTGGCGCCGCAATGGACCTTCGACGGCCGCAACGGCGTCACCCACGAAGAGGACGAGGCCGGCCCCGGCACGCCGCCGCAGGCGTTCTTCTGCCGCTACGGGCTGGCCGTGCAGACGCTGGCCACGCCCGCGCCGCACTGCGGCGACGATCCCTTCGGCGACGGCGTGGCGCGGGTCGGCCACGCCGGCAATGCCTACGGCCTGCGCTCGGGCCTGTGGGTGGACCTGGAGGGCGGCACCGGCGTGGCCTACTTCGCCACCGACGCGGACGGCTCGCCGCCCGGCACGCATTCGGCCTTCAGCCGGGTGGAAGAAACGCTCGCGGCCGGCACGCCGTAGCGCCCGGCCTCACGCCCGCGTCAGCCGCCAGCAGCGGTGGATGCGCGGGTTGCGCTCGAAGTCCGGCGGAATGGTCTGCGCGCTGATCTCCTCGCAGCGCGCGAACCCGGCCACGCCCTCCTCGTCCAGGCGGAAGCGGCGGAAGTTGTTGCTGAAGTACAGCACGCCGTCCGGCGCCAGCCGCGCCACCGCCGCGCGCAGCAGGCGCAGGTGTTCCTTCTGCACGTCGAAATCGTCGGCGCGCGCGGAATTGGAAAAGGTCGGCGGGTCGCAGAAGACCAGGTCGTATTCGCCCTGCTCGGCTTCAAGCCAGCGCACCGCGTCGGCCTGCACCAGCCGGTGCGCGGCGCCGCCGATGCCGTTCTCGGCCAGGTTGTCGGCGCACCACTGCAGGTAGGTGCCGGACAGGTCCACGCTGGTCGTGGCCGCCGCACCGGCCACCGCCGCCTGCACGCTGGCCACGCCGGTGTAGCAGAACAGGTTGAGGAAGCGCTTGCCGCGCGCCTCCAACGCCATCCGCCTGCGCAGCGGGCGGTGGTCGAGGAACAGGCCGGTATCCAGGTAGTCGAACAGGTTCACCCGCAGGCGCGCGCCGGACTCGCGCACGACGACGAACTCGTCGCGCTCGGCCAGGCGCCCGTACTTGGCGCCGCCCTTGCCGCGCGCGCGCGACTTCACCGCCACCTGCTCGGCCGGCACCGCGAACGCCTCGCGCGCGGCGGCCAGCAGTTCGCCGAAGCGGCGGCGCACGTCGGCCTCCGGGATGCTGGCCGGCGCGGCGTATTCCTGCACGTGCAGGAAGGTGCGGCCCTGCCCGCCTTCCTCCGCGTACACGTCGACGGCGGCCGCGTATTCCGGCAGGTCGGCGTCGTAGGCGCGGAAGCAGGTCACGCCTTCGCGCTCGCGCCAGGCCTTCAGCTTCTTCAGGTTCTTGCGCAGGCGGTTGGCGACCATCTGTGCGCCTTCCGACAGCGGCCGCGGCTCGCGCGCTTCGCGCTCGGGCACCGCCACGGGATCGCAGACGATCAGCGCGCACTCGATCGCGCCGTTGAACATCTGGTACTTCTTCTGCGCGCGCAGGCCGGTGGCGTGCGCCAGCTCGGCGTCGCCGCACAGCAGGCTGGCGCGCCACTGCGGCACGCTCCGCCGCAGGGCGTCGCCCAGCGCGCGGTACAGCGCGGGATCGGCCGCCAGGCGCTCGTCGTAGGGCGGATTGCAGACCGCCAGCCCGCGCGGCTCTTCGCGCGGCGGCAACGCGGCCACGTCGTGCGCCTCGAACACGATCAGGCCGGCCAGTCCCGCCAGCACCGCGTTGTCGCGCGCCGCGCGCAGCACGCCGGCGTCGCGGTCGCTGCCGAAGAAGGCCGGGCGCAGCGCGGCGCGGCCGGCGCTCTCGCGTTGCACGGCGTCGGCGAACAGCGCGCGCCACGCGGTCGCGTCGAATCCCAGCCAGCGCGTCGGCAGCACGTTGCCGTGCCGTTGCAGGCCCGGCGCCACGTCCGCGGCCATCAGCGCGCCCTCGATCAGCAGCGTGCCGCTGCCGCACATGGGATCGAGCAGCGCACCGCCTTCGTGGTACAGCGCCGGCCAGCCGCCGCGCATCAGCACCGCCGCGGCCAGGTTCTCCTTCAGCGGCGCCTCGTTCTGCCCCTGCCGCCAGCCGCGCCGGTGCATGGGCCCGCCGGACAGGTCGATGGACAGCGTGGCGCGACCCTTGCGCAGCGACAGGTTGATGCGCACGTCCGGCCGCTCCACGTCCACCGAAGGCCGTTCGGCGCCCTGCGTGCGGAAGCGGTCGACCACCGCGTCCTTCACCCGCTGCGCGGCGTAGCGCGCGTGGGTGATCGCCTGCCCGGACACGTGCGCGTCGACGGCCAGGGTCAGTTCCGGGCGCAAGTGGGTTTCCCAGGCCAGGTCCGCCACGCCGTGGTAGAGCGCGCCTTCGTCAGGGCAGTCGAAGTCGGCGATGGGCCACAGCACGCGGCTGGCCAGGCGCGACCACAGCACGGCGCGCTGCGCGTCGGCCAACGCGCCTTCGGCGTTGACGCCGGCGATGGTGGCAGTGGCCCGCGGCACGCCCAGGGCGAGCAGCTCGTCGGCGAGCAGGTATTCCAGGCCCTTGGCGCAGGAGACGAAGAACTTCAAGAAAGGAAACCTCGCAGGACAGGGAACCCGTCGTTCCGGCAAAAACATGGAATCCATGTCGCTTCTATCGTTCCGTTGCGGCCGGGAAAGCGAAGTCGACATGGATTCCGGCGTTCGCCGGAACGGCGGCGATGAAAACCTAGAGACCGGCCAGCAACTGCCCGAACGCCTCCGCCGAGGCGGCGACGTGATCGGACAGCCGGTGCGAATCGTTCACCAGCAACAGGGTCGCGCGGCGCACCTGCGCCCAGTCGGCCACCGCCTGCGCCGGAATCAGCTCGTCGTCCCAGCCGTGGATCACCGATACCGGCACCGGCGCGGCGTCGAGCGCCGGCAGCGGCCCCATCGTGGTCGGCGGCGCCATCAGGAACAGCCCGCGCACCGGCACTTCCAGCGAGACGCGCCCGGAGATGTACGCGCCCAGGCTGGAACCGGCCAGCACCAGCGGACCGCGCGCGGCGGCGGCCTGCGCCAGCGCGCGCAGGCGTTGCAGGCGCGCCGGCACGTCGCCGAGCGAACTGACCTCGCGCCGCGCGTCCAGGTCGGTGTAGTCCGGGCGCTCGTGGGTCCAGCCCAGGCGCTCGGCGGCTTCGGCCAGCGCGGCGACCTTGGTCGCGTCCGGGCCGCTCTCGAAGCCGTGCGAGAGGATGCAGTGCCCGCGCACGGCGCCGCTCACAGCGCCTCCACCGCGTCGCCGACGGCGAACGCGCCGCCTTCGACGATGCGCGCGCACAGCCCGCCGTGGCCGCACATGGCGTTGAAGCCGCCCGCGCCCAGCGCGTCCTCCATGCGCGAGCACGGGTCGCAGAATTCGGTCCCTTCCAGCACCACGCCGCCGATGCGGAAGCGGCGCTCCTTCAGCGCCGCCAGCGGAATGCCCGACACCACCACGTTCCGCCGCAGCAGCGCCGGCGCCAGGTCCGGCCGCCGCGCCAATGCCGTGATCGCCGGCAGGTGCTCGGCCTGGATCAGGGTGACGCCGCGATGGCCGCTGCCGCCCTTGTAGCGGTCACCGACCAGTCCGGCTCCGGCCACCGCTTCGGCCGAACCGACCGCGGTCATCGCCCGGTCGCGCGCCGGGCGCAGGCCGATCCATTCCACCCGACCGGCGTGCGGCAGGGTGGCCATCAGCCTGGCCAGCGAGGAATCGGGTGAAAGCGGCATGGGCGACGCACGGCGCGGAAAGGGCCGCCAGTCTACCGGAGCGGCCGCGGCGGCGGCGCGCCTGCTAGCATCCGCGCATGCCCGCCGCCGCCCCGCACGTCCTGGACATCGCGCACGATCCGCTGCCCTACGAGGACCGGCTGGAAGCGCGGCCGCTGGCGCAGGTGGACCTGGTGGTCGTGCACTGCACCGAGCTGCCCGACCTGGCCGCCGCGCGCGCCTACGGCGAGCGCATCCTGTACGCCTCCGGCACCGGCAACAGCGGCCACTACTACATCGACCGCGACGGCCGCGCGCTGTGCTACGTGCGGCCGGAGCGCGTCGCCCACCACGTGCGCGGCTACAACCCGCGCTCGGTCGGCATCGAACTGGTCAACACCGGGCGCTATCCGCACTGGCTGGCGGCCGGCAGCCAGCGGATGGAAGAACCGTACCCGACCGTGCAGATCGAGACGCTGAAGGCGCTGCTGGCCGAACTGCGGCGCACGCTGCCCGCGCTGAAGTACATCGCCGGCCACGAAGACCTGGACACCGCGTGCGAACCGGCCAGCGACGACCCCGACATACTCGTCCCGCGCAAGATGGACCCCGGCCCGCTGTTCCCTTGGGACGAGGTGCTGCGCGCCACGCCGCTGCAGCGGCTGGCGCCTTGACCCGCCCCCGGCTCCCTGTAGGAGCGACGTCAGTCGCGAGCGCCGACCCAAAGAAGCCTTTGGCCACGGATTGACACGGATGAACGCAGATGACACGGATAAAACGGATCAAAGCCCCAAAAAGCTTTATCCGTGTCATCTGCGTTCATCCGCGTTGATCCGTGTCTTCCCGCTTTTCAGC
>ERZ761602.1308-NODE-1308-length-45968-cov-5.122536_pt1 | contig 45968 bp, 38 predicted proteins | sample MGYA00512165_ERZ761602 | MGnify/ENA primary metagenome ERZ761602 (study PRJEB28899, sample SAMN02445085) | bioreactor sludge metagenome | biome: EBPR sludge; isolation source: Thorneside wastewater treatment plant | place: Australia: Brisbane, Thorneside...
GTCCGAAGGCGTGGGCGCAAGCCGCGCCTGCGCCGCCGCCGGGCCGGCGGCATGACCGGCCCCGAGCGCGCCAGCGACGGCGAGGAACTCGCGCCTTCCGCGCATGTCAGCCGAGCTTCGCCATCGCGGCGACACGCGCCTCGAGCTCTGCGACGAACGCCGCGCGATCGCCGCACCAGCGCAGCGGCGGATCGACGAACACCTCGCACAGCAACGGCACGGGCCAGCGCTCGCCCTTGGGCCACGCCTTGCCGAGGCCGCAGAGGAAAACCGGCGTGACCGGCACTTCCGGAAAGCGCTCGGCGAGATAGGCGACGCCGTTCTTGAATTTCGCGAGCTTCTCGGGCTCGCCGCGCGTGCCCTCGGGGTAGATGATGAGGATGTCGCCGCGCGCCAGTGCCTCACCGGCCGGTCTCAGCGGATCGTCGCGCTTGTTCTCGAGCGCCGTGCCGCGGCGGCGGATCGGAATGATGCCGATGAGGTGAGTCGCGATCCACCCGAGCGTCGTGTCGTCGCCGGAAAAGTAATCCGCCGCCGCCACCGGCCGCACATTGGGCAACAGGCGTAGCGGAAACAGCGAGAGCAGCACCAGCGTGTCGAGATGGCTGTTGTGATTGGCGACCACGATCGCCGGGCCGCGCTTCGGCAGCAGATCCTCGCGCCTCACGAACAGGCCGAGCAGGAACAGCACCGCCGGCCGCACGATCAGCAGGAAGAACAAGAGGCGCAGCCATCGCATGGCGCCGCTCAATAGCAGAAGTACCGCACGTAATGCAGGAACAGCGGCGCCGTGTAGGTGAGGCTATCGACGCGGTCGAGCACGCCGCCGTGGCCGGGCAGGAAATGGCTCGTGTCCTTCAAGCCGAGATCGCGCTTGAGCGCCGAGACCGTGACGTCGCCGACGAAGCCCGCGACACCGAGCAGCGCGCCGAGGATCGCGGCGTTCTTGAGATCGATCGGCGTGAGCCAGGGGCCGAGCGCGGCCGAAAGCGCCGTCGTCGTCAGCACGCCGCCGAGGAAGCCCTCCCACGTCTTGTTCGGGCTGATCGCCGGAATGATCTTGCGGCGGCCGAGCAGCTTGCCCCAGACGAACTGGGCCACGTCGTTCAGCTGCGTGAGCACGACGAGATAGATCATCAGCGCCGCGCCAGTGTGCGGATCGCGCCAGGCGCCGATCGCGTTGGGCGCCGCCGGCAGCATCAGCGCGTAGGCCGCATGCGAGAGGCTGAACACCGTGACCATCAGGCCCCAGTGCAGCGTGCCGACCGCGCGCAGGAAGCCCTGCGTCTGCCCGATCACGAGCATCGGCAGCGGCAGGAACAGCAGCATGTAGACCGGCACGAAGATGATGAACATTCCGTACCAGCCGATCGAGACCCAGTAATACTGGATCGGTATCGCGAGATAGAGGAAGAACAGCACGCGCCGGTCCGCGCGCCGCGTCGGAATGATCGAGAGATACTCCTTGAGCGCCAGGAAGCTGACAATGCCGAGGAAGACCAGCGCGGTGACGCGATTCACCAGCAGCGCGGCGGTGAAGATCGCGGCCATCACCCACCACGACTTCGTGCGCAGGACCAGCTCGGTGTAGTCCTTCTCGGGATGCGCGCGGCGCAGCGCCCAGATGACGAGGCTGGCCGCGACGAGCAGGCCGAAAATGCCGCCGAGCGCCGCGAGCAGCGTGGGGCTGAGATCGAACCAGCCTCTCATGCCCTGCCCCGCGCGGATTTCGTCGTTCGATTGGCGATCGTGAGCGCCGCGAGCGCGCAGAGCGCGGCGAAGGCCCAGCCGATCCAGCCGGCGATCGGCACGCCGGCGGCGGCCACGATCGCCAGCGCGCCGAGCGCCGCCGCGCGGTCCGACTTGCCGAACGGCCCGTCGTAGCGGCGGCCCGCCCCAGTGGCGATGCCGGCCAGCCCCGCCGCCTCGCTCGCCGCGGCCAGCAGCACGAAGCCAGCGGCCAGGAGCGCGGGAACGCCGAGCGCGAGCGCCAGCGGCAGGTAGATCGCCCCATCGGCGAGGATGTCGCCCACCTCGTTGAGCACCAGGCCGAGTTTCGATTCCTGGCCACCGTCGCGCGCCATCATGCCGTCGAGCGCGTTGAGCGCCATGCGCACGAGCAGCACGAGCGGCACCGCCGCCAGCGCCCAGGCCGAGGCCGGCCAGAGCGCGAGCGCCGCGCCTATCGCCGCCGACAGCGCCAGCGCCGCCAGCGTGACGGCATTGGGCGTGACCCCGGCGCCGAGCAGGCCGCGCGAGAGCGGCCGCAGCAGCGCCTGGAAGCGCGGCTTCAAATCGTAAAGACTTGCCATGTAGAACGAGCCTGCCGGCGGCGCAAACGACTCTCGGGGTGCGCCGGAAGCATGCGCTAAACCCATGGCAAAGCGAAGGGTTTTGCCGCTCCTCGGCCACAATTCCGGGCGCGCGGCCACTCGACTTCCGCGCCCGGAAGGCGCATTTTCCATCCCCTTCCGCCACCACGAGCGACCGCCCCGATGAGCTGGCTCGAACGAATCCGCCCGAAGATCCGCGCCCTGGTCTCCACCAGCAGCACGCGCGAGGTTCCCGAGAATCTCTGGGTGAAGTGCCCCGCCTGCAACCAGATGATCTTTCACCGCGAGCTGGCGGCGAACCTGCACGTCTGCACCCATTGCGGACACCACATGCGCGTCGGCGCCAAGGAGCGGCTCGCGCAGATGTTCGACGGCGGCAAGTTCGACACGATCGAGCCGCCCAAGGTGCCGATGGACCCGCTGCGCTTCCGCGACAGCAAGCGCTATTCCGACCGGCTGAAAGACGCGCAGGGCAAGGAGGGGCGCGTGCCCGGCCAGGACGCGATCATCATCGCGCACGGCACGATCGGCGAGATTCCGGCGGTGATCGCGTGCTTCGATTTCAGCTTCATGGGCGGATCGATGGGCATCGCCGTGGGCGAGGGCATCGTGGCCGCGGCCAAGCTGGCGGTGCTGCAGCAGGCGGCGCTGATCGTGGTGCCCGCCTCGGGCGGCGCGCGCATGCAGGAAGGCATCCTCTCGCTCATGCAGATGCCGCGCACGGTCATCGCGATCGACCAGGTGAAGGAGGCCGGCCTGCCCTATGTCGTGCTGCTGACCAACCCGACCACGGGCGGCGTCTCCGCCTCGTTCGCGATGCTCGGCGACGTCCACATCGCCGAGCCCGGCGCCATGATCGGCTTCGCCGGCAAGCGCGTGATCGAGGAGACGATCCGCGAGAAGCTGCCGCCGGAATTCCAGAGCGCCGAATATCTGCGCGATCACGGCATGGTCGACATGGTGGTGGCACGGAAGGAATTGCGCGAGACGCTGACTCGCCTGCTCGGCCACCTGATGCGCCCCAACCCGCCGGCCGAGGTGATTCCGTTCCCGGCCGAGCCGGCGGCGGCGGCCGAGGCGCCGGCGGCGCCGGCCCCGGCGCGGTAGTTCGCCTCGCCACGCCCGCAAGCGACGAAGTAGGCTGTCTTCCCGGGTGCGGCGCAGCGCGGGGCGCTCTTCGCGCGGCGCGCTGAGCTGCCAATCCGGGACGACAAATTACGAAGAAGTGCTCAAGTTTGTCTTCCGCCCTCGACGCCCTGCTCGCGCGCTTCACGGCGCTGCATCCGCGCATCATCGATCTGTCGCTCGGGCGCATCGAGCGGCTGATGGCGGCGCTCGGCCATCCGGAACGAAAGCTGCCGCCGGTCGTGCATGTGGCCGGCACCAACGGCAAGGGCTCCGTCGTGGCGTTCGTGCGCGCGGCGCTCGAGGCCGCCGGATACCGCTGCCATGTCTACACCTCACCGCATCTCGTGACGTTCAACGAGCGCATCGTTCTCGCCGGGCGCGAGATCGAGGACGCGCCGCTGACCGCGCTGATGGAGCGCGTCGAGGCCGCGAACGCCGGCGCCGAGATCACGTTTTTCGAGATCACCACCGCTGCCGCGTTCCTGGCGTTTGCGGAGACTCCGGCCGACGTCCTTCTGCTCGAGGTCGGGCTGGGCGGGCGGCTCGACGCGACGAACCTCGTGGCTGCGCCGGCCGTGAGCTGCATCACGCCGGTGGATCTCGACCATCAGAAGTATCTCGGCGAGACGCTGGCCGCGATCGCGGCGGAGAAGGCCGGAATCCTGAAGCCGCGCGTGCCGGCGGTGATCGCCGCGCAGCGCCGCGAGGCGATGGCGGCGATCGAAGCGCGCGCCGCGGAGACCGGGACCAAGCTGCTGATCGAGGGGCGCGATTGGCGGGCCGCGCCCGGCAAGGCCGGCCTTCGCTACGAAGGGCCGCGCTGGCGTCTCGACCTGCCGCCGCCGGGCCTGCCCGGCGCGCACCAGTTCCACAACGCCGGCGCGGCGCTCGCCTGCCTCGAGCAGCTCGCGGCGTTCGAACTCGACCCGGCTGCTCTGGCCCACGGCATCGCCAAGGCGCGCTGGCCCGCGCGCCTGCAGCGGCTCACCAAGGGCCCGCTCGCGACGATGCTGCCGGCGGATTGGCAGCTCTGGCTCGACGGCGCCCACAATCCGCACGGCGCGCGCTCGCTGGGAGCGTGGCTCGATGCGCAGAACAAGCCGGCGCATCTCGTCACCGCGATGCTGGACAGCAAGGACCCGGCCGGCTTCTTCGAGGAGCTGAAGGGCCGCTTCGCGAGCGTGCGAACATTGCCGGTGCCGAGCGGGCACAGCGGCCTCGACCCCGCCGGCCTCGCCGAGACGGCGCGGCGCGCCGGCCACGATGCAAAGAACGCCGCCGATGCCGCCGCCGCGATCGCCGAGATCGTGGCGTCGGCGCCGCGGGGGCCGGCGCTGCTCGTGATCGCGGGGTCGCTCTATCTCGCCGGCGCGATTCTGGCGGAGAACGGCTGAGATCAGGACGCGGCGGCGACCGAAAGGCCCTGCACCTTGTGCCGCGCGATCAGCTTCGCGACGAAGCCCGACGCTTTCGCCTCGGCCACGAATTTCTCGAGAAACGCGATCGCCGCCGCGTTCTTGCGCGCGGTGCCGATCGCCTGCTGGACCGCGGAGAAGCGGCCATCGAGAATGCGCGCACCGGGCAGCGCTTGCACGTCTTTCAGCAGCCGTGGCTTCAGGCCGGCCAGCGCATCGCATTTCTCTTCGATGAAGAGCTTGTACGACGCATCGATCGAGTCGCCGCGCACCAGCGTCGCCTGCTTGATGTTGCGCTCGAGCCAAAGGCCGTAAGCCGAGCGCCCGAACACCGCGATGCGTATGCCCGGCCGATCGACCTCGGCGATGCTCGCGAGCTTGGAGCCGGCGGGCACGAGATAGGTGGCCTCGATTTCGACATAGGCCGGCGTGAACGCGATCTTCTCGGCGCGCTGCGGCTCCGCGCCGATCAGGCCGATGTCCCACACATTGGCCTCTGCCGCATCGGCCAGTTCGCCCGGCGACGCGTAGGCGACGAATTTCACCGGCACGCCGAGGCGGCTCGCGATCTCGCGCGCCATGTCGGGTGCCACGCCCTCGGGATCGCCCGCGGCGCTCTTGCCGCTGACGAGCAGGAAATTCGCGAGATTGATGCCGGCACGGAGCGCGCCGGTGGGGGCGAGTTCGGCTTTGATCTGTTGCATGGAGTCCGAAAGATGCGACGAGGCATTGCAGCGGCGCGGGCCGCACGCGTCAAGCCGCAATGGCGTGCGCCCGCTATTCGGCGGGACGTGGCGCCGGCGCGGCGGGCATCGCGGGCGCTGCGCGGGCGCGCTCGCGCCGCGCATGCGCCATGAGCAGCAGGATGAGCAGAACCGCCGGCACGCCCATCGCCGCCGTATAGACGAAGAACAGCGGATAGCCCACCGACTCGACGATGTAGCCGGACGCGCCGGCGAGCATCTTGCCCGGCAGCACCATCAGCGACGAGAACAGCGCGTATTGGGTGCCCGTATAGGCCACGTTGGTGAGGCTGGAGAGATAGGCGATGAACACCGTGCCGGCCATGCCGCCAGAGAGATTCTCGGCGGTGATCACCAGCCCGAGCAGCACGGTGCTCTTGCCCTGCATCGCCAGCACCGCGAACAGCAGGTTCGTGGCGGCGATGAGCACCGCGCTGATCAGCAGCGGCCCCATGATGCCCCAGCGCGCGACGACGAGGCTGCCGAGGAGCGCGCCGACGACGGTAACCCAGAGGCCGATCGTCTTGCTGAGCACGGCGATCTCGATCTTGTCGAAGCCGAGCTTCTCGTAGAACGGCTGCGCCATCACGCCCCAGACGCGATCCGACATCCAGAAACAGGCGAGGAAGGCGAGGATCGCGATGCCCCAGGCGCGGTTGCGCACGAAGAACTCGACGAACGGATTGACGACCGCATCGGCGAACCACAGGGCAACGCGCGCCCCGACGCTGCCCGCCTTGGCCGGCGGCGCGTAGCGCGTGGCCGGCTCCTTCACCCAGAGGGTGCTGCCGATCGAGAGCAGCATCAGCGCGGCCATCGCGACGTAGGCGGCCGGCCAGGCCCAGGCGATCCGCGCCCCTTGCAGCACCTCCACCAGGATGAACACGCCGGCACCCGCGATCAGCAAGGCGACGCGGTAGCCGAGCTGGTAGGCGCCGGCCAGCACGCCGAGCATCGTCTCGTCGGGCGCCGTTTCGATCCGCCAGGCATCGATGGCGATGTCTTGCGTGGCGCTGCTGAAGCCGACGATCACGCCGAACAGCGCCATCGTCCAGAGGTCGGTCCGGGGATCGGTGAGCGCCATGCCGAGCAGGCCGGCGGCACAGCCGGTTTGCGCCAGCGCGATCCAGCTTCGCCGCCGGCCGAGCCGGCCGGTGAGGCCGGGCAGCGGCATGTGGTCGACCAGCGGCGCCCAGCAGAACTTGAGGCCGTAGGCGATGCCGGTGAGCGAAAAGAGCCCGATCGAGCTGAGCGCGACCTTTTCCTCGCTGAGCCAGCGCGAGAGCGTGGCGAAGATCAGCGCGATCGGCAGCCCGGCGGAAAACCCGAGCAGCAGCATGCCCGTCACGCGCCGGTCGCGGTAGGCCGCAAACGCTTCGCGCCAGCTCTTGCGCTTCGGTTTTTCGGCTGCCGTCATGCCGCGTTCATACTGCGCTATTCCTTGACGCCGCGTTTCAGCCCTTGATGCCCAGGATGTCGGCCATGTCGTAGACGCCGGGAGCGCGGCCCTTGACCCAGAGCGCCGCGCGCAGCGCGCCGCGCGAATAGATGCGGCGGTTCGAGGCCTTGTGCACGAGCTCGATGCGTTCGCCCTCGCCGGCGAAGATGACCGTGTGATCGCCGACGATGTCGCCGCCGCGCAGCGCCGCGAAGCCGATGGCGCCGCGCTTGCGCGCGCCGGTGATGCCGTCGCGCCCGCGCACGGCCACGTCCGCGAGCGCCACGCCGCGCCCCTTCGCCGCCGCCTCGCCGAGGCCGAGCGCGGTGCCCGAGGGCGCATCCACCTTGTGGCGGTGGTGCATCTCGAGGATTTCGATGTCGTAATCCGGCCCGAGCGCCTTCGCGACGCGCTCGGCGAGCGCGAACATGAGGACGACGCCCGCGCTCATGTTGGGCGCCCAGACGATCGGCGCCTTGCGCCCCGCCTCGCGGATGGCCGCGGCCTCGGCGCCGTCGATGCCGGTCGTGCCGATCACCAGCGCCTTGCCGCGCGCGGCGGCGAGCGCGGCATGCGCGGCCGTGGCCTTCGGCGCGGTGAAATCGATCACCGCGTCGCTGGCCGCGAACACGTCTTCGGCCGATGCCCCGATCTTGACGCCGAGCGGCTTCAGACCGGCGAAGCTGCCGGCATCCTGGCCGACGGAATCGTGCCCCGCGCGCTCGGACGCGGCCGCCAGCACGGCGCCAGCGGTTCCCGCCGCCTCCTCGATCAGCATCTTGCCCATGCGGCCGGCGGCGCCGACGATTCCGATCCTGATCTCTGCCATGCGCGATGCGTGCCTTTGCCGCTTATTCCAGGGTGATGACGCCGGGGATGCAGGCCGTGCGCGCCCCCGCGGCGCGCGCCGCGACCAGCACCGCGCCCTGCCGGTGGATCGTGACGCAATTCTCCGACTTCTCGCCGAACGAGGCGTGCACCGCGCACACCGCGTCGTTCTTGATGCTCCAGACGCCGACGTCGCGCGCGCCCTCGCGCCGCGTCTGCATCGAGCCATAGGACTTGCAGGGGCGCCACGGCCCGTTGGCGGAGCGCCCTGCCTGGCAGGTGTAGATCATCGAGCCATCGGCGCGCAGCTCGCGCGAGGCGTGCGTGAAGACGCCGGGCACGCGGGCCGATTCGCGCACATAGACCAGGCGCTTGCCGGTGACCGCCCGCTGCAGCGGAGCGCCGGTCAGCCGATTGGCCGCGCTCGGCGCGAACGGCATCGCGCCGTCCTTGCATGATGCAGTGCTCTGCGCCATTGCGAGCGACGGCGCGCAGAGTAGCAGGGCAGCGGCGAGGCCGGTGCGGCGCGCGTTCACTGCAGCGTCACCGTTCCCTGCACGCAGGCCGCGAGCGGCCCCGAGACGCGCCGCGCGGCGAGCACGCCGCCCTGCCGGTGGATCGCGAAGCAGTCTTCGGAGCGCTCACCGAACGCGGCCTTGGCCGAACAGAGCGCTCCGTTCTTGACGCTCCAGATGCCGACATCGCGGCCGCCGGCCACCTGCCGCTCGGCCGGCCCGAACGACGTGCACGGACGCCACGGGCCTTCGGCCGACCGCGCGACCGCGCAGGTGAAGATCATCGAGCCGTCGCCCCGGTGCTCGCGCTCGCCCTTGATCCAGGTGCCCGGCGTGCGGATCGATTCGCGCACGTAGACGAGGATCTTGCCCGAGACGGCCTGCTGCAGCGCCGCGGCGGAGAGCCTGTTCGCCTCGGTTGCCGCGAACGGCATCGGCGCGTCCTTGCACACCGGCGTGCCGCGCGACTGCGCGGCGGCGGCCGAAGCGAACGCGGCACAGGCCAGGGCGGCGAGGACGAAACGGGGCATGATCGAAGGTCCGGAGGCTGCGCTTTGGCGCTCGCGCGACCTTAGCGCAACGGCGAGGGGTGGGCTATATCCGCGCGGGCGAGGGAGAGTGGACGATGCTCAGCGGAGTGTATGCCTACCTGCCGCAAGACCGCGTGGTGTTCGGCCAGCCGGTGGCCGAGGCGGTGGCGGCGGAGTGCGAGCGGCTCGGCGCCGGCCGCGCCTTCATCGTGGCCGCGCGCAGCCTGTCCGCGAAGACGCCGGTCGTCGACGCGATCAGGACCAGGCTCGGCCACCGCTTTGCGGGCCTGTTCGACGCCTGCAAGGCGCACAGCCCGTGGCAGAGCGTGCTGGCCGCGGCCGCAGCGGTTTCGGCCGCCAGGCCCGACATCCTCGTTTCGGTGGGCGGCGGCAGCGTCGTCGATACCGTCAAGGTGCTCCAGATCTGCCTGGCGGAGAACGCGCGCACGCCCGACGATCTCGCCCGGCTGCATATCCGGCTCAACCCGGACGGCTCGCGCCAGGTTCCCGCGATCCGACCGTCCCCGGTGCGGCAGATCGCGGTGCCGACCACGCTCTCCGGCGCCGAATTCTCGAACATGGGCGGCGCCTACGACGAGCGCACCGGCGTCAAGGAAGCGTTCACCGGCCCCGATATCTGCGCGCGCACGGTGATCCTCGACCCCGCGGTTACGGTCTACACGCCCGAGTGGCTGTGGCTTTCGACCTCGGTGCGCTCGGTCGACCACGCCGTCGAGGCGATCTGCGCCGCCGACGCGCAGCCGATGACCGACGCGCTGGCGCTGCACGCGCTGCGGCTGTTCTCGGCCTGCCTGCCGCGCACCAGGGCGCAGCCCCAGGATCTGCCCGCGCGGCTCGATTGCCTGCTGGCGGTCTGGATGGCGGCTTCGACGATCCAGAAGGTGCAGTTCGGCGCCTCGCACGGGATCGGCCACGTGCTCGGCGGCCTGTGCGGCGTGCCGCACGGGCACACGAGCTGCATCCTGCTGCCGCACGTGCTGCGCTGGAACGCGCCGGCCAACGCCGCGCGTCAGGCGATGGTCGCCGCGGCGCTTGGCCGCCCCGGCGAGCCGGCCGCCGATGCCGTCGCCGCGCTGATCGCCGCGCTCGGCCAGCCGCAGCGCCTCCGCGATGCCGGCGTCGCGCGCGACGCGCTGCCGAAGATCGCGGCGCTGGCCATGGACAACATGTGGGTGCGCGCCAACCCGCGCCGGATCGAAGGACCGGCCGACGTCATGGAAATACTGGACGCCGCCTACTGAGGCCGGCGCACGCCGGAGAATTCGCCGCCGGCGCGGTTTCGCACTATCATGCCCGCGGCCTCCCGAACCGGTTCGATTGCGGAACAGCTCGCGCGCGATGCTCGCCAAACCCATCCCTGCCAGCGGCGAAATTCTGCCGGCAATCGGCATCGGCACCTACAAGGGCTTCGATCTTCCCGACAGCACGGCGAACCGGGCACGGCTCGCTTCGGTGCTCGAGCGCCTGTTCGCGGCGGGCGGCACGATCGTCGACAGCTCGCCGATGTATGGCCGGGCCGAGGCCCGCGCCGGGCAGGCGCTCGCCGCGCTCGGCCGGCAGCGCGACGCGTTCGTCATGACCAAGGTTTGGACCGGCGGGCGCGACGCCGGCATCCGCCAGATGCGCGACTCGCTGGCCCATTTCGGCGCCGAGCGCATCGCGCTGATGCAGATCCACAATCTCGTCGATTGGCGCACGCATTTGCCGGTGCTGCGCGAATGGAAGGCGGCGGGCCGGTTTCGCTACATCGGCATCACGCACTACACGACCGGCGCCTTCGCCGAGCTGGAAGCGGTGCTGCGCCGGGAGCCGATGGATTTCCTGCAGATCCCCTATTCGATCGCCGAGCGCGAGGCCGAGGCGCGCCTGCTGCCGCTGTGCCGCGAGAAGGGCGTGGCGGTGATCGCGAACGTGCCGCTGGGTTCCGGCCGCCTGATGCGCGCCGGGCAGGGCAAGCCGGTGCCGCACTGGGCTCGCGATTTCGGCGCCGGAACCTGGGCGCAGTTCTTCTTGAAGTATCTGCTCGGCCACGACGCCTGCACCTGCGCGATCCCCGGCACCGGCGATCCCGACCACGCCGCCGACCTGCTCGGCGCCGGCGAAGGCCGGCTGCCGGACGAGGCCGAGCGCAGGCGCATGGTCGAAGCCTTGGGCGCGCTCTGAGCGATGGCGGCGTGTCCCGATTGCGGCCGCGCGGAGGCGCCGGAGGTGGCGCGGCGCATCGTTCTGCCCGGCGACCGCCGCGCGGACGAGATCGCGCTCGAGATCCTCGTCTGCCCGTGCGGGTTCAAGGCGATCGCCGTGACCGAGCAGCCGCGCCGCACGTCGCTGCGCGATGCGGCGCCGGCGCGCGTCGGCTACCGGCTGCCGCCGCCGGCCGTGGACCTCATCGCCTTTCTGATCGGGCAGTGCCCCAAGCCTGCCGAGGAATATTGCGGCTGCACGGCGCATGCGGCGCTGAACCGCCGCGACCTGCGCAATCAATGGAACCTGCTGCACAGCTTCGCGCCGTTTGCCGGCTTCGTACTGGGCGCGGGCAGGCCGAAAGCGGCGGCCGGCTTCGATCCCGCGCCGCTGGCCTGGCGGCGCGCCGGCGCCGGCCATGCCGCGGCGGTGGACGGGCGCGAATGGCGGCTCGACCCGCTCGGCGGCGGCGCCTTCGCGCTCGCGATCGGCGACGCGATCGAACTCGAGCTCGACGCGCTGCCGCCGTTCTGGCGGATCGAGCAGGCGGAGCCGGCCGGCGGCGGGCCGGTCTAGGCTGCGCTTGCCGGGGGGCGCCTACTCCGCCAGCGCCATCTCCAGTACGCGCGCGACGTGGAGCGCCTCGCGCCGCGCGCCGTCCTTGATCTGGTGGCGGCACGAGGTGCCGTCGGCGATGACGATGTCGCCGGGGCCGGCCTTGCGGACGGCGGGCAATAGCGCGAGTTCGCCCATTGCCATCGAGGCCTCGTAGTGCTTCGCCTCGTAGCCGAACGCGCCGGCCATGCCGCAACAGCTCGATTCGATCGGCTCGATCTCGAGCTCGGGTATCAGGGCGAGCACCGCCTGCACGGGGCGCATCGAACGCCTTCTGATGGCAATGGCCGTGCAGCAGCGCGCGCTTCGCGGGGAGCGGCTTCAGCTTCAGCGCGAGGCGCCCCGCCTTCTTCTCGCGCGCCAGGAACTCCTCGAACATGAAGGTGTGCGCGGCCAGCGCCTTGGCCTCCGCGCCGAGCCCCATCGCCTGGAACTCGTCGCGGAACGAAAACAGGCACGAGGGCTCGAGGCCCAATATGGGCACGCCGCGCGCGGCGAGCGGCGCCAGCGCCGCCAGCGTGCGCCGCGCCTCGGCTTTGGCCTCGTCGACGAGGCCCGCGGCGAGGAACGTGCGTCCGCAGCAGAGCGGCCGGCCGCCGCGCTCGGGCGCCAATACGTGGACGCGATAGCCGGCGGCGGCGAGCACGCGCAAAGCGGCGTGCGCATTCTCCGGCTCGAAGGCGTTGGTGAACGTATCCACGAACAGCGCGACTTCGCGGCCTCCGGCGGGCGCGGGCGCCCGGCCTGCGCTTGCGCCGAAAAACGTGTCGCTGCGCCAGCGCGGCAGGCTGCGCTTGGCCGCGACGCCGAGCACCTTCTCGCCGAGCGCGCGGGCGCCGGGCACGCGGTCGCGGAGATTGAGCAGCCAGGCGAGCTTGGCGGCGCGCGGCGCATAGCGCGGCAGATAGGCAACGAGTTTGTCGAAGCGACGCAGGCCGTTTCGCTTCGCGCGCCGATACAGGACCTCGGTCTTCATCCGCGCCATATCGACGCCGGTCGGGCACTCGCGCTTGCAGCCCTTGCAGGAAACGCAGAGATCGAGCGCCTCGGCCACCGCATCCGCGGCGAGCGCATCGGGGCCGAGCTGCCCCGACAGCGCGAGGCGCAGCGTGTTGGCGCGGCCACGCGTGAGATGCGCCTCGTCGCGCGTGACGCGGTAGGAGGGGCACATCGTGCCGGCGTCGAATTTGCGGCAGTGCCCGTTGTTGTTGCACATCTCGACCGCGGCGGCGAAGCCGTTGGCGTTCTCGCGCGTCGCCCATTCGGACCAGTCGAGCGCGGTCTCCAGCGGCGGCGTCGCGTAGCCGGGCGCGAAGCGGAACAGCGACCGGTCGTCCATCTTCGGCGGGCGGACGATCTTGCCGGGATTCATGCGGCCCTCGGGATCGAGCGCGGCCTTCACCGCCTCGAACGCGCGCGCGAGCCGCGGCCCGAACTGCCACGCGACCCACTCCGAGCGCACGAGCCCGTCGCCGTGCTCGCCCGAATAGGCGCCCTTGTATTCGCGCACCATCGCCGCCGCCTCTTCGGCGATCGCGCGCATCTTGGCGGCGCCGTCGCGGCGCATGTCGAGGATCGGGCGCACGTGCAACGTGCCGACCGAGGCATGCGCGTACCAGGTGCCCTTCGTGCCGTGCTTGGCGAACACGTCGGTGAGGCGCTGCGTGTAGTCGGCCAGGTGCTCGAGCGGCACCGCGCAATCCTCGATGAAGCTGACCGGTTTCCCGTCGCCCTTCATCGACATCATGATGTTGAGGCCGGCCTTGCGCACCTCCCAGAGATCGCGCTGCGGCGCGGGCTCGGTCATCTCGACGACGCTGCCGGGCAGGCCGAGATCGCCCATCAGCGCCACGAGATCCTCGAGGCGCGCGCGCTGTTCGGCGCGATCCTCGCCGGCGAACTCGGTGAGCAGCAGCGCCTCGGGCCGGCCGATCAGCGCCGCGTCGACGATGGGCCGGAACGCCGGGTTCTCGCGCGCGAGATCGATCATCGTGCGGTCGACGAGCTCCACCGCCGTGGGCGCCAGCTTCACGATGTGCTGCGTCAGCGCCATCGCCTGATGGAAGCTGGGGAAATTCACGACGCCGAGCACCTTGTGCTTCGGCAGCGGCGCCAGCTTCAGCGCGATGCGGCGCGAATAGGCGAGCGTCCCTTCGGAGCCCACGAGCAGGTGCGCGAGGTTGACCGTGCCGTCGGCCGTGTAGGGCCTGACGCTCTGCGGATGGAAGATGTCGAGATTGTAGCCGCCGACGCGGCGCAGGACCTTCGGATAACGCAGCGCGATCTCGTCGCGCTCGGCGAGCGCGATCGCCTCGAGGCGCGCGGCGATCGGGGCCAGCACGTTGCTCTTTTTCGCGTCGTCGAGCGGGCCGAAATGCGCCTCCGTGCCGTCGGCGAGGATCGCGTCCACGCCGAGAACGTTGTGGACCATGTTGCCGTATTCGATCGAGCGCGCGCCGCAGGAGTTGTTGCCGGCCATGCCGCCGATCGTCGCCTGCGCCGAGGTGGAGACATCGACCGGGAACCAGAGCCCGTGCGGCCGGAGCCACGCGTTCAGGCGATCGAGCACGATGCCGGGCTCGACCGTGACCGTGCGCGCCGCCGCATCGAACGCGACGATCTTGTCGAGATACTTGCTGCCGTCGATGACGAGCGCCGCGCCCACCGTCTGCCCGCATTGCGACGTGCCGGCGCCGCGCGGCAGCACCGGCAGCCGCTCCTCGCGCGCGATGGCGAGCGCGGCGCGCAAATCGTCGTCGGTCTTCGGCACCACGACGCCGATGGGCTCGATCTGGTAGATCGACGCGTCGGTGCTGTAGCGCCCGCGCGCCCCGGCATCGAACAGAACCTCGCCCGCGATCGCGCGCCGCAGGCGCTGGGCAAGCGCGCCGTCGCCGGGCGCGGGTTTCTTCGCAGGTGCGGTAGCGGCGACGTTCACGAGTCCGGCTTCCCTTGGCGGCGGCAATCGCCTTTATATAGCGCCGCGACAAGGAGAACTGCCATGACGCAGTCTGGTCCGGGCGGGCGGCACTTCCTGCAGATACCGGGGCCGACCAACGTGCCGGATCGCATCCTGCGCGCGATCGACCGGCCGACGATCGACCATCGCGGGCCGGCATTCGCAAAGCTCGGCAAGCGCGTGCTGGACGGCATGCGCTGGGTGTTCCGCTGCAAGGGACCGGTGTTCATCTATCCCTCTTCGGGCACCGGCGCGTGGGAGGCGGCGCTCGTCAACACGCTTTCGCCCGGCGACCGCGTGCTGATGTACGAAACCGGTCATTTCGCGACCCTCTGGAAGACCATCGCAGCGAAGCTCGGCCTCGTGCCCGAGTTCCTGGCGAGCGACTGGCGGCGCGGCGCCGATGCGGCGCAGATCGAGGCGCGGCTCGGGGCCGACGCGGCGCACGCGATCAAGGCGGTGTGCGTCGTGCACAACGAAACCTCGACCGGCTGCGTTTCCGATGTCGCGGCAGTGCGTGCGGCGATCGACGCCGCGAAGCACCCGGCGCTGCTGATGGTGGACACGATCTCGTCGCTGGCCTCGATCGACTACCGGCACGACGAATGGGGCGTGGACGTGACCGTGGGCGGCTCGCAGAAGGGCCTGATGCTGCCGCCCGGGCTCGCTTTCAATGCCGTGAGCGAGAAGGCGCTGGCCGCGGGCAGGCACGCGAAGCTGCCGCGCGCCTATTGGTCGTGGGAGGAGATGACCGGGCCGAACGCCAATGGCTTCTTTCCCTACACGCCTTCGACGAACCTGCTGTTCGGCCTCGCCGAGGCGATTTCGATGCTCGAGGAGATGGGCCTCGAGGCGGTGTTCGCGCGCCACGCGCGGCACGCCGAGGCGACGCGGCGCGCGGTGAAGGCCTGGGGCCTGGAGCTGCTCTGCGTCGATCCTGCCGCCTATTCCGGATCGCTCACCGCCGTGCTGATGCCGGCGGGCCACGACGCCGACGCATATCGCAGAACCGTGCTCGAGCATTTCGACATGTCGCTCGGCAACGGGCTCTCGAAGGTTTCCGGCAAGGTGTTCCGCATCGGCCACCTCGGCGATTTCAACGACCTCATGCTGGCGGGCACGCTCGCGGGCATCGAGATGGGCCTGGCGCTGGCCGGCGTGCCGCACAGGAAGGGCGGCGTGCAGGCGGCCCTCGACTACCTCGCGGGCGCCCGGCAGAGTGCTGCCGAACCGAAGAAAGCGGCCGCGCGTTCCTGACGCCGCTGGCCGAACAGAAACCGAAACGGGAGGAAGACATGAACGCCAAGTGGTTGCTGACCGCCGTGCTGGCCTCGGCCCTCGCCGCCCCGGCGCTGGCGGAGACCGAGCTGAAATTCGGCCATGTCGGCGAGCCCGGCTCGCTGTTCGAGGCTTCGGCGAACGAGTTCGCGAAGCGCGTGAACGCCAAGATGGCCGGCAAGGTGAAGGTTTCGGCCTTCGGCTCCTCGCAGCTCGGCAAGGACGAAGACCTCGTCAAGAAGCTGAAGCTCGGCACCGTGGATTTCGCGCTGCCCTCGACGGTGATGTCGAGCGTCGCGCCCGAGTTCGGCCTGTTCGAGATGCCCTATCTCGTCAAGAACCGCGACCACATGAAGAAGATCGAGAAGGAGATCGTGTGGACGTGGATCGGCGCGGCCGCCGAGGCCAAGGGCTATCGCATCCTCGCCGTGTGGGAGAACGGCTTCCGCCACATCACCAACAACAGGAAGCCGATCGTGACGCCGGCCGACCTCGCCGGCGTGAAGCTGCGCGTGCCGGGCGGCCAGTGGCGCGTGAAGATGTTCAAGGGCTACGGCGCCAATCCTTCGCCGATGGCGTTCTCGGAGGTGTTCACCGCGCTCAAGACCGGCGTCATGGACGCGCAGGAGAACCCGCTGATCCAGATCTACAGCGCGAAGTTCCAGGAAGTGCAGAAGTATCTCTCGCTGCCCAGCCACGTCTACACGCCGGCCTATGTCGTCGTCGGCAAGGAGAAATGGGACGCGATGGACAAAGCCCAGCGCGACCAGATCGAGGCCATCGCGAAGGAGACGCAGGCCTTCGTCTACGAGCAGGCGGCGAAGTTCGACGACGAGCTGCTCGGCAAGCTCAAGGCCGCGGGCATGCAGGTGAACGAGCCCAACCGCGCCGCGTTCGTGGAGGCGAGCAAGCCGATCTACGAGGAGTTCTCGAAGGCGGTGCCGCGCGCCAAGGAGATGATCGACAAGGCGCTGTCGCTGGCCTCGGGATCCTGACCGCAGCCCGGCCACCGCAGCGGAACGACGACGGTGCTCGCCGCCGGGCGCAGGGCGCTCGACCGCCTCCTGCAGGCGATCCTGCTCGTGCTGATGCTCGCGATCACGGCCATCGTGGTCTACGCGGTCGTCATGCGCACCAGCGGCAACGCGCCCTCGTGGTATGACGAGATCGCCGCGATCATCCTCTGCTGGGTGACGTATTTCGGCTCGGCCTATGCCGCGCTGAAGCGCGGCCACATCGGCTTCGAGGGCCTCGTCAACGTCATGCCGATGCGCCTGCGCATGGCGGCGGTGTTCCTGGCCGAGGCGCTGGTGATCGCGTTCTTCGTGCTGCTGGCCTGGATGGGCATGCGCGTGCTGCGCGTGCTCGAGGGCGACGGCCTCGTGAGCGTGCCGTGGATCCCGCTGCAACTCACGCACGCGATCATCCCGCTCGGCGCGGCGCTGTTCGTCCTCGCGCAGCTCTTGAGCTTCCCGGACTACCTCGCGCAGGCGCGCGCCGGCGTCCTCGGCAAGAAAGACGTGGGCGAGGAGACGAAGGAGAAGCTCGAATGATCGTGCTTCTCCTGCTGTTCGTCCTGATCGTCCTCACCGCCATCAACGTGCCGATCGCGATCGGGCTCGGCGTCGTCGCCGTCGGCGCCATGCTGATCACGCAGGGCACTGCGACGCTGCCGAACCTCGCGCTCGTCATGTACGAGGGCGCCACGAACTTTCCGCTGCTCGCGATTCCGCTGTTCATCTTCGCCGGCGCGATCATGAACGCCTCGTCGATCTCGCGGCGGCTGATCGCGCTCTGCCTCGCGCTGGTGGGCTTCATCCGCGGCGCGCTCGCCATCGTCACGGTCGGCGTCAACATGTTCTATGCCGAGATCTCGGGCTCGGCCGTGGCCGACGTGGCGGCCACGGGCTCGATCCTGATCCCGGCGATGAAGAAGCGCGGCTATCCCAAGGCCTTCGCCGCCGCGGTCTGCTCCTCGGCGGCGACGCTGGCGATCATCATCCCGCCGTCGATTCCGATGATCATCTACGGCGCGATGGCCAACGCCTCGATCGTGCAGCTGTTCGTGGCCGGCATCGTGCCCGGCGTGGCCGGCGGCTTCGCGCTGATGGCGATGGCATGGTGGATCGCGCGGCGCAACAACTGGCCGGTGGAGGAGCTGTTCTCCTGGGCCAAGCTCGGCCGCGCGTTCCGCGAGGCGTTCTGGGCTCTGTTCCTGCCGGTGATCATTCTCGGTTCGATCTTCGGCGGCTTCGTCACCGCCACCGAGGGCGCCGGCGTCGCCGTCGTCGCCGCGTTTGCGATCGGCACGTTCGTCTATCGCGACGTGCAATGGGGCGAGCTGGTGAAATCGGCGATCGAGGGCGCCTCGCACACCGCCGTCGTCATGCTGCTCGTCGCTTCCTCGGCCCTGGTCGGCGTGTTCCTGACCGAGCAGAAGGTGCCGCAGCAGATGGCCGAGGGCATCCTCTCGATCACGCGCGACAAGTACCTCGTGCTCGCGATCCTCAACGTGCTGTTCCTGGTCCTCGGCATGTTCCTGCACTCGGCGGCGGCGATCATCCTCGTCGTCCCGGTCGTGATGCCGCTGGTGACCGCGGTCGGCATCGATCCCGTGCATTTCGGCCTCATCGTCACCATCAATCTCGGCATCGGCCAGCAGACGCCGCCGGTGGCCAGCGTTCTCATGGTCGCCTGCTCGATCGCCAAGGCGAACGTGTGGGAGGTGACGAAGGTGAACCTCAACTTCATCTACGTGCTGCTGGCGGTGCTGCTGATCGTGACCTACGTTCCCGTGGTTCCGATGAGCCTCGTCGACCTGTTCTACCGCTGACGGAGCCGCCCTTGGCCGAACCCCTCCTCGTCGAGCGCGCGGGCGACATCGCGACCGTCGTGCTCAACCGGCCCGACAAGCTGAACGCGCTGACCAAGCCGATGTGGCGCATGCTCGGCGAGAGCGTGGCGGCGCTCGCGGCCGACGACGCGGTGCGCTGCATCGTGCTGCGCGGCGCCGGCGGCAAGGCGTTTTCGCCCGGCAACGACATTTCCGAATTCGCGACCGAGCGCTCGAACCCGGCGCAGGCGCGGGACTATGGCAAGCTGATGCACGCGGCGCTCGCCGCGCTGCGCGATTGCCGCACGCCGACCGTGGCCGCGATCGAGGGCATCTGCGTCGGCGGCGGCATGGAGATCGCGGCCCTCTGCGATCTCCGCATCTGCGGGCGCTCGAGCCGCTTCGGCGCGCCGATCAAGAATCTCGGCCTGGTGATGGCCTATCCCGAGATCGGCGCGCTGATCGACCTCGTCGGCCGCACGGTGGCGCTGGAGATATTGCTCGAAGGCCGCGTCTTCGGCGCCGAGGAGGCGAAGGAGAAAGGCCTCGTCACCCGCATCGTCGACGACGCGGCCGTGCTCGACGAGGCCAATGCCGCCGCGCGCCGCATCGCGGACGGCGCACCGCTGGTGGCGCGCTGGCACAAGAAGTTCGCGAAACGCCTCGCCGATCCGCGCGGGCTCAGCCACGCCGAGCTCGACGAGGCCTATGCCTGCTTCGGCACCGAGGATTTCCGCATCGGCTACCGCGCCTTCCTCGCGAAGCAGAAGCCGGAATTCAAAGGCAAGTGAACAGGAGGCGTGGAGACGTGGAGAAGAGAAGAATCACCACGGAGGCACGGAGACACGGAGAAGAGAAAGATCAGCGCGCCCTCTGGGCGCGCAAGAGTTCTGCCTCCGTGCCTCCGTGCCTCCGTGGTTCGCTTGCTATTTCGTCCCGGGGCCTCGACGTCTCCTGTTCCAAGCGGTTCGCCTGATGACGCGCGGCGGGCCGCTGGCCGGGATGCGCGTATTGGAGCTCGCGCATGTGATGGCGGGGCCGACCTGCGGACTCATGCTCGCCGATCTCGGCGCCGACGTCATCAAGGTGGAGCGCGTGCCCGGCGGCGACGACACGCGCCGCTCGGTTCCGCCCGAGGTGAACGGCGAATCGGCCGCGTTCCTGATGATGAACCGCAACAAGCGCGGCATCGCGCTCGACCTGAAGCACCCGGCGGCGCGCGCGGCGCTGCTGCGGCTCGTCGCGAAGGCCGACGTGCTGATCGAGAACTATCGCCACGACACGATGGCGAAGCTCGGCCTCGGCTACGACGCGCTCGCCGAGATCAACCCGGCGCTGATCTATTGCGAGATCTCGGGCTTCGGCCGCACCGGGCCCTACGCCGAGCGCGGCGGCTTCGACCTCATCGCGCAGGGCATGAGCGGGCTGATGTCGATCACCGGCGAAGGGCCGGGCCGCCCGCCGGTGAAAGTGGGTGCGCCGGTGAGCGACATCACCGCCGGAATCCTGGGCGCGCTCGGCTGCGTTTCCGCCTATGTCGAGCGCCTGCGCACCGGCAAGGGCCAGCGCGTGGACACGTCTCTGTTCGAGGCCGGCATCACGCACACCTATTGGCAATCCGCGATCGCGTTCGCGACCGGCATCGCGCCGGGGCCGATGGGCTCGGCGCATCCGCTCAACGCGCCCTACCAGGCGTTCGAGACCGCCGACGGATGGATCACCGTCGGCGCCGCGAACCAGCCGAACTGGGACCGCTTCACGCGGGAGATCGGCGCGCCGGAGCTGCGCGACGATCCGCGCTTCAAGGACAATCGCGGGCGCATGGCGAACCTCGCGTTATTGGTCGAGACGCTGGCGCCGTATCTCAAGAAGCGCACCAGCGCCGACTGGCTCGCGCGCTTCGAAGCGGCAGGCCTGCCCGCCGGCCCCGTTCTCTCCGTCGCCGACATGCACGCCGACCCGCAGGCGCAGGCACGCCACATGATCGTCGAGACCGTGCACCCCAAGGCCGGCCCGACCAGGGCCATCGGCCTGCCGATCAAGCTCTCGGAAACGCCCGGCGGCATCCGCCGCCCGGCCCCGCTGTTCGGCCAGCACACGCGCGAAGTGCTCGGCGAGGCCGGGTATTCGGGCGCGGAGATCGAGACTCTGCGCGCGGCCGGGGCCGTTGCATGCGGTTGAATGCGGCACCGGCGAGGCCAACGATCGCGAAATAAAGTTGCGCGCGCTGTTGACACCGCCCGTTTCATCGCTATGTTGCACCGCACATAGATTCCTCGCGATCGCGCGAATGCGCCCGGCGCACGGCCTTACGAGCCCGCCAGCGGCGCACTTTCCCGAAGAATTCCCTCAACGACATAACGGTCCCAACGCGCGTGGGGCTCGAAACGCGCCGCAAGGCGGCCGCACGATTCCCGTGCGGGCCCGTGGCTTGCCGCGCACATAAAGGACTGAACTTGACGACCTCTTTCGCTTCGCTCGGCCTCGCCGAGCCGATCCTCCGCGCTCTGACGGCGGAGAAATACGAAACCCCCACCCCGATCCAGGCCCAGGCCATTCCCTCTCTCCTCGCCGGCAAGGACCTGCTCGGCATCGCGCAGACCGGCACCGGCAAGACCGCGGCCTTCGCCATCCCGATCCTCCAGCACCTTTCCGCCACCCGCGCGCACCCGGTGCCGAAAAGCCCGCGCGCGCTGATCCTGGCGCCGACGCGCGAGCTCGCGATCCAGATCGAGGAGGCGTTCCGCGCCTATGGCCGCTTCCTCGGCCTGCGCGCGGCCGTCGTGGTCGGCGGCGTCGGCTACGGCGAGCAGATCAAGTCGCTCCACCGCGGCGTCGACATCCTCGTCGCCACGCCGGGCCGGCTCATGGACCACATGCAGTCGGGCCACGTGCGCTTCGACCGCGTGACGCATCTCGTGCTCGACGAGGCCGACCGCATGCTCGACATGGGCTTCGTGCGCGACGTCCGGAAAATCGTGGCCGCGCTGCCGAAGCGCCGCCAGTCGATGTTCTTCTCGGCGACGATGCCGCCCGAAGTGGCGAAGCTCGCGAGCGAGATGCTGTATCAGCCGGCGCGCGTGGAAGTGACGCCGAAGGTGATCACGGTGGATCGCATCCGCCAGAGCGTGCATTTCGTGCACCAGTCGGAGAAGCGCACGCACCTCGTGAAGCTGCTCGACGACGCGGCGCTGGCGCGCGTGATCGTGTTCACGCGCACCAAGCACGCGGCCAACCGCGTGGCCGAGACGCTGGAGCGCGCGAAGATCCCGGCCGACGCGATCCACGGCAACAAGTCGCAGAACGCGCGCCAGCGCGCCCTCGACCGCTTCCGCACGGGCCGCGCCCGCGTGCTGGTGGCGACCGACATCGCTGCGCGCGGCATCGACGTGGACGGCGTCACCCACGTCGTCAACTACGAGCTGCCGAACGTGCCGGAAACCTACGTGCATCGCATCGGCCGCACCGCGCGGGCCGGCGCCGAGGGCGCCGCGATCTCGCTGTGCGACGGCAGCGAGCGCGCCTATCTCCGCGACATCGAGCGCCTCACCAAGCGCACGATCGAGGTGGTGGGCGGCCAGCCCGCGCCGCTGAACGAGCGGTCGCAGAACGAGCGGCCGCAGAAGGCGCGCCCGCAGGGCCAGCAGCCGAAGCCGGGGCAGCCGAACCGGCACGGCCCGGGCAAGCACTGGCACCGCCGCCGCTTCGACCGCCACGCGGCGTAGCGGATACCCCGAAACCGAAAGGGCGGGTCTCGGACCCGCCCTTTCGACTCGTCGCGATTCGTTCGGCGCGCCGCGCCCTACGCGCGCTTCTTGATCGCCTCGAACGTGCTCGCGTTCGGGCAGAACTCTTCGTTGCCGCGCCGCGCGTCGGAGGCGAGCCAGCGATCGCAGCGCGCGGTCTCGGCGCAGAAGAGGCAGCGGCGGCGCGAGCCGACCAATGCCACGAGCCCGGCCCGCGGCGAGGGCGGCCGCACGCCCAAGCGTCCGGTCATCGCGCCGTAACGCCGGACCGAGCCTGGGTAGAGCCGCAACAATTCCGGAATCGCCGCGCGCGAAAGGCCGATCTGGGCCAGCGCGCCTTCCAGTTCGCCGGCCTCGTCGAGGCAACGCAACTCGTAGCGCAATTCCGCGCGCAGCTTCGCGTCTTCGCGCCGCTGGAACCAGCGCTGCTTCCACAGCGCCCACAATCCGCCGGTCCGCTGGGATCCCGCGCGCTGCGGCAGGGTATCGCTGACGATCTGCATGGCGGCTCCTCGATCGCTGGTCTCGGCATTTCGCCTTATGTAAAGAATGCCGGCGCAGAACCCCGTCCGCTTTGACTCAGATCAAAATTGCGCGGGCGCGCTGGCTGCTTTGACCCCCCTTTCGTTCTAATATTCTGTGATGAGTCTGCGCCGCGTCCTGCTTGTCTGGCTCGATGGCTACGATCCCGCCGCCGGCGAAACGCTGATGGCCGAGGGCCTTCTTCCCGCGCTCGCGCGGATCAAGGCGGCGAGTGCGTGCTTCGCCCTCGATCATGGCGCGGCCCGCTGGACCGGCCTCGCCGGAGAGCATCTCAGCACCGGGGTCTCCCCGGTCGACGCCGGGCGGCAATCGGCGCTGCATTTCGATCCTGGGCACTACACTGTCTGGCAGGAAGGCACGCGGCGAAGCCCGTTTCCGGCGGCGCTGGCCGCGCGCACGGTCGTGTTCGATCCCACCTATTTCGATCTCGCGCGCGCGCCCAACGTCCGCGGTCTGGTGCATTGGGGCGCGCATGACCCGGGCGCGCGGCCCGCCTCGCGCCCTGCCGGGCTGCACGCCGAGATCGAGCGGCGCTTCGGACGCTATCCGACGGAATGGATCTACGGCTACGTCTGGCCGTCGCCGGCGCGCGCCGTGGAGATGGGCGCCGCGCTGGCGCGCGGGCTCGATCTTCGTACCGAGGCGGCGTTGTGGCTGCTGGCGGAACGCTGCCCCGATTGGGATCTGGCGATCGTGACCGCGGGCGAACTGCATTCTGCCGCCGAATCGCTGTGGCACGGCTGGGACCCGGCGCACCCGCTGCATGCGCTGCCGTCCGCGGCGGCGGCGCGCGCCGGATTCGTCGCCGCGTATGTGGCGGCAGACCGCATGATCGGCCGCCTCGCCGCGGCGTTTCCCGAGGCCACGCTCGTCGTTTGTGCGATGCACGGCATGGGGCCGAACAAGTCCGACGTAGCGTCCATGGCTCTCCTGCCCGAGTTGCTGTTTCGCTGGCAGTTCCGCGCGGGCCTGCAGCAGGGTCGGGCGGAATGGGCCGCTGCGCCGGCCGGCGTTCCAATCCTCGATGCCTCGGCCAAATGGTGGCCCGGCGTCTGCCAAGCCAGTTTCCGCCCGGCGGAGACGTGGCCCGCCCGAATCGCCAGGCACGCAACGCTCGAGCGCGCGATGGGCCAGCCGTGGCCGGACGACGGCGCGGACGTGGCTTGCGTCTCGGTGGAGGCGATCGCAGCGACGTGGTACCGGCCGTTCTGGCCCGCGATGCGCGCGTTCGCGCTGCCCTCTTATTACGACGGTCGCATCCGCGTGAACCTCGCGGGCCGCGAAGCCAAAGGCCGCGTGCCGCGCTGGGCCTACGGCTTCGTGCTGAACTCGATCGAGCGCCTGCTGCGCAACACGCGCGACCTTGCAACCGGCGAGCCCGTCGTCGAAGCGATCGAGCGCCCCGTGCGGCGCGACCCCCATGCGCTCGACCCGACCAGCGCGGACCTGATCGTGCTGTGGCGAGGCGCGCTTCTCGGCTTCGCGCACAAGCGCCACGGGCGGATCGGCCCGCTGCCGTATCAGCGACCCGGGGGACACACCGGCGGACACGGCATGGCCCTACTCGCCGGCGGCGGTCTCGGTCCGGGCGAGTACGGCGTGCGCAGCGCGTTCGACGTGGTTCCGACGGTGATCGATCTGCTCGGCGAAGCCAAGCCGCCGCATGTCAGCGGCGCAAGCCTGCTGGCCTCGTCGCGGCAACCGCCCTTGCGCATGGCGGCGGAATAGCCGCGCTTTCCGGCCGGAAACCGCGTTTCGGCGCGGTCTCGAATTCTTCCCCAAGTGCATAGTCTCAACCGGCGCGGAGCCATGCTAGAATGATTGCAATCGGGACGCGCCGCGTCGCGCGGCAGACGTCGCATGCGTATCGTTCGGGAGGAAGACATGACGCCACCAGGCGCGAGTGCGGCCAAGAAACGTTCCGCGGGTACCAAGACGCTGCCCTACACCGGCCGCGAATATCTCGACAGCCTCGACGACGGGCGCGAGATCTGGATCTACGGCGAGCGCGTCAAGAAGATCACCGAGCATCCGGCGTTTCAGAACTGCGCGCGCATGATCGCGCGCCTCTACGACGCGCTGCACGAAGACCACGACAGCGGCAAGAACGTGCTGACGATGCCGACCGAGTGGGGCGGCTTCACGCAGCGCTACTTCAAGGCCCCGACGACCGTCGAGGAGCAGGTGAAGGGCCGCGACGCGATCGCCGAATGGGCGCGCATCGGCTATGGCTGGCTCGGCCGCTCGCCCGACTACAAGGCCGCGTTCCTCGCCACGCTCGGCGCCAACGCGAAATTCTACGCGCCCTACGAGGAGAACGCGAAACGCTGGTATCGCTTCAGCCAGGAGCGCGTGCCGTTCGTCAATCACGCGATCATCCACCCGCCGGTGGACCGCAACGCGGCGCCCGGCTCGCCCGGCGGCGGCACCGACGTGTTCGTGCACGTGACGAAGGAGACCGACGCCGGCCTCTATCTGAGCGGCGCCAAGGTGGTGGCGACCGGCTCGGCGCTCACGCACTACACCTTTGTCGCGCATCACGGGCTCATCCCGGTGCAGGGCAAGAACTACGCCTGCGTCTTCATGATCCCGACCAACGCGAAGGGCGTGAAGCTGATCTGCCGCACCTCGAACGAGTATCGCGCGGCGGTGCTCGGCAGCCCGTTCGACTACCCGCTCTCGAGCCGGCTCGACGAGAACGACGCGATCTTCGTGCTCGACAACGCGTTCGTGCCCTGGGAGGACGTGTTCGTCTACGGCGACGTGGAAAAGGCGAACAATTTCTTCCCGCGCACCGGCTTCCTGCCGCGCGCGCTGATCCACGGCTGCACGCGGCTCGCCGTGAAGCTCGACTTCATCACCGGCTGCTTCATCAAGGCCACCGAGATCACCGGCGCGCGCGCGTTCCGCGGCGTCGAGGCGAACATCGGCGAGGTGATCGCGTGGCGGAACATGATCTGGGGCCTGTCCGACGCGATGGCCAAGCACGGCGACCCGTGGGAAGGGGGTGCCATCCTGCCGGCGATGGAGCCGGCCGCGGCCTATCAGGTGCTGGCGCCGGAGGCCTACGTTCAGATCAAGAACCTGATCGAGAAGACGGTCGCGAGCGGACTCATCTATCTCAACTCGCACGTCGCCGACTTCAAGAATCCGGCGCTGCGCGGCTATCTCGACAAATACATGCGCGGCTCGGGCGGCATCGGCGCCGAGGACCGCGTGAAGCTGATGAAGCTGCTGTGGGACGCGATCGGCACCGAATTCGGCGCGCGCCACGAGCTCTACGAGATCAACTACAGCGGCAGCCACGAGGAGATCCGGCGCTACGCGCTGTTCGGCGCGATGGCCGCCGGCACCGACGTTCGCCTGAAGCAGTTCGCCGAGAAGTGCATGGCCGAATACGACGTGAACGGCTGGACCGCGCCCGATCTCGTGAATACGGAGAAGCTGAGCGTGCTGCGGAAGGGGTGAGCGCGTGGTGCGCTGCTAACCCGGGACCTGAACGACGCGCTCGAGCAAAGCTGCTTCAACGCCTCGTCTAGGTCCCGGGTCTGCGTCGCACCATGGCGCAAGTGCGCCACGCTGCGCCGCGCCCGGGACGACAACCAAGATTGAGAAGCGCAAACAAGACACATGGGAGAGAAACGATGACCAAATCCAGGAAGATCGCCCGCCGCACCTTCCTCGCCGGCGCGGCCGCCGGCAGCGCCGTGATCGCGGCGCCCGCGATCGCGCAGACGCGCACGATCAAGCTCGGCTATGTGAGCCCGCAGACCGGGCCGCTCGCCGCCTTCGCCGAGGCCGACAACTTCACCGTCGCGGCGTTCAAGGAGGCGATGAAGGGCGGCTTGCAGGTGGGCGGCCGCACCTATCCGGTCGACGTGATCGTGAAAGATAGCCAGTCGAATCCGAATCGCGCGGCCCAGGTGGCGAAGGACCTCATCGTCCAGGACAAGATCGACTTGATGCTCGTGGCCTCGACGCCGGAGACGACGAACCCGGTCTCGACGCAATGCGAGATCGAGGAGCAGGCCTGCGTTTCGACGATGGCGCCGTGGCAGCCCTGGTTCATCGGTCGGCAGGCGAACCCGGCCGGCGGCCCGCCGGCGTGGAAGGGCTTCAACTACACCTATCACTATTTCTGGGGCCTCGAAGACATCATCGCCGTGTTCACGAACATGTGGAACCAGGTGCCGACCAACAAGATGGTGGGCGGCCTGTTCCCGAACGACGGCGACGGCAATGCCTGGGGCGACAAGAACGTCGGCTTCCCGCCGGTGCTCGACAAGCAGGGCTTCAAGCTGACCGACCCCGGCCGCTATCAGAACCTCACCGACAATTTCTCGGCGCAGATCGCGGCGTTCAAGAACGCGAAGTGCGAGATCGTCACCGGCGTGGTGCTGCCGCCCGATTTTACCACGTTCTGGAAGCAGGCGCTGCAGCAGGGCTTCAAGCCGAAGGTGGCCTCGGTCGGCAAGGCGATCCTGTTCCCGGTGGCGGTCGAGGCGCTGGGCAAGGACGGCAACAACCTTTCGTCGGAAGTGTGGTGGTCGCCGTCGCATCCGTTCAAGTCGTCGCTGAACGGGCAGAGCGCGGCGCAGCTCGCGAGCGCCTATACCGCCGCCACGAAGAAGCAGTGGACGCAGCCGATCGGCTTCATCCACTCGCTGTTCGAGGTGGCCGTGGACGTGCTGAAGCGCACGGCCGCGCTCGGCGACCAGAAGGCGATGGTGAAGGCGATCAAGGAGACGAATCTCCAGACGATCGTCGGCCCGGTGAAGTGGAACCAGGAGAACGTGCCGCCGTTCGCGCGCGCGAACGTCACCCGCACGCCGCTGGTCGGCGGCCAGTGGCGCCTCAAGGACGGCGCCAAGTACGATATCGTCATCACCGACAACCAGACCGCGCCGAACATTCCGACCGGCGGGAAGATGGAGGCGATTTCGTAGGGCGGCGGCGAACGCGCCTTGTCCCCGCCCGTCATCCCGACCGGAGCGCGAGTGGAGGGATCGTGATGCAGTTGCACGTGGCCGCTGCGCCGCGATCCCTCCACTTCGCGGCCGCGCAAGGGCGCGTCCGCTTCGGTCGGGATGACGGTGTTCGCAAGGCCTGCGCATGAACCTTCTCGAAATCAGAGGGCTCACCCGCTCGTTCGGCTCGGTGAAGGCCGCCGACGCGATCGATCTTGACGTCGCCGCGGGCGAGGCGCTCGGCGTCGTCGGGCCGAACGGCGCGGGCAAGACGTCGCTGTTCAACCTCGTCGCCGGCGACCTCAAGCCCGACGCCGGCACGATCCGCTTCAAGGGCCGCGATGTCACCGCGCTCGGGCCGCACAAGCGCGCGGCGGCCGGCATCGGACGCACCTATCAGATCCCGCGCCCATTCGAGAAGCTCACCGTGTTCGAGAACCTGCTGGTCGGCGCCGTCTATGGCGGCGGCAGATCCGAGCGCGCGGCGATCGCGCCGTGCGCCGATGTCTTGCGGCGCACCGGCCTTCTCGACCGCGCGAACCGCCCGGCCGGAACGCTCACGCTGCTCGAGCGCAAGCGGCTCGAGCTGGCGCGCGCGCTCGCGACCGAGCCGGAGCTTCTGCTGCTCGACGAGATCGCCGGCGGCCTGACCGAGGGCGAGTGCCGCGACCTCGTCGAGACGATCCGGGGCATCCGCGCCGGCGGCATCACGATCGTCTGGATCGAGCACATCGTGCATGCGCTGCTCGCCGTCGTCGGCCGGTTGATCGTGCTCGACTTCGGCCGCAAGATCGCCGAAGGGGAGCCGCGCACGGTGATGAACTCGCCCGAGGTGCAGGAGATCTACATGGGCATCGCGGCCTGAGCGCGATGCTGGAGACGCGCGGCCTCACCGCCTTCTACGGCGACTTCCAGGCGCTCTACGGCATCGACGCCGCGCTCGGCGCGGGCGAAACCGTCGCCATCATCGGCGCGAACGGCGCCGGCAAGTCGACGTTCCTCAAGGCGATCACCGGCCTCTTGCCCTGCCCGCCCGACGCGGTCCGGCTCGAAGGGGCCGCCATCGGCGGCCTGGCGCCGGCGCGCATCGCGCGGCTCGGCATTTCGCTGGTGCCCGAGGGCCGCAAGCTGTTCCCCTCGCTGACGGTGGAGGAGAACCTGCTGATCGGCGCCCATGGCCGCGCGCCCGGCGGCTATTGGAACCTCGCGCGCGTCTACGGCCTGTTTCCGATCCTTGCCGAGCGGCGGCGCGTGCCGAGCACGTCGCTGTCGGGCGGGCAGCAGCAGATGGCCGCGATCGGCCGCGCGCTGATGGCGAATCCGCGCGTGCTGCTCTGCGACGAGATCAGCCTGGGGCTCGCGCCGATCGTCATCCGCGACATCTACAATGCGATCCCCGCGATCAGGGCCGAGGGCACGAGCATCCTGCTGGTCGAGCAGGACATCGTGCAGGCGCTCGCGGTCGCCGACCGCGTCTATTGCTTCCAGGAAGGCCGCGTCTCGCTCTCCGGCCGCCCGGACGCGCTGACGCGCGAGCAAATCCACGCCGCCTATTTCGGTACCGGATGACCGCCTGGCTCGACACGCTGTTGCAGGGGATCATGCTCGGCGGGCTCTACGCGCTGTTCGCCGCCGGGCTTTCGCTGATCTTCGGCATCATGCGGCTGGTGAACCTCGCGCATGGCGACCTGATCGTGCTCGCCGCGTTCGTCGTGCTGGTCGTCACCACGGCGCTGGGCCTCGATCCGTTTCTCGCCGCGCTGCTGGCGGCGCCGCTGCTGTTCGCGTTCGGCTATGCGCTGCAGCACCTGCTGCTGAACCGCACGCTGGGGCGCGACATCCTTCCGCCGCTGCTCGTCACATTCGGCCTCTCGATCATCGTGCAGAACGGGCTGCTGCAGGGCTTCTCGGCCGACAGCCGGCGCCTCGGCGCCGGCGCGCTCGAGACCCAATCGATCTCGCTCGGCGGCGGGCTCGCGCTGGGCGTGATGCCGCTGCTCACGCTCGCTTCGGCCGTGGCCGGGATCCTCGCGCTCAACCTGCTCTTCTACCGCACGAGCCTCGGCCGCGCGTTTCGCGCCACCTCCGACGATCCCGAAACCGCGCAGCTGATGGGCATCGACAACCGGCGCATCTTCGCGCTGGCGATGGGCGTGGCGATGACGGTGGTGACCGTGGCGGCGCTCTATCTCGGCATGCGCGCGAATTTCGATCCCACGATCGGGCCGGCGCGGCTCATCTACGCGTTCGAGGCGGTGATCATCGGCGGGCTCGGCAGCCTGTGGGGCACGCTGGCCGGCGGCATCGTGATCGGCCTCGCGCAGACGATCGGCGCGCGCATCGATCCCGAATGGCAGATCCTCGCCGGGCACCTCGCGTTCCTCGTCGTGCTCGTGCTCCGGCCGCGCGGGCTTTTCCCGCGCGCGGTGGATTGAGCGATGGAGGACGCCTACCGCATCTCCGTCGGCGGCCGCTTCGGGCGGCTCGCGGCGCTGGGCGGCGCGGCGATGCTCGCCTTTTTCGTGGCCCTCCCCGCTTTCGCCGGGCGTGCCACGATCGAAGACCTGATCTTCGTGTTCTACATGCTGGCGCTGGCACAGTATTGGAACCTGCTGGCCGGCTATGCGGGCCTCATCTCGGTGGGCCAGCAGGCCTTCGTCGGCCTGGGCGGCTACACGCTGTTCGCGCTCACCGTGATGGCCGGGCTCGATCCGCTCTTGGCGATCTTGCTCGCCGGCCTGGTCGCCGGGCTGCTCGCGCTGCCGACCGCGTTCGTGGTGTTCCGGCTCAGCGGCGCCTATTTCGCGATCGGCACCTGGGTGGTGGCCGAGGTCTATCGCCTTGTCTTCGCGCAGTGGAAGCAGCTCGGCGGCGGCACCGGAACCTCCTTGCCGCCTGAGATCACGAACACCGTCTTCGGCATCGACTGGGTGAAGGCGCTGTTCGACGTGCGCACCTCGGCGGCGCGCGACATGATTCTCTACTGGGCCGCGCTGGCGCTCGCGGTGGGCACGGTCCTCGCCGTCTACCTCATCCTGCGCTCGCGCCACGGCCTGGCGCTCGCCGCGATCCGCGATTCGGAGCCGGCCGCGGCCAGCGCCGGCATCGACAATTTCCGCACCAAGCTCGCCGTCTATGTCGCGACCGCGATGGGCACCGGCATGGTGGGCGCGCTGATCTATCTCCAGAAGGCGCGCATCTCGCCGGATTCGGCCTTCGCGGTGCTCGACTGGACGGCCTATGTGATCCTCATCGTCGTGATCGGCGGCATCGGCACGATCGAGGGGCCGATCGTGGGCGTGCTCGTGTTCTATTTCCTGCAGAGCCATCTCGCCGGATACGGCACGTGGTATCTGATCCTGCTCGGCGCGCTCGCGATCCTCGTCATGCTCTTTGCGCCGCGCGGCATTTGGGGCTACGTCTCGGAGCGGACCAACCTCGTGCTGTTCCCGATCCGGCGCCGCCTGATTCCGCCCGAATGAACCGCCGCGCGCCGGCGCGCGCCCGGCCTCACCACCGCGAGACGCTACGATGATTCCCCCGCTTTCCGCCCTCCAGGCCGTGCACGCGCGGCTGAAGCCGTTCATCCACCGCACGCCGCTGCTGCGCTCGGCCTCGCTTTCCAAGCTCACCGGCCACGACGTCTACTTCAAGGCCGAGATGCTGCAGAAGACCGGCTCGTTCAAGCCGCGCGGCATGACGAACCGCCTGCTGCTGCTCTCGCCCGAGGAGAAGAAGCGCGGCGCGATCACCTTTTCCGCCGGCAACATGGCGCAGGGCCTCGCCTTCGGCTGCGCGATCGCGGGCATGAAGGGCGTGGTGGTGATGCCGGCCTCGGCCAGCCCGCTCAAGGCCGCGGCGACGCGCGGCTACGGCGCCGATGTGATCCTGCACGGCGACGTTTCCGAGGCGCACGCGCATTGCATGGCCCTCATCGAGAAGCACGGCTACGTGTTCGCGCGCTTCGACGACCAGGACGTGATGGAAGGCCACGCAACGCTCGGCCTCGAGATCGCCGAAGACCTGCCCGACCTCGACGCGCTGATCGCGCCGGTGGGCGGCGGCGGCCTCATCGGCGGCATCATCATGGCGCTGCGCGCCGCAGGCTCCAAAGCGCGCATTTTCGGCATCGAGCCCGAGAACGCCGACGTGATGCGCCAGTCGCTCGCCGCCGGCAAGGCCGTGCGCTCTCCGCCCGGCCCCACGATCGCCGACGGACTGGCGCCGCCCTTCGCCGGCGAACGCTGCTTTCCGCTCGTGCGCGATCACGCCGAGGGCATCGCGCTGGTGAGCGAGGCCGAGATCGGCAACGCGATCAAGACTCTGCTGCTGCGCATGAAGTTGCTGGCCGAGGGCGCCGGCGCCGCTTCGCTCGCCGGGCTGCTCTCGGGACGCATGCCGCTGAAGCCCGGCTCGAAAGTGGTGTGCGTGCTGTCGGGCGGCAACATCGACCCGGAGCGATTGAAGACGATCTTGTGAATCCGGGCGACGCGGGGAGAGGCGGATGCGCCGCCGGGTGATCGCGCTCTGGCTCGACGGCTTCGACGTCGCGACTGCCGAGGCGATGATGCGCGACGGCCGCATGCCGGCGCTCGCGCGGCTCCGGGCCCGAGGCCGGCGCTTCGCGCTGGATCATTTCGCGGCGCGCGCGACCGCGCTCGGCGGTGAGCATGCGAGCACCGGCCTCGCGCCGCGCCAGTCGGGGCGCTTCGGCCAGCTCCATTTCGACGCGCAGCGCTATGCGGTGTGGCAGGAGTGCGCGCATTTTCCGCCGTTTTTCGCGGACCTCGGCGCGCGCGCGGTCGTGCTCGACGCCTGCTATTGCGACCTCGCGCAGGCGCCGGAGACGCGCGGTCTCGTCGCCTGGGGCGCCCACGACCCCGGCCACGCGCCGTTCTCCCGCCCGGCCGGATTGCAGGCAGAGATCGCGGCGCGGTTCGGCCCCTATCCGAGCGAGCTCATCTACAGCGTGGCGTGGTACTCGGCCGCGCGCACACGAGCGCTCGGCGAGGGCCTCGCGCGCGCGGCGGACCTGCGTGCGGACGTGGCCTGCTGGCTGCTCGGAGAACGGCTGCCGGACTGGGATTTCGCCTTCGTCGCCGTCGGCGAGCCGCACACGATCACCGAAGCGTGCTGGCACGGAGTCGACTCCGGCCATCGCCTTCATTCCCATGCCTCGGCGCCCGCCGCGCGCGACGCGCTGTTCGCGGTCTACGCGGCCGTGGACCGGCTGATCGGCCGCATCACGCGCGCCTTTCCCGATGCGACGCTGGCGGTCTGGGCCAATCACGGCATGGGCCCGAACGTGACCGACCTGCCGAGCATGGTGCTGCTGCCGGAGCTGCTGTTTCGCTGGCACTTCGGCCGCGCGATGCTGACCGGGCGGCCGGAGTGGGATGCAGCACCGGACGGCGTTCCGCGCCTGGACGGCACCGATACGTGGCCCGGCGAGGTCGCCGCGGGATACGACCCCGCTCAGCCGCGCGGCGGGCCGTTTCGCCCGCCCGGCATCGCCGACGCGGATTTCGAGCGGGCGCGCAAGGCGCCGTGGCCCGCCGACGGATCGCCTGTGCTGCGCCAGTCGATCGCCTATCAGCCGCCGGCCTGGTATCGCCTGTTCTGGCCGCGCATGCGCGCCTTCGCGCTTCCGGCGTTCGAATATGGCCGCGTGCGCATCAACCGCGCCGGGCGCGAGGCGCAGGGTTTCGTGCGCTGGCGCTATGGCGCAGTCTCGGCGGCGGTGGAGCGCCTCGTGCGCGCGTGCCGCGACCTCCACACCGGCGCGCCGGTCGTGGACGACGTGATCCGCGCCGGCGCCCGCGCCGCGCGCGCGCTCGGCCCCACCGAATGCGACGTTTCGATCTTCTGGCGCGGAACGCCGATCGGATTCGTCCACCCGCGCCTCGGCCGCATCGGCCCGGTGCCGTTCCACCGCACCGGCGGCCACACCGGGGGCCACGGCGCGCTCTATCTGGCTGGCGCCGGGCTCGGGCCGGGCGACGGCGGTACGGCCAGCGTGTTCGACGTGGCGCCGACGCTCCTCGATCTGCTCGGCGAGCGCACGCCCGCGCGCCTCGGGGGCACGAGCCTGCTGCCGCGCCATGCGCCGGCAGCAGCGGTTTTCGCCGGACGGTAAGCGGCGCGCCCTGGCTGGCCGCGATTCAGCTTCCGTGCTTGCCGACCGCCCAGCCCGACGCGGCGAGATGCCGTTCGGCGAAGGCACGCGGCGGCGCCTCGAGCGGCGTTCCCAGCGAATCGTTCCAGCGGTTGAGGAAGCCGTACAGCGCCACGACGCCGAGCAGCTCGACGATCTGCTCTTCGTCGAAATGCTTCCTGAGCGCGGCGTAGTCGGCGTCTTCGACGGCATTGGGCACGGCGCCGGCCGCCTGCGCGAAGGCGAGCGCGGCCTTCTCGGCCGGGGCGAACAGCGCGCTGCGCTCGAAATCCCAGACCGCTTCGATCTTCGCGGCCGGAACGGCGCGGCGTTCGGCGATGTGGCCGGTATGCGCGATGCAGTAGCGGCACCCCGCTGCGCGGCTGGCGACATGGCCGACGAGGATCTTGAGCCCGGCATCGACCCGCCCGGGGCCGAGCGCCGCCGCGGCGAGCTGCTGGAATGCCGCGAGCAGTTCGGGGCGGCGCGCCATGACGAGCGTGCTGTTCGGCACGAAGCCGAGCATGGCTTCGACGATCTTGAGCTTCTCGCGGAGACCCGGAACGGTGTCGGGATCGAGCGGTTCGATGCGTGCCATGGCGGTTCCTATCGGCCCCAGAAAAATCTCGACGCGATGCGCGCGCCTTCGGCCATCGCGGCGAGCTTGGCCCACACCACGTCGGCATCGACGGCGGCCTGGCCGACCCAGGTGCCGTAGCCGCAATCCGTGCCTGCGATGACGTTCTCGCGGCCCACCAGCCTCGCGTAGTTGCCGATGCGCTGTGCCACCAGCTCCGGATGCTCGATGAAGTTCGTCTTCGACTCGAGCACGCCGGGGATCAGCACCTTGCCCTCCGGCAGCTTCACCGTTTCGAACACCTTCCATTCGTGCGCGTGGCGCGGATTGGCCGCCTCGAACGAGATCGCCGCCGGCCGCGCCGCGAACACCACGTCGACGATGTCGGCGAGCGGCACGTCGCAATGGTGCGGGCCTTCGTAGTTGCCCCAGCAGAGATGCAGCCGGAGCCGCTCGGCCGGAATGCCGGCGAGCGCGTGATTGAGCGCCTCGACGTTCAGCCGCGCGCGCTTCTTGAATTCCGCGGTCGAGAGATCGCCGTACTGGATGTGGCGGCCCATCGCGAGATCGGGGCAATCGATCTGCAGCACGAAGCCTGCCTTGGCGACGGTTTCGTATTCCTGCTTCATCGCCTCGGCGATCGCGAGCAGATACTTCTCGTGGGTCGGGTAGTGCTCGTTCTTGAAGAACAGCGCGATCACGCCGGGCGAGGCGGCGCTCATGAAGCCCTCGCTGGCCGCGACGGCGCCGAGGGCGGCCTTGAGGTTCTCGGCGTCGATGCGCGCGGCGGCGGGATCGGCGACCGTGATCGCGGCATTGCAGGCCGGCGTCTTGCGCCGCGAGCGGCCGGGATCGCCGAACACCTTCTTCTGCAGCTCGGGGAAATCCGCGAGATCCTTGTAGGACGTGACCGGATAGGAGCTGCCGCCGAAGCCGGCGAGCCGGTCCTTGATGTAGGTGGCGTAGGACGGCTTCGAGAGCTCGCCGTCGTTGACGATGTCGACGCCGGCCGCGGCCTGATTCTTCACGACCTCGGCCACGGCCGACCGGATGCGCGCCGCCAGCGCCGCGCGATCGACCGGCACGCCCTCTTCCTTCGCATACATCATGCGGATGAGGTCGGCCGGGCGCGGCAGGCTGCCGGTATGCGTCGTCAGGAAGCGCTCGGTGCTGCGTTTCATCGATCCCCCCGCTCAGGCGTCGTGCCGGCGACGCTATCACCCCGCCCCGGGACCCGCCACCAATCCCGGCCCCAATGGCAATGGGAGGCGGCCCATCGCGCGCCGATTTTGATCTGAGTCAAAGTCTCTCGACGCCGCGCCAAATAGCTTGAGCCTGGAGGAATTCCAAGCGCGCGCCGCCGGCGCGGGAGGGAGGACCATCATGCTTCGATCGCTGCAACACGCCGCGCTGACGGTGCCCGACCTCGAGGTGGGACGCGCGTTCTACGAGGGCATGGGCCTCGAGACCGCGCAGCTCGGCGGCAGCCTCGTCTTCCGCTGCCCGGGCCGCGCGCAGAACCAGGTGCGCCTCGTCGAAGGCAAGAAGAAGCGCCTCGCCCATGTCAGCTTCGGGACGACCGCGGCGGAACTGCCGGGCCTCGTGCGCGCGCTCGAAGCCGGCGGCACCAAGCTGATCGATTCGCCCTACAAGGCCGGCGGCGACGGCATCTGGTTCCGCGATCCCGACGGCGATCTCGTCAACGTCGTGGCGGCGCCCGACCAGCCGCAGAGCCGGCCGCCGGTTGCGCTCAACAACGCCGGCGACTTCAAGCGGCTCGGCCGCCGCGGCGCGCCCAATCGCGACATCGAGGCCACGCCGCGGCGGCTCGGCCACGTGCTGAAGTTCTCGCTCGACCTGCAGCGCGCGATCGACTTCTACACCGGCAAGCTGGGCATGAAGCTGTCGGACCGCATCGGCAACCTGGCGGCGTTCCTGCGCTTCGGCGGCGACAGCGACCACCACACGCTCGCACTGGCGCAGAGCCAGGGTACCGGCCTGCACCACATGAGCTTCGAGATGGGGAATCTCGACCAGATCCAGTTCTGCGCGCAGCGCATGATCGACAAGGGCTACCGCGACGGCTGGGGCGTGGGGAGGCACATCTACGGCTCGAACTATTTCCACTACATCCGCGACCCGTGGAACAGCCTCGTCGAGTTCTTCTGGGACATCGACTTCATCCCGGGCAACGCGCACTGGGAGGTCGAGAACGCCGAGGCCGGGCCGGAATCGCTCTACCAGTGGGCGACGATGCCGCCGCCGGAGGATTTCCTCGCCAACTTCGAGCGCGCCTAGGCGCGGCGGCCCGCGCTCCGGTCAGGCGGCGATCGCGACCGCGGCCTTGAGCAGCGCGTCGGCGCGCGCCGCGGGGCCGACGAAAATCTCGATCGTGCCGGGCTCGAGGCGCGGCGCGAGCGCGCCGTCGAGGACGGCCAGCGCGTCGCAGGCGAGCGACAGGCGGACAGTGCGCGTCTCGCCGGGCCGCAGGAACGCCTTGGCCATGCCTTTCAACTCGAGCACCGGCCGCGACACGCTGGCCACCGGATCGCGCACGAACAGCAGCACGGTTTCCTCGCCCGCCATCGCGCCCGCGTTCGCCACGTCGACCTCGATCGCGAGCGCGCCGCCGGCCCGCAGCGTGGCGGGCGAGACCCGCAGGTTGGAATAGGCGAAGCGCGCGTAGGACAGGCCGTGTCCGAACGGAAACAGCGGCTCGTTCGGCATGTCGAGATACTTGCTCGAATAGCGGAACGCCGGATCGAGCGGGCGCCCAGTCGGCAGGCGCGCGTAGAAGATCGGGATCTGGCCGGCGTCAACCGGCCACGTGACCGGCAGGCGCGCGCTGGGGTTCCAGCGTCCGGCGACGACGTCGGCGACCGCGTGCCCGGCCTCGCTGCCGAGATACCAGCAGGCGAGCACGGCCTCGGCGCGCTCGAACAGCCACGGGGCCATCAGCGGCCGGCCCGACGAGAGCAGCACGACCGTGGGCTTGCCGAGATCGAGCACGGCGCGCGCCAAATCGGGCTGAAGGCCCGGCAGGCCGGGCTTCGCGCGCGAGCCCGCCTCGCCGCTCATGAAGCGCAGCTCGCCGAGGCACAGCACGACGAGATCGGCGGCGCGCGCGAGATCGAGCGCGGGCGCGATTCCGCCGGCGTCGCCGCCTTCGGCCTCGACGCCTTTGGCCACGTCGATGCGGCTCGCCGGCCACGCGGCGCGCAGGCCGGCCGCATACGACACCATCTCCTCGCCGCGCCCGGCGCCCGACCACGGACCGAGCATTTCTTCGGCAATGTCGGCCAGCGGCCCGAGCACGGCCACGCGCGGCGGCGGCGCGGCCACCGGCAGCCGATCGTTGCGGTTCTGGAGCAGCACGATCGACCGGCGCGCGGCCTCGCGCGCGACGGCGCGGTGCTCGGCGAAGCGCTCGGGCGTCATCGCCGGCGCCTTCATGCGATAGGGGTCGTCGAACAGGCCGAGGGCGGCCTTGAGCGCGAGCACGCGGCGGACGCAGGCGTCGATGTCGGCCATCGCGACGAGGCCGCGTTCGAGCGCCGCCGGCAGGCCGCGCGTATACGCGGTCGCCATCATGTCGATGTCGACGCCGGCCTTGAGCGCCAGCGCCGCCGCCTCGACGAGATCGGACGCGACGCCGTGCGCGATCAGCTCGGCGATCGCGTTGTAGTCGCTGATCAGCACGCCCTCGAAGCCCCAGCGCTCGCGCAGCAGGTCGCGCAGCAGGCCGCGATGCGCGGTGAGCGGAATGCCGGCGAAATCGTTGAAGGCCGGCATGATCGCCGCGGTGCCCGCGGCCACCGCCGCGCGGAACGGCGGCAGGTACACCTCGTGGAACGTGCGCTCGGACACGTCGACCTGCGCGTATTCGCGCCCGGCCAGCACCGCGCCGTAGCCGGCGAAGTGCTTGGCCGTGGCCGCGACCGCGTCGGGCGCCGCGAGATCGGCGCCCTGGAAGCCGCGCACCTTGGCCTCGGCGAGGCGCGCGGTGAGCCAGGGGTCTTCGCCGGCGCTTTCCGAGATGCGGCCCCAGCGCGGATCGCGCGAGACGTCGAGCATCGGCGCGAAGGTGAGCGTGAGCCCGTCCGCCGCCGCCTCGACCGCGGCGATGCGTGCCGTCTTCTCCCACAGCGCGGGGTCGAACGCGCCCGCCTCGGCGAGCGGGATCGGGAATACGGTGCGGTGCCCGTGCACGACGTCGAAGCCGAAGAACAGCGGGATGCCGAGCCGCGTCTCCTCCACCGCCGCCTTCTGCACCTGGCGCATCAGCGGCGCGCCGAACAGGTTGAGCATGCTGCCGAGCCGGCCCATCTTCAGCTCGGCCATGTAGTCGGCCGGCATGCCCGGCCCGGTCACGGCGAGGTCGGCCGTGAGCATGTTGAGCTGGCCGATCTTCTCGTCGAGCGTCATCGCGCCGAGCAGGCTCTCGATGCGTGCCGCGTGGTCTGTCCGTGTCATGCGCCGCCCCGGCGGTGAGCGCCGCTCCGCTGCGGCGGCCGGCGCATAATAGTGCCGCCGGCCGCGCCGACGCAAAATCGCGCGGCGGCAGCGCGCGCGCCGATACGCACTCGGTAATAGTCCCTGCGCGCCGCTGCGCCGTAAACGGTTTACTTACGCCGTGGCGTCGATTATACGCGAAAGAGAGGCGCTAGAATTCGGGCAATAAAAGCCCGAACGGCGTCGTACTCGGCAAATAAAGACCGAGACAGGGGTTGGGATCGCAGCTTCGGGCTTTCCGCCCGGGCGTCGTCTGACGTGAAGGACGATCGAAGAATGGGGTAGACGGACGAGGCGCGGCGCCACGGCAGGCGCGGCGCGAATCGAACGGGGCAAGCCGCGGCGTCTGGGCGCAACTCCTCTGCCTGTTGCGCGCGCTCTGCCGCTCGCGCTACCGCGGCCGCGTCGGCTGGCTGGCGCTGATCCTTCTCGCCGTCGTCGGCGCCAACACCTACGGCCAGGTTCGCCTCAACGCGTGGAGCGGCTCGTTCTACGACACGCTCGCGCAGCGCTCGTTCTGGGCGCTCGGCAACGAGCTGATCGCGTTCCTCGTCATCGTCGGCGGACTGCTCGCGCTCGTCGTCTCGCAGACCTGGCTGCAAGAGATGATCAAGCTCAGGCTGCGCGAGTGGCTGACGCACGATCTGCTCGACCGCTGGATGGCGCCGCGCCGCGCCTATCTCATCTCGCACGCCGGCGAGCTCGGCGTGAACCCCGACCAGCGCATGGAGGAAGACGCGCGCGCGCTGGCCGACCTCACCGCCTCCTTCGCGTTCGGCCTGCTGCAATCGACCCTGCTGCTGCTCTCGTTCGTCGGCGTGCTGTGGGTGCTGTCGAGCCAGGTCGTGTTCCAGCTCGACAAGCAGAGCTTCACCGTTCCCGGCTACATGGTGTGGTGCGCGCTGCTCTATGCCGCCGCCGGCTCGTGGCTCACCTGGCTGGTCGGGCGGCCGCTGATCCGCCTCAACGCCGAGAAATGCGCGCGCGAGGCCGATCTGCGCTTCTCGCTGGTGCGCGCGCACGAATCGGCCGAGGTGATCGCGCTGCAGAAGGGCGAGCGCGACGAGCGCGCGATCCTGAACGGGCGCGTGAACGGCGTCGTCGACATCGGCCGCGAGATCGCGAACGGCATCGCGCGGCTCACCTGGATCACGTCGGGCTACGGCTGGCTGGCGCTGGTCGTGCCCGTCGTCGTCGCCTCGCCCGGCTATTTCGGCGGCGCGATGTCGCTCGGCGGGCTGATGATGGTGGTGGGCGCGTTCAACCAGGTGCAGCAGTCGCTGCGCTGGTTCGTCGACAATTTCGCCGCGATCGCCACCTGGCGCGCGACCTTGCTGCGCGTGATGGCGTTCCGCGACGGGCTCGACCGCGTCGGCGGGCACGGCGGCGAAAGCGGCGGGCGCATCGCGCTGGAGCCGCATCCCGAAGGCAAGCTCGCCTTCGCGGCGCTGTCGCTGGCGCTGCGCGACGGCCGCGCCGAGTTCGCCGCGCCGGTCGTCGAGATCGGGCCCGGTGAGCGCGTGCTGATCGCCAGCCGGCCCTGCGCCGACAAGGCCGTGCTGCTGCGCGCGATCGCCGGCCTCTTCACGTCCGGCGAAGGCACGATCCGGGTGCCGCCGCCGCATCGGGTGATGTTCGTGCCGGCGCGCCCCTACCTGCCGCTCGCCACGCTGCGCGCCGCCGTCACCTACCCCGACGACGCGGCCGATTTCGACGACGCGGCCGTGCATGCGGCGCTCGCCCGCGTGGGCCTCGGGCACCTCGCGGCACGGCTCGGCGAGGAAGAGCGCTGGGACAAGATCCTGGCGCCCGAGGAACAGCACGGCATCGCGTTCGCGCGGCTGCTGCTGCACGCGCCGCGCTGGGTGTTTCTCGAGGACACCTCCTCGCTGAGCCGCGAGCATCAGCTTCTCGTGCGCCGCATCTTCGCCGACGAGCTGGCGGAAACGGCGGTGATCGGCTGCGCGACGAGCCCCGACCTCGCCGGATTCTACGCGCGGACGATCGCGCTGCGCCGCCGCGGCGCCGGCCGCGCGCCGGAGGCGGATGCGCCGGCGCTGCCGGCCGTGATCCCGCTACGCAAGGTGGCGGCGGTGTAGGCCTTGCCGCGGCGCGGCGCGGCGCGCCGCGCGCCCTTGCGCAACCGCGCGGTATTCCGATACTTGCGCGCCATGACCGACCGGCTCCGCGCGCCCACCGACACCCAGCTCCTCGACGCCGTGCAGCGCCAGACGCTGCGCTATTTCTGGGATTTCGCGCACCCCGTCTCGGGCCTCGCGCGCGAGCGCAGCAACGTGGCGTTCGACTACGGGCTCGAGACGGTGACGAGCGGCGGATCGGGCTTCGGCGTCATGGCCATCGTCGCCGGCGTCGAACGCGGATGGATCAAGCGCGCCGAGGCCGCCGACCGGCTGCTGCGCGCCGTGCGCTTCCTGGCCAAGGCCGGCGCCTATCACGGCGTGTTTCCGCATTTTCTCAACGGGGAGAGCGGGCGCACGATTCCGTTCTCGCGCAAGGACGACGGCGGCGACATCGTCGAGACCTCGTTCCTGATGATGGGCCTGCTCGCGGCGCGCCAGTATTTCGACGGCGCCGGCGCGGAGCGCGAGCTGCGCGACCGCATCAACGGCCTGTGGAGCGAGGTGGAGTGGGACTGGCACACGCGCGAAGGCCGCGACATGCTCTATTGGCACTGGAGCCCCAATAACGGCTGGGCGATGAACCACGAGATCCGCGGCTGGAACGAGTGCCTCATCACCTACGTTCTCGCCGCCTCGTCGCCGCGCTATCCGATCGGGCCCGAGGCCTATCATCGCGGCTTCGCGCGCGACGGGGCGATGAAGAACGGCCAGCGCTATCGCGACATCGCACTGCCGCTGGGGCCGCCCGAAGGCGGGCCGCTGTTCTTCGCGCACTATTCGTTCATGGGCCTCGATCCGCGCGGGCTCAGGGACCGCTACGCCGATTACTGGCAGCAGAACGTGGCGCACACCGCGATCAACCGCGCGCATTGCCTCGCCAACCCCAAGGGCTGCAAGGGCTATGGCGAGGCGTGCTGGGGCCTGACCGCTTGCGACAATTACGAGGGCTACAACGCGCACGCGCCCGACAACGATCTCGGCGTGATCGCGCCCACCGCCGCGCTCGGCTCGATGCCCTATGCGCCGGAGCACGCGATGGCGGCGCTGCGCCATTTCTACGGCCCGCTCGGCGACCGGCTCTGGACTGAGTACGGCTTCCGCGATGCGTTCTCGGAAAGCCGCGGCTGGTTCGCCGAATCCCACCTCGCCATCGACCAGGGGCCGATCGTGGTGATGATCGAGAACCACAGGAGCGGCCTGCTCTGGAAGCTGTTCATGAGCTGCCCCGAGGTGCAGGCGGGCTTGAAGAAGCTCGGCTTCACGAGCCCGCATTTCGCCTGAGCGCGCGATGCCGCCGCTCGCAGCGTGGATCGAGCGCCAGGCGGCGATCTCCGCCGAGCGGATGGCGTGCGCGATCTCGGCGACGTCGCTCGTCTTCCATCGCCCCGGCTTCGGCCAGACGGTGCGGCCGGCGCCGGGCTCGATCCTCGCCTCGCCCGAAACGGAGCTCGCCGGCGGACCCGACTACTTCTTCCACTGGCTGCGCGACGCGGCGGCGGTGATGGAGGCGATCCGCCTGTTGGCCGGCGGCGCGGATGGCGCGGCGTGGGTGGCGCGGTTCGAGGATTGCGTGCGGTTCAGCCTCGCGCTTGGTCGGCTCGACGGACGCACGCTGCTCGCCGGCGGCGACATTCGCGCGAAGGTGACGCCGGACTTCCTGAAGTTCGTGCGCCCCGATGCCGAGATCGCGGCGCTCGAGGGCGAGGCCGTGCTGGGGGACGTGCGCTACGGCGCCGACGGCACGCTCGACATCGTCAAGTGGTCGCGCCCGCAGCACGACGGCGCCGCGCTCGAGGCGCTCGTGGCGCTGCGCTTCTGGGGCGACGGGCGCTCGTCATCCTCGGCGGAGCGCGCCGAGCTCGGGGCGCTGATCCGGCGCGATCTCGACTACACCGCGCGCTACGCCGCCGAGCCTTGCGTCGACATCTGGGAAGAGGAGCTGGGCGAGCACTATTATCCGCGGCATGTGGCGCTGGCGGCGCTCGAGGCCGGCGCCGTTTGGTGTGCGGCCGCGGGCGATGCCGCGCGCGCCGCCGCCTGCCGCGACGGCGCCGCGCGCCTACTGCCGGCGCTCGACGCCTTCTGGTCGGACGGACTCGGCTTCTATCGCAGCCGCATCGCCGTGCCCGAGTCGCCGAAGGCGCTCGACATGTCGGTGATCCTGGCGCTGCTGCATGCCGGCCGTACGCGCGGCCCGCACAGCCTGGCCGATCCGCGCATGGCGGCGACGTTCAACCGCATCAAGGCGCATTTCGCTGCGCGCTATCCGCTCAACCGCGAGCGCGGGCTGCCGTTCGCGCTCGGGCGCTATCCCGGCGACCGCTATTTCGACGGCGGCGCCTGGTATCTCTGCTCGTTCGCCGCCGCCGAGTTCGAGTATCGCCGCGCGGCGCTCGGCGGCGGCGCATCCATCGCGCACGGCGACGCGATCCTCGACGCGGTGCGCGCGTTCGTGCCGGAGTCTGGCGAACTTTCCGAGCAGTTCCACCCGGAGACGGGCGCGCAGCTATCGGCGCGCAATCTCACCTGGAGCTACGCGGCGTTTCTCACCGCTTGGCACGCGCGGCGGGCGGCGCTGGGGCGGCTAGGCTGAGCCGTTTGCGGAAAGCGCCGCGCAGAGCCGGCGCGCAAGAACCTCGCCTCCGATGCGCAACACGACGTGATGGTTCGAGGCAAAGATCGGGCTCACCAGAGGCGCCAGCATGCGCATCTACACCTTGGTCATGCGCACGCGCCGATCGTAGTATTCCGTCGCGACTTCGACGTTTTCCACGAGCCGTCAAGTGCTCGTGCCGTCGAGTTCGACTTGCGCCGACCCTCATGGAGGTGCGGCTTCTGGACCTTCACTGTCGTTCACCGTGAACGACAGTGAATAGGGCGGCCTGATCAACCAAGTGAAGCGGCGGACGGCGCCGACACTGTTCGCTCACCACGCTTCAATTCCTCGACGCGATTCACGTAGCGTCGCCATTCCAGCCGGCGCTTCGGTGCCTCAAACTCCATCCACATTGCATCGATCGGTGCTTTGAATTGTCAGACATTTGCGACCGAAGATTCGGCCTCGGTCATATGAAGGTAACAACTGTTCGATGGCTATACAGGCTTCCTAGGTGGACCCTCAACAGGCCGCGTCGCTTCAAGCCTGCAGATGAGCCGATGCAGAGCGGGAAAGCCTTCTCGCGGCGCCAATTTCCGACACGCCGTGACGATATTCTCATTAGGCTTTTCGTGTCGAAGGAAGCGAACTTCCTCCTCAATCATATCTCTATCTGCCACACCGATAGACCAATATTGCGCGAGTACTTCGCAAGAATTCAATTGAGAGATAATCTCCCAGCGGAGCTGATAGCTTTGATTGCGTGAGAGTTTAACGTCTCCGTCTCCGGCAACCTGCCCGCGCGTTAGGTGATCGGGAAGCGACGCGACCAGGAGATCGCGATGCTCATGTCTGACAGTGAACTCCTCGCCCTGCTCCAATCGCTCTATATTTTTATCGGAGAGCTCCTTGACCAGCTTTACCGCCGCAGCCGATCGAACCGTAAGTGCCTTAAAAAAATCATGTAGTGCCGAAGCTGCCTTTTCGCGGCTAGCGCGCTCGTGCTGACGGTTCGATGCTTTCTTATGGTGGAAGTATGAGAAAAGCGCCACGATTATGGATAAGCTAGCGACCATGGAAAGGGCGTCTTTTGCGATTTGCCAGGCGCTCATGTGAACTTTCCAATAACTTGCAGCTCAGTTCATCCAGACAGGCAGGGGGCCTTTCTCCTGCATCACATTCAACGCTCAATGTAACCAGAATTCTCCGCATGACGCAACTCCTGGATGTATTGATATAGCCATATCGCCGTCGTCGTTAGTGTCAGCAACTCACCTTGCACCGACCAATACGATGCGCCGGTAAGATAGCGCCTCGGCGACGTGGACGCGCTTGACGCCGCCGCTGCCGTCCATGTCGGCCAAGGTCCGCCCGACGCGCAGGACGCGGTGATAGCCGCGCGCCGAAAGCTTCAGGCGCTCGGCCGCCTGAGTCAGCAACTGGCGGCCGGCGGCGTCGGGCGCCGCCACCTTCTCGAGCAGATCGCCATCGGCCTCGCCGTTGGTGCGCACCGTGCCCTGGCCGAGCGCCGCGTAGCGCTCGCGCTGCAGCGCGCGCACGCGGGCCACGCGCGCGGCGACCGCGGCCGTGCCTTCGCGTGCCGGCGGCAGCGAGAGATCGGCCGGCGAGACCGCGGGCACGTCGACATGCAGATCGATGCGATCGAACAGCGGCCCGGAAATGCGCGACTGGTATTCGCGCGCGCATTTCGGCGCGCGCCCGCAGCCCAGCGCCGGATCGTCGAGATGGCCGCAGCGGCACGGGTTCATCGCCGCCACCAGCATGAAGCGCGCCGGATAGGCGACGTGGTGGTTCGCGCGCGCCACCACCGCGCGGCCGCTCTCGATCGGCTGGCGCAGCGATTCGAGCGCGGGCCGCTGGAACTCCGGCAGCTCGTCGAGGAACAGAACGC
>ERZ761602.1309-NODE-1309-length-45963-cov-11.982966_pt1 | contig 45963 bp, 43 predicted proteins | sample MGYA00512165_ERZ761602 | MGnify/ENA primary metagenome ERZ761602 (study PRJEB28899, sample SAMN02445085) | bioreactor sludge metagenome | biome: EBPR sludge; isolation source: Thorneside wastewater treatment plant | place: Australia: Brisbane, Thorneside...
GCTCTTTAGCTCTTTAGCTCTTTAGCTCTTTAGCTCTTTAGCTCTTTAGCTCTTTAGCTCTTTGCTGTTTCAAATTTCTCCATTTCTCCTCCCACCAATGTTGATTGCTCGCGTCAGAGCCTTACTCCCCCGCTCTCTTCAGACTCGCATTACCGAGGTGCTTGCTTCGCCGATCGGAGGCCGGCTTGCCCGCGGGGCATTCTGGTCTTTGTTGGGCACCACCCTCTCGAAGGTCTGCTCCACTATTTCGTGGATCATTGTCGGGCGTATGCTCGGCAAGGAAAGCTTCGGCGAATTAAACATGGTTCAAAGCACCGTCGGGCTCTTTGGTGCTGCCGCCGGACTTGGCATGGGAATGGCCGCCGCCAAGTACGTGGCGGGATACAAGAAGACAGATCCGGATCGCGCCGGTCGATTTATTGGACTCGCGAGCGCGGCGACTTGGGTCGCATCCATCGTGCTGGCCATCGTCCTAGTATTGCTGGCTCCTTGGCTGGCCCGGGATACACTCGGTGCGCCCCATCTCGCTCCGTACCTTGTGTTGTCATCTCTACTTTTGCTGTTCTCCGGTATCGCCGGCGCACAACAGGGCACCCTCACCGGATTCGAGTCGTTCAAAGCCATCGCCTCAATCAATGTCATCGTAGGTCTCTCTTCATTTCCAATGTTGCTCCTCGGAGCTATTTGGGGAGGGGTCACGGGTGCACTCTGGGGTCTCATCGCGAGTGCGATTCTGAACTGCATTCTCAACTACATCCATGTTCGGCGGCAAGCGGCATGCAACCACATAAAAATCCGATACAAAGGCTGCCTCAGCGAGAGCCGTGTTTTCTGGGATTTTAACACTCCGGGCATGCTCACCACCTTGGTCTCCGCCGCCAGTGTTTGGGTCGTGGGCGCCATTATCGTGAAATACGGCGACGGTTTCGGCGATTTCGGCATTTTCAACGCCGTTCAGCGAATGAAGCTGATCCCTGAAACTATCGCGGCCATGCTCTTGGCGCCGATGATTCCAGTTCTAAGCGACACCCATGCACGGGATGACAAGGTCGGCTATACCAAAACCTTGATCTTCTCGTATACAGTGAGCACTGTCGTTATTATTCCGATCTCCCTATTACAGATAGCCATGCCATGGCTTACTATCCTACCCTATGGCAAAGAATTTGCCAGCGGAGAGACTGTCGTCGGATGGATGATGGTCAGTACCATTACCTACGCATTGCTCTGGCCAATTGGAAATATCCTTATTAGCATGGGGAAACTCTGGCTCGGCCTGACCATAGCCATCGTGCAATATCCGATTCAACTCCTCGCGACATGGTACTTTGTCCCAAGGATGGGCGCGGCGGGAGCTGCTCTGGCCGTTACCTTGGGACTCTTCGTCGCCTGCCTCACCTGTATACCATTGATCCGAAAATCACTCATGGACGTGTTTCACGCTGTACGTTGGCCACAAATGGCGCTTCTAACCACGGTCTTGATCCTCGCGTGCTGGAACGCCGCTCAGCTGGGAAGGCCTTGGATTGCTGCAACCATCGGGGTAGTCTCGGCTATGGCTTACGCTCTCTGGCGATCAAGGACCATGACTGCCGATTAAGAAGAAATTCTCGGCCACCGAAATTGAAGTGACCTAGACCAAGACGCTCCTCGTAACGAGTTCCCGTCTGGAAGTGTTTGACCGTTTCGACGCCACCTCCCGCAAGATCATGCGATTCGAATATGTGGAAATAAACCGAGACGGCGACCAAATTAACCTATTTCGATCTCAAAAAAGATGAAACCTTACCAAAGTAAGTGGGATATCAAAAAGTCGTTTCAGGGCGCAATTGATTAGGTCCTTCATCCTAATGATATCACTTTCACGCCCCCTACAAGATATCGCATTCAAAATTCGAATCTAAATCTAGATGCTAAACCAAATAAAGTCGCTAATTAAAGCTCGGGTGCTACGGTCTGTCGGCCTAACTTATAACAGTGCGGGAGTTCCTTACCTTCTTGCCAAACATCTCAATGGAGAATGTAACATTGTAATGATTGATATAGGAGCACACACTGGGAACTTTACGGAAGCAATCGAAAGATTTTGCGGCATAAGTCGGGCAATACTATTCGAACCACAGCCAGATCACGCAGCTTTGCTCCGTCGGAATTTTAGCAATCCCCGATTCAAGGTGCACGAGTGCGTCGTGTCCGCTACTAGTGGTAAAAAATGCCTCGAAATTAACGAGTTTGACGCAACTTCCTCAATCTTTCCGGCCTTAAGAAACTCTCCAGATCTAGCTGCGATCAACATTCAGCGTAGAAAGAGAGTTGAGTGCCAATCGACAACTCTCGATAAAGCATTGGTCGAGGAAGATCTAAGGGAAATCGATCTTGTAAAGATCGACGTTCAGGGCGCTGAGCTTGAAGTCTTAGCGGGAGGGATCCAAACACTCACCCTTACGAAGTTTGCTTGGATCGAAGTTTCGTTCAAACCGCTATACGAAGGAGCCTGTCTATTTGAGGAAGTCTACGCAGCTATGTCCCGACAAGGCTTTCAGCTCGTCGAACTCGATCCCGGCTTTCGCTCCCCCACGGGAGAATTGCTTCAAGCCGATGCACTGTTCATGAAAACATGACAATTCGACAGCATATAAAATACTGGCTCTACAATAGCTGCCCGGGTTTCAAGGGTGCGTTCCCCTATTTCCGCACCAACCTGTACTTTCCTCCTGGATCTCTGAGTTTTAAGGCCGTGTGCCAACAGGGTATCTACGAAGCGGAAAATGTCCGTATTCTACAGGCTCTGGCTCATCCACGAAGCACCGTCTTCGATGTGGGAGCCAATATCGGACTCATGGCAGTTCCTCTATTACAGTGCTTGCCTGAGATCCAAGTAGTATCATTTGAGCCATCACCGAACACTTTACCCTATCTCCGCAGATCAAGAAGCGAGAGCGCCTTCAAGGAACGCTGGACAATTGTGGAAAAGGCGGTTGGAACGTCCGTTGGGGAGGTCGTCTTCAACCTCTCCAATCCATCAGATAGCCTGTTTGACGGCGTTTTGGCGACGGGACGAGTGCCGTCCACCGGAAGCGTGAAGGTCGAACTTACAACGATTGACCAAGTCTGGCGGGAACTTGGGCAGCCCACCGTTTCAGTAATCAAGTGCGATATTGAAGGCGGAGAGTCGGCCATGCTCGACGGCGCCGAGCAATGTATCTCCACTTGCCGACCGTCACTTCTTCTAGAGTGGAATCCCGATAATCTTGCGGCCTATGGAATTCCGTCGTCGAGGCTCCTTAGCTACGCGGAGAGCCATGATTACTACGTCTACTCAGTACCGTCCCTCGTACGCGTGACAACCCCTGGCGAACTTCAAATGCAGATGGCATTCACGGAGAATTTTTTGCTACGGGCTAAAGAATTGTAGGTTTTCACGAGGCAATTCCAATGCACTCAGCAACTCTGCCTAATCTTCTTTACCTCGCTAACGTGCCGGTGGAGTGCAGTTACCATGGCTCGGCTTTGATGTATCGCCTGCTCCAGAACTACCCTCCCGAGAAGCTTTGCATCATAGAGTCGCTTAACCGTTCTCTCGAAAATCGAAGGCTTCCTGGTGTCAAATACATCAATTTTCCGACGTGCATCGAAAGGGCGACGCGCACTCGCTTTGCCGCACTCTATTCATCACTGTCGTTTCTTCGTGCGTCGTCCTGGACGAGACGAGTTAGGCAAGCTATTTCCCCTTTCCAGCCCGATGCTGTTCTCAGCGTCTCTCACGGTCATCTTTGGGTGACGGCAGCGGCTTTCGCACAGGCTCTTCAGATCCCCCTCCATCTCGTTTGCCATGACGAGATTACCAAGACCGTGATGCATCAACCTTGGCTAAGAAGTCGCCTTCTTCGAGTCTTCGGCGACGTCTATCATGGTGCCGATTCTCGACTTTGTGTCTCGCCCTACATGAGGAATGACTACCGCGCGCGTTTCGGCGTTGACGCAGAAGTACTTTATCCCTCCCGTGCAATCGATGCCCCCAGGTTCGAGACACCATCAGAACACCTCACTGATCTCCCTCAGGGCCTGCGAGTCGCATTCGCAGGGACCATCAACATGGGCGGACACGTGGCGCTTCTGAAGAGCATGGCGTTAAGTCTGGAAGGTCTGTCAGGTAAACTCCTGCTGTTTGGCCCCCTCTCTAAAGAAGCCGTCGCTCAGCTTGGACTGGACGCCTCCAACATTGAGATCCGCGGTCTTCTCCCATCGAATGAGTTAATCCACACCTTGAGAACGGAGGCAGACATTCTATACGCACCCATGTCCTTTGATCCAGAAGACCACCTGGCAATGAAGACAAATTTTCCGAGCAAGTTGACGGACTACACCGCCGTCGGCCTTCCGATTCTCATCCAAGGTCCGCCCGATAGTTCGGCAGTTAGCTGGGCAAGGGAGAATGCGGAAGTCGCTGCTGTTGTGACGACGGAAGCATCTGTCGTTCTCCTGGGTGAACTTGAGCGCCTTCGCACCGACTCGGCTTATCGTATAAATCTCGCATCCCGAGCGCTTGTTGTTGGTAATCAATATTTTGACGCAACTGCCGCCTCCCAGATTTTCCATCGCGTGCTCGCCCGCCCCGCGATGCGATAACGTATTCCCCAACCCGAGAATACGGCAGTTCCTCATTTTCTCTTCCGGCACGAATTCGACCTCTATGAGATCCCTCTGCAACTCTCTTTTCCGTTTCCTCGCTCGCCTCATCCCGACCCGCCTCGGCCACCACCTGATGTTTCTTCTCCATTCGGACCGGGCCACCACGGACCGTTGGGGCTACCACATCCGCGCCATCAACTACTACGATCCCGTGCCCGACTTCCGTGAAGTCACCGTGGAAAAGACCCGGCAGCGCCGCGAAATACCCGCGATCGACTTTGACTTCCCCGGGCAGCTCGCGCTCTCGCGTGAACTCGCCGCCAGTTACGGGGGCGAACTGGCCAAACTTGCCAACACGCCGGAATCCGAGGGAGGCTTCCCCTTCCGGAACGAGTATTTCAGCTTCTTCGATGCGGCCGTTTATTATGCCCTCATCCGCCACCTCAAGCCCGCGCGGGTCGTCGAGATCGGATGCGGACTTTCCACCCGCATCGCCGACAAGGCGCTGAAGGCCAATCGCGCCGAGGGACATCCGGGTAAGCTCGTCTGCATCGAACCCTATCCCCAGCCGCGGCTCACCGAGTATCGCCTGGAGATGGAGTTGATCGAGAAACGAGTGGAGGAGATCCCCCTGGACTTTTTCTCCGGTCTTGGCGCGAACGACATTCTTTTCATCGACTCCAGTCATGCCGTGAAGTTCCAAAGCGACGTTTGCCGCGAGTTTCTCGATATCCTTCCCGTCGTTTCGCCCGGCGTCTGGATTCACGTGCACGATATCTTCTTTCCCACGGACTACCCGGCTCCCTGGCTCATCGACCAACGCATCGCCTTCAACGAGCAATACCTGTTGGAGGCCTTTCTCGCCTTCAACCCGCACTTCAAAGCCACCGCAGCCCTGCGCTGGCTCTGGCTGGATCACCGCAGTGAGCTCAGTTCCGCCTGGCCCGGGGCAGTGCTGCCTCTTGATGAGGATCTCGGCACCGCCAGCTTTTGGTTGAAACGCATCACTTGATGGCGACCATCAGCACCATCATCCCGACGATAGGTCGCGTCGAGTCTTTGCGCGCCCTGCTGGAGTCCATCCTCCGGCAAACGCGACGGCCGGATGAGATTCTAGTCGCCGACGGGAGCGACGATGGCGCCATCGCCGCCCTGATTGCAGAACCGGAATGGATCGCAGAGGGCTTGAAGATCACTCATCTGAAAGTCAGCCCGCCCAATGCCGTCCGCCAGAGAGAGGCCGCGATCGCTCGCGCGAACGGAGACTATCTCTTCCTGCTGGATGACGACGTCGTCCTCGATCCGGATTGCCTCGCGAACATGGCCGACTTGCTGGATGCGAAGCCCGAGCTCAGCGCCGTCACCGCGGATTTCAGCAATCATACCTGGTCGAATCCCACCAAACTCTGGCGTTGTTACCTGTGGCTTTTTCATGGGGTCGGCAAAGGCGAATGGCAGGGGCGTGTCATCGGTCCGCTCCTTCGCTACGGCTACAATCCGAGTCCGACGGAACCCATGCCCATGCAGTGGCTCGGGGCCGGCAATTCCCTCATCCGCCGCAGCGCCTACGATGCTGTCGATGGTTTCTCCGATTTCTTCCTCCATCGCTGTACCATGAACGAGGACGTCGATCTGGGTTTGAAACTCAGTCGCCAGGGTCCCATCCTCTTGCATCCCGGGGCGCGCCTCGCCCACCATCATGCGCCGGGCGGGAGGGTTAGTATCCAGGACGCGGCGGAGGACGACATTTATAATCGTTACATGGTGCTGCGTCGCACGTGCCAACTCCCCCGATTCAACGCCTGGCAACTGGCCGCCACCTACACACTCTTGGAAATCATCAGCAATCTGTTAGGCGGAATTCGGCGCTGGCGTTTCGACGGTTTTGTGACGCGCAGCATCGGAAGGCTGAAAGGACTGGCCCGCGCCTTTCGGCAAACAGACTCGACCCATTCAATATCTTGATCAATCGGTATATATCCATCCTCAAAAAGCACGAACATCCGGTGCGATTTGTTCTGGCACGTCTGTTGGTCTTGTCCGGCTTGTGCCGATTTTTCACTATTCCTCAAAACGGGTATAGAATCCGCTTCCATCCTGCGAACCTCCCGACCAATCTCTGGATTAACCCCTGCAATCGGGAAGATGCACTTTCCTTTTTTAATGCTTATCTGAAGTCGGGAGATCGCGTCATCGACGTCGGCGCGAACATCGGAGACACGGTCTTGACATCGTCGGTTAGAGTGGGGCCTACCGGTCACGTGACGGGGATCGAAGCGCATCCCCGAACCTTTTCCTTCCTTGCCGAGAACATCGCGTTGAACGAGGCGACAAACGTAACCCTGATTCATTCTGCGGCCGGGGATCAAAAGGGAACGGTGAATTTTTCGGACAGCCGTTATGACGACATGAATCAGGTTAATCATGGCGATCTGGAAGTTCCGGTCCGCCCATTAGATGACTTGATTGAAAGCCCTGATTCTATCGCGTTACTGAAAATCGACGTGGAAGGATATGAGTTGCCCGTCTTTCGCGGAGCCAGGCGCATCCTCTCCCAGGCGGAGTGTATCTATTTCGAGGCTGGGGAGACCATGTGCAGGGACTTCGGATACGAAGTCGATGATCTATTGCAGGCTGCGACAGACAATGGATTCGAACTTTATGTTCACGAGTTAGGGACCGTCCTGACGACGATCAAATCCGGGCAGTCCTTCATCCCCTACCGCAACATCGTAGGTTGCCGCGATTCGCGTGTGTTGTTCCAAAGAACCGGATGGTCGCTGACTGATTTGCCCAAAAGTCTCAACAAATTTTGAAAGCTCCCATTTCCGTCATCGTAACCGCTTACCGTCGGATCGACCAAACGATCACGACTCTCGGCCGGATTTTGCGGAGCGATCCCGCGCCTTCTGAAGTCATCGTGCATATCGACGGAAATCAGTCGGAGACTCTCGAACGCCTTCGTTCCGAATTCCCACAGGTCAAATACCTCTTCAGCACGGAGAACCAGGGTCCTGGAGGTGGAAGAAATCTGTTAATCAAGGCGGCAACCCACGAGATGGTCGCGAGTTTCGACGACGATTCTTACCCTCTTGATCCAGACTATTTCGCACGAGTCATCGATGTATCCGAACGCGAGCCGGACGCATCCATCATCGCGGCCGAGGTTGTTCACGCTGGGGAAACAATCCCGGAGTCTCACGACACGGAAGAATGGGTTTCTGATTTCATCGGCGGTGGATGCATCTATCGCCGGTCGGTATTTATTCAAACGACCGGCTATGTTCCCCTTCCCACTGCGTACGGAATGGAGGAGGTCGATCTCGCACTCCGGCTGCATGCCAGCGGTAAACGGATTCTAAAATCCAGTCAACTTCGCGTCTTTCATGACACGGATCTATCTCATCATGCCGCTCCTTCCATCACTGCCGCCAGCATCCGCAATCTGGCCCTGCTGACCTTTCTGCGTTATCCCTATCGGCTCTGGGCGCTCGGAGCCGCCCAGGTTTTGAATCGGCTTCTTTGGCTCGGTCGACACGGGCGCTGGCGCGGCATCCTGACAGGACTATTCAGCATACCGCAGGCAATGTTTCAACTCCGCCTGTATATCAAGCGATTGCCACCCGGCTCCATTAGATCATATTTGAAACTGAGGCGCACCTCAGTCCCAGTGGAGCAAAACGGTCTCGAACTAAATGAAGAGACTTCGTTTTCGGTTGATCTAAATCAATGAGCGGGTGCACTATCAATCTCCGCTGTTTGGATGTATTGCGTGGGCTACTCGCTACCTATGTCCTCTTGGGTCACTGTCGATGGCTGCTTTGGTGTGGACACACGGAATGGCTGGCGTCCTCTCCTGCGCCATGGGAGTTGCCAATCGGTTATGCGTCAGCACTTTTTCGGTTCGGGCACGAAGCTGTGATTGTTTTTTTTGTTCTCAGCGGATTCTTTATTCACCTGCGATCCGCTCGTCAGTTAATCTCCGGTAGGATTCCCCGCTACTCGGCGTGGAAATTCTATAGACGTCGCTGGCATCGCCTAGCTGCCCCGTATTATACTGCGCTCCTATTGACGTGCGTACTGGATCTTTTAGGAAGGTATTGGTTTCCGAACCTGTATTTCGGGCAGAGCGGAGATGCCCTTCTTGACTCAAATTTTGCGCGAAAAGACTTCAGTCCGGCCGCTGTTTTTCCGGGATTGCTCCTCCTGCCGTCTACTTTGGGCAAAGATTTTGGAAGTAACGGCCCTCTATGGTCTATCGCCTTTGAGGCAGTGTTTTATCTTGCTTACCCGATTTGGTTACGTATTCGGTGTTTCGGATTACTCCCCTCTGTCGGGATCGGGTGCTTGACTAGTGCCGCCGGGATGATTTTTGGTAACGGGTCCGCTTTCGCTCAGATCGCAATCCTGTATCCTCTCTGGTTAGCTGGAGCATTTCTGGCAGAGGCCGTCATCAGAGGGAACTCTCGGATGCCAGGATGGGGCGCACTTCTACTACTTATTCCCGCGTCCTGTCTCATGGTATCAGGAATTGCCGCCACTCCTTTGATCACTACTCTCATCTTGAATATGATCGGCGCTTTAGCCATAGTGGCAGTAGCAGTGTATTCGCCTCCCGTTTGGATGGAGCAGTCCCTCTTCCGGGCTTTTGAGTATCTCGGAGTTCGTTCGTATACCCTCTACATTGTTCACTTCCCAATCATCGTGCTCATGTGTGCTATTTTTATTCAAGTCAACGGAACTCGGCCCGTGCATGGATGGTATGCATTGGGTGGGGCGTCAATTGCTATCATTCTCAGTCTCGGCATTTATCACCTCGTCGAACGGAAATTTTCGCATTCCCGCCTCAGGCTGGATCCCCACGATGCCTAATCCAGATCGCCCCTGGGCAAGCTGCCAACTCGGCGCGAGGGAGCACTATGCCATCCCCCGGGCTCTTCAATCTGTCGGGAAGCTTGATACCCTGATCACTGATACCTGGGTTCCCCCCGGCAGCTCCTGGCGACGCCTTCAGAAAAATCTCAGCGAACGCTTTCACCCGGAGATTCCGGAATCCCGTGTCTGCAGCTCGACATCGAGATCCGTCGCATTCGAACTTTCTTCCCGTCTTCTTGGGTTTCAAGGATGGGAGCGAATGATCCGACGGAACCTTTGGTTTCAAAACCGGGCCGTGAAGACCTTAGAAACGAGATTTACCCGCGAACCCGGGCGGCAGTCTCGTGGAACATTGTTCTCCTTTAGCTACACGGCCCTCGAGCCGTTTCGATGGGCAAAGTCCCGCGGGTGGAAAACCATCCTGGGTCAAATCGATCCGGGAATCGGTGAAGAGAATCACATTCGCCGAATTCAACGGACGCACGAGGACGTTGAATTCCGATATCCATGCGCTCCTGCCGACTACTGGAACAATTGGCGCGAGGAATGCGGTCTCGCCGATACCATTGTCGTGAATTCCTGGTGGTCGAAGGAACGCTTGGTCGAGGTCGGTATTTCGCCGGATAAAATTGAGATCGTTCCTCTGGCCTACGATCCCCCACCCGAAAGCACCGACTTCTGTAGGATCTATCCCTCGCAGTTCAGTGCAACCCGTCCATTGCGAGTTCTTTTCCTCGGGCAGGTGAGTGCGAGGAAAGGCGTCGTGGAGCTCCTCGAATCAGCTCGTCTTCTCGCGGAAAGGCCCGTCGAATTCTGGATGGTTGGTCCGGAGGTTTTTACGATCCCCCGCGAGTTACGCGAACAGGCGACGGTGAAATGGATGGGAGCCGTTCCGCGCGGCAATACCGCCGCGCTTTACAGGAATGCGGACCTCTTCCTCTTTCCGACCCACAGTGACGGATTCGGGTTAACACAACTTGAGGCACAGGCGTGGAGGCTGCCGCTGATCGCCTCTCCATACTGCGGCAAGGTCGTTCAGCACGGAATCAATGGTCTTGAGCTGACTGAAGTGACCGCCGGGGCAATCGCTGAGGCCCTGAAGATCTGCCTCGATCACCCGGAACAACTTGCCGCCTGGTCGTCGCAAGCTGATGATCTCTCCGCCTACAGTATCGAACAACTTTCGAAACGCCTAATCTCTCTGTGATGATCCCGACACCGACAGAAGTATCCCCGGAGGATCTGGCAATTCCGGAAGCTCCCAAGATGCCGGAGGTAGACCGCCCCAGGGCGCAGGCCTTCGTCCCCTGGCGCTGGGATGTTCACCGGCGATTGGGACTCTGCGCTGCGATGGCCGGTACACTCGTCGCCATCATCCTGGTTCCGAAATATTGTGACGTCCCGGGTCGCCTGACGTGGGCGGCACTGGCCATGTCCCTGGGCCTGCTCGCCGTGCCTCTGCGAGTGATGTTCAAGTCTCCCGGCTCGATCCTTCACCCCGTTGTTGTCACTGCCGCCGCTCCGGTCTACTGGCTGCTTCTCGATCTGATTCAGGGCACCTACGGGCTGGGTGCAATCACCCAGCCCGTCGTACGATTCGCGTTCCTCGCCATCGGGCTGTTCTCGGCCTCGGTCTGGTTGGCCAGCTTCGCCCGGCCCCGACGCATCCCCGGATTGATCAAGGGGGCCGCGACGATCGCGTTGAGCGCGTCCACCCTCTACGGAATCGGAGTGGTGGCTTTCATCCTTGCCTTTCTTCGCTTCGCCATTCCCGCCGAATTCAATCCCGGGGTGATGCTGGCGGCGTTCAGCGACAACCGTTGGGCCGCGCCTTGGTCGAGAGGTTCCCTCGGGGGGTGGGATGCGTTTCTGGATCACCTCAGCTACTTCGGGTATATATTACCGCCCATTACTGCCTTTCTCGCCCGTCGGAAGGGCCTCTTCCACTGGAGGACTCTTGTCCTGCTCGCCTTCACACTCATTATCCTCGCGCTCTTTTCGACAGGAGGAGGGCGACGCATCATCGGGGTGATGGCAGGCAGTGGTCTCGTAGTGTGGCTCTTAAGCTCCCGCCGTCCCAGTCGAAAGGATTTTTTGGTTCTTGGCGCTCTCGGTGCCGGACTGCTGATGTTTATGCAATCCATGCTCGTCTATCGAGGTGTCGGGATCACTGCTGCGTTCGCAGAAGAAGCCGTAGTCGACGAAGAGGATGAACCCGAACAATTGCGCGTCGACGACAATTTTCTCCGGCTCACCCAGGTGATTCACATCATCCCCAATCTTCATCCGCATACCGGGCTGGAATATGTACTGTGGGTGGCAGTTCGCCCCGTCCCACGGGTCCTCTGGCCCGGAAAACCCCTAGATCCCGGCTTTGATTTACCCTCCTTTCAAGGAATGCGGGGGGTTTCCCTCTCAATGTCTCTGGTGGGAGAACTCTATATGGCCTTCGGGTTTCTTGGCTGTGTCGGCGGCGGATTGTTGATGGGCTATCTGGCCAATAGCCTGGCTCAACTGTTGTCGCGGGGGGCGACACCCGGCGCTTTGATCATTTTCGGCGGCAGCCTGTTGGCTCTGTTTGCCGGGATGCGGTCCGGGATTGAATTGATCCTGATGAGCTATGGCGTGCTCGCCTGGATTTCACTGGCGTGGGTTCTTCGTAAAGCCAGGATGCAGTAATAGATTGGTTGATCCCTTCAAGACCAAGGCACTCTAATCGAATAATTGATTCAATGAATACTGAAAACAAACTCCCCGAGGGCTTCGCCAGCCCGACCGCACTACCCGAAAATTCCAAGGACACCGACTGGCAAGAGAAAAACCAGGCATGGTGGGAAAACAACCCGATGCGATATGATTGGAACGAGGGCATCCCCGCAGGGGCCTTCAGCCGCGCGTTCTACGAGGAAATCGACAAGCGGTTCTTCAACGATGCGGCCCGCTACATGCCGCCGAAGGAGTCTCCCTTTGATGAGATTCTACCCTTCCACGAATTGCCAGAACTTGATGTTCTGGAAATCGGAGTCGGAAACGGAAGTCACGCCCAACTGATCGCCCCGCACTCCAGGACCTACACCGGAGTGGACCTGACGGACTACGCTGTGAAAAGCACAATCACCCGATTCGAACTTTTTCATATCGAGGGAAAAATCCTTCCCATGGACGCAGAGGAGATGGCGTTTCCAAACGAATCCTTCGACCTAATCTGGACATGGGGCGTCATCCATCACTCTGCAAATACGGGGCGAATTCTCTCCGAAATGTATCGAGTCCTTAGACCTGGAGGGAGAGCGGTGGTGATGGTCTATCATCGGAGTTTCCTCTACTACTATATCACGACTGCTCTGATCCGCGGGATTCTGGCCGGGGGGTTCTTTCGGGGGAAATCACTGCACGATCTGGTACAACTGCATACTGACGGGGCAATCGCTCGATTTTATCGCCCCTGGGAATGGCAGTCTCTCATCTCAAAGCACGGATTTCATTTGATCGATCAGCGCATCAAAGGTCAGAAATCGGAAATATTCCCAATACCCGCGTCGAAACTCAAGGGCCGCTTGATGGACATTACGCCTAACTGCATCAGTCGATTCATTCTGAATACATGCCGCCAGGGATCTTTCCTGATCACGACGATACAAAAACCCGGAATCGGAAACTGAAAAGGAAGAACACAAGGTCGTGATAAAGAAGGAAATCGCTGTTGTTACTCACTTCTCCTCGCCCTATCAAGTGAGTCTCTTCAATGAGATAGAACGGCTTCGCCCCAACTCACTGAAGGTCTACTATCTTCACCGCTCTCACTCGTCCCGGAGCTGGAGCGAATCAATTATCAAACATGAAGCAAGATTTCTCGGGGATGGTGATCTAGTGCTGAAGGAAGCCGTATCCGATTTCCGAGATTCGAGACTCGCTGTTTTCAATTTTTATACTGAAGCACCCGTGCCTGAATTGCTGAACCTGAGAGTTCGTTCCAAGCAACCCTGGACCTTTTGGGGCGAGCGCGCCGGGTACAGAAACAAGACCCTGGGAAGCCTCGCAAGACGCTGGCGCCTGCAGCATCTGCACTCTGGGAAAAGTCCAATCTGGGGGATAGGTGAATGGGCTGTAACCGCCTACAGGTCCGAATTCGGAGTGAATCGTCACTATGTGAACCTTCCCTACTTCTCCGATTTATCCCGATTCGAGAACGGCGGAAAGAAGGCAAATGAGTCCGAAATCGTATTCCTTTACTCGGGTAGCCTCAGTCGCCGGAAGGGTGTGGACCTGCTGGCAAAGGCCTTTTTGCGTCTGGCCCGAGACAACCCACAAGCACGCCTGCGCATCATGGGACATGGACCACTGGAAACAAGGATGACGACGGTGCTCCACCCCGTACTCTCCCAGGTGGACTTTCTTGGATTTCGGGACTGGGATGATCTTCCCGAGGTGTACTCGAGTGCAGATGTGCTTTGTGCTCCCTCTCGCCACGACGGATGGGGTCTGGTGATTCCGGAAGGACTAGCTTCCGGTTTACCCGTGATTGGAACAGACCGTATGGGCGCGGCACTGGAGTTCATTGAAACCGGAAAGAACGGGTGGCTTATTCCGGGAGGTAATGGAAACGCTCTGGAGGAAGCCTTGCGTGAGGCGATTTCACTGACCGATGAAAAACGCTGCAGCTTGTCCTCTTCAGCCCGGGTTTCCGTGCAGGAGCACACCCTCGAGAACGGTGCCCTCAGATTTCTCGCTGCGGCGGACGATGCGATGTCGAACTGGCACTCTTAGGAGCCTGGGGAAAAAACCTGCAACGAAAAACCTGTTGAAATTCGGCTGGGGACGATTGCGGCAATAGCCGGAATGCGATTATACCGGTCCGTTTACCTGCGGACCCTCTTACGCCTAGCTTCGCTGCTCCTTTGGTCATGTTGCTGGTGCCGCTTGCTCGTCGCGCCTTATCAGACTGAGAAATGATTCGCAGTTTTTATTCCCGTCTCTTTTAACAGGCTCCTAGAACATGTGCGGAATAGCAGGCTTTTTCGGGGGTGCCCCTTCCCCTCACTTTTCCGAAAGCGCGCGCCATTCCCTCGCAGCCCGAGGGCCCGATGGCAGCGGCTCCTGGGGGAGCCAGGACGGGACCGCCGGTTTGATCCACACCCGTCTTGCCATTCTCGATCTGAGCGATGCGGGACGGCAGCCGATGGAACGAAAGCCTCGTCTCTCCGACGGGTCTCTTCGATACACGGGTAGAGACAATACCTGTGTACTGGTTTTCAACGGTGAGATCTACAACTACCGCGAACTACGATCGGAACTGGAACGCTCCGGAGAAGTATTCACGAGCAACTCGGATACGGAAGTCCTGCTACGATTACTAGCACGGGAAGGAGAAGCCTGTATCCAGAAGCTGGCCGGAATGTTCGCCTTCGCCTTCTGGGATGAAGAGTCTGGCACCGCCCTGTTGGCGCGGGATCCACTGGGCATCAAGCCCCTCTACTACCGAATCGACGGCAAAGCCCTCGCATTCGCATCCGATACGCAGATCTTGAAGAGAGACGGAGACAATACCGACCCATCGGCACTGCGAGACTTCTTTCTCTGGGGCAGCGTCCCTGAACCGGCGACCTTGAATGCAGCGATACGCCAGGTTCCTGCGGGACATTGCCTCAGATACAGTAGCGACGGGATCGAAATCGGTGCATGGACACGGGTGGATCAGGAACGCACCAGTCCACTTCGGAGCACTACCCGTATCTCCAATCGAAGTCCCTCCCGTCGGACGCGAGAAGCCCTGCTGGAAACCGTAGGACGCCACCTGGTGAGCGATGTTCCAATCGGGATATTCTTGAGCGGTGGAATCGACTCGACCGTGATTCTCGCGCTCACCCGGGAAGTGCTTGGTGACCGGGCCGATCTGCGGACTTTTTCGATCGGTTTCGAAGACCCGGCATTCGACGAATCGACTCTCGCCAGACGCACCGCCGAACATTTTGGAGCGACCCACACGGAGTGGCGAATGACTTCGACCGAAGGTAGCGCGGAAATTCCTGCCTACCTGAGCTCGGTGGATCAGCCTACCATAGATGGGTTCAATACATGGTGTGTCTCCAAACTGGCACGGAGAGAAGGGATGAAAGTGGTTCTCTCCGGTCTGGGAGGGGATGAAATTTTTGGAGGATATCGTTCCTTCGAAAATGTTCCAAGACTTTACGAATGGCATCGTCGACTCGGCAGGCTTCGGGGGACTGTAGCGCGAGTTCTCGAAACACTCCCGTCGGGCACTCCCTTGCGGCGACTAGCAGAATTCCTGCGAGGAAGTGGCGGCTGGTTGGAAGCCTACCACTGCCAGCGTGGTATCTTCACCCCCCTCGAGGCGTGGTCGCTGGCAAAGTCTCTGACCGGAGAGTGCCCGGAACGCGTATCATGGGAAATACCGGAACTTCCCGCCTCTCCGCAAGCCTCCGTAAGCGAATTGGAACTCGCACGATATATGCGTAATCAGCTGCTTCGCGACAGCGATGTTTTCTCCATGGCACATGGTTTGGAACTTCGCGTTCCTTTTGTCGATCAACGTTTTCTCGATTCGATTCGTCTTATTCCCGTGCACGAAAGAATTCGTCAAGGAAAACAGTTGTTGCTCGACGCCGTGCCGGAAGTTCCCGAATGGATCCGAAACCAACCAAAACGAGGCTTCCGCTTTCCGTTTCAACAATGGATGGAAGGCCAGTTCGGCGAACAACTTGCAGATGCCCAAAGTCTATCCCCAGTTCCCCTCAATTACTGGTATCGGACTTGGGCAGTAGCCGTAGCCCTCTCCGTTCTAAAGAGATAAAACAAGTGACCCAACGATTGTCTCAAACAGTCCGTAGTCCGTACTCAGCGAACAAGGACGGATAACATTCCCCCCATGCGCATCCTCCACGTCATTCCCTCGCTCTCCCTCTGTCATGGCGGGCCGAGCGTGGCGTTGCCCATCATGGAGAGAGCTTTGAGCGCGGAAGGAATCTTGGTGGAAACCATCACGACGGACGACGAGGGACCAGGCCGGAGAAACGGGAAGGGCGACGCGGCCCCGCGTGAAGAGAACGGTATCATTCGCCGCTATTTCCCTAAGCAGACCGAGTTCTATAAGCTCTCGCTCCCGCTGGCTCGCTGGATGAAGCAGGCGGTGAATACCTTTGATTTAGTTCACATCCATGCACTCTTTTCCCATACCAGCATCGCCGCCGCCCGTGTTGCACGAAATGCCGGAGTACCCTATGTAATCCGTCCCCTCGGGGTATTGAATCAATACGGTATCACCCAACGAAGGGCGAATCTCAAGCAGCTTTCCCTTCGCTGGGTCGATGGTCCGGTCTTACGCCATGCTGCGGCAGTCCATTTTACCCTCGACGCGGAGCGCAACGAGGCCGAGCGCCTCGGTATATCCTTCAATCCCGTGGTCATTCCCTTGGGTCTCGAAGAAACTTCCCTGCCCCAATCCGATCCCGAGGCGAAGCCTTACGTGCTCTATCTTTCGCGAATTGATCCCAAAAAGAATCTCGAGAGTTTGCTCGAGGCATGGTGCCGGACACACCAATCCCGGTCGGAGTGGAAACTGATCATCGCCGGCAGCGGCGATGCGGAATATTCAAGCAGACTTCGCAAACAGGCGGACTCTTTGGGGATTTCAAGCTCTATCGAGTGGGCCGGTGAGGTCGGGGGCGAACACAAAGCGCGCTTGCTCGCGGATGCTTCGATTTTCACGTTGACCTCACACTCCGAGAACTTCGGCATCGCTGCAGCGGAGGCATTGATGGCAGGCAAACCCTGCCTCTTCACACCCGGCGTGGCGGTAGGGGTCGAAGCTGCCAAGATAGGCGCCGCCAAACTCGCCGACGGGCACGTGGGAGCACTTGCCGACGCACTCGAAGACCTGATGGCCAATCCGGCCCTGCGCGATTCACTGTCGACCAAAGCAAGACGATTTGCCACGACCGAACTCTCAGCCACCACGATGGGCGGACGCCTCAGAATGCTCTACGATGGGATCATAGGCGAGAAGACCGCATGAACCTAAGCGACATCACTCCCCTCGTGCTCACCTTCAACGAGGGACCCAACATCGTTCGTTGCCTCGAACGGCTTCGTTGGGCAGAGAGAGTCGTCGTCATTGACAGCGGGAGCTCCGACAACACCGCCGACCTCTGCGGGGAATTCGCCAACGTCGAGCTTATCGAGCGAGGCTTCGATAATCACACCGCCCAATGGAATTTCGGCCTCGATCAGATCACTACGAACTGGGTTCTGACTCTCGACGCGGACTACCTTCTCAACGATGATTTCATCGCAGAGCTCCGGATTCTGGAGTCCTCCGAATCACCCTGTTCAGTTCGGGCCTGGAGTGTCGGGTTTCACTACGTCCTCGCCGGGAAGCGTCTGCGTGGCACCTTGTATCCGCCGAGAGTGGCCCTCTTTGAGGTTAACACTCACCGTTACGAACAGGATGGGCACACTCAGATTCTGAAAACACGTGATCAAACCGGCCTCATGAGAAATCGGGTGGATCACGATGACCGGAAGCCCCTTTCCCGATGGTTGGATTCTCAGCGCAAGTACGCCAGCCTCGAAGCGGAAAAACTGAGCCGGGAGATATCTCAAGGGGGAGTAGCTGATCGTCTCAGAAAAATGATCTGGCCCGCCGCCCCTGCGGCTTTCCTATATACACTTCTCATAAAGGGGCTGATCCTCGACGGATGGCCCGGGCTCTTTTATGTCCTGCAGAGAACCCACGCGGAAATCCTTCTTTCTCTCGAATTGCTGGATCGAAGGCTCAACAAACAAAAGGGCGAATCAGAAGACAAATGAGCAAAGAAATCTCAACTGACTTTTCCTACTCGACGGCGGAGGCCCTCCATACCAATGCCTACCTCTGGGCACCCGCGCTGCACACACTCGCCGAGTCAATTCCACCCGAACCTTCGGGAGTCCGACGAGTTTTCGATCTAAGATGCGGGAACGGAGCCTTTGCACGCCACCTCGAAAGTAGCGGTTTCGAGGTCACCGGGGTTGACCCTTCCAAAACCGGTATCGAAATCGGAAATCGAGAGAGCCCATCGATTCGGCTCGAAGTCGGAAGTGCCTACGAAGATCTCGCGGCGAGATACGGCCGGTTTCCCGCGGTTGTCTCTCTGGAAGTGGTGGAACACGTCTATTATCCTCGAATCTTCGCCCGATGTGTCCACGATCTTCTGGAACCCGGAGGCGTCGCGATCATCAGCACTCCCTATCACAGCTACCTGAAGAACCTTGTCCTTGCTCTAAGTGGAAAGATGGATGCGCATTTCACCGCCTTGTGGGATCATGGGCATATCAAGTTCTGGTCGGTGGCTACACTAACCGACCTTTTTTCCGAACAAGGCATGACTGTGGAACGGGTTATCCGCGCAGGAAGAGTGCCGATCATCGCGAAGTCGATGATTCTGGTGCTTCGCAAATGAAAGAAGTGTATGAGTGGGTTCTCGGCGGCGGGAATAGGCCGGGGTGTGTGGTTTAAGCGCCTTCGGCGCTGTTGTTGACTTCGCTTCGCTCCGTCTATCCGCTGCGCGTATTCGTTCTTGGTGCTTCGTTTCCTGTCCTCCGCAGCCCGGAGGGCGAAGGGGGATTGGTCCTTGGTATCTGTGCAAATCCTTGGAAATCTGTGTCCATCTGTGTTGACATAAAACATCGGCCTGGGAAAAGAGCGGGCAGAAGTACCCGCGCTCCTCTAGGCTTCCGAAAACACGGGTTTCCTCAGATGGGATTGGATGGTCACAACTCGCCACGCTGTTTGACTTCGAACCAGTGACCCTTACCTTAGCCACATGAACTATCGCATACGACTGGTCGAAACCGATGAAGGCTGGTCCGCGTCCTGTTTGGATTTGCCGGGGTGCCATTCACAGGGATCCACGAGGCCGGAAGCGCTCGATGCAATCCGGGGAGCGATTAGCGACTGGCTGATCGTTGAGGCGGAGGAGTCCGGTATCAGAAGCGCAGAAACACTTGAAATAGTGGTGTAATGCCGAAGCTCCCCGGTGTCAGCCAAAAGGATGCCGTCCGTGTGCTCCAGAAGCTGGGCTTTCGAATTGCCCGTGAATCCGGTCATATTGTCATGAGTAACGGAGAAATCCGACTGACCATTCCGCGACACAATCCGATCAATGCAATCACCATGGGTGCCATCGCCAAGGATGCAGGACTGACACCTGACGAGTTCCGCAGACTGCTCTGATTGATTTTCCTGGATCCCATCCGCGAAAATCTGTGTCCATCTGTGTTGATCAAAAAAACCATTCCCGCTGGAGTGAGGGCTTCAGCCCTTGTGGGCGAAATATTCGCAACGAAGATACAGCAAACGGCTAAAGAGGCTGTCGGAAAACTCTTTCTTCGGTTAAGGGCTTTGGCAAGATCTTCTGTAGGTGGCCTCTGTGAGGCCGCGTTGGACGCTCGAACTACCCGGCCTGTGCAATCCGGCCTCACAGAGGCCAGCGACAGGACGAATTTGGGAGCTGACTGAAAATCGTCGCCAGTTTTCCGACAGCCTCTAAAGCCGTCACTCCAGCTCCATGGTTCGCCCGGAGGAACCGAACGAAACACGATCCCCCTACGCCCCCCCGGGCTGCGGAGGACAGGGAACGAGGAACCGCGGCAAAATAGACAACGAAGAACGAAGCACCAGGAGCGAGGAACCGCGGCGAAGCCGCGTCTTTGACATGATGTTTTTACATGATAGCTTAAGCGATGAATGATTCCTCATTGACGGAGCGCGGCCAGGTCTCAGTGCCGGCCGGGATTCGGAAAGCGATGGGCCTTCGCCCGGGCCAGAAGCTGCATTGGGAACAGATTTCCGAGCGGGAAATGCGGGTTTCGGTGCGGGAGGAAACTCCATCGGGACCGCTTTCGGTCCTCGGATATGCACGGCAAGTTCGGGGCGAGCCCGCTCGTCGCACCGCCGACTGGATGAAGGAACTGCGCGAGGGTGAATGAACTGGGTCATTGATACCTGCATCGTCATCGACATTCTGGAAAACGATCCGGAGTTTGGATTGCTCTCGGCTAAATTCCTCGAAGCCCGTCTCGCTGACGGATTGGAGATCTCCCCCATCACCCAGGTGGAATTGGCTCCTGCTTTTCACGGTGATCTCGAAGAGCAAAAAACCTTTCTGCGTTTGGCAGGCATACAGTTTGAAAATAGCTGGAGCGTTCAGGACACGGAGGAGGCCCATCGGGCGTGGCATCGCCACCTCATGGGGCGGAGGAAAGGAAAGGTCCCGAAGCGCCCCGTTGCCGATCTTTTGATCGGAGCTTTCGCCATGAATCGACGCGGACTGATTACCAGGAATGCCGGCGACTTTCGAAAGGCGTTTCCCGATTTGACCCTCCTGGAACCGTAGGATCGCGGAACGACCCCGCGATGGGCTGGGGACTAGGCGCCCCCAGCCCATCGCGGCTACCTAAGGAACACGCGCAGCGGGTAGACAGCCGAGAGCGTAGCGAACACGCGCAGCGGGTAGACGGCGCAAAGCAAAGTCAACACAGGTGCCCGAAGGGCAAGCAACGCGTCCAACGCGAATCAAAGTCAAAGGTCGTTCGGCCCGGGGCGTCCTCCCGCGAGCGACCGGTTCGACGAACAAATATTCTGCGCGATCTTGATCACATCACGCCCAACCCGCGATGGAGCCCATCGCGGCCAACTGAGAACAAAGAACAAAGAACGAAGAACAAAGAACAAAGAACGAAGAACAAAGAACGAAGAACAAAGAACGAAGAACGGCGGCATAGCCGCCCCCAGCCCATCGCGGCAACCTGAGAACGAAATACGAACGAAGCACCAAGAACCAGGAAGGCGCACTTTTCAATTGAACCAAGAACGAAGCACGAAGCACGAAGAACCGCGGCGAAGCCGCACTCTCTTATCTACGTCTGTCCTCGCGCTCATGCTTGTCTTCGGCCTTTGGATCCTTTTCGGATCCTGGCCTTCGCCGAAACGCAGCACGATCCCCTGGACACCGGATGCGATCGTGGTGCTCGGCGGTGGGGATCAGGTGCGGGTCCGTGAGACCACCCGGCTCGCGGCTCAGTTTCCCGATGCTCCGGTGATTGTGACCGGAGACGGAGGTGAAATCGAAAGAGGCCTTCGTGAAAATCAACTCACCGAACCCCGTCTCCTCATCGAGCCGGATGCGGAATCAACCTGGGAGAATGCGAAGCTCTCCGCCCCCTTCTTTTCGGATCGGTCCTTTGATCAGGTAGTCCTCGTCACAAACTGGTTTCATGTCCCTCGCGCCGAGGCGGTCTTCCGTAAGCAATATCCCGGTGTGGAGTTTGTCACCGCCTGGGAACCGGCTCCCGAACCTCTCACTCCTTGGGACCGGAACTCCCATCGACGGGAAAGACTCGCCGCAGTCTGGTATCTGATGCGCTACAGGGTCTGGAGTTTCTAGTTCAAATCGAAATAAAACCATACCAATGCCTTCAATACTCGGAATCAACGCCTACCATGGTGACGCCTCTGCCGCTCTGGTGATCGATGGAAAGTTGATCGCAGCAGTTGAAGAGGAGCGTTTTAATCGCATCAAACACTGGGCTGGTTTTCCAGCGGAGTCTATTCGCTGGTGCTTGAAGACCGGGGGAATTGATCCCGGTGACTTGGATCATGTTGCGATCTCGTTCAATCCAGCCGCAAACATGCTGCGACGATTCACCTATGTGGCCCGTCACCGACCCTCTTTAAAGGCAATCGTCGACCGCCTCAAGCGGCAGGGCAAAACATTCTCTCTCGAAGACCAATTTGCCGACGCGGTCGGACTCCCCGCCCAAAAGCTCAAGGCACGCTTTCACCGGATCGAACATCATGAGACCCACATAGCCGCAGGATATCTAATCTCTCCGCACGACGAAGCCGCGGTGCTTTCTGTTGATGGGATGGGTGACTTTACGAGCACCATTACCGCCCATGCAAAAGGGGCTTCGTGGGGGGAGTTGGATCGGGTCTTTTTCCCTCACTCGATTGGATTTTTCTACAGCGCCCTGACGATGTATCTTGGATTCCCCTACTACGGGGATGAATACAAAGTCATGGGATTGGCACCCTACGGTGAACCTGAGTTTGTTGATTTTTTCAGGAAGGTTATCTATCCGAAAGGTGCCACCTTCGAACTGAATCTCGATTACTTCACCCACCACAAACGTGGCATTCAGATGAGTTGGAACAATGGGGCACCCCTCGTAGAGCCGTTTCACAGCGAACGACTCGAAAAGGAAATGGGCCCAATGCGGAAGAAGGGTGAAGAGATGGGTTCACGTCACGACAACCTCGCAAGGTCGATGCAGGTGGTAACCGAAGAAATCATTCTTCACCTCCTGAATCAACTCCACCGGAAGGTGAAGTGCCCGAATCTGTGTATGACCGGCGGCGTGGCGATGAACTCGGTGGCTAATGGGAAGATTTCACGGGAGACACCGTTTGAGAAGGTTTACATCCCCGCTGGAGCCGCCGACAATGGCACCTCATTTGGAGCGGCGTTTTATGTCTGGAACCGTACTCTCGGCGGCGAGCGAGGGTTTGTTCAAGATCACGGCTACTGGGGATGCGAGACAAGCGATGATGACTGTTTCGCTGCAATCGAGAAGGCCGGACTACCATGCGAGTCACTTACGGAACCCGATTTGCTGGAGCGAACCGTGGAGAAAATTGTGGAAGGGAACGTTGTCGGCTGGTTTCAGGGAAAGATGGAGTTCGGCGCACGAGCACTCGGAAATCGATCCCTCATTGCCGATCCCCGCCGGAGCGACATGCGTGACATTATCAATCTCCGGATCAAATTCCGGGAAAAGTTTCGGCCCTTTGCCCCGAGCATACTCGAAGAGAAGGTCGGCGAGTGGTTTGAAATCGACGAACCCACTCCCTACATGGAAAAGGTTTTCCCGATTCGTCCGGAAAAGCGGGCGCTTATTCCAGCCGTGACCCATGTGGACGGCAGTGGACGATTGCAAAGCGTCTCAAAGAGAACGAACCCTCGCTATCACGCCCTAATCACAAAGTTCTACGAAGAGACGGGAGTTCCAATTCTGCTCAACACGTCGCTGAACGAAAACGAACCCGTTGTCAGGATACCCTCGGAGGCGATTGCGTGCTTCCTGCGCACTGACATGGATGTTCTGGTTTTGGGTTGTCACCTCATTGATCGAAACTCAGTCAATTTCCCCACCGAATTTAGGAAGAAGGCATAATTTTGCTTATAATGGGTCACTGTGGATAGCAGCCGTCAGTCGAAACCGCGATGGGACTAGGCGCACGCTGCCCAGCGACGGCGACGTCGAAGGTAGGGTCCTTCGGGCCCGGCAGCCGATGTCTCGCCGGAGCAGTGGTCGTCAAAGATGTGGGAGAGGGAGAAACGGTGGGTGGAGTGCCTGCCGGGAGGAAGGGGTGAGGTGGGTTCATTGTTCTTCGTTCTTCGTTCTTCGTTCGGCTGGGTCAGTAGTCCTTGCGCCTCCGGCGCGTCAGTAGTCAGTAGTCAGCGGACCAATCCCCCTTCGCCCTCCGGGCTACGGAGGACAGGGGAGCTAGGAACGAATACGCGCAGCGGATAGATGGAGCGCAGCGAAATCAACAACGAAGAACAACCACTCAACCCTTCAGAGGATTCTCCCACTTCAAACCCGGAAATCGGGCGAAGTCGGCATCAGTGCTCTGCAGGATGAGGCCACGCTCAATCGCGAGTGCGGCGAGATGAGCATCCGTCGTCAGGTTTCCGGCCGTCCCGATAGACTCGATCAGGCGACTCAATCCGTCAAAGTGCCGGTCCGAAGGATGAATGATACGGACATGGGGTATTTCCAGCCAAATCCGGACAATCTCCAGGGCTTCCGCCGGGGAATAGGGATTTTGAAAAATTCGGGGATTGGTCAGGAGACGGATGAATCCAAGAATGACCACCCATGACAAACCAACCAGCCTCAGCCCGTTCAATTGTTTCTCCCACCACTGTCGTGCCACCTGGTGATGGCGTGAAGTTTCATCGTAGGCGTAGATCAGGACATTAATGTCAGGCAGAATCATCGTTCGCTCTCTTTTTTCAGGAAATCCTCCCCTTCCAGTTCATCGGCCAGTTGATTGAGCTTGTCAGGGTCAAAGCCGGGCCTGAGACCCAAGGGTCGACCGGTGACTTTCACAGACTCACGAAGTGGTGAAGGCCCTTCGCTGGCCTCGATACCGGCACGAAGAAGGCTATTCACCACCGCTTTAAAAGGCCGCCCCTCCTCGATGGCTTTTTTCTGGAGGATTAACGCCAAATCGTCATCAAGGGTCAGCGTCGTCCGCATATTGACATCATAGCATCAACTATTTTGATGTCAAAGCATCAACCACGCAAGCAACCCTGAATCGATCCCGCGATGGAGCCCATCGCAGCTACCCCAAGACCGACCTCCGAACCTTGCCGAATCGTAGGTGAATAGCTTGGGGACCAAAGAACGAATCCCCCTTCACCCGGTGGGTTACGGAGGACAGGGAACGAAGAACGAAGAACGAAGAACGAAGAACGAAGAACGAAGAACAGCGCCCCCTGCGCTTGAGGTTCCTCTCAAATTGATTTATGCTCCTTGAATGAATGAACACCCCCAGATCACCGCTGATCCCGGAGTGATGGCCGGGAAGCCCTGTCTTAAAGGCACGCGCGTCACTGTTTCCAATGTGGTACGCCAGATCGCTGCGGGGCGAAGCACTGTCGAGATTTGCAGTGATTATCCTTATCTCACCCCTGATTTGATCCAGGCCGCTCTCGAATTTGCTGCGGACGTTTCCGGCTCGGAAACCTACGAACTGGCGTCGTGAACCTTATCATCGACGAGAACCTCCCTCCGCGTTGGTGTGATTATCTTTCTTCTTTTGGGATCAGGGCTGCTCACTGGCGTGATATCGGAAAAGTGGGAGACCCGGATGATCTGATATTTGACCATGCCAGTGTGCATCGGAAAATCATCATTACCCAGGACCTCGATTTTACCCGTCTCCTAGCCCGGAGAGGAACACATTTGCCCAGTGTTATTCAACTCCGCGTGGATTGTCCAATTCCCGAAGTCATTGGTCCAGCTCTCCTCGAAATTCTAAACCGCCACCAGAAGCACCTTGAGGAGGGGTGTTTAATTTCACTGGACCACAGACGCCATCGTTTGCGCCTTTTACCTCTCCATTGAATCGGGTGCCAGGACCAAGAACCAAGAACCAAGAACCAAGAACAGCGCCCCCGGCGCTTCCCCATGCCTAACATACGCAAAACATCCCGTCGCTGGTTCTGGTGGGCGGCGGCGGCAGCCCTCCTGCTTTTGGAGGGTTTTGTCTTTCTCCGGACCATCCCTGAAAAGCGGCGCTGGGCGAAGGAACCTGTCCTGAACCTTGACCTTTCCGCTGAAAGCGAAGGGGGGAGCCATACTTTCCTAAACCAACCGGAGAGGCTCGACGGAGTGTCCTCCCAGTTGTCGTTCACCTCGGGAAAATGCGGTGTCTTCATGCCTCGCGAAAGGTCGGTCGACGGGAGCGGATCGATCGACTTTTTCTATCTGGAGTATGAACCCGGAAATCCGCGCTTCATCCACGATGTCTTCGGCCACGCTCCCGAGGTCTGTCTGCGCGCGACCGGGGCCACCCTGAAGCAGGAGCATCCGAGCCGGACCATCACAGTCGGCGGCCGTGCGCTCAAGGTGCTGGTGCTCGAGTTTACTTCTCCGATCCTGTCGACCCCGCTATGGGTCTTCCGCCTGACCTGGCTCCCGGAAGGAACCCCCTACGATCCTTACAAAGCCGCCTACACGATGCGGAAGGAAAAGCTCCTCTCCGGAATCTTCGGAACCCCCAAGCCACCCGCCCGTGTCCTCCTCGCCGGAGCCTCCGGCTACGAGAGCCTGGATGTTGCGTGGCGGGAGTATGAAGCGTTGTTGGTGAGTCGCTTGGAAATGAGAGCGCCTTAGGAAAAATAGGAGGTGGTTCTTCGTTCTTCGTTCCCTGTCCTCCGTAACCCACCGGGTGAAGGGGGATTCGTTCCTTGGTCCTTGGTCCTTGGTCCTTGGTCTTTTGTCTTTTTTTGAGATCGAGGCAATCTAACTGGAAAATTATGGCAGCGTTTCGGAGTTTTGAGGATATCGAGGCCTGGCAGTCGGCGCGACAATTGAATCAGGCGGTCTGGTCCCAGATCTCGACCGGAGCATTCGGGAAAGACTACGCTCTGAGTGACCAGATTAATCGCTCCGCAGGTTCAACGATGGATAACATTGCCGAAGGTTTTGACGGCGGTTCTGACGCCGAGTTCGCAAGATTCCTTCGCTATTCCCAACGATCATGCTCCGAGGTAAAGAGCCAACTTTACCGGGCTCTCGATCGATCACATATCAGCGAAGCTGTTTTTAATGAGCTAATTGCACTGGCAAATGAGATTCACAAAAAGGTTGGTTCCTTGATCCATTATTTAACCCGGTGAATTTGGTCCCTGGTCCACTGACTAATGACTAATGACGCGCCAAAGGCGCAACGACCAAGGACAGCGCCGCACGCGCAATGACCACTGACCCACCAGAACAAAGAACGAAGAACAACAAAGAGAAAACGTTCCGTTTTCTCTTTGTTAACCAATTCGTCTTTCCCGATCCGGCTCCGACGGCTCGTTTGTTGGGCGAAGTCGAGGCGGAGCTGCGGGCGCGGGGTCATGAGACGATACTGGTCGGCGACAGGGCATCCTACCACGGCCACAAGACGCTCCTGGGAAGCCGGGCTCTTCGGGAGCTTTTTTCCCTCCTTCGCCTTCTCGGTCGTGCGGTCTTTACCCGCCGGGCCGATGTCATCGTTTGCCTGACTTCCCCTCCCCTGCTCCCGGTCGTGGCCAGGCTGGCGAGCTTCCGGCACCGGGGCGCCAAATTGATCCACTGGGCGATGGACCTTTACCCGGACATCGCCGTTGCCCTGGGTGAAGTCAGGGATGGCTCCCCGCTCCACCGGGTCACCGCAGCAATGATGGGCGGGGTCTATCGATCCTGTGATCTCATCGTCGCCCTCGACGAGGACATGGCCGACCGCATCGCTCTCCACGGCGCCAAATGTGAGGTCCAGCCTCCCTGGCCACCTTCCGCCGCCAACGGCCAAGGGCTAACGGCCACCCGCGAACCGCCAACCGCTAACTGCCCACCGTCCACCGTCTGGCTCTACTCGGGCAACCTTGGCCGTGCCCATGAATGGAGAACCTTGCTCGACGCTCAGCATCAACTGGAGCAGGAAGGCGTCGACATCGACCTCGTCTTTCAGGGAGGCGGCGCGGAACGCGAGGCAGCGCGGGCTTATGCAGGGACCCTCGGTCTCGCCCGCTGTCACTGGCAGGCCTATGTCGACGACGCGGAGCTGATTCCCTCCCTCCTTGCCGCCGACTGTCTCATCGCGACCCAGCGGCCCGAAACGAAGGGATGCCTCTGGCCCAGCAAACTGGCCCTCGCCCTGCTCCTCGGTCGCCCCATCGTCTGGGTTGGTCCGGCCGAAAGCGCAGTGAGGACCCTGCTTGAAGATCGGGGCCACTTCTGTTTTGTTCCGGGTGAAAGCTCCCCGCTCGCAGAATCCCTCAAAGAGCTGGCGGAAAATCAGTTGCTTCCCGGGGGAAAACCCGACCTTCAGGAGGTCAATTTCAGGATTGAGGAGGCCCGCCTCGAGGCAATTTCAGCGCTGGTCGAAAAATTCGAGGCCACCCTTATCAACTCGGATTGAGGGGGTTAATCGGAGAAATCCAGATGGTTGCATTTCGAAATTATGAAAAGTATTGATATGTTAGAGATTAATATTATGGTAAATATCGATGATATTGCCACTCAGAAAGTCTTCTTCTCCTTTCCGCCGCCTGCCGCGACCTCTCACCGTGGCCCTGCTTGTTCTCGGATTCTCCGCAGGATCCGCTCTTGAGACCAAAGCTTCGCTCATCATTAACGAAATTTTCAGTTCCACCACCAGCAGCAGCCGGGATTGGATCGAATTTGTGGTCACCACTGATATCACTCTCGGGGCGCTCGACTCGATCTGGTTTGGAGATACCAATTCATCCACCTCCGCGATTGAGGAGTCGAGCCGCTTTACCTCCAGCGAGATCATCAGCAATTTTTCCTACTTCACTTCGACCTCCGATATCGTGCGAGCCGGCACAATCATCGTCCTCGGGGGGAGTCGCGTCACCTCCGACTTCACTTACAACCCGCTTTCGAGTAACCCGGATGATAACGGAAGTTGGAATTTCACCTTGTCCAACGGGATAGGATTTAGCACCAGCCTACCCGTCGATTTAAGCGGTTACTCGGACACGGTCTGGATTTCTTCTGCGCAACCCGCCAGCAGTACGGACACCTCCAACTTTATCTCGGCGATCACCTACCTGAGCGTATCCAGCGCCACCGGAGGAGGGTCTATCGGGGACTATGTCACCTCACAATCCGCCACCAATCCCGCCTTTCAGACAGTTCATACGGGATCCGGCGGAGGCTATGACGGGACGTTTGTGAGCAACACCTCCCTCTCGAATCTCGGAGATTCGGACATCAATTTCTCCAACAGCGAGGGTTCCGGCACCCGGGGAAATCCCAACGGCGGACTGAACTCGACCTACATCAGCAGTCTGAGAGCCGTGCCCGAACCCGGCGCTATCATCCCTCTCGGTCTTCTATTGCTCAGCGCGCTCTACTTCCGGTGGAGAAAACAAAGCATCGCCTCCCCCGCGCCCGAAAGCTCTTCCCTTTGAATCTCCCGCCAACCCACCGTAGACCCAAAATCCCAGCACCCCCTCAAAAGCGTTTTCCACAAAACTGCCTCTGATATGACATGAGATTGCGACGTCCTCTCCTCAGTTCCCTGATCCTTGTAGCAATCTGCGGCCTAGCCCTCGTCTGGGTGAAGCGCGAAGGGATCCTCTATCACTTCGGGGCGTGGCGAGCCGGATCACTTCTCAGGCAATCGGAAATGGCGGGTCATGAGGGAAACTGGAGCGCTGCCTCAACGAAGGCTCTCGCCGCCTGGCAGCTCAATCGGGGGAACTATCGGATTCTGCAGCAGCTCTACACCTCCCTGCACCGCCAGGAGTCGCCCGATACTCTGATCGTCGCCGGAATCATTCTCACTCATCCCGAAGCCAAGCTCGATGACAAGGTTAAGGCGATGTCCGTTTTCCTGGCGGCCGGAGACCATGTCACGCTGGCCCGGCACCTCGCCTCACTGACCTCCGATGAGCGTCAATCGCCCGGAATCAAGGCGCTGGGCGCCCGCTTCCTCATGGAACGGGGTCGTCCGCTCGAGGCACTCTCGCTCATCGACCAGGTGCGACTGGTGCGGCGCGAGGATTCGGATCTCCTCCTCGCGGCCGAGGCCCTCTCTCGAATTCAATCGAAAGAGCACCTCGCGGTGAAAGAGGCCCAGATTCTCATCGACAGGCTCTTTCGACCCGAATGTAGCGGTTCGGTCGCGATCAAGGCGTTTTCGATCCTGGCTCGAATTCCTCCGGCAGAGCGCGAGCTCCCTCTCTTTGCTGATGCCACCGCAAGACTCCGGGCGATCGAGAAGAGCCATGGAACCGTCGCGGCCGAGGCGTGGCTGCTCGCCGCTGAGATCGAGATGACCCTTGCCCCGGATCGTCGCGGTGAAATTCTCGCGGACACCGTAGCCCGGTGGATGGAGACGGCCCCTGATGTTCTGGGAGAGTGGCTTCTTACCATCGGAGAACCCGGACTGGTCCTCGAACACTACGCTAACAATACCACTATCCGGGCTGCCAATCTTCTCTCCCTCCGGGTCAGGGCCCACCTCCTCAATGACGAGTGGGAGACAGCTTCCTCGCTCATCAAGGGGGTGTCCCCCACGATCAATCCCGTCATCATCCCCGGTCTGCGTGCCTATCTGGCCACCCGCACGGGAAACGAGCTTGAGGCGGGCCAACTCTGGAACCGCTCCCTGTATCAGGCCGAACTGGCAAATACCCGGCAATCATACTTGCAACTCTCCCGCCTCGCGGCTCTCGGGGGTAACACGAGGGTGAAGAATCTCGCGACAGCGGAGGCCCTGAAAATCCCCTCGTTGGTTCCGGTGGCGTCTTCGGACGTGGCTTTTGTTTTTTCTGATCTTCAACAACGGGATCAACCGGCCGATCTTCTTGAAATCAGCCTGAATCTCCTCGCCACCGAACCGGGGAATGCGCAGTTGCTCAACAACGTGGTCTGGCTCGAACTCCTCCACGGAGTCGTGAACGAGGAGCGAATCGCCGGACTCTCCCGCTTTGTGGAACAGTTTCCCACCGTCATCGGGCTGCGGACAACCCTGGCCTTCGCCCGGGTCCACCAGGGAATGGTCGACGAGGCGCTTCAGCTCCTTGATCCCCTGATGGCGGACCTCGAGTCTCCGGATGCCTCGATCAAAGCTACCGATCGGGCGGTCACCGCCCTTGCCCTCGTCCGCAAGGGTGACACAGCCAAAGCCCGCGCCGCTGCCGGAAGTCTCGAATGGGAGACGATGATGAAGATTGAGGAGGAATTTTTCCGAAGGGCACTCGAGCCAGCCAACCCGCCCGCTCCACGCGATTCCTGATTCATAGTGACGCCCAATTCCGAGATGGAGCCCATCGCGGCTACCCTGAAGGTAGGGTCGTTCGGGCCTGGGGCGGCCCTCCGCCGAGCGACCGGTTCGGCGTCCAGGTCGTATTGCGCGCCCCTAATTCCCCTCAACCAACCCGCGATGGAGCCCATCGCGGCTACCTAAGGTAGGGTCGTTCGGCCGCGAGCGACCAGTTCGGCGTCCAGGTCGTATTGCGTGCCCCCAATCCCCGTACGCTCAATCCGCGATGGAGCCCATCGCGGCTACCCTGAAGGTAGGGTCGTTCGGCCGCGAGCGACCAGTTCGGCGAGCAACTATCCTAGGCGCCCCTAATTCCCCGCAAGCTCAACCCGCTACCTTTCGCAGGAAAAAATCCACGCCCAATCTCCTGCATCGTCGACCAGACCCGATCGAACCGGGTTATTCAACAAATAGGCAGCCTTCTCTCTCCATGACTCGTCGCGGCGCAGACGATGATCAAACCATCCCCTCTGCCATGCAATTCCCAATTGTTTTGCAGTCCATGATTTCCAAGCACGAACCGCACGTTCCATCGGAAGTTCTCCCGAGAACTGAATCAGTGCATGAACATGGTCCGGCATGACGACAAAACACGAACACCACCACACCCCCGATTCGTTTCGAAAGACGACTGAATCCACAAGCCGATCAGCGATAGGACTCCTTGCCAGTTGATTCCCCCCACGGTCACGGCAACAAATCGTGATAAAAAAGATCTCCTCCGATTCCCTGACCCAAAGTGGAGTTTCATGGTTCAGTTTTTTTACTTCTCCTCGATGGCGGGCATTCGGACTTTGTTTCATGCAGTTTGTAAGTTGCCGTTAGGGTTCACATTGCGATCAACGTGTCTTATCGTTTGCCGAGAGAAAATCGTTTTCAAGTTCGATTCGGCACGCCCGTGATCCCCCAACGCACAACCCGCAATGGGGCCCATTGCGGCTACCCAGAGACGCCTAAGGTAGGGTCGTTCGGCCTCGAGCGACCGGTTCGAGGGCAGTTATCGTGCACTTTCAGCCCGACACCCCGGCACACAGAATCCCTTGCGTGAGCCGATTCCCGACGAATCTTACCGTTGCATGAGCGCTGCTTCGAAATCCCTGCTCTCCAGCCCCGAAGGAGAGAAGTTCCTGAACCTGATCCGCGCGCGCGACTTCCCGTTCTGGTTTTTTCTGAGTCTGCTCTATGCCCAACTGGCCCTGGCGCTGCTCCCGAGCTGGTCTGATGGCACCTACTACGATTACGGGCTCCTGGTCCCCTTTCTCGCTCCCTTCTTCTTTCTGGCCCGCTGGCGGGAATTGAAAATCCCTCAGTCGAACCTGCACGATTCCCTTGCGAAAATCACCTCCTCACCGCTCACGACCTTCCTTCTCATTTTCGGGCTCTTCGGCCTTGCCTTCCTCCGACTGGCCCAGGGGGCGGACTCGGGATGGAGGGCACCGCTCTATTTCCACGCCCTGCTGGTCCTCGGGATCACCGCGGTCTTTCTCTTCCGCCTTCTCGGAAAGGGCGCCTTTCGCTTCTGGGCCTGCGCGATTCTCATTCTCCTTGCGGTTCCCCTGCCCTCGCAGGTGGAGTTTTCGTTGATCCACAATCTGACCGCGGGAGTGGTCGAGTTTGCGCTTTTCGTCAATCGGATGATGGGTCTGCCTCTGATGAGTTCAGGCGAAACGATTTTCGCCAACGGTATCCCCCTCCATGTCAGTGATGGATGCAGCGGGATACGTTCCTTCCAGAGCGGAGTGTTCGCCGGGTTTGTCCTCGGGGAGTATCTGCGACTCTCGATTCCCTCGCGTGTGCTTCTCTTCGGATCCGGGCTCGGACTGGCCTTCCTGATGAACGGATTCCGGGTCATTTATCTCGTCCAGCATGCGGTGGCGCATCCGGGAGCGGATCTTCAGAAAGTGCATGATGTGAGCGGTTACGTTTCGCTCACCCTCACCTTTGCCCTGATCGGCGGAGCGGGCTGGCTCCTCGAAAGGATGGAGAAAAAGTTCAGCTCCCCGGCCTGACCCTTCGACAGATCCACGTTGATCAGCCCGCCTCCGGCGGGCTTTTTTGTGCCCCGGAGGTTACCACTCTCGTGGGCCCCACCCAGCCGACCGCAAGATAGAAGACCACCAGCAACTGAATCGCCGGGATCTGCAGCGGGAAATCAACCAACGAGTGAATCAGAACGAGAGTCAGCGAGATGAGGGAAACACTGGAACTAATCTCCAGATGCCCGTTCTCACGCGCCTCGCGGACACGTTTCCCATGCCGGAGAAAGGCACCGCCAAAGAGGACAAGCCAGGCCGCAAAACCAAGATAACCCCACTCGATAATTCCCTGCAGCCAGTCCTGATGCGCATGGTACCAGAAAGAAGCGGAAACATCCCCCCCCTTCGCGGCGGAGTACTGATGAAAGATATAGCGGAACGTGCCGGCACCGGTCCCGAAAATTCCGCTCGCGGGAATCGCCTGCAAACAAACCTCGTAGGCCTCAAGACGCCCCCGCAAGCTCCCGCCGTCAGCGGCAAAGCCTTTCCACTTTTCAATGCTGGAGAAAATCGCCGGAAGGAGAACCACGGCCAGCATTCCGGCCAGGAGAACCCCAAGGATGACCGCCCCGGAACGGGAGATATTCCGGGGTTTAAGTTCAGATCGAAAACGCCACCCTATCGCCGCCAGACCGATTAGACCTAGGAGATGCCCCGCCTTTGACGTGTTTACAAAGACCGCCGCGATCACAAAAAAGAGCACACAAAAATCGAGGGAAGAGAGAATGCCCCCGGGATCTTTGGTGCGACTGCGCATCCATACCGCAAAGGCAGCGGGCCAACTTAGATTGAGAAATGAGGCCGCGTTGGCGTGGTAGCGGAAAGCGGCGAAGAAAACACTGCCGGAACGCTCCGGTGTCACCCAGAGCATAGCCTCCTGTCCGTCCGCCTTCTGAATAATTCCGATTAAGGCGATGACAAATCCGGAAAGGGCAATCGTACGGAAGAGCAGCCAGCGGACCTTTGAACTGGCGACCGCATCCTGCATGACAAGTCCGGCGAGGAGGAGTGCTCCCAGATTAAGAAGAACGGGGACCGAGGCATCCCGATCCACCGAACCGGGCAGCCATTCGATCGCCTTGAACAAGGGGACGAGCTTCCAGTCACTCTCGCGATGGAAGGAGTGAGGATTTAAAACATAGGCCACCCCGAGCAGGACCAGCACAAGGAGGCTGATAAGGCAAAGCGGTGAAATCGACGGTAAACGTTTCCGATAGACGAGGAGTCCCGCCCAGAATACCGCGGCTACAGCGAGGAGAATATCCAGCACCCTCAAGGTCTCGGGAGTCACCCCTCCGAAGGCAAGCGGGACGTAGAAGAATGCCCCGATAAGCGGAAGGAGGACAATAATCCAGCGGAGCGGAGGGATCTGGAGATGCTTTAACTTCATGCGTGGACACGCCAAACCGATGAAACTGGCGGTTACGCGCTGGGGGAACGATGAATGGAATGGAACGGGACGGGGGATCCCGGAGAGGGTCTTTTATTTTTTTGCCCGGGAATATCCGCTCTCTTTGGGTTGCGAATATCCGGAGTAGTTCCCGCCGCTGGAGTAGGAATAGTAATAGCCGTGTCCGCCCATGGTGCGGGTGCGGGGCAACCCGTTGGCCACGATGCCTACCGGAGTGGACCCATTGTCCCCGAGAACACGCAAGGCCCTCTTGACGGCCCCTTTCGGAGTCTTCCCGATGCGGGTGACGAGCACGACGGACTGGGCCAGTTTGGCGAGCGGAATCGTGTCACTGACGGGAACCAGCGGGGCGGAGTCAATGACGATGCGGTCAAAGTATTCACTGAGCTTTTCGAGAAGCGGACGGAGCGATTTCCCGGAGAGCAGTTCGGCCGGATTGGCTGACCAACTCCCTGCCGGAAAAAGAAATAGGTTTTCGGACGCTTCGGCCCGGAGCAGAATCTCTTTCACCGGGGTTCCCAGAGAGAGTTGGTCCGAGAGTCCCTTGGATTCCTTCCCGTAGCCGAATATCTCACTGTGCACGGGCCTCCTCATATCCGCGTCAATCAACAACGTGCGGTTGCCCTGAATGGCGAAGGACAGAGCCAGGTTCGACGCGACCCAGCTTTTCCCTTCGCCGGGAATGGCACTGGTAATGAGAAAGACCCGACGCTCTTCCGAGGTGCCGAGAAAGGTCAAACCGGTTCGCAAGGTTCGAATCGCCTCCGAGGCCTGGGATTCCGCATCCCGCGAGAGCTCGAGTGAATCACCGCGGTCACTCTGCTTTTTAAAGGCAGGCATGGCCCCGACCACGGGAAGTCCGGCAAGGTGCTCCAACTCCGCCACGGTTCGCACGGTGGGATCGAGGAAACCGAGCAGAAGAATGATCGCAATTCCGAGCGCCGCTCCGCCCCCGGCATAGAGCGTGATGATTTTCTCCTTAATCGGGGCTGAAGGTCTCCCGGGCAGAGTGGGCGGCTGCACCACCTCGAACTGCCGACTCGCAAATCCGCGGGTCACGTTGCCCTCCTTCAACTGCATGATAAGGTTGTCGTAGACCTGCTTCTCGGCATCCAACTCCCGTTGCAGCACCGTTGATCGGGTTCCGGCGATCTGTCGTTTGGTATCGATCAGTTCGGACTCGGGAAGTTGCCCGAGACTGGCCAGGCTCTTTTCCCAGAAGGCTTTCTCCTCCGCGGAAATGCGAATGACCTGATCGAGTTCCGAGGAAAAGCGGGCCTTGAGAATACGCTGCAATTCGATCGCCTCGACCAGGGCGGGCCATTTCGGAAGGTAGCGCTTTTCCATCTCCGCAACCTGGCGTTCCGCTTCCTGAATTTCGGTGCTCAATTCGGAACACCTCTGATAGAGCCGCAGGGCGCTGTCCAACTCAAGGAGGCGCTCTTTGATCTCGGAGGAACTGTCGAGAATATAGTCGAGCGCATACTCGGACGATCCCGCGACCCGACTCTCAGCCACCTGCTCATAGGCCGAGAGCACCGAAATCAGCGCATCCCTCGCCAGAGCGGGATCCGAATGCTCGGCGGACAAATCGAGTAGGGCCGTATCCGGCCTCCATCTCACCGTGACCCAACGGGACAACATGGCTCCGATGATGTCGGGGGTCAGTTCACTGCTCGAATACTCCATCGCCTTCCGCCACGGAAGCCGCATCTGCTCGGGGATGAGGTTGGGCCGGTCGACAAACAGCGGGCCCTTGGCGGCCTCGACATAAATCACCGGGAGCCGCAGTCTCTCCGAGGCGGACAGCATTTCGGCCGCTCCGGTCATGCGGATTTTTTCCTCTTCGGCGACATCAGCCGCCTCCCGCTTCACCCGGAGAATCTCAATCGTCGCGGACGCCCGGTAGGTCGGAGGGGTAATCGAATAAATGTAGAGCCCGAGGACGTAGCCGCCGATGAGGGTGATACAGAAGATCCAGAAACGACGCAGGAACCAGCGCATGTAGTCCTGGAATCCGCGGGTCGGATTCGCTTCAGAGCCGCCTTCCTCCATGTTGTATTCGGAATAATTCGGTTGGCTCATGGGCGGGGGTAAAAGGAAAATCTCCGGGTCCGGATAAAAAATGAATCTGAGGTAGTCACGGCCGGAAACTGAACGAGGCGGTCAATACAGTCCCGGTTGCCGGGGAATGAATCTTTCCGGCAGACGATTCGTCTGGAGAGGGTGACCATGGAAACGCTGACATTTGCTCAAAAGACACTTTGCGGAACGGTCACGGTGTCGTCAGGCAAGAGCATAAAAGGAGCACTGTTATCCTTTTGCATCTTCGACACATTCACCTCGAAGGTTTGAACCTGCCCGTCGACAACCCGGCGAATGAAAATCCGTGAAGGGCGGGCGACATCGGTGAAGCCCCCTGCCATGGCGATGGCCGTGATGATATCAAGCGGTTGCTCTTTCTTCATCGGCACCTGCCCGGGAGTACGCACTTCTCCAATGACGGTCACCGTCTGGATGACTTCCTCCATCTTCTTTTCCTCGGGAAGCGCATGAACGATCAGGGTATCCTTGTCCTTCAATTTCGTGACGCGATCACCCTCCAGGTTGAAAATCTGGGTGCGGAGGTCCTCCCCTTCGCGGCGCTTCAACTCAATCCGGTTCTTGTCCGCCCTCTCCGCAAGCCCTCCCGCAAAGGAGATCGCGGTGAAAAGATCGAGGGTGGCACCCTGCTCAAAAGTGACCTGCCCGGGACGCATGACCTGCCCGATCACCGTCACCGAGTTCGGAGCCAACTTGGCTTCCTCGGTGATCGCAACGGCCACCTGGGCACTGCGAATGTAATCTTTCTCGAGACGGGTTTTGATGTCCGAACCCAGGTCCTCCGCGGTTTTCCCCGCCGCCGGAATACTTCCGAGCAGGGGAAAGACCATGGCTCCATCCGGCCCGATGCGAAAGGCTCCTGAAAGCGACTCTTCGCCAAACACATTGATCCCGACAATGTCATCAGTCTTGAGAATGACCTGACCCTTCGGTTCTGCCGCCACCGCCTCAGCAACAAGAGGCGCATCCTGTGCGGTGATTTCAGAAACACTGGCAGCGAAACCCAGCATCAGGAGGAGAAGGCAGACCCCCTTCAATCCACGACTCCCGCCCTTGCAGGTGAATTCACGGTGTAGCCGGAGCGCGATCGATCCGGGACCTTCGAGTGAAGTGTTGGCAGCCATCATGACAGGGGGGATTGGAATCATCACTTCCGGCATCGATCGGAAAATCGCGTTCGGAACTATAGCATCTCATGCAAATCCTGAAAATAAATTCAACTTATCTTCCGACTTCGACGAAGACCTCAAGGGGTCAACACCGTCGCCCCCTCGAACCATGAGTCGAGCCGAAGGCTCGAACATGCTGAAACACCTGCCGACCGAACCTCTTTCAGTATGCCCGCCCCTATCAGGGAGCAAAGGGAGACACGGAAGAACCGGGATTCTGGCTTTTCGGGTTGCCCGGTGTGTTTGACATCTGAATAAACTGCTGAACGGCAGTCAGAAGCGGCGAGGGGCCGAATTGCAAGGTGTCGTCGTTTACCGGAAGCGGAATTACAATCTCCTCGTCGCCACCTTCGACGGTGAACTCGGGGCTTTGCACGTAGGAATTCTTGTCGACCTGAACCATGATGGTGTAGACACCGTAAGGGACCTCAGGGAACGTGTAATTGCCATTATCATCCGAAGTGGCTGTGGCCACGACATTTCCATCCGCATCGATCAGAAACACTTCAACACCACGCAGGATCTCCTCACCCTCGTCATAGACGCCGTTTCCATTGGCATCAACAAAGGCAAAGCCGGTCACCGTCCGCGTCCCGGCCTGAGAAAAGGCACTCTGCGTGACGGTGAGGAAGAATGCGGCGAGGAGAACGGAGACGGAGAGAGTGGATTTCATGTTGAGGCAAATTCCGGTAAACACATCAGTAGTTCAACCCAACCCGCACCCCGGTGATGCTTTGGTCAAACTCGACTGCGGCATTATTCGATTCATTGGTATTGAAGTTATAGAAGATCGCCCACTGGCCGGAAAAACGGTCGGCAATCACCAAAGGATGGCTCAAATCGACCCCAAAACGAGTGAAGTCATCATCACGAGCACCGACACCGACGATCTGGCTCCTGAAGTAGTCCGCATTCTCAAATCCGACCTGAGTGCCAAGAATGAACCGGCCCGGGAGGCGATTGTTCATCTTCAAGGTCACCCCGGTGCGCTCGACGTCTTCACCAATGGAGACGAACGAGGGTGCGATGTTGCGATAGTAACCAAAATCAAAGCTGGTCTTGGAACTCGGGGCCCAGGAGGCTCCGCCGCTGTAGACAAAATTGTCGGAATCAATTCCCGTAGGCCCGTCCACGGAACGCATCTCGTAACCGAGAGTGCTGTAGAGGGTGGTCTTTCCGGACAACGCATAACGCCAGCGGAAGGAGGGAGTCACGTAATCCTGAACCGCGTTGGCGAAGTAATCGTCCGTTCCAAAGCGAACACCGAGACCAAGCTGGGTTTTCGGAGCGAAGCCGGGCTCATAGAACCAGGCGATATCCCCGAAGATGGACTCACCATCATTGAGGGCCGCGTTGTTATCAAAGTCTCGTGCCGTGTATCCTGCACCGAACTCAAGGGAGCCGTGCGGCAAATCCCTGACGACATCAAGGAAGAAATCGTAGTCATCGCTGGTGGCGCGCCGGGTCTCGTTGTTGAAGTTATCGAATTCCAGCGAGTTTCCGTTGTTCCGGCGATAGTCCGCATCGAGGCGAATCTTGGTCAGTCCCCCGTTCACTCCGACGAAAGCACCCACCGAGTGCTCAAGCGAATCGCGACCAAAAGCCGCCGTGACATCATTGTATCCGAAAACCTGGCCGAGGTAGTCCAACCCGTAATACACCCCGCGACGCGTCGGGGATCCCATGATCGCGTTTGCCCCGAAGGCGAAAACGAAGATGGAGGCGTCCTGAGCGACAGGAGTTTGCGTGGTGTTTGAATCGTAAATGTAGGAGGCGGACCCGAAAAGATCGACCTTAAGGCGGTTCACTTTGAGGGTGTCGATGCCCTCTTTACCACCAAGAACACTTTTCGAATAATCTCCGCTTGCAGGGTATTGCACCGGATCGCCAGCATTCAGGCCGATCAGAGAGATCGCAAAAGTCGCAAAAACGAGAGCCCGAAGGCTGAAAGGAGTCGTCATGATATAGTTCCGATGATTTAAACCGCAAAGTCTTACGTCAGTCAAGAGGTATCGGGCAATATTAATTATATTTCGCACAAATTGGAAGTTTTTCACTTTTAACCATTTCTCGCTTCTAAGGTCAAAACTTTTCTTACAGGCTCAAGTAAGGGCCCGCTACAATACTACACCCCTTACCCCGCTTCGCTCAAGCCTAGATTTCGCGGGGGATTCTCATCAAACTCTGTCCCGATGATGACATCGGCGTTTAGCTCTTCCTCCAGTTCCTGAAGGTTGCTTCCCGGAGTGACGGTCATGAATCCCAGAAATTCAGGAAGCTGCCCCTCCCATCGAGCCTTTCCGCCGATAATCACCGGGTAAAAACATCGCACGACCCGCTCCCACTGCCGACGGGACCCCTCGGGTCTCGGACAACTGAGCACCCAGATAGTCGAGGGGTCGATCTCGAGAATGACAAGGCACTTCCCTTCCCCGCGGTTCCCCGACCTCAACGGGGTGACCACCGGAGTAATGCCGAGCCTCGAAAGAAATCCACTGAGCGCCCCCCAGAAATCCTCCGCTTTGGTGAAGCGCTCGAGGTCGTGCTCGAGGACCTGGGACATGACATGGGCATATCGAACGTCTTTACGCGCGGCCACAATGTCACGCATCACCTTGCGGGCTTCGGAGAGATTGTGAGGCAATCCGATGAAACGAAGCCCCTGGATCAGACCGATCGTCACGATCATGCCCACCACGGGGAGGGTGTAACCTGAGGACAGAAAAACACTCAAGCCCAGCAATGAAAGCCCGGCACAAAGCCCATACAGCACAAAGAGAATGCTCCGCTTCGAGAATCCCAGGGTGAGAAGCCGGTGATGAAGGTGACGGGCGTCTGGACGCATGACCGGCAATCCGGAAAGGCCGCGCCGGAGAATAGCCAGAAGTGTGTCGAGAATCGGGAAGCCGAGGGCCACCACCACCACGAGAAGCGATCCGAAAATCGATCCCTTGTTCGAGGTGAGAAGTGAGGCACCCGCGATGATAAACCCGAGGAGATACGCCCCCCCGTCTCCCATGTAAATTTTGGCGGGAGGGAGATTAAACGCGAGAAAGGCAACGATCCCGCCAACGAGCGCGATATTTAGAATGAGCAACTCCGCGTTTCCCGAGATTCCCCCAAGGGTGGCCAGGGTCAGACACAGGAAGAGGGCGATACCGCCGGCGAGGCCATCCATACCGTCGACGAGGTTGATCAGGTTGGGAATCGCCACAAACCAGATCACCGTCAGGACCAGGCCGAATCCCCCCATCTCAATGCTTTCACCCCCAAGCGGGTGGCTGAGGATGTCGATTCGCATGTCGCAAAGATAGGCGGCAACTCCCACCCCGATCTGAATCAGCATTCTCAGGAGAGCAGGCAGCCCGAAAAGGTCGTCGAGAAAACCGAGGAGAAACATCGTCGTGCCAAGGATCAGAAAGGGAAGACCAACAATGGAGAGTCCTCCCGGAACCTCGGTGCGACTCGAAATCAGGTAGGCGAAAAGAAAAACCACATAGAGGGCCAGACCGCCGACCCGCAAGACCGGTTCGGACTGGAGTTTCCTCACCCCGTCGCCCGTGTCCCGGCCGCGGTTCCAGGTCCAGAGGCGCCGAATCAGAACGATAGCCACAAGACCGAGCGCGAGGGCCAGGAAAAAGGTCGTCAGCTCACGCGCCAGATTGGCGGTCTGAATAAAGGCGTTCATTCACCTGGTTTCTGATTGAGAGAGGATTTCCCGCGGGGTTCTGGCTTGTCAGTGAAATTTTGTCAATCTTCGATTGCCCCCTTTTCGGCGAGACGCTGCTCCAGTTGTTCTCTCTGCGCGGGATCCAGCCCGTTGCGAAGAGACTCGGCAAGAGGGACGGCGGACTCAAGACCGGCTCCGGCCGCACGCGCCGCCCAGAACGCAGCCGTGGGGAGATCCTTGAGAGCCGGGTCAGTGCCTCCGGAAAGAAGGCGGGCAAGTCTCTCCTGCGCCCCGGCATTGCCCGCCTTCGCCGCCTCTTCATAATAGCGGCGTGCCTCGGCGGGATTCACGGGAAGACCGACTCCCTTTTCGTGGAGCTCTCCCAGATTAACCATGGCCAGGGCAAAGCCCTGTTTGGCGGAGCGCAAAAACCACTGCACCGCCTCGGCCGGATTCGACGCGGTTCCGTATCCGGTAATCAGGCGCAATCCCAGGGCATTCTCAGCCGGGGCATAGGCAAAGTCCGCGCCCACCCGAATCCACGCGGTCGAGGCGACCGGATCCTGGGGGAGATTTTTGCCCGTTTCGTAGGCCTCCGCGATTTTCAGACAGGCCTCTCCATCCCTTTGTCCGGCGGCGACGCGAAAAAGCCGGATGGCTTCAGCGGGATTGGGATCACCGAGGCGGTCGGTGAGAAAATACTCCCCGAGCAGACGCGTCGCCCCGGGGTATCCTCGCTCGGCGGCAACACGGAGCCACTGGGACGACTTCTCCCAAGATGGTGCTCCTTCAGCGTGTTTTTCATAGAAGCCTGCGAGTTCAAAAGCGGCTTCGGCATTTCCGCTTTCGGCGGCCAGAATCCCGTAGCGCTCCGATTCCTTAAGGTCGACCGGAAAAGCCTGTCCGTCGCGAAAGAGGCGGTGCAGGGCAACAAGACAGGCCACGGAGCCGGTTTCCGCCCCCCGCCGATAATGCTCCATGGCGATGGCGGCATCCTGCGGCACACCATCACCGGCGAGGGAAAGATCCCCCAGCATGCGATGGGCGTCTTTGGCTCCGGGTAGCTGGCGGGCCCGTCGCAGCAGGCTGACGGCCTCATCCACCGACTTTTCCTGTCCAAACTGCCCTTCCAGTAAAATCCGGGCCATCACCTCCATGGCCGGGGCCGATTCCGCCTCGACCGCCTTTTTAATATAGGTCAATCCCTCGGGATGGAGCGATTCATTGTTCGAGCGGAGCAGGGTTAAGCCGAGGATACGCGAAGCCTCGATGCCGGAGGCCTCCTTGACGGCCTTCTCAAAATCCTGATCGGCCGACGCGGTTTCTCCGGATAGGAGACGCGAGGCGAGCGAACGGGCCGCTGCCTCGTCTCCCCCGTTCGCCTTCATCGCGAGGGTAATGATGAGCGCATTGGCATCCACAGGTGGCTGGGCTGAGGCAGGCACAACGGCCGCCTTCTCGGGAGCGGGAATGGCGCTTTTGTCTTCCTGCCCGACAAGGCGGGCAAGGCCCGGGAAACAAAGCAAGGTCACCAGGGTGATGACCCGACCGAAAGAAACGCTACTAACCGCTAACTGAATCATGATCCGGCAGGGACTGCCCCTGAATTGAGGAAGGAGGTAAGGATGGCACGCCTGACAGGTCCCACTCTCTCCCATCGAAGACCCGCCTCGAGCGCAAGCGCCTCGCTCGTTGCCCCTCCACGGCGAAGGGCGATGGCGTAGACCGCCCCGGCGACGGGATCGGTCTCGTTCCAGTTAATATCGGCGGCGCGGAGCAACTCGAGAGCCTCCGTATTCTTGCCCTCATTGATGAGCCAGAGGGCGCGGGTGGCACGGAACCGGGGGGCCGTGGGAAATCGAACGAGAAGTTGTTCGGTTCGCTCAAGAAAGATGCTTCCGTCCGCCTCCTCGGGATGGAGCAGTTCAAGAAAAGCCACCTGCTCTGCCGCCACCCCGTCACCAGGGCGGTTACGGAAGAGTTCCCGCCAGAACTTCAGCCATTCATCCGCACGGGCGGCAAAATAGGGTTCCAGATACCCGAGATTCTCACTTGCCGGAAGCCGGTTGGACGGAAGCGAGATGATGACATCGACGATTTCAACCGCAGCCCGTTGCTCGCCAAACTTCTCGGCAATCCTCAGAATGGAAACGCAGTCACCGTAAAGCTGAAGGGACGAGGCATGCCCGATGACCCGGCGCCACGCCGAGAGCGCTTCGCTGGACCGTCCCGCCCGGCTCGCAAAAACCGCCCGCAAACTCCCCGCGACGCCTTCGGGAAAACCTTCCGGGGCCTTTTCGAGCCATTTCGCAGCCTCGTCCAGTTTCCCCGTTTCCAGCAACACCTGAAGCCGCGCACTGAAAATCCCCGATTCGCCGACAAAAGCGCTTTCAGGAAGTTCGAGGAGTAACTCGCCATGTCCCTCTTCGAGAAACCAGCGTACTACCCACCCAATCGCCTCGGGATCGTCAAGAAACTCCGCCGCGATCTTCCGCAGTTCCGCGACCTGCGCTTCCTTCGGCAACCTTTCCATCTTGAAGCGGCGCGCATATACCCGGTCTCCCGCGTTCGCCCCCTCACGGGCACTCACCCAGGCGACCGGATCGAACTCCGGCCCGGGGTCGCGCACGTTTTGCGGAAGCTGACGAAGACTGCGCCAGGCGCTCATGGCAATCTCGTCATCCTCGTGATTGAGGAGCCGGTGGAATCGCTCCGCCGCCTGCTTGACGGCCACGGGATTACCGGGAAGACGGGGAAGCAGGTTTCCAAGAAGGAGGGAGGCCTCGGCCCCGAGGACCTCGTCACTCTCAAGCGCTCTGGCCCCTTCAATCGCTTCGAGAGTTCGCCCCTGTAGCCCGAGTTTCCTCGCGTGGAGCAGACGGATGGTAGGGTCCTGCCGGAAGGATTCATCCAGGTTCGGGTAAAGCTGATCAAAGAGGGTCACTTCGCCCCGGTCCAGCGTCCACTTGAGGATATCGCTGCGATCGGAGGGTTCATGATCGTCGTGGAAGAAAATGACGAGCGAAATGGAGGCCAGTTCCGGCATTCCCACCGCCCGCCCGTGAATCATCAGGCGGCGCAGAGTCGTGAGCTTCTTGGGACCGAGTTGCCAGGCCGCCATCGCCACCTGCACTGATTCCCGGGCGCGCCCATCCTTCGCCGCTTTCTCCGCCTTGGAGACGAGGGAGGAAGCCCGCCATTCCTTCACCGCCGCCACGATAGGTGAACGGAAGAACCAGAGCCCGCCCAGAACGACCGCCCCAAGCAGGGCTGCAATGAGAAGACGGCGATACATGATAACTACTGACATTGCTCCGACCCAAGGGGGGCAGGCCGGACAATTCTCGTGAAAAGGGGTAAGGAGGGTTTATCCGGAACGGGGGATGAAATCCGGACAGACGGAAAAACTACACGATTTTTTGAAATGATACCTCGAAATTATCACAATTCCCTACCCGGGCGGGGTTTCTAATAACTCTCCCCGGCTTTGCTGAACTGCGCGACTTGCCAGAAGGCCTTCGTATCTGGTAATCGAAGACACATGAGACGACTCCTCTTTCTCCTCCTCACCGGGATCACTCTCCTGCCGGCTGCGGATACGCCGCTCGTTCTCTGGCCGGGCGGCGCGCCGGGAGCGCTCGGAGCGGAAGCGAAAGACATCCCGACACTCACCCCCTACCTCCCCGAAAAGGCGAATGGAGCGGCGATGCTTTTGATTCCCGGGGGCAGCTACAGTGGAATCTACGAAGGACAGGCGGATCCCTTCGCGCTCTGGCTTAACAAGCAGGGAATCACCGCCTTTGTGCTGCGATACCGTCTGGGGAGTGCCGGCTACCGGTATCCCGCCCAGCTTCAGGATGCGGTTGAGGCAATGCGGCGAATCCGGGGTGCGGCGGCTGAGTGGAAGATCGATCCTCAGCGAATCGGGGCGATGGGATTTTCCGCCGGAGGCCACCTCACCTCCACCCTGATCAATCGCCCTGAAGATGGCGAAATCGAAGGACGCAGCTCTGAGATCAGCCCCCGCCCCGATCTCGCGATCCTTTGTTATCCTGTCATCAGCATGATCACGAAACCCCACCCCACTTCGCGCTTGATGCTCGTAGGTGAACAACCCGACGAGACGCTTCTTCGGCAAACCTCAAGCGAACTCCAGGTACACCCCGGCCTGCCCCCCGTATTTCTCTGGCATACCCGGGAGGACAAACTCGTCCCCGTCGAGCACGCCCAACTCTACGCCTCTGCCCTGCACCAGCATGGCATCCCCCACGAATTTCACCTCTATCAGGACGGAGACCACGGCACCGGACTCATCGGCACCGAACACCCCTGGTTTGCGGACCTCCTTTTCTGGCTGAAAGCAAGGAAGTTCATTCCGTAACCCCGGAACGAAGAACGAAGAACGAAGAACGAAGAACGAAGAACGAAGAACGAAGAACGAAGAACGA
>ERZ761602.1310-NODE-1310-length-45955-cov-17.434336_pt1 | contig 45955 bp, 44 predicted proteins | sample MGYA00512165_ERZ761602 | MGnify/ENA primary metagenome ERZ761602 (study PRJEB28899, sample SAMN02445085) | bioreactor sludge metagenome | biome: EBPR sludge; isolation source: Thorneside wastewater treatment plant | place: Australia: Brisbane, Thorneside...
CCCGACGCCCGAGGCCGCCCGGGTCAGGACTCCGTCGGCGCCAGCCGGCGGGGGCCTGACCCGGGCTCGGTGAAGACGTGGACGGCGTCCTGGCGGCCGCGGACGTTGTGCTCGCCGAGGTCGACCAGCCGGTCGTAGAGCGCCTTGTCGGCGAGCCGCTCGCGGGTCTGCGAGGTGACGAGCAGGGACGTGTGAAAGCGCTTGTTGAGCTCCTCGACGCGCGCGGCGATGTTGACCGTGTCGCCGATGAGGGTGAACTCGATGCGCTCCTCGGAGCCCACGTTGCCGAGCACGACCGGGCCCGAGTGGACGCCGATCCGGATCTGCAGGCCCGCCGCCGCCAGCTCGCCGAACCCGTCCTCGTGCCAGCGCGCGTTGAGCGCCGCCACCGACTCGAGCATGTCGTGCGCGGCCCACACCGCGTCGTCGGCGTGATCGAGGTGCTCGACCTTCACGTCGCGCGCGAGCGAGGCGCCGAACGCGGCGAGCAGCGCGTCGCCCTGGATCCCGACGATCATGCCGCCGTGGTCGACGATCGCCTTGCCCACGGCGTCGTAGTAGCGGTTGAGCACCTCGATCACCTCGCCCGGCGGGATCTTCTCGGCGAGGGACGTGTACCCCGCGATGTCGGCGTGCATGACCGTGACCTCGCGCATCTCGCCGCCCAGCGCGCTGCGCGACGGATCCGAGAGCACGCGCTCGACGACGTCGCGCGACACGTAGCGGCCGAACATCTTCTTCACCTGCTCGTAGCTGCGCACCGTCTGCGCCAGCTTGGCCTCGGCCTCGCGCACCCGCTGGAAGAGCTCGAGCACGTCGAACACGCCGCGCTCGCGGATGCCGCGACGGACCTCCTCGCGGTACCGGCGGAGCACCAGGTGCATGTAGATCGCGACCGGCAACCCCGAGATCGCGACGACCTCGACCTTCTGCGACAGCTGCGTCCCGTCGAGCGGCATGCGCAGGCCGTAGAGCGTCGAGAACACGATCGCGTCGGCGACCATCGCCGCCATCATCGCGACGTAGATCGGGACGAGGAGCGGCAGGTTGGGCAGCTTGTTCACCAGCGTCTGGTAGACGACCAGGATCACGACGAAGTCGACGAGGAACGCCGTGACCGAGCAGAACCGCACGAAGAGCGAGTGCTCGACCAGGACGCTGTCGCCGAGCCACGGCCAGCCATCCGGGGGGTGGCTGGCGTGGTAGGCGAGGATCTCCTCGAACGCGCCGTGCAGGACGTGGACGCACAGGATCGCCAGCAGCAGGTGCCGCGCCGCGCGCGAGCCCTCGAGCGTGTAGACCAGGACCGTCGCGCACAGGATCAGCGGCAGGAAGGTCGAGTAGCCGATGAAGCCGCTGCCGCCGACGAGGTCGACCGAGATCGGGGTCATGCCCTTGTCGGCGACGAAGAGCATGGTGACGAAGAAGCCGATCCCGAGGTAGAGCGGGGCCAGGCCGAAGCGGGGCGACAGCGCGTGCAGGCCGCACAGCGCGATCGCGAAGCCCAGCAGCTCGAGGAAGAACGACACGCGCTACTCGGGGTCTTCGGTCGCGGCGCGATGGTCGATGCCCAGGGCGCGCATCTTCTTGTAGAGGTGCGAGCGCTCGAGCTGCAGATCCTTGGCCGTGTTCGACACGTGGTGCTCGTGGGCGTCGAGCGCGGCCAGGATGATCTCGCGCTCGGCGGCGGCGACCAGGTCCTTGAACGGCGTGCCGGCCTCGTAGTGCCCCTTGACCGGCTGCACCCGCGGCAGCGCGTCGCGCACGTCGGCGTCGCCGATCTGATCGCTGTCGCCGGTGAGGATCACCATCCGCTCGACGACGTTCTTGAGCTCGCGCACGTTGCCGGGCCAGTCGTGCTGCATCATGAGCGTCACCGCCGACGGCGCCATGCGCTTCACGCGGCGGTCGTCGCGGGCGCAGGCGATGGCGAGGAAGTGCTCGATGAGCGCCGGGATGTCGTCCTTGCGCGCGCGGAGCGGCGGCATCTCGATGGGCACGACGTTCAGCCGGTAGAAGAGGTCCTCGCGGAAGCGGCCGGCGGCGATCTCGGCGGCGAGGTCCTTGTTGGTCGCGGCGATCACGCGCACGTCGACCTTGATCGTCTCGGTCGAGCCGACGCGCTCGAGCTCGCCCTCCTGCAGCGCGCGCAGCACCTTGGCCTGCGCGCTGGGGTTCATGTCGCCGATCTCGTCGAGGAACAGGGTCCCGCCGTCGGCCTGCTCGAACTTGCCGCGGCGGTCCTTGGTCGCGCCGGTGAACGAGCCCTTCTCGTGGCCGAAGAGCTCGCTCTCGATGAGCTCCGACGGGATCGCGGCGCAGTTGACCTTGATGAACGGGCACTTCGCCCGCTTCGACTGATCGTGCAGCGCGCGCGCCACCAGCTCCTTGCCGGTGCCGTTCTCGCCGGTGACGAGGACCCGCCCGGACGTCGGCGCGGTCTTGGCGATCTTGTCGTAGATCGCCTTCATCACCGCGCTCCGGCCGACGATCGACTGCTCGGCCTGTGCGCGCGCGCGCAGGCGTGCGTTCTCGCGCGTGAGCCGCCCGAACTCGAGCGCGTTCTTGACCGTGAGCTCGAGCTTCTCGCCGGTCACGGGCTTCTCGATGAAGTCGTGGGCGCCGAGCTTGGTCGCCTGGACCGCGGTCTCGACCGTGGCGTTCCCCGACATCATGACGACCATCACGTCGGCGTGGGCGGCACGGATCTTGGGTAAGACGTCGAGGCCGCCCTCACCGGGCATCATCACGTCGAGGAGGACCAGGTCGACGTCGTGCTGGTCGAGCTTGGCCAGGCCGGCGGCGCCGCTGCCCGCGGTCTCGACGGCGTACCCCTCCACCTCCAGACCGAGCTTCACGGTCTTGAGGATGTTGGGCTCGTCGTCGATGACGAGGATCGTGGAGCGAGGCATCCACGGACGAAGGTATCAGATTTGACTCGGCGCGCCGGGACTCGTAGCTTCCAGGCCATGCGCGCCCAGCCGGGGTTCAGGTTCTACTTGGCGGTCCTCGCGGTCTGCGTCGTCGTCGTCGCGGCCGTCGCCAGTTGCAAGAAGAAGCCGAAGACGCCGGCGTGCGACGGCAACGACGACTGCGCGGAGGGCCTCGTCTGCGTCAACAAGCAGTGCGTCCAGTGCTCGACCAGCGCCGAGTGCGGCGAGGGCAAGGAGTGCAAGGAGGGCGCGTGTGTGGCCAAGGCGGAGTGCACCAAGGACCTCGATTGCCCCGACGGGAAGGTCTGCCAGGCGGGGCAGTGCCGCGCCTGCGCCAACGACGGCGAGTGCGGCCCCGGCGGCCAGTGCCTCGTCGGCAAGTGCAAGCGCGCGACGGCGTGCAAGGTGGACGAGGACTGCGCCGACGACGAGGACTGCATCGACGGCTTCTGTCAGCGGCCGTGGGCCGGCAGCGGCGGCGACGCCGGCTGTCAGCTCGCGACCGTGTTCTTCGCGCTCGACGACGCGAGCATCGCGCAGAGCGAGCGCGACCGCCTGGACACCAACCAGCAGTGCATCGAGAAGCACGGCGCCAAGTCGGTCATGCTCGTCGGCCACACCGACCAGACCGGCACCGACGAGTACAACATCGCGCTCTCCGAGCGCCGCGCCCAGACCGTCGCCGACTACCTCGCGCGGCTCGGCACCGACCCGGCGCGGCTCCACGTCGTGCCCAAGGGCGAGAGCGAGCTGTCCGGCAACGGCGACGACAAGGATCGCCGCGTCGAGTTCCTCTGGAAGTGAGCCCCATGCGCGCCAAGCACACCCTCGCCCCGATCGTCCTCCTCGCCGCCCTGCCCGGCTGCATGTTCTTCACCACGAAGAGCGAGGGCAAGGCCCTGCGCAAGGACGTCGAAGCCCTCGACACCCGCGTCGCCAAGAAGGAAGACGAGATCACCGGCAAGGTCGCGGAGCTCAAGGGCGTCCTCGACGAGGCGACCAAGATCTTGAAGCGCAACAGCGCCGACATCGGCGCCGACGTCGAGGCGCTGCGCGCCGACATCCGGGTGTCGACCGGGCTGGTGTCGGCGGCCAAGAACATGCTCGACGAGCTCAAGGCCGAGCTCGACAAGCACAAGACGCAGAACGACGAGCGCCTGATCGCGCTCGAGGCGCGGCTCTCCGCGCTCGAGGCCGGCCGCCTGGGAGTCGGGGGGACCGCGCCGGCGACGGGCAATCCCGACGAGCTCTGGACCCAGGCGACGGCGGCGTTCGGCGCCAAGCGATGGAACGACGCGCGCGAGTCGTTCAAGAAGCTGACGGTCGGCTTCCCCACCCACGACCGCGCCGACGACGCGCAGTACTTCCGCGGCGAGACCTACTTCCAGGAGTCGGCGTGGGACAGCGCGATCGGCGAGTACCAGAAGGTGTGGGAGAAGTTCACCGACAGCGCGCTGGCCGATGACGCCCTCTTCCGCGCGGCGGAGGCCGCCGCCGCGCTCAAGAACTGCACCGAGGCCCGCGCCTACCTGACCGCGCTCAAGCAGAAGTACCCGAAGTCGACGCTGCTCAAGAAGGCGGCGACGATGGACAAGGATCTGAAGGCCGCGGCCCGCAACAAGTCGAAGTGCACGTCCTGAGTCGTCGCTGTACCGAGCGCCCGGACTCCCGCGCGCTCGGTCGACCGGCCGTCGCCGTCGTCGCGATGGCGCTCTGCGCGGCGGCGCACCGCGACGCGGGCGCGGTGTGCTCGACCCGCCATCTCACGCTCTTCGAGATCCACGACACCGCCGCGCTGGTCGCCGTCGTGTCGGTGACGCGGGCGCCCAGGCCGATGACCGGCCGCGGAGAGGTCGACCTCGTCGTCCACGAGCAGCTGAAGGGGACGCCCGTGAAGACCGCGCGGGCCCGCGAGAACGCGGCGTGCACCGCGGGCTTCTACAACATCCTCGTGGGCAAGGTGGCGAAGACGGCGCTCGTCTTCGTCGGCGCGAACGGCGAGGCCGTCGGCTACTGGTCGGGCGTGAAGGACCGGCCGTCGCCGGCGCTCATGGCGGCGATGCGCGACTGGAGCAAGGCGACGGAGGACGAGGCGCGCGCCGAGATCCTGGTGACGGCGATCGAGAGCAGCGACGCGGCGCTGGCGGCGGACGCGGCGTACTACCTGGCCGACGAGCCGGCGCTCCTGCTCCGGCTCACGGCGGCGCAGGTCGAACGCGTCGCCGCGAAGGTGGGCGGCGGCGAGCAGTGGGGGCCCGAGATCATCCTCACGCGCCTGCGTGGCGCTCACCTCACCGCGCTGCGCGCCAGCGGCGGCCTGGCCGTCGACCTCACGGCGATCGCGGCGCACGACTTCGAGCGCGTGTCTCGCCCCGAGACCCTGGCCCGTTTCATCGAGCGAGATCGCGCGCCCCGCTCGTACAAGAAGGTCGCGGCGCTCGAGCGCTGCGAGCGCGTCCACGGGCGGCGCCTCGAGCGCTTCTCGATCTACAACAGCCGCTACCCCGACCGCGCGCGTTGGCGCGCGCTGGCCCGGGCGTGCCGATCCGGCATCCCCGCCGCGCCGGTCATGTGAGCCCCGCGCGCGCGGGGCTCACTTCATGCCGGCTTCGGTCGCCGTCTTGAGCGCGTCGGGCTTGAGCGGGTACGCGCCGCCCACCTTGGTGTGGCAGGAGTTGCACGTCGCCGTCGGGTTCGTCTTCTTGTAGTCCTTGAGGAACCCCTTCATCACCTTCTTGGCCTCGTCCTGACCGCCCTTCTTGCAGGCGTCGGCGAGGAACTTCGTCTTCGGCTTCGCGGTCGCGCACGGCTTGCCGGCCGACGCGTCCTCTGCGGTGACGCCCACGAGGGCGAGCGTGGCGACGAAGGCGGCGACGATCGAAGCGAACCCGAGCTTAGCCATGGACAGAACCTCTTGAGCGACGAAGTTGACGGTTGGGACGGGCCGAGCCCGCGCCCCATTCATACGCGCGACGGGCGAGAAGTTACCATGGCCATGTAGCCGGAATTACGGGGAGCTGAGGCGTCAGGCCCCGGGAAAGTCGGCAGAGAGGGCCTGGCCGGCCACTCCCGGGTCGGGGGCGGCGTTGACGGCGGAGATGGCGCAAGCCGCGGCGGCGCCGGTGTCAGCCACCGCGCGGGCGCGCTCGAGCGTGATGCCGCCGATCGCGACCACCGGAACGGTGTCAGCCACCCGCACGGCCTCGGCGAGGCCGGCGACGCCGACGACCGGGTCGGGGTTGGCCTTGGTGCCCGTGGCGAAGACGGGCCCGAAGCCGAGGTAGTCGGCGCCGCCGCGGACGGCGGCTGACACCTGGGACAGATCGTGGGTCGAGATGCCGATCATCATCGTGGGTCGGCGGGCCCCGAGCGCCGCGGCCGCATCGGCGAGGGGCAGGTCGTCCTGGCCGAGGTGGACTCCGTCCGCGTCGACGGCGAGCGCGACGTCGAGCCGGTCGTTCACGACCAGGAGCGCGCCCACGGCCCGTGTCACCCGCCGCGCCATGCGCGCGGCCGCCAGGATCTCCTTCGTGCTCGCCGGCTTGAGCCGCACCTGGAGCACGCGGGCCCCGGCCCCGCCCGCGGTCGCGGGCGTGACCAGGATCGTCGCGAGCCGCTCGTCGTCCCGGTCGAGGATCGCGTAATAGCCCCGGATCCGCGCGGCCTTTGCCTTAGCTGACAGGCTGGTGTCACCGGGTGCAGTAGACTGCCGCATCGTGGCCTCGACGAAGAAGAAGGTCGTGGCAGCGCCGCCGGCGAAGCCGGCCGGCCTGTTCCAGCTGCGCGCACCCTATCAGCCGGCCGGGGACCAGCCCAAGGCGATCCGGGAGCTGACGGAGGGCCTCGCGCGCGGCGACGCCTCCCAGGTCCTCCTCGGCATCACCGGGTCGGGCAAGACCTTCACCATGGCGAACGTGATCGCGGCGGCGTCGCGGCCGACGCTCATCATGGTCCACAACAAGATCCTGGCGGCGCAGCTCTACGGCGAGCTGAAGGAGCTCTTCCCCGACAACGCCGTCCACTACTTCGTCAGCTACTACGACTACTACCAGCCCGAGGCGTACGTCCCGACCTCCGACACGTACATCGAGAAGGACTCGATCATCAACGAGGAGATCGATCGCATGCGCCACGCGGCGACGTACGCGCTCCTCTCGCGGCGCGACGTCATCATCGTGGCTTCCGTCTCGTGCATCTACGGCATCGGCGCGCGCGAGGTCTACGCCGAGATGACGTGCGAGCTGACGGTCGGCCAGGACCGTCCCCGCGACGACATCCTGCGCCGGCTCGTCGAGCTCCACTACGACCGCAACGACACCGACTTCCACCGCGGCACCTTCCGCGTCCGCGGCGACGTGGTCGAGGTCTTCCCGGCCTACGAGGCCGACACCGCGATCCGCCTCGAGCTGTTCGGCGACACCGTCGAGGCGATGTACGAGATCGATCCGCTGCGCGGCAAGGTCAAGCGCCCGATCGAGCGCACGGTGATCTTCCCCGCCTCGCACTACGCGACGTCCAAGGATCACCTGCGCCGCGCGATCTCGCAGATCCGCGTCGAGCTGAAGGAGCGCCTCGAGCACCTCACCCAGGAAGGCAAGCTGCTCGAGCGCCAGCGCCTCGAGCAGCGCACGATGCACGATCTCGAGTCGATGGAGCAGATGGGGCACTGCCCGGGCATCGAGAACTACTCGCGCCACCTGTCGGGGCGCGCGCCCGGCCAGCCGCCGCCGACCCTCATCGACTACTTCCCCGAGGACTACCTGCTCTTCGTCGACGAGTCGCACCAGACGGTCCCGCAGGTCGGCGGCATGTTCAACGGCGACCGCGCGCGCAAGGAGGTGCTGGTCGAGTACGGCTTCCGGCTGCCGAGCGCGCTCGACAACCGGCCGCTGCGCTTCGACGAGTGGCGGGAGCGCGTGCGCCAGGTCGTCTACGTCTCGGCGACCCCGGCGGACTGGGAGCTCGCCGAGGCGCAGGGCGTCGTCGCCGAGCAGATCATCCGGCCGACGGGCCTCCTCGACCCCGAGGTCGAGGTGCGTCCGGTGGCCCACCAGGTCGACCATCTCCTCGGCGAGATCCGCGCCCGCGTGGCGAAGCACGAGCGCGTCCTGGTCACGACCTTGACCAAGCGCATGGCCGAGGACCTGACCGAGTACTACGCCGAGGTCGGCGTGCGGGTCCGCTACCTCCACTCCGACATCGACACGCTCGAGCGCATCCAGATCATCCGTGACCTGCGCCGGGGCGAGTTCGACGTGCTCGTCGGCATCAACCTCCTGCGCGAGGGCCTCGACATCCCCGAGGTCTCCCTCGTCGCCATCCTCGACGCCGACAAGGAGGGCTTCCTCCGCTCGGCGCGCTCGCTCATCCAGACGATCGGCCGCGCGGCACGCAACGTCGCCGGCAAGGTCATCCTCTACGCCGACCGGGAGACCGACTCGATCCGGCAGGCCGTCACCGAGACCCGCCGGCGCCGCGCCGTGCAGCAGGCGTTCAACCAGGAGCACGGCATCGAGCCCCGCACGGTGGTCCGCGCCATCCTCGACGTCCAGCCCGCCGAGCCGCTCCCGAAGAAGGGCAAGGGCAAGCAGCCGCCCAGCCTCGCCGCGCTCGACGGCTCCTCGATCGACGACCTCGCGTCGCTGCGCAAGGCGATCGACAAGCTCCGCACCGCGATGCGCGCCGCGGCCGACGACCTCGACTTCGAGCTCGCCGCCCAGCTCCGCGACCGCGCGCGCGAGCTCGAGATGATGGAGCTGCAGATGCGCTAGGCCTGCGGCCCAGCACACCTGCAGCGGCCTCGGGCCTCGGGCCTCGGGCCTCGGGAAGAACGGCGTCAGGCCTCGGTTCCGGAACCTGAGGCCCTCCGTATGTCCTGAGCGAGCGAAGCGAGTCGAAGGACAGGCGTCAGTCCGTCATCGAGTGCAACCCGATCTGGTTGCCGTCGAGGTCGGCGATGATCGCCATGAAGCCGTGCTCGCCGATCGCCATGTGGGGCGCGATCTCCTTGGCGCCGGCGGCCTTCGCGCGCGCGAGGCACGCCTTCACGCCGTCCGGAGCGTCGAGGTAGATGAGGACGCCGGTGGTGCCGGGGGTCAGGCGGGTGGCTGACACCAGCGCGCCCGCGACGATGCCCTGCTCGTGGGGGAAGACGGCGTGGGGCTCGCCGCCGAAGACCTCGCGCTTGAAGGTGAGCCCGAGCGTCTTCTCGTAGAAGCTCACGGCCTTGTCCATGTCGCGGGTGGGGATCTCGAACCAGTTGATGCTGTGCTTCACGGGGATTCTCCAGATCTGATGAGGGTGTACGGCGGAGGCCTGAGGCCCTTCTTACCGAGGCCCGAGGCCCGAGGCCCGAGGCCTGAGGCCTCACTACTGGCTTGACCCTGCCACGAGCCTTTGACAGCCTTCTGTCAGGTTTCATGCGCAAGAAGTCCCGCCTGTTCGCCCTGGCCGAGGCCTTGCGCGGGCGCCGCACCGGCGTGACCGCCCAGGAGCTCGCCGACCGCTTCGGGGTCACGATCCGCACGATCTACCGCGACCTCGACGCGCTCCAGGACGCGGGCCTGCCGCTCCGCGCCGACCGCGGGCGCGGCGGGGGCTATGCGCTCGACAAGGCGTACCAGCTACCGCCGATCAACCTCACCGCGCGCGAGGGCGCGCTCCTCGTCGCGCTCGGCAAGATGGCGCTCGACCAGCGGCTCCTGCCGTTCTCCGCGTCGCTCGCGTCCGCGCTCGACAAGGTGCGGGGGGCGCTCTCCACCTCGGCGCAGCGCGAGCTCCTCCGTCTCGTCGACCAGCTCCAGATCGTCGGCGTCCCCGCCCTGCCCGTCCCCGACGCCGTGCGCGCCGCGGTCGAGACCGCCTGGTTCGAGGATCGCCCGCTCGCCATCCACTACCGCAAGGTCGCCTACGACCCACCACAGCGCCGCACCGTGCGCATTCGCAACCTCGTCTTCGACCGCGCGGTCACGCTCCTCAACTGCGTCGATCTCGACACCGGCGAGGACCGGCAGTTCCGTCTCGAGCGCATCACCCGCGCCGACGTGCTCGAGGCCGCGATAAGCTGAGCGATCGATGGCAGGTCGAACCCGCAAGCCTCGCTCGAGCCGCAACCGCCGCCTCGCCGTCCTCGAGATGACGACGGCCGCGGAGGTGGAGGCGCAGTGGAAGCAGCACCTCGCCCACGGCGGCGCCTACGGCGCCCCAGGCGGGAAGCTGCACGCGCTCGTGAACCTCCTCATCGTCGGACCGGCCGGGATGCCCATCGAGCTCCCCGCCAAGACCGTCTACTGCGGCGCCGACGGCACCGGCTACGAGCTCACCGGCTTCACCGCCGCGCTCAAGCACGAGCTCGCCGAGTGGGTGCGGGCGAACACGGCGCCGGACGCAGCGGAGCGAGCACCCACGACCAAGATGCAGAAGCTGCCCCGCGAGCCGAAGCGCTGAGCTGGCGCACTCAGCGGCGCTGGTAACGGATGCGCCAGATCGGCAGGCCGGTCTCCTCGGCGTTCTGCTCGCGCCACGAGCGCACGCCGTACGGGTTGCCCTCGCGCCAGAACGTCCAGGCGCCGGCGAGGTTCGCGAACAGCTCGTCGCGCCGCTCGAACGCCTCCATCGCGTCGAGTGCGACGTCCCACACGTCGGACTGGACCAGCACGTCGGCGCCCGGGCGCGCGATCGCGCCGATGCCCACGACCAGCGCGTCGTCGACCATGCGCCGGTTCTCGTGGCGCCGCTTGAACCACGGATCGGGGAAGTTGATGTACACGCGATCGACCGACGCCGGCGGGAAGATCTCCCCCAGGTGCCGCTGCGCCTGGCAGAACACCGCGACCACCGGCGCCCTCGCCGCCCGCGCGCGCTTGTTCACGAGGTCGACGAGCTCGTCGCGGATCTCGAGCCCCACGTAGGTGCGCTCCGGCTCGCGCGCCGCGCGCTCGAACAGGAACTGCGCGTCGGCGCACCCGATCTCGACCTCCACCGGACGTCCCGGCTCGAGCACCGGCCGCTCGCCGCGGAACACCTCGTAGAACGAGAGCAGCGGGTTGACGTGCTGCCGGATCCGCACGCGCTACTCCACGGGCGCCACGAGCGCGTCGAGCGCGAGGTAGCCGAACTGGCGCACGTTGAGCGGCGACGCGAGCGTCTCGAGCTCGGCGCGGCCGACCCAGCGCCACTCGACGAGCTCCTCGTTGGGCACGACCTCGTCGGCCTCGTGCACGTCGGCGACGAACACGAAGTTCATGTGCAGGCCCTTCGAGCCCGCCTGGTGCTCCTCGAAGCCGAGGTACCCCCACGGCACGCCGTCGAGCGCGTCGACCAGCGGCCCGAAGCGCCCGACCAGCCCGGTCTCCTCGCGCAGCTCGCGCACGGCCGCCTCGAGCGGCGTCTCTCCCGCCTCGAGCTCGCCGCCGATCGGCAGCCACGTCTGCAGCCGCCGGTGGAAGATGACGAGCACCTCGCCGCCCGGGCCGCCCCGCCGCGCGTACACCGCGACCGAGAACGCGCGCCGCGCCGACGCGTCGCCCGCGCTCACGGCAGCACCTCGAAGTCACCGCCGTTGGACGAGCGCCCGTCGACGGTGACGATCACGACGGTCTCCCCGAGCCGCGCGGCGTCGGGCACGGTCACGGTGATCGACTGCTCGCCCCAGGACTGGACCAGCGCGCGCGCCATCGGCAGCTCGAGCCCGACGTCGACCGAGCCCGGCGGCAACGGCTCGCACGAGCCGTCGCCGACCGACCGACCCTCGCCGCAGAAGCCTTCGCCGCGCACCGTCACCGTCGCGCCGCGCGCCGCCTGCACCGGCTCGACCCGATCGATCGTCGGGCCGCTCCCCGGCTGACACGCGGCCAGCCCGAGGGCCGCCGCGGTCCACCTCATCGCTCGACCTTCGCGCCGGCGCTCACTGCGGGACCTTCTTCCAGTCCTCGAGGAAGCGGGTGAGCCCGATGTCGGTCAGCGGGTGCTTGGCGAGCTGCAAGAGCACCGACAGGGGACACGTCGCCACGTGCGCGCCCATGCGCGCCGCCTGCTGCACGTGCATCGGGTGACGGACCGACGCCACCAGCACCTCGGTCTCGAACCCGTAGTGATCGTAGATCTCGAGGATCTCCTGGATGAGCTGCATCCCGTCGGTGGCCACGTCGTCGAGCCGGCCCACGAACGGCGAGATGTACGTGGCGCCGGCCTTGGCGGCGAGCAGCGCCTGCGTCGCGCTGAAGCACAGCGTGACGTTGGTCTTGATGCCCTCGTCGTGGCACGTCTTCACCGCCTTCAGCCCCTCGGGGATGAGCGGGATCTTGACCACGATGTTCGAGCGCAGCGCGGCGAGCTCGCGCGCCTCCTTCATCATCTCGTCGTGCGTGAGCGTGACGACCTCGGCAGAGACCGGCCCCTTCACGACGTCGCAGATCTCGAGCAGGACCTCGCGGAACTTCCGCCCGGTCTTGGCGACCAGCGACGGGTTGGTCGTGACGCCGTCGACCAACCCCATCGATGCAGCTTCCTTGACCTCTCGAACGTCGGCGGTGTCGATGAAGAAACGCATGCTGGCTCCTCGATGCAGGTCGCGTGAACTTGCGCGCGCTGCGGGAGGGTCGTAGCGTGGGCGCCGCCCCCGGTCAATCGATCCAGCTCAATGGCCAAGCACGTCATCGTCGGTTGCGCCGGGTTACCTCATGGAGTGGGCTGGCCGCGGTACTTCCTGCGGCTGCCGTATCTCGAGACCGCGTCGCTCCTGCAGGGCCCGACGCGGCCATCCGTGCTCCGGCGCTGGCGCACGGCCGCGCGTCACGAGCACGCGTTCGGGGTCGTCGCGCCGGCGATCGTCACGCACACGCCGGGACCGCGCGGCTTCGGGCCGCGCGGCTGGCCCGTGCCCGCCGGGCGCATCAGCGAGGTCGGTGGCTTCCGCAGCTCCGAGATCGTCCACGAAGGCGTCGAGGCGCTCATCACCGCGGCCGACGCGCTCGACGCCGGGGTCGTGATCTTCCGGACGCCTCCCGACTTCTCGCCGTCGCAGACCAACCGCGACAACATGCGCCGCTTCTTCGACACCGAGGCGTCCGCGGCGCGCTTCGCGGGTCGCACGCGGGTCTGGGTGCCCTCGGGGTTATGGGAGCCGCCGGCGGCCCACGCGTTCGCGCGCGAGCTGGGAATCCTGTGTGGTCTCGATCCCCTCGGCGGAGATCCCGAGCGGCGGCACGCGCCGTTCTGGGCCTCGCTCGCCGGCGACGACGCCTACCTCGTGGTGAGTGGGCTCGGGCGCGGACGACGCCGGACCAGCAACGATCACCTCGAGCAGATCGCGGAGATCGCCCTGCGACACGACCGGGCCTGGGTCGTGTTCTCCACCGTCGAGCCCTTCCCTGATGCGATCCGGCTGGCCAAGCTGGTTGCCGGGACCGCCACCGACGTCGACGCCGACGAGCACGACGCGAGCGACTCGGACCGACCTGAAGATGAAGACGCCGACGAGGACGTCGACGAGGTCGATCCGTCGGAGTGATTACAGGAAGAACGTGGCGATGGGGACGGGCAGCTCGCCTACCACTTTGGGAGGTAGCGGCTTGGCAGGTCTCTCGGGTGCAGCGGCGGCGTGATGCCGTGGCGCCGACGTCGAGAGATGTTTCTTGGTGGAGCGGTTCGTCTTGATCGAGCCCTTACGCTGAGCGGGACGTGCAGACCTTTGATCTCTGACCATGTTTCCCCCCGAGGGAATGGACGCCTACGAGAGTAGAGAGGCCGTCTGGCGGCTGTCAATCGACCTGCGGGCTCCTTTACAACAGGTCGGTCCTCTCCTATAAATGTCCAACATTTCTAGACAATCGGGTAACCAATGGAATTCTCTCACGTCGTCGAGCCCGCCCTCAGCGCTTCCACTGACCTGCTGGTGATGGTGGTCTTCGGCGACCCGTCCAAGGACGCGACCTTCCGTGCGCTGGACACGGCGACCGGCAAGGGCCTCTCCGAGGCGGCCAAGTCGGAGTCGTTCGAGGGCAAGTCCGGTCAGTCGCTCGTGCTCTGGTCGAACGGGGCCACAAAGGCAAAGCGTATCGCGGTGTTGGGTATCGGCCCGAAGTCCGAGGTCGAGCTTCCCGCGTTCCGCGATGTCGGCGCGGTTGCCGCGCAGGTGGCCAACAAGGTCGGCGCCAAGAGCCTGGCGCTCGTGCTGCCGGCGCTCGGCTCGCAGCGTGAGGGCGGCGCGATCCAGATGCTCGCCGAGGGCGCCATCCTGGGAACCTACAAGTTCGGTCGATACCTGACCGGCGCGGAGGCCAAGAAGGCCTCGAGTCTCCAGCACTTCGGCTTCATCGTCGAGACCAAGGGCAAGAAGCCGACCGCGGCTCAGAGCCGGACCGTCAAGGCCTCGATCGAGCGCGCGTCGGTCATCGCCGCGGCGGTCTCGCGGGCACGCGACATGATCAACGAGCCGGCGGCGTACATGACGCCCTCGCAGGTCGGCGCCGAGGCCGAGGCGATCGCCAAGAAGCACGACAGCGTCACCGTCCAGGTGCTGAGCGCGAAGAAGTGCGAGGACCTCGGGATGGGGATGTTCCTCGCGGTGGGCAAGGGATCCGATCAGGAGTCCAAGCTCGTCCACCTCGTCTACAAGCCCAAGAAGGCGAAGAAGAAGATCGCGCTCATCGGCAAGGGCGTGACCTTCGACTCCGGCGGCTACTCGCTCAAGCCGTCCAACGCGATGGAGGACATGAAGGTCGACATGTCCGGGGCCGCGGCGGTCATCGCGGCGATCGACGCGATCGCCACGCTCGGATCCGAGCACGAGGTGCACGCCATCGCCGCGTGCTGCGAGAACCTCGTCTCCGGTCGCGCCTACAAGCTCGGCGACGTGCTCACGTCGATGGACGGCACCACGGTCGAGATCAACAACACCGACGCGGAGGGCCGGCTCACCCTCGGCGACGCGATCACGTACGTACGCACCAAGGTCCAGCCCGACGAGATGTTCGACTTCGCGACGCTCACGGGCGCGTGCATGGTCGCGCTCGGGCCCTACACCGCCGGCGTGATGTCGGATCACGATGGCCTGTGCCGCGCGTGGCTCGCGGCCGCCGAGCGCGCGGGCGAGGACATGTGGCGGTTGCCGCTGACCACGCGCCTGCGCGAGCAGCTCAAGAGTCCCGTCGCCGACATGCGCAACACGGGCGATCGTTTCGGCGGCGCGATCACCGCCGGCCTGTTCCTCAAGACGTTCGCGAAGGACACGCCCTGGGTGCACGTGGATATCGCCGGCCCGGCGTCGCTCTCGACCAGCCGGCCGCATCAGCCGCGCGGCGGCACCGGCTTCGCGGTCGCGTCGATCGTCGAGTACCTGGCCAAGCGCTGAGCCGTAACAAGATGTATCTACACGGATTTCTCGTTCACCGCACCGCGGCAAAGTTTGACGCGGCTACCCGTGGCTGATACAATGAGCCTCTCGCTCGCTCCGTACCAGAGGCATACTTTGAAGCAACAGTTCGCGATCGGTGACAAGGCGGTCTATCCGGTTCATGGGGTCGCGGAGGTGGTCGCGATGGAGAAGCGCGACATCGGTGGAGCCCAGACCGCCGTGTATATACTGAAGATTCTGGAGACCGGCCTCAAGATCATGGTGCCGACGGCCAACGCCGGCGCCGTGGGGCTGCGCGAGCTGATCGGCCCCAAGCAGGTGAAAGAGGTCTACGCGATCCTCAAGTCGCGAGACGTCCCGCGCGACACCCAGACGTGGAACCGTCGTTACCGGGAGTACATGGAGAAGATCAAGACGGGGAGCATCTTCGAGATCGCCGAGGTGCTCCGCGATCTGTGCGTGCTCCGCGCGACCAAGGACCTCTCGTTCGGCGAGCGCCGCATGCTCGAGAACGCGCGCACGCTCCTGGTGAAGGAGATCGCGGTGGCCAAGGGCTCGCCCGAGGACAAGGTCGCCGCCGAGATCGACGCGATGTTCGCGAAGGCCGCGGCCTAGACCCTCGACCGGGGCTAGTAGCGCAGGAACGCGCTCGCCCAGGTGAGGCCGGCGCCGAACGCGATCAGCGCGACCATGTCGCCGCGCTCGATCTTCCCGAGCTCGATCGCCTCGTGCATGCAGATCGGGATCGAGGCGGCCGTGGTGTTGCCGTACTTCTGGATGTTGTTGTGCATCTTCGCTTCGGGCAGCCCGATCAGCTTGGCGACCATCTGGTTGATCCGCAGGTTCGCCTGATGCGGGATCACCATGTCGATGTCGTCGAGCTTGAGCCCGTTCTGGACCATGCCCTCCATGAGCACCATGGGCATGCGCGTGACCGCGTGCTTGAAGACCTTCTTGCCGACCATGTGCGGGTAGTGCTTGGCCGCGTCCATGTCCGCGGCGGTGATGCGCGGGTGGTTGCGCGAGGCCGGTGACTCGGTCCACAGGATCTCGGCCTCGGCGCCGTCGGCGTGGAGGTGGGTCGACAGGATCATGTTCTCGTCGGTCGCGCGCCCGACCAGCGCGGCGCCCGCGCCGTCGCCGAAGAGCACGGTGACGTCACGGCCGCGCGTCGACACGTCGAGGCCGGTCGAGTGCACCTCGCTGCCGATGACGAGGATGTGCTTGTACTGGCCCATGCGGATGAACGCGTCGGCCATCGCGAGCCCGTACACGAAGCCCGTGCACTGCTGGCGGATGTCGTAGCAAGGGATCTCCTTCAGCCCGAGCAGGCGCTGCACGAACACGCCGGTGCCCGGGAACGTCACGTCCGGCGACAGCGTGGCGTAGATGATCATGTCGACGTCCCTGGCCGCGACGCCCGCCTTCTCCAGCGCCTCGGTGCACGCCTTGGCCGCCATCTCGGCGCCGCCCTCCCCCGGGTCGACCCAGCGACGCTCCTCGATGCCGGAGCGCTCGACGATCCACTCGTGGGTGGTCTCCATGACCTTCGACAGGTCGTCGTTGGTCACCACGCGCGGCGGCACGTAGGCCCCCACGCCCAGGATGCGGCTGCGATACGTCGACATGTCGTTCCCCCCGGCGAAGGCCGTCAGACGTCCAGGTTCCTCACGTTCAGCGCGTTCTCCTCGATGAACGCGCGGCGCGGCTCGACCAGATCACCCATGAGCGTCGAGAAGATCTCGTTCGCCACCTGCGGCTCGCGCACGTCGACCTTGAGCAGGTTGCGCCGCGCGGGATCCATCGTCGTCTCCCAGAGCTGCTCGGCGTTCATCTCGCCCAGGCCCTTGTAGCGCTGGATCTGCAGGCCCTTGCGGCCCAGCTCCTCGATCGCGGTCGAGACCTCGTCGAGCGTCTGCGCCTCGATCGCGTCGCTGTGCGCCGGCGTGATCGTGAACGGGCCGGCGAGGAGCGCCGCCAGCTCCTCGGTGATCTTGCGCAGCTCGGCGAACTCGGTCGCGCGCACCAGCTCGAAGCCGATGTACGTCTCCCGGCGCACGCCGAACATGCCCGGCGCCGCGCGCACCGCCCAGCCGCCGTGCTCGGCGTCCTGCCGCAGCTCGAGGTCGACGCCGCCGAGCTCGCCGTGGCGGCGCGTGAGCTCCGCCTTGACCACCTGCGAGAGCTCGGCGAGCTTGGCCTCGTCGCGCAGGTGCTCCGGCTTGAGCCCGGCCTCGGCGAACGCCGCCGAGATGCGTCCGTCGCTGCGCTTGTCGAGGTGCCCGCGCATGCGGCGCGCCTCGAACACGCGCTTGACCGCGCTCTTGAGGGCGTCGCCGGTGAGCGTCGCCGGCTGGCCGCCACGCGTGCCGCTCACGACCGACTCGCCGCAGACGCTGTCGAGCAGGAAGTCCTCGAGCGCCTCCTCGTTCTTGAGGTAGCGCTCGCTCTTGCCCTTCTTGACCTTGTAGAGCGGCGGCTGCGCGATGAACACGTGCCCTCCGCGGATGAGCTCCTCGAAGTGCCGGTAGAAGAGCGTCAGGATGAGCGTGCGGATGTGGGAGCCGTCGACGTCGGCGTCCGTCATGATGACGATGCGGTGGTAGCGGAGGCGCGAGATGTCCTTCTCGACGCCGACCCCCGTGCCGAGCGCGGTGATGAGCGTCGCGATCTCCTGCGACGACAGCATGCGATCGAAGCGCACGCGCTCGACGTTCAGGATCTTGCCCTTGAGCGGCAGGATCGCCTGGATGGCGCGGTCGCGGCCCTGCTTGGCCGAGCCGCCGGCGCTCTCACCCTCGACGATGAAGAGCTCGCACTTCGCCGGGTCGCGCTCCTGGCAGTCGGCGAGCTTGCCCGGCAAGGACGTCAGCTCGAGCGCGCCCTTGCGCTGCACCATCTCGCGCGCCTTGCGCGCGGCCTCGCGGGCCTTGGCGGCGAGCGCCGCCTTGGTGATGATGGTGCGGGCTTCCTTGGGGTTGCGCTCGAGGAACTCCTGGAGCTTCTCGCTCACGACCGCGCCCACCGCCGTCGACACCTCGGACGAGACGAGCTTGTCCTTGGCCTGGTTCGAGTACTTGGGGTCGGGCACCTTCACCGAGATGACGGCGGTGATGCCCTCGCGCAGATCCTCGCCGGACAGGGTCGAGCCCTTCATGTCCTTGAGGAGCTTGAACTCGGTCGCGTAGTTGTTGATGGTGCGCGTGAGCGCCTGGCGGAAGCCGGTCAGGTGCGTGCCACCGTCGCGGTTCTTGATCGTGTTGGTGAAGCAGACGATCTGCTCGTTGTAGCCCTCGTTCCACTGCAGCGCGCAGTCGACGATGATGCCGCCCTCGGCCTCGGCGCAGAAGGCGATGACGTCGGGGTGGACCACCGTCTCCTTGGAGTTCATGTCGGCGACGAACGTGCGGATGCCGCCCTCGTACTGGAAGACCTGCGCCTTGCCGGAGCGCTCGTCGGTGATGGCGATGGCGAGGCCGCTGTTGAGGTACGCGAGCTCGCGCAGCTTCTGGGCGAGCTGCTCGTAGCTGAACTGGGTGACGTTCTTGAAGATCGTCGAGTCGGGACGGAACGTCACGGACGTGCCGCGCTCCTTCGTCGGGCCGAGCTTCTCGAGCCCGGTCGTCGGGATGCCGCGGGCGTACTCCTGGTAGTACACGTGCCCGTCGCGGTGGATCTCGAGGCGCAGCGACTCGGAGAGCGCATTCACCGCCGAGACACCGACGCCGTGGAGGCCGCCCGAGACCTTGTAGCTGTCCTGGTTGAACTTGCCGCCCGCGTGCAGGACGGTCATGACCAGCTCGGCCGTGGGACGCTTCTCGATGGGATGGATGCCGACCGGGATGCCGCGGCCGTTGTCCTTGATCGTCACCGACGAGTCGGGGTGGATGATCACGTCGATGCGGGTGCAGAACCCGGCGAGCGCCTCGTCGACCGAGTTGTCGACGACCTCGAAGACGAGGTGGTGGAGGCCCGAGCCGTCATCGGTGTCACCGATGTACATGCCCGGTCGCTTGCGCACGCCCTCCAGTCCCTTGAGGACGCTGATGCTGCTGTCGGAGTAGTCCGACCCATCAGAAGTGCTTGGATTGACGTCAGCTTCCGCCATTTCACCCGGCGCTCGAAAAGAGGTCCCGCTTCGTACCACATCCCGGGGGGGTTCGGAAGCCTCGCGAGCAACTTCAACCTGTTTGTTTTACAGGGAAAATCACCCCTTCCCGGACCTCGTGATCCACGCGTTCCCGGGACAGCCGAACATGGCGGAAATGCGTGGTCGTGATGAAGCACTGGAGGTCGCGCTGGGCCAGGTACTCGAAGAGGTAGAGGTTGCGCGTCTCGTCGAGCTCGGAGCTCACGTCGTCGAGGAGCAGGATGGGCGGGTCGCCGTGGTGCTCACGGAGCAGATCGAGCTCCGCCGTCTTCCACGCGAGCACGAGCGCGCGGAGCTGTCCCTGCGAGGCGAAGTTCGCGGCGTCGGCGTTGGCGAACCGGAAGACGAGGTCGTCGCGGTGCGGCCCGAGCGACGTCGAGCCGCGCGCCAGGTCCTTGCGCCGGTCGCGCGCGAGCCCGGACTTCACCGCGTCGACGTCGAAGGCGGCGAGCTCGGGCGCCGTCACGTGCTCGAGCGCGACCGGCACGCCCGACCGCGTGATCGACTCGAACGCGGCGGCGAAGCGTGGCGAGATCTCGTCGAGGAGCGCCCGCCGGGTCTTCGCCAGCACCACCGCCAGCGGCGCCAGCTGCTCGTCGTAGACCGCGAGCATCGCCTCGGCGTTGCGGTCGCCCTCGGCGTTGCGCAGGACGGCGTTGCGACTCCTGAGCACCTTCTCGAAGGCCTGGAACTGCTCGAGGTACGACGGCCTCCACGAGAACACCGAGCGGTCGAGGAACCGGCGTCGCTCGGCCGGGGCCCCGCGTGCGACCTGCAGGTCCTCCGGCGCGAACAGGACGACGTTGAACGCACCGAAGTAGCGGGCGAGCGGGCGCGGCGTCTTGCCGTCGAGCGTCACCGCGCGGTGCCCGGGCTCCACGACGACCTGGTACTTGCGCTCGAGGTCGTCCTTGAGCACACGGGCCGCGAGCGTGGCCCGGGGCGCGTCCCGTCGAATCACGTCGGCGAGCCGGCTGGTGCGGAACGAGCGCAGCGTGGCGAGCACGTAGACCACCTCGAGCAGGTTGGTCTTGCCCTGGCCGTTGTCTCCCGCGAAGACGTTGAAGCGGGGCCCGGGCAGGAGCTGGAGCGGCGCCAGGTTGCGCGCGCCCTCCGCTGCCAGCGCCGCGATTCGCACGCCCGGCCGCCTCGGCTCAGATGCGCATCGGCATGATCACGCCGACGTAGTCGTCGCCGGCGAGCGGTCGCAGGAGCCCCGGATCGAGCTCCCCGCCGAGGTCGATCGCGACCTGGTCGGAGTGCATCTGGGTGAGCAGCTCGATGACGTACTTGGGGTTGAACCCGATGGCCACGGGCTCGCCGGTGTAGTCGGCGTCGATCTCCTCGCGGACCTCGCCGAGGTCCGGGTTGTCGCTCGCGATGGTGAAGCCGTTCTCCCCGAACGACAGCTTCACGCCGCGCGTCTCGCTCGACATGAGCTGGGCGCGCTTGATGCCGTCGATGAACAGCGAGCGGTCGACCACCGCCGAGCGCTTGTGCGACTTGGGGATGACCTGCTCGTAGGGCGGGAACTGCGCCTCGATGAGCTTGACCGCCAGCGTCAGGTCGTCGACCTGCAGGAACAGGTACGGCGTCTTCACGGCCAGCCTGGAGCTGCCCGCACCGTCGAGGATCTTCTTGATCTCGAGGAGGCCCTTCTTGGGGATGATGACGCCCGCGGAGAGCTGCGGTCCGCCCGGCAGCGAGCGGTCGACGCGCGACAGGCGGTGGCCGTCGGTCGACACCATGCGCGCCGTCGAGCCGTTGGCCTCGAACAGGACGCCGTTCAGGTGGAACCGGGTCTCGTCGTTGCACACCGAGAACAGCGTCCGGTCGATCATCTCGCGCAGCGTGCCGGCCTCGATCTCCGAGAACGGCGCCTCGCGGTGGTCGGGGACCTTGGGGTAGTCGCGGTCGGGCATGCCGACGACGCGGTAGCTGACCTTGCCCGCCTTGATCTCGGCCCAGTTGTTCTCGACCTTCTTGAGCGTGAGCTCGTCGCCGGGGAGGTTCACGACGATGTCGTGCAGCGCCTTGGCCCCGACGGTGAGCCCGCCCTCGACGCCGTGCGAGACCTTGAGCTCGGCCGAGAGCGAGACGTTCAGGTCGGTCGCGACGCAGAGGAGCTTGCTCTTGCCGCTGACGCGCAGGAGCACGTTCGCGAGCATCGGCATGGTGCTCTTCCTGTCCGCGATGCTCTGCGCGAGACGCAGTCCACGGATGAACTCTGCTTTCTGGATCCGGAACTCCATGACGGGTCTCTCTCGTTCTTCTCTTCTCTCTTCTCTCTGTCTTTGATGGATCAAATTAAAGAGGAAGGATCAGGATCAGTAGGCGTGTGGACGGTGTGGTTAAGTGGCGAACCCGAGGGGATGTTTACGATCTTCGGCGGTAGGTGTGTGACCCAGATTGTCGGATTGGCTCTGCGCGGGAGAGGGCAGGCGGTGGATAGCGAAACTCTTCCGAAATCCTCCACAGCTAGATCACCCACCTACATCACAAGCTCGTCCACAGGTCGGCTCTAGCACGACGGTCCGACTCCTTCGCACGCTCAGCGGAGCAGCGTCGCCTCGATCGCGTGGATCTCACCGCGCAGGCCGGGGTCGTCCTTCAGCCGGCCGGCGATCTTCTCCACCGCGGAGATGACGGTGGTGTGGTGCTTGCCGCCGAACGCACGACCGAGGTCGGGGTAGCTGTCCTTGGTGTGCTGACGGGACAGGTACATCGCGACGGCGCGCGGCCCCGCGACCGAGCGGTGGCGGCGGGGGCTCTTCAGATCGAGCGCCTTGACGCCGTAGTAGCTCGCCACGGCCTTGATGACGGCGTCGACCGTGATGTGCTCCCTGGGGCGAGCGAGCGCGCCTCCGAGCGTCTCCTGCGCGAAGGCGAGGTCGATCTCGCGCTTGGAGAGCGACGCGTACGCGGCCAGGCGGATGAGCGCGCCCTCGAGCTCGCGCACGTTGGACTTGATCGAGCCGGCGATGAAGAGCGCGACGTCATCGGGCAGGTGGATGGCCTCGACGGCCGCCTTCTTGCGGAGGATCGCGATGCGGACCTCGAGCTCGGGCGGCTCGATGTCGGCGAGGAGGCCCCACGCGAAGCGCGTGCGCAGGCGATCGGCGATGTCGCTGATCTCGTGCGGCTTGCGGTCGGCGGTGAGGACGATCTGCTTGTGGCTGTCGTGCAGCGCGTTGAACGTGTGGAAGAACTCGTCCTGGGTGCCGTCCTTGCCGGCGAGGAACTGCACGTCGTCGACGAGGAGGACGTCGATGCCCTCGCGGTAGCGCGTGCGGAACTCGTGCATCTTCCCCGAGCGGATCGCGTTCACGTACTCGTTCATGAACCGCTCGGACGAGATGTAGACGATGCGCGCGCCGGGGCGCAGTCCGAGCTGGGCGCGGCCGATCGCGTGGAGCAGGTGGGTCTTGCCGAGGCCGACGCCGCCGCAGATGAAGACGGGGTTGTACTTGGGCGGATACGCGTTGGCCGCGGCCTGCGAGGCGGCGAACGCGAGCTGGTTCGACGGACCGGCGACGAACGTCTCGAACGTGTACCGGGGGTTGAGCGTCGACGCCTCGGGCGGGAACTTGGAGAGCGCCTCGTCCTCGGTCGGGGCGCTCGTCGCCGCGGCCTGCGCCTCGACGGCGGCGGACGCGGCGGCCTCGGCTGACACCTCGGGTGAGGCCGCCGGGCGGCGGGTCTCACCGGTGTCGACGGAGAGCTCGACGCGGTACGGGACGCCGGTCGCCGCGCGGATCTCGTCGAGTACGGTCTCGAGGTAGTTCGATTCGAACCAGAGCCGCACGTACGAGTTCGGCGCCCGGAGGAGGAGGACCGAGCCATCCTGTCCGACGCACTCGATCGGCCGGAGCCACATGTCGAAGTTCTGCGGGGAGACCTTGCTGGAGAGGCGCCCGAGCGCGGATTGCCAGAGCGCGAAGCCGGGAGTCGGGCTGGTGTCGGTCGTGGAGGTGCCGTTTGGCGTCACGGAAGAACCACCTTGGGTGATTCCTCTCGCCCAGGGCGCACCGTGAGCCGGGCTCGAAAAGTTATCCACAGAGAGCCTCTCCTGTACCTGTGTGGAGTTGAATCCATGAGGAAAGTCGGATGGTTGGAGAAAATGCGGGTTCGAGATAGCCGAAGCAAAGACACGAGTTGTCCACAGACCTCTCCCAGGGTGAGGGTGCCTGTCGCTCCCCCCGGGAAGCATCGCGATCGGTTCGCTCGAGATGCTGCGCGTGCGTCGGCCGTGACGCTCCGCGAGGCCTGGTGTCTATCAGAGCGGAAAAGCAGGCTGCAAGACCAAAAGGTCAGGAATTCAGAAGCCTTCGATCTCACATCACTCCCGAGCGGCGAATCTGTGTCGGGAGTGATGTGCATGTGGATAAGTCGTCGAAGCGGTCGTTCCCGGCCACGAAGCGACGCGTCGCAGGTTGGTTGCCTTGACACCCCGGCGGGACGCGAGTATCGATCCCCGTTCCTTTTTCGGCCCCGCCCGGAGACTCGTCATGAAGCGCACGTACCAGCCCCACAACAAGAGCCGCAAGCGGACCCATGGCTTCCGCGCCCGCAAGAAGACCCGCGGTGGCCGCGAGGTTCTCCGCCGCCGCCGGGCCAAGGGGCGCAAGCGCCTGTCGGTGACGATCGCGAAGAAGTAGGAGTGGCTCCAGCCGACGCGCGCGGGCTCCGGCTCACCAAGGCCATGCGTCTGCGGCGCCGGCCGGAGTTCGTCTCCGTGCAGTCGTCAGGGCGCAAGGTCCACGGCAAGCTGTTCATGGCCATGGTCGCCCAGAGCTCCACTTCCTCGTCGGTTGGACGCGTCGGACTCACCGTCACCAAGCGCATCGGCAACGCCGTGACTCGCAACCGCATCAAGAGACGAACGCGCGAGTGGCTCCGCCGCAATGGCTGGGTGCCGGGCGGGCGTGACGTCGTGCTCGTCGCCAAGGACGGCGCGGCGACCGCGAGCTCCGCGGAGATCGCCGCCGATCTCGCGCGGCTCGTGCCGAGGATGTGATGAGCCGTTCGAGTCGGACCCTCTCGCATTCGTCCATCGCTCGGGGTGATCGGTTCTTCCGTGGCGTCGCGCTCGCGCCGATCCGGTTCTACCGGCGGTTCCTCTCCGCGCTGAAGCCGCGGCCGACTTGCCGTTACCTGCCGACGTGCTCCGAATACGCGGTGGAGGCGATCGAGACACGCGGTGTTCTCGTCGGTGGGCTCAAGGCCCTCGGGCGCATCTGCCGCTGCAACCCGCTGTTCCACGGTGGGTACCATCCCGTCGACAGGCAGAGCTGATGGAAGACCAAGGTAAGCGGATACTCCTGTTCGTCGTCATCGCGGGGGTGATCTTCTTCGCGTGGCAGTGGTTGTTCCCGCCGGAGAAGCCGCAGCCCAAGCCGGCGCCGGTGGCTGGTGAGAACAGCGCGCCGCCGACGGTGACTTCCCCGGCCGGCCGGCCCAAGGACGGCGCGCCTGCGCCGGCCGAGGTGCCGGTGACCGAGGAGACGATCGTCCTCGAGTCGACGGCGGCGAAGGTGACGTTCACCAACGTGGGTGGCGTCGTGAAGGACTGGGAGCTGCTGCACGATCCGGTGAAGGGCCGCGTGATGCGCGAGCTCCTGGTCCACGGCGAGCAGCCGGGCAAGAGCCTGGGCGCGGTGAACTTCGTCGCGTCGACGCACGTGCTGCCGGTGGCCGCGGAATGGAAGGGCGAGAAGCTCTCCGACCGCAAGGTCCGCTATCGCTACACCGGCAACGGCCTCGACGTGACCAAGGAGTACGAGCTCTTCCCCGAGGAGTTCGTGCTGAAGCTGAAGATCGAGGTCGGTCTCGCGCCCGGCGCGACGGTGCCGGCGGCGACGCAGCGGATGGCGGTGTCGGTGTTCGGCGGCGCGCCGAGCGGCCAGAACCTCCGCGTGCGTGTGCCGACGGGTGCGCAGTGCCACATCAACGGTGAGGTCTCGTCGCCGCGGGCGAACGAGCTGGTGCGCGCGCCGCGCGAGCGCCAGGGCACGATCCGGTACGCCGGCCTCGCGCACCGCTACGACCTCGTGGCGATGTCGCCCAAGGACGGCAAGTCCGAGAGCCTCGCGTGCAACGCCTACAAGCTCGACGGCGTGAAGGACGGCGTCCAGGTCGACCTCGTCTACCCCGAGGCGACGCTCAAGCCCGGTGATCCGCCAGTGGTGCGAGAGCTGACGATCTACGCCGGGCCGCGCTACCTCGACAAGCTCGAGGGCGCCGACAAGATCGCCGGCCACGAGACCGGCTTCCGCGACGTGCTCGACTTCGGCTGGTTCAGCTTCCTCGCCAAGCCGATGCTGTGGCTGCTCACGTGGCTCTACGGCATCGTCGGGAACTGGGGTATCGCGATCATCCTCCTGACGGTGATCGTCAAGCTGGCGACGCTCTACTGGACGACCAAGTCGATGCGGTCGATGCGCGCGATGGCGGCGCTCAAGCCCGAGATCGAGGCGCTGCAGAAGAAGTACCCCGACGACAAGGCCAAGCAGCAGCAGGCCCAGATGGACCTGTTCAAGCAGCACGGCGTGAGCCCGCTCGCGGGGTGCTTGCCGATGCTGCTCCAGATGCCGATCTGGTTCGCGCTCTACAAGATGCTGTCGGTCGCCGGCGAGCTCCACGGCGCGGTCTTCATTCCCGGCTGGCTCGACGACCTGACGGCGCGGGACCCGTTCTTCATCGTGCCGGTCGCGCTCACCGGGCTCATGTTCCTGCAGTCGCGGGTGCAGCCGGCGACCGGCGACTCGATGCAGCAGAAGATGCTGATGTACGGCCTGCCGCTGATGTTCGGCGTGATGGGCCTCTACTTCCCGTCGGGCCTCGGCGTCTACATGGTGACCAACACGGTGCTGTCGATCGGCCACACGCTCTACATGAAGCGCGCCGACGTGAAGGCACCGCCCAAGGCGGTGGCCAAGACCGAGCCCAAGGCGGTGGCCAAGACGGAGACCAAGTCCGACGCGAAGACCGAGGAGAAGGCCGACCCCAAGAAGGCCGAGGACGAGGACGAGGGCGACGAGGGCGACGAGGAGAGCGGTGACGACGGCGCCGAGACCCCGGCGGCGCCGAAGGGTGCGGCGGCCCGCAACGGCACGAGCGGGCAGGCCCAGCGTCGCGGCAAGCGCCGCGGCAAGCGCCGCTAGGCCGAGTTCGATTTCCATAACCCCGAGAGGCTGTCCGTGACCGAGACCACCACGACCGACACGACCGACGTTGCCGAGCGCGCCTGCGACTTCCTGCAGGGCGTCCTCGAGCGGATGGGCATCCAGGCCGACATCGACGTGAACGAGGCGGACGACAAGATCGTCCTCGAGATCCAGACCGCCGATCCGGAGATGGTGATCGGACGCAAGGGGCAGGTGGTCGACGCCCTCCAGCACCTGGTCAGCAAGGTCGTGTATCGCGAGCGTGCGGGCGAGAAGGGCAAGCCGATCGTCGTCGACTCGGGTGGCTATCGCGAGAAGCACGTGCAGCGGCTGCAGTCGCTGGCGCAGCGGATGGGCGAGAAGGCGCTGGCGACCCAGACCATCGTCGAGCTGTCGCCGATGTCGGCGCACGACCGGCGCATCGTCCACATGGCGATCGCGGAGATCCCGGGGCTCTCGAGCCGCTCGGAAGGCGAAGGCGACGACCGGCACATCCTGGTCGTGCCCGAGGCGCTCGCGGCGAAGCAGTAGGCCGTGGACACCATCGCGGCGTGTGCGACCGCGGCGGGAACGGGCGGCGTCGCGATCGTGCGCGTGAGCGGGCCGGACGCGATCGCGATCGCGTCGGCGGTGACGGCGGGGGACGCGTCGGCGTGGGCGGACCGGCGCCTGGTGCGCGCGCGGATCGTCGATCGCGGCGGCCGGCGCGTCGACGACGGGCTGGCGGTCGTGATGCGCGGTCCGCGCTCGTTCACCGGCGAGGACGTGGTCGAGCTGCACGTGCACGGCGGCGCGGTGAACGTCGGCGCGGTGCTCGGCGCCGTGGTCGCCGCGGGCGCGCGGCTCGCCGAGCCCGGGGAGTTCACGCGGCGCGCGCTCGAGGCCGGCAAGGTGACGGTGGCGGAGGCGGAGGCGATGCTCGCGGTCGTGTCGGCGCCGTCGGCGAGGGCCTGGGCCCTGGCGCAGGCGCAGCTCGCGGGGGCGCTCGCGCGGACCGTGGCGGCGGAGCGTGCGGCGGCGGCGGCGGTGCTGGCGGAGCTCGAGGCGCGGATCGACTTTCCGGAGGAGGGCGTCGAGCCGGCGGATCGCGAGGCGCTCGGTGTCGAGCTCGCCCGGCTCGAGGGCGCGGCGGGTGCGCTCGAGCGGTCGTTCGTCGCGGGCCGCGCGCTCACCGACGGCGTCGTGGTCGCGGTCGTGGGTGCCGTGAACGCGGGGAAGTCGGCGCTGGTGAACGCGCTGGTCGGCGCGGAGCGGGTGCTCGTATCCGAGGAGCCGGGGACGACGCGCGACTACGTCGAGGTGCGGGCGGTGTGGGACGGCGTGCCCGTGACGCTGGTCGACACGGCGGGCGAGCGTGACGCGGCGGCGGAGGTCGAGCGACGGGGGATCGATCTCGGGCGCGAGCGCGCGGCGACGGCGGACCTGCGCTTGCGGGTGATCGGTCCCGGCGACGAGCTCCCGCTTGCGGCGACCGCGACCGGTGAGCTGCGCGTCGCGAGCAAGCTGGATCTGGGGTGGTCGGCGCCGGCGGGCGTGCTCGCGACGTCGGCAGTGACCGGTGCCGGGATCGCCGAGCTGCGCGCGGCCATCGTCGCCGAGGCCGGGCTCGCCGACGACGCCGAGGCGGGTAGCGCCGTGCTCCTCACGGAGCGTCAGCGCGCGGCGGCGGCGGCGGCACGAGGGGCGTTCGGGGCGGCGCGCGCGGGGCTCGCGGAGGACGCGCCGCTCGAGGTCGTGGCGATCGAGGCGCGTTCGGGCGCGGCGGCGCTCGCGGCGCTGGAGGGCGAGCAGGTCGGCGAGGAGGTGCTCGACGCGCTCTTCCGCCGGTTCTGCATCGGCAAGTGATACCTTCCGGCGCCGTGTCGCGACTGGCGTTCCTGGACGAGCTCCTCGTCGAGCTCGAGGCGGTCGGCCGCCGGCGGATGCCGCGCGTGATCACGCGGCGGGACGGCGCGTACGTGTGGGTGGGCGGCGCGAAGCTCCTCAACGTCTCGTCGAACGACTATCTCGGGCTCTCGACGCATCCGGCGCTCGTGGAGGCCGCCACGGCGGCGCTCGAGGAGCACGGCGTCGGCGCGGGGGCCTCGCGGCTCATCACGGGCAACGTCGCGCTGTGCGAGGAGCTCGAGCACGCGCTCGCGTCGTTCCACGGTGCGCCCGCGGCGCGCTTGTTCAACTCGGGGTATGCCGCGAATACCGGGATTATCCCGGTTCTTGTCGGAAAAGACGATGTCGTGTTTTCCGATGAATTGAATCATGCGAGCATAATCGACGGATGCCGGCTCTCGCGAGCTCGGACGGTGGTCTACCGGCACAACGATCTCGGGCATCTGGCGGATCTGCTTGCGGAGCATCGAGGGCGCCGGCGACTCGTGGTGACCGAGAGCCTGTTCTCGATGGACGGAGACCTGAGTCCCCTCGGGCAGCTGCGGGAGATGACCGCCGCCGCCGGAGCCATCTTGATGGTGGACGACGCACACGCCGTCGGGGCCGTCGGGGACGGTCGGGGCCTTGGCTGGGCTGCCGAGGCGGACGTGGTCGTAGGCACTCTCGGGAAAGCCTTCGGAACGGCGGGCGCCTATGTGCTCGGGGCCAGTTCGTTGATCGAGGTCCTGTGGAACCGCGCGCGCACCCTGGTGTTCTCGACCGGACTTCCGGTGCCGGGGCTCGCCGCAAGCGTCGCCGCGGTGCGGCTCGTGGGATCTCCCGAGGGCGCGCTGCTGCGTCAGCGGCTCGAGCGTCATCGGAGGCTCCTTGGCGCGGGGAGCCATATCGTTCCCCTCGTGGTCGGGGACGATCGGCGGGCCATGGACGCCATGAATCATCTGATGGAGGACGGACTGCTCGTTCAGGCGATTCGCCCGCCGACGGTCCCGGTCGGGACATCGAGGCTGCGACTCTCGCTCTCGGCCGCGCTGTCGGACGAGGACGCCCTGGTGGTTGACGCAGCTGTGCGACGGCTCGTCGCCGGCGGCTGGGTTGTTCCACGTGGAACGTCGAGATGAGCCTCTACGTCGTGACCGGGACCGATACCGGAGTCGGCAAGACGTTCGTGACCAGCCGAGTGGTCGCTGAGCTGCGCCGGGCCGGTGTCGATGCGGTGGGACTGAAGCCAGTGGAGACCGGCTGGAGCGAGGAAACCTCGGACGCAGCGCACCTCGCGGCCGCGTCTGGTAAGCGGATCGAGGACGTCATCTGGGCGCACTTCGCATTACCGGCCGCGCCATCGGTGGCTGCTGCGGCAGAGTCGACCTCCCTGGAGGTCTCTGAGCTCGTCGCCTGGGTCCGCACGGCAGCAGGAAGGCACGAGCACTGCTTCGTCGAAGGCGCTGGCGGCTGGATGGTCCCCATGACCAGCGACATGCTGTTCTGCGAAGTTGTCGAGCGCCTTGGGCCGGCGGGGGTGATCCTGGTGTCCGCATCGCGGCTCGGGACCATCAATCACACGCTTCTGACCGCCGAAGCCGTTCAGCGAACGCTTCCTCTCGCTGCGGTGGTTCTATCCGTCCGACCGACCGACCCGCCTGCGGAGGCCGCTGTCCACATGGAAGAGATCTCCAAGCGGTTGACGGTTCCGGTCATCGAGTTCCCCCGGGACCTTCGAGACCTCGTCGCGATGTTCCACGTGGAACATCAGGCCTGATAGCGGATCACCGCTCGCGTACGGTCCTGATGTTCGTACGGATGCCGCGTGGCCCCTGCAGGCAACGCCACCTGCTCCCGGCCTTCCATGCCGAGCACGACACCACCCGGACGGACGAGCCGCCGACCCAGCTCGAGCCACTCGGCCAGCTCGAAGGTCGCCCGGGACACCGCTGTGTCGAACCCGGTGTCAGCCACCGGATCGACCCGCCGGGGATGGACAAGGGCGTTGCGGAGCCCGAGCTCGCGGATCGCCGAGGACTGGAACGCGGCCTTCTTGTTGACCGGCTCCAGCGAGACCACCTGGATCTCCGGCCGCGCTATCGCCAGCACCAGGCCCGGAAGCCCACCGCCGCTTCCCACATCGACAAGCCTCGGTCCGACGACGTAGGGTAGTAAGGCAAGGCAGTCCACTACCTGTAGTGTCACGTCCTCGACCGAACGGGCTGCCGACAGGTTGATGCGCTCGTTCCACCGGACGAAGAGCTCCACGAAGCGCCGGTGCTCGGGCGAGATCATGCGAGCAAGAGCTTGCTCGCACCGCGCACGACCAGCAACTCGTCCACACCGCAGATCGCCTGCTCCAGCGACTCGACTGGCGCCGCGTAGGTGGCTGACACCATCTCGCTGGGCAGGTTCGAGAGCAGCAGGATGCGATGCTGGGCAGGCAGGCGAGGCCGGAGGCCAATCTCGTAGATCGCCTGGTTCACGACCTCCACCGGCCCCACCCCCCGATCGCAGGGAGCGACCAGCACGATGGTCCCGCCAGGCAGGAGATGGGAGGCCACGGAGGCCACCAGCTTGCTCGCCTGGTAAAGCGTGTCGGTCACCGGGCTCAGGTCATCGACCACGTTGCAGCGGCTCGCGGTGGCTGACACCGTGGCCCAGGGACGAGCGCGTTCGACCCCGGCGCGGAACGCCGTACGGACATCACCCGAGACCGCCGCCCGGAGGTGTCCGTGTGCATCGGCGACCCCGTTCAGGAGGAACGCGCGGGGCGCTGCCATCGCAGCGGCCTCCTCCAGGTCGAGCCGGCAGACGTTGTCATCGACCGATCCGGGACGCGCCGTCGCATGCGTCTTCCAGCGATGGTTGATCCGGATCGCCGCGGCCTGCCCCAGCCCGGGGAAGATCGCCTTGGCGCCCGCTCCCCACCCCGCGAAGTAGTGAGGACGGATCACGCCCGTCGCGATGACCAGGTCAGCCTCGAGCACGCAGCGATGGACGGTCACCGGCGTTCCCCGAACCGTGGTGCCGACCGTCACGAGGCCACGGTCGTCGTGGCCGTCGTGATCTACGAGCGTCACGTCCCCCTCGGCGCGCACGCCGGCCGGGAGCCGACCCTGACACGGCCCGTGGGTGCCGGAGGCGATGGCCAGCGTCAGCCGGACCGCGGGAAGGCGCTCCCGCAACGCCGCGATGAGCTCGGCCCGCGGCTCATCACGGGTCCCGTCACTCACGATGATCGTGACCCGGTCGCCCGCGCGCACCCGCCGTTCGAGGGGCTCGGATCCGAGCGGGCGGTCGAGCGCCTCCCTCAGCAGCGACCCGATCTCCGGCCGCGGGGATGGATTGACCGGCGCCGCCACGACGGTCACGCGCGCCGAGGTCGTGGCCCGGAGCGTCTTCTCCCCGAAGGAGACCTCGAGAACGGTGTCAGCCACGTGTCGCGCGCCGCGCCGAATGGCCCGGCGCTACGGACTCTTGTACCATCTGCACGGCAGGGGAGTCGCGGCGTCCCCCGCTGCCATGCCGCCGCCTATCGTCCGTGTCCAAGCAGAGCCTCCTTCTCGTAGACGGTGACCCGCGCAGTCTCCGCGTGCTCGAGGTCTCCCTCAAGAAGGCGGGCTTCAACGTCACCACGGCCGTCAACGGCAAGGACGCGCTCGAGCAGGTCGAGCTCGCCGCGCCCGACCTCGTCATCGCCGAGACGGTTCTCGACGAAATCGACGGTTTTGGCTTTTGTCAGCGACTCAAGCAGAACCCGGCGTGGGCCGACATCCCCTTCGTCTTCCTCACGGCGCAGACGGATATCGAATCGAAGATCAAGGGACTCGAGCTCGGCGTCGACGACTACCTGACCAAGCCGATCTACATCAAGGAGATCGTCGCGCGCGCGCGCATCCTCCTGCAGAAGCGTCAGCGCACCCGCATCGAGGAGCGACGCGACGGCCGGACGCGCTTCGCCGGACGGCTGGCGGACATGCCCATCGTCGATCTCATCCAGACCGTCGAGATCAGCCGCAAGTCGGGCCTCATCGCGTTCACCGGCGAGGGCGGCAAGCAGGCGGCGCTCTACTTCCGCGACGGCAAGGTGATCGACGCCGAGGCCGGCCCGCTGCAAGCGGAGGACGCCGTCTACCGGCTCCTCACCTGGAACGAGGGTGAGTTCGAGGTCGTGTTCCGCACCGTGCGCCGCCGCGACGCGATCTCGGTCTCCGCCCAGGCGCTGCTCATGGAGGGGATGCGCCGCCTCGACGAGTGGGGCCGGCTGAGCGAACAGCTTCCCTCGCTCGACACGCGCTTCGAGGTCGACGCCAAGGAGCTGGCGGCGCGCCTCGGCGAGATCCCCGACGAGCACAACGCGATCCTTCGCCTCTTCGACACGCGCCGCAGCGTCATGCAGGTGATCGACGCCAGCGACTTCGGCGACCTCGAGTGCCTCGAGGTCATCGCCAAGCTCTACTTCGAGGGACTGCTCCTCGAGCTCGGCCCGGCGAAGGATTCGCAGGTCTCCGAGTGGACGATGCCGTCGTCGGCGCTGGAGGAGACGCCGGGGCAGGACCACGACGTCGCCCTCACCGGCGAGTCCGACATGGACGACGCGTACGACGACCACCGGCACGAGCTGCCCGAGGACTTCACCGGCGATCGCCAGGTGCCGGGAGCGCCGACCGACGAGGATGATCCTCTCGCGGGCCTCGAAGAGGCCGCGCTCGCCGATCTCAACCGCGAGTCGTCGAGTCCGCCACCCTCGGCGGGGCTCGCCGCGTCGCTCGCGGCTGCCAGCGCGGCCCCGGATGCGGCGCCGGCGACAACGCCACCCAGGCGCAAGAGCCTCGTCGAGAAGGCCATCGACGAGTCGGACCTCAGCGGGCTCGGCGACATCGACGCGATCCTCAACGCGGGGCCGTCGAACACGCTGCCCGAGGATGCGGCGCCGTCGAACACGCTGCCCGAGGACGCGGCGCCGCCGCCCGCCGAGAGCGCGATCCCGCAGGCCGTCTCCGACGACCATCCGAGCGGGCCGATCGACGAGGGCCCGACGCCGTTGCCGCCGCCGTGGACCGTCGAGGAGACCGACGAGGGCTCCGGGCCGCGCGTCAAGCACTCGATGGGCGCCGATTCGGCGTCGGCCGCGGGCGAGGTCGTTCGCGGCGACGGCGGTCTCGGCGGCGACGACCCGGCGCGCGAGCTCGTCACGATCCTGCCGAAGCGACGGACCAGCGAGATCGACGTCGTCGACGAGGCGAGCGTGCAGGTCTCCGAGCTCCCGAGCTCGACGACCACGACGCCCGCGCCGGCAGTCGACACGGCGTCGCCGGCCGCGAGTGACGACGACGCGCCTCGACGACGCCCGCGCACGTTGCCGCCGCCACCCACGCGTCCGGTCACCGCCACCGACGAAGACCTCGAGCCACCGACCACGGGCCCGCGGTGGGGCGCGATCGTCGTCGGCGGGCTCGCCGTCGCGTTGCTCACGTTCGTCATCGTGCGCGCGGGCAAGAGCTCGAAGCCCGCCGCGGGCGCGCCGCCAGACGCAGGCGCGCTCGTCGCGGTGCCGGACGCTGGCTTCGCCATCGCGGAACCCGATGCGGCGTCGTCCAGGACCGACGCCGCGCCGCCGGTCGACGCCGCGGCGCCGGTCGATGCGGCGTCGCCGGTCGATGCGGGCCCGCGCGCCGCCGACGCCAGCGTCACGCCGAGCGCGGTCGACGCCGGCCCCGACTGGCGCGCCAAGCTCGCCCAGTCCCGCGCCGCCCTCTCCGACGGTGACGCCGCGCTCGCCCTGTCGCTCGCCGACGAGGCGCTGGCCGAGCGCACGTCGGCCCGCGGACACGTCGCGCGCGCGGAGGCGCTACGCCGCCTCGACCGCCCCGACGAGGCGCTGGCCGCCGCCGACCGGGCGATCCAGGTGACGGGCAACTACGCCGCCGCCTGGTACGTGAAGGGCTCGATCCTCTGGAGCGTGCGCCGTTACGACGAGGCGCGGCCGGCGTTCCGGCGCTACCTCGAGCTGCAGCCGACCGGCGACTCCGCCGACAACGCGCGCGAGCTGCTCGGGCTCCCGAAGTAAGCGGCGACGAGCTATGGTCACTGGCCCGTGATCGTCCTGGGACTCGAGAGCTCGTGCGACGAGACCGCGGCCGCGCTGGTCGCGGACGGGAGGCGCGTGCTCGCCGACGTCGTCGCCTCCCAGCACGAGGTCCACGAGCGTTACGGCGGCGTCGTCCCCGAGCTCGCCTCGCGGGCGCACGTCGTCAACGTCGTCCCCGTCCTCCAGACCGCGCTCGATCGCGCCCGCATCACCCTCGCCGAGGTCGGCGGCGTCGCCGTGACCAGCGGCCCGGGGCTCATCGGCGCGCTCCTCGTCGCCGTCCAGGCCGGCAAGGCGCTCGCGTGGGCGCGCGGCCTGCCGCTCGTCGGCGTCCACCACCTCGAGGGTCACCTCGCCGCCGTCTACCTCGAACCGGATCCGCCGCCGATGCCGCACCTGGCGCTCATCGTGTCGGGCGGCCACACCTCGCTCGTGCGCGTCGAGGATCACGGCCAGGTCGTCGAGCTCGGGCGCACGCGCGACGACGCGGCGGGGGAGGCCTTCGACAAGGCCGCCAAGCTGCTCGGCCTCGGCTATCCCGGCGGCGTCGTGATCGATCGCCTGGCGAAGACCGGCGACCCGCGCGCGATCGACTTCCCGCGCGGCATGATCGCGCGCAACACCGGCGACGATTTCTCCTTCTCCGGGCTCAAGACCGCGCTCCTCCACCACGTGCGCGCGCACGGCGTGCCCGAGGGCCAGGCGCTCGCCGACCTGTGCGCGAGCTACCAGGCCGCGATCGTCGACGTCCTCGTCGCCAAGACGACGCGCGCGGCGCGCCGCGAGGCGCTCGACCACATCCAGGTGTGCGGCGGCGTCGCCGCCAACAGCGCACTGCGCGCCGGGCTCCACGCCGCGGCCGCCGCCGACGGGCTCCGCGTGCACGTGCCACCGCCCGCGCGCTGCACCGACAACGCCGCGATGATCGCCGCCGCCGGCTACCATCGCCTGGTGCGCGGCGACCGCGACGGCCTCGACCTCTCCGCGACGGCGACCCTGCCGCTGCCGCGCCGCGCCCGCGCCGGCGCGCGAGGTGCCCATGCGTGACGGCGGTGGCCCCGCGTTCCCCGACGCGCGCGTCCTGCTCGATCGCCACGGCCTGCGGGCGAAGAAGCACTTCAGCCAGAACTTCCTGACGTCGGAGCGCGTCTTCCGCGCGATCGTCGACGCCACGGTGCGCGCCGACGACGACTGGATCGTCGAGGTCGGTGCCGGCCTCGGCACGCTCACCGCGCGCCTCGCCGAGCGCGTGCCCGAGGGCAAGGTCATCGCGCTCGAGCGCGATCCCGACATGGTGGCCGTGCTCCAGGCCGAGCTCGGCCACCTCGACAACGTGCAGATCGAGCCCGGCGACGCGCTCAAGTACGATCTCCTCGCGGTCGCGCGCTGGCGCGGCGACCCGATCACCGTGTGCGGCAACCTGCCGTATCACATCGCGGCGCCGATCCTCTTCCGCGCGTGCGCGGCCCGCGCGTCGGTGTCGCGCGGCGTCTTCATGGTGCAGAAGGAGATGGCTGACCGCATCGTCGCCGGCCCCGGCACCAAGACCTACGGCGCCATGGGCGTCATGCTCCAGAGCTACGCCGCGTGTCGCACGGTCGTGTCGGCGCCGGCCGGCGCGTTCACGCCCGCGCCCAAGGTCGACTCCGCCGTCGTGCGGCTCGACTTCACCGCGCCGCCCGCGCTCGACATCCCCGACGAGGAGCACCACCGCTCCGTCGTCCACGCCGCGTTCGGCCAGCGCCGCAAGACCCTGCGCAACGCGCTGCGCGCGATCTACGCCGAGGACGCGGTCGCCGCGGCCCTGGTCGCCACCGGCATCGACGGCGGTCGCCGCGGCGAGACGCTCTCGCTCGTCGAGTTCGCCGCGCTCGCGCGCGCCATCCCGTCGGCTGCGCAGACCGGCATCGTCGTCGAAGAACTGTAGCGAGTCCCGTGCCCGAGCTCCCCGAGGTCGAGTCCGTCCGTCGTGATCTCGTCAAGCGACGCCTGCGCGGGACGACCGTCGTGCGCGTGCGCGGCAGCGGCAAGCCGCTGCGCATGAACACGCCGGTGCCGATGGCCGCGCTCGGACGTGCGGCGCGCGGGCGCCGCGTCGTCGACGTGAAGCGCCTCGGCAAGTACCTGATGGTCGAGCTCGACGGCGCCTCCTCGGTGCTCGTGCACCTGGGCATGACCGGCAACCTGCTCGTCGTGCCGCGACACCAGCCGTGGGCGCCGCACACCCACGTCGTCTTCGAGCTCGACGACGGTCGCGACCTGCGCTTCGTCGATCCGCGCCGCTTCGGCATGGTCGACACCGTCCGCCGTGGGCACGAGCGCGAGCACGTGGCCCTCGCCGGCCTCGGGCCCGACCCGATCGCCGAGGGCATCCCCGAGGGGCACCTGTGGACGCGCGCCCGCGGCAAGGCGGCGCGGGTGAAGCCGTTCATCCTCGACCAGCGCATCGTCGCCGGCGTCGGCAACATCTACGCGTCGGAGGTGCTGTGGCTGGCGCGCATCTCGCCGCGCCGCCGCGCCGGCCGCCTCGGCGCCGAGGACGCGCGCGCGGTGGCGATCGCCATCGACCACGTGCTCCGCTTCGCGATCGACAACGGCGGCACGACCTTGCGCGACTTCGTCGACGCGGGCGGCGAGCCTGGCGAAAACGGCGAGTACTTGCTGGTCTACGGCCGTGACGGCCACCCGTGTCCGAGGTGCCGGACGATGATCCGGCGCCAGGTCGATCAGGGCCGCGCCACGTATTTCTGTCCAACGTGTCAGAAGCGTTGACGGTCTAAACTGGGGTAACGTCCCCGATGTTGACGCAGGAGGCCGACGAAGACCTGATGGTTCGCTACCAGCAGGGTGAGGTGCGCGCGTTCGAGATCCTTCTCGGGCGGCACCGCAGGTCGGTCTTCAACTTCATCCTGCGATACGTCGGTGACAAGGAGACCGCGGAAGACCTCCTGCAGGAGACCTTCATGCGCGTCATCAAGGGCGCCGAGGCTTACAAGCGGCAGGCCAAGTTCACGACGTGGCTTTACACCATTGCGAGGAACTTGTGCGTTGATCAGACGAGACGACGCAAACACCGGAAGCACGCATCCCTCGACGCGCCGATGGCGGCGGATGACGACAGCGGCACGCTGCTCGACGTCCTGCCGTCGAGCGAGATGGCCTCCGACCGAAAATCCGTGAACAAGCAACTCTACCAGCGACTGCAAGGTGCGATCGGGGCGCTCTCCGAGGAGCAACGCGAGGTGTTCCTCATGCGCGAGTTCCTCGACATGCCGTTCAAGCAGATCGCCGACGTGGTGGGTGTGCCGGAGAACACGGTCAAGAGCCGCATGCGGTACGCGCTCGAGAAGCTGCGCCTCGACCTGGACGAGTACAAGGATCTCGCCAAGGCGGTGCCGTAGGACGGCCATGGCGACCGACGGCGATCCGGCGGATGACGACGACGCGGCGCTCGAGGGCGAGCGCTATCAAGGCGTCCGCGATCTCTTCCGCCGCGCGCGAGACGAGGGCTTCGACGAGGAGCCGCCGGCGCGCCTCGACGCGCTGCTCATGGCGGCGGCGCGCGAGCACGCGCCGAAGAAGGCGTCGTTCCTCGAGCGGGTCCGGCGCTGGCTGGTCTCGACGATGATGCAGCCGGCGGTGGCCGGCGCGGTCGCGATCGCGGTCATCGGCGGCACCGCCGGCGTCCTCTACATGAAGGGCAAGGGTGGCGTCGCCGAGCCGACCGTCGGCGCGCCGTCACGCGATCCGGCACCGCGCCCGGCGGGCGAGGAGGCGCAGCCGTACCGCGATCTGCCGGCGAGCGGCGCGGCGGTCAAGACGTCGAACGACACCGCGGAGCTCCAGGCCGCGCTGCGCCAGCTGGAGAAGGATCAGCGCGAGCGGGAGGCACCGCTCGAACCGCCCGAACCGCTCGATCGCCCCAAGCCCGAGTCGCGCCCCGGCGGTGGCGGTGGCGGTGGTGGTGGTGGTGGCGGCACCCGCGGCGCGGGCTCCACTGGAGGCGACAGCGTGGCCGATCCCTTCGCGGGCACCGAGAAGCCCGTCGAGTTCGAGCCCGACGATCGCGCCGCCACGACCGTGGTCGCCGTCGGCGGCGTGAAGACGACGATCACCGGCCCCAACCAGCCTCCGCCCCCACCGCCGGACGTCACGATCGCGACGGACGACGAGGTCCGCGTGGAAGAAGAGAAGGACAACGTCGTCGGCGCCGCGCAGTCCGAGGGCCGCTCCACGACGTCTTCGCCCTCGAAGCGCGAGCAGGCCGAGAACCTCCTCCGCCAGGCCCGCACCGCCGCGCGCAACAAGAACTGCGCGGCCGTCCGCACGATGGCCAAGCGTGCGAAGCAGCTCGACGCCGCTTACTACAACGAGACGTTCGTGCGCGACGCCGCCGTGAAGTCCTGCCTCTGACCCGGAGCGGTCAATCGGACGGCGGATTCAGGTCGCGGTAGGCGCCGAGCCCGCCCGCGACCAGGCCGCCGAGCATGAGGAGCCAGCTCCGTCCCGACTCGAGCAGCCGCGAGATGACCTCCGGCGTGGAGATCCGGTACAGCCCCACGAGCAACAGGGCCGCGACGATGAACGCGAGGGTGAGCCGTTGCGGCGAGAACGGCAGCGAGGCCTCGATCGGCACCCCGGCCAGGATCGCGATCAGCCCCAGCCCGATCGCGACCGCCACGCCCACACCGAACATCAGCCGTCCCGACCACACCCACAGCGCCGAGTCCGGCGTCACGCCCACACGCTTCCACTCGATCGACTCGCAGCGCCACGCGCCGGCCTGGTCGTGGGTGCACCCACGCAGGCTGGTCAGCCCGATGCCCAGCGTCGCCCGTGCGCCACGCGCCTCGACCCGACCTCGCCACCACGACGTCGACAGCACGCTCCACGCGATGAGCAACGCACCGGCCACACAGAGCAGCGCAGAGATCCGACGAGGCCCCATCCCACCGATCCTCTCACGCTCGCCCGCCGACTGCACACTCGACCTGCGCGCCGCCGGACGATCGTGCGACCTGAATCAGAGGCGGCAGTCCCAGGAGCGTCGCGTCTCGGGGGGCAGGTCGCCGAACTTCTTGCGGTAGGCGCGGAGGAAGGCGCGGGTGGCGTCGTTGAGGTAGCCGCCGCCGGTGATCTCGCCGAACTCGGCGCGCCAGCGCTCGGCGATGAGGGCAAAGCGGCGATCGCGCTCGTCCTTGGCGACGATCGAGGCGGCGGCGACGGAGGCGTGGCGGCTCTCGCCGTTGTCGTAGGCGCGCAGCGCAGGGAACTCCTCGCGAAGGGAGCCGAAGATGCGGGCGCCGTCGGCGACGATGCGCTTGCAGGTCGGCGCCGCGGTGATCATGAGGCGGGCGCGCTCGCGCTCGAGGACGTTGAGCTCGCCCTTGTCGACGCGCGCGTCGATCTCGTCGGACTCCACCACCTCGATCGCCACGAAGGTCGCGCGCGCGCGCACCATCGACGCCAGGGCGGCGCGGCGCTGGCGGGCGATGGCGCCGTGGCCGAACTTCTTGGAGTCGGCGAGCCCGGCGCGGGTGAGCGCGCGGGCTGCGCCCGGGTCGAGCGCGACCGCCGCCATCACCATGGGGCCGAGGATGGGGCCCCGGCCGGCCTCGTCGATGCCGAGGGTGAGCGCGGCGCGGGCCGCCACGGCGTCCGCGAACATGCCCATCTGTGACTCGGCGGCGCGGGGCATCGACCGGGTCACACTACGGGGTCGGTACGACGGCTGGCAACCGTCAAGGCGCGAATCGGGCCGCGAGGAGGTCGAGCGCGCGGCCGAGGCCGACGTCGAGATCGAGGAGGGAGACCTCGACGGCACGGGCGCGGCGCGCGAGCGAGGCGCCGACCTCGGCCAGCGCCGTCGTGGTCGCGACGGCGAGCGGCGACGCGACCAGGCGCTCGAGATCGGGCGCGGCGCGGAAGAGCGCGTGGTACACGGACTCCGGCTCGAGGGCGAGGCGCGGGAGGTCGTTGCGGAAGAAGGCGTCGACGGCGCCGCCGGCGAGGAAGCCCGAGACGTAGGCGCGCGCGTGGGCGAGCGGGCGGAGCAGCGCGCCGGTGTCGAGGTGCGGCGCATCGAGGTCGGCGACGCGGCGGGCCTCGGCGAGCACGCGCGACTCGGCGGCGAGGAGCATCGCCTCGTAGCCGTCGTCGAGCATGGCGAGGAGGTAGTCCCGGTCGGCGGGCGTCGCCGAGTGCGAGCCGAAGGGGAGCTGGCGGGGGCGGACGAGCTCGATCACCTCGCGGGCGGCGCGACGGTAGAGGGCGTCGACGGCCGCGGCGAGCTCGCGGCGCACCGGGGCGACGAGCTCTTCGGGCGCGCGGCCGGCGGCCTCGGCGAGGACCTCGACGCGTTCGCGCAGGGCGGCGGCGTCGCGGGTGAGCTGCGCGCGCTCGGTCTCGACGACGGCGCGCGCGCTGGCGGTGACGGAGAGGAGGCGGCGGGCGCACGCCGCGCGCTTGATCTGCCGGGCCTGGGCGAAGAAGCGCTCCTCGAGGGCGGAGGAGAGGGAGGACCAGTTGCCGTCGTCCTGCCCGCCCGACGCCTTCCAGGCGAGGGCGCGGCGGGCGGAGAACGGAACGACGAGCTCGACGCGATCGCCGAGCTCGGCGCGGACGTGGTCGACGACCTCGGCGACCTCGGACGGTGAGAGCTGGTCCTGCTTGTTGAGCACGCCGAGGACGCGCTTGCCCTGGGCGCGGATCGCGTCGAGGGCCTTGCGCTCGCTGGCCTTGCCTCCCTGTCCGGCGGTGAAGACCCAGACGACGGCGTCGGCGCGCGCGATGAAGGCGCGCGCGGTCTCCTCGTGCTCGGGGAGGATCGAGTTGAGGCCCGGCGTGTCGACGAGGTGCACCTTGGTCAGGTGCTCGAGCGGCAGGCAGATCTCGACGCGATCGATCCCGGCGGCGGCGGCGGGGTTGAGCCCGCGCAGATAGGGATGGAGCTCGTCCCAGCCGAGCTCGCGCACGCTGCCGTCGCGGCCGTGGATGCGCCCGCCCCGGGCGTGGCCGTACTTGACGACGTTGATCGTCGCGGTCGTCGGCGTGATGCCGGTCGCCGCGACGTCGGCGCCGATGAACGCGTTCACGAACGACGACTTGCCGCTCGAGAACTCGCCCATGACGGTCACGAGGAGCGGCTGCTCGAGCTCGGCCGCGGCGCGCGCGACCTCGCCGACCATCGGCGCCAGCTCGGCGCGGGTGGCGAGCACGCGCTCGAGCGACGCGGCCAGGCGCGGGAAGGCGCCGTCGTCGTCGGGCGGGATCTCCGGGATCTCGAGCTGGTCGGCGCGCGCGCTCGCCAGCGCGGCCCGCGCGCGTGCGTCGTCGGGCGCGAGCTCGAGCGCGGCCAGGGCCGCCCGTGCCGCCGCCGCGGCGCCCACGGGGCCCGGCGTGCGCACGCGGGCCAGGCGCGCTTCCTCCACCGCGATCTCGACCGAGCGCGGCACCGCGGTCAGCAGCCCCTCCGCGGCGTCGAGCATGCCGTTGTCGATCAGCTCGGCCGCACGCGCGGCGATCGCGATCGGCGACGTCGCGTCGAGCGCGAGCAGGTCGTTGGCCCAGCGCACCGCGCGCGCCCGATCGCCGGCGGCGTGGGCCGTCGCGACGGCCTCGGTGAGGACGTCCTTGCCGGCGCCCAGCGCGAGCGCCCGCTCGTACGCGGCGATCGCCGTCGGCGCGTCGCCCAGCGCGCGGTGCAGGTCGGCCAGGCGCGCATGGGTCGCGGCGCGGCGCGGCTCGAGCTCGAGCGCCTCGAGGTAGCGCTGGTGCGCCAGGTTCGGCTCGCGCAGCGCGAGCGCGACGTCGCCCAGCCCGACCAGCGCCGCGGTCAGCTCGCGCTTGCCCTCGGCGCCGTGCTCGGCCAGCGCCGCGGTGCGCGCCCGCTCGAACAGCCCGGCCGCGGAGTGAACGAGCCCGTCGTCGAGCGCCAGGCGCCCGAGCGCCGCCAGCGCCGACGCTGGCGCTGGCTCGTGCTCGACCGCGCGCTCCAGGTGGCGCCGCGCCTCCGCCGACGTCGTGCGCTCGTCGCGGAGCAGCGCCATGCCCAGCTCGGTGCGCGCGTCGACGTCGTCGGGGCACTCGGCGACCGCCTTGCGCAGCTCGCGGATCGCCTTGTCGAGCTCGCCCTGCGCGCGCCACGCGCGCCCGAGCGCGAGGTAGGCCGCGCCGAGCAGCGCCCGATCGCCGCGCGCCTCCTCGACGCCGCGTGCCAGGTGCGGCACCGCCTCGGCGGCGCGCGCGAGCGAGACCAGCGCCTCGCCCATGCCGATGCGCGCGTGTGGATCATCCGGTCGCTCGGCGACCGCGCGCTCGAACGCCGCCAGCGCCGCCGCCGCGTCGCCGAGCGTGAGCCGCGCCGCGCCGAGCAACGTCAGCGCGCCGACGTGATCGGGGCGATCCTGCAAGAGCGCCTCGAGCATCTCGGCGGCGCCCGCCGGATCACCCGCCGCGAGGAGGCCGCGCGCCTGCGCCACCTGCTCGCGGTAGCCGTCGAGCAGGAGCTCGTTGGCGGTGTCCTCCGCCTTGCGCGCCAGCCGCGACCACAGGGACCTGATGCTGTCGGTCGGGCTGGCCACCGGCGCCGCGCCTCTAGCTCGAGTGCTTCCAGAGCTCGCTGCGCAGCTCGCCGAGCGACGTGCGCAGCGCCGCGACCTGCGCGATCTGCTCGGCCGTGCCCGCGCGCAGCTCCTCGGCCTCGCCGCCGCGCAGCTTGCGCTCGCTGATCGTGCGCTCGAGGATCTCGCTGATGCCCTTGTAGAGCGCGTTGCCCGCGGTGGTCACGAACTCGCGCAGGCGCAGGGAGAAGTCGTCGACGCACTGGTCGAAGTGCGGCTTCATCGCCGCCGCCGCGTGGAAGATCGCGCCCGGTACCTTCTCCTTGGCCTGCTGGCGGATGTCGCCGGCGACCTTGCTCTTGAGCACCACCGCGAGGATCGGCGCCGCCAGCGTGAGCAGGCCGCCCGCGAACACGTTCACGAACAGGAGCAGCGTCGTGCCGAGCGCGCCGATCGCGTAGATGCCGACGTCGTACTTGAAGCTGTCGACGTCGATGTCGACCTGCGTGTCCCCGGGGCCGAGCCGCTCGGCGAGCGCCGCCGACGCCGCCGCGACGTTCTGGTTCGTGATCGTGATGACCTCCTCGGCGAGGCGCTCCATCATCGCCGCGAGCTTGGCGCCCTCGAGCTCCGCCCACTCCTTGAACCTGTCCTCGATGAAGCTGGGCAGGTACTTCTTGATGTCGTCGGCGTCGACCGCGTCGAGCTGCTGCGGGATGGCGGCGACGAAGGCCTGGGCGAACGCGTCGAGGTCGGCGCCGACGTGGGCCTTGATCGCCGACGCGTCGGCCTCGATGCGGACGTGGAGCTCGTCGAGCGAGCGCTTGGACGCGTCGAGCTGCTGGCGGACGTGCGCGACCCGCTCCTCGAGCTCCTCCACGGTCAGGTCCCACGCGCGCAGCCGCACGCCGAGGTTCTGCTCGAGGTACGCGGCCGTGCGGGCCGCGTCGGCCGCGGCGTTGTCGAGCAGGATGCGGGCGCGGTCGCCGGCGAGGAAGAGCCCGAGGTGATCGAGCAAGGCCGGCATCCCGCTCTCCGGATCGCGGCGCACCAGCCACGACTTCGCCGAGAGCGCGTAGACCGCCGCGCCCGGCGCCAGCTTGGCCACGCCCTCCTTCACGTACGCCGTCACCGCCGCCTTCTCGTCGTCGTTGAGCAGATCCATCTTGCCCAGGACGAAGATCAGCCGGTCGCGCGTGCCGTCGAGCATGTGGCTCGACAGGAACTCGCGCTCGCTGTCCTTGAGCGCCTGCCCGGCGTCGAGCAGGAACAGCACGGCGTCGGCGCGCGGCACGTAGCCGTACGTCACCTCGGCCCGCTGCTCGTTGAGATCGTTCACACCCGGCGTGTCGACGAGGACGATGTTGTCCTTGAGGATCTCGACCGGGTAGCCGAGCTCGACGTGGCTCACCTCGTCGGCGCGCCCGCCGGCGACCGTGACCCACTCCTTGATCTCGCTCGGCGTCAGATCGAGCGCCTCGCCGCTCACCAGGATGGCTCGCGCCTTGGGCACCGGCGAGTAGATGACGTGGTTGATCGCGGCCGTGGTCGGCGTGATGCCGGTGGGCAAGACGTCCTGGCCGAGCAGCGCGTTCACGAACGTCGACTTGCCGTGGTTGAACTCGCCGAGCACGACGACGTGGAAGCGCTCGTTCTCGAGCTTGGGCAAGCGGCTGACCCGGAGATCGCGCGCGAGCGTGGTCATGCCGACGGCGTCGGCGATGTCGGCGAGCGCGCGATAGCGCGAAAGCACCGCGGCCTTCGCTTCGTTGTGGAGTGGATCCATCATGGCGGGGTCTGCCTCAGAAGACCGAGAGCAGGTCGGTGACCTGCTTGTCGATGTCGTCGGTGGAAGCGCGGCCCGACGGATCTCCGCCGGTGACCTGGACGTAGAGGGCGCCGTCGGCGAACTTGCGCAGCGCGGTGATGCGCTTGGAGAGGAGCGGGTGCGACCGGAACAGCTGGCCGACCTGGCCGAGGCGCTGGCCGAGGCCCTTCTCGGTCGCGTCCGGACCGGCCGCCAGGTAGCGCTCGAGCTCCTCGAGGTGGTCGTCGCCCGCCCCGATCTCGAGCTTGATCATCGTGCGCAGCGTGACCTCGAGGTCGCGGCTCGCGAGCAGCGCCGCCCGATCGCACGTGATCTCGGCGCGCCGCATCCACGCCTTGAGCGCCATCATCGCCGGCTGCACCATCCAGCGCACGAAGAAGCCGGCGGCGTGGCTCAGGTAGTGCGCCGCGGTCACGTAGGGCACGTGGTTGTTCTGCACGTGGCCAAGCTCGTGGCCCAGCGCCGCGACCAGCTCGGCGTCGGTGAGCTCCTCGGCGACGTCGGCGCGGATGACGACGTACGGCTGGTCCTCGGTCCCCAGCGCGGCGACCCGCACCGGGAAGGACGGCGACGCGACGTAGACGGCGGGGGCGTTGATGCGCAGCCCCTCCGAGGCGCGCTTGGCCGCGGTCCAGACGCGCGGCTGATCGTCGGAGGCGAGGCGCGCGGCCGCGAGCAGCTCCTCGCGCGCGCGGTCGTTCCACAGCCGCGTCGTGGCCTCGACCGCCATGGTCACCGGGCGGGTGCCGATGAAGCTCCGCCGCAGCTTGCGCTCGCCGGCGAACCCGTAGGCCGTGCCGGTATGCGCGCGAACCGCACCTTCACCGCGCCGCTCCAGCACGTAGCGCGCGAAGTCAAAATCGACCATGCGCGCAGTATGCATCAATTAAGCCCCTGCGGCCGGCTGGTCGGGGACCTCGACCGGCGCGCGGCGGCGCGCCCACGCGAGGGCCGCCATGCCGAGCGCGACCGCGAACCAGAGCGTCGCCAGCCGGGTGAGGA
>ERZ761602.1312-NODE-1312-length-45864-cov-10.611605_pt1 | contig 45864 bp, 45 predicted proteins | sample MGYA00512165_ERZ761602 | MGnify/ENA primary metagenome ERZ761602 (study PRJEB28899, sample SAMN02445085) | bioreactor sludge metagenome | biome: EBPR sludge; isolation source: Thorneside wastewater treatment plant | place: Australia: Brisbane, Thorneside...
TTCATAACCATCCTCTGAAAGAGGTGCGGCCGGTAGTCATTTTTTTGGAAGAATCTCAGGCATGACAGCATATTGATCTAATCTGCGTATACGATGTCCTGATGGCACCTCGTCACACCGAATCATTCACCATAGTAATACTGGAAGCTTGGATAGCAGGCAGCCCGATGATCGCCATCACAGCCAATCAATCTCGCGGCATCTGGCATTAGCGGCTTCCTGGTGGTGTCAATCCTGGCAGCTTAGCACCCGATATGGGTTCGCTGCTGGCTGATCATGCGCATTGCTAGATATCCGGGGCCAAGACCGCCAGTCCATTGATGAAAGGCTCAATTGAGATACCATAGCGGCCCATACTGAAAGCGTCCATTAGATAGTAGCGTACTAAGGAAAGTAGACTGCTCTCATTTCCTCCTCTTCCATCAAGGGGCAGGAAAGATCGCTCCCCCCCCACAAATGGTATTTTATAAAATTAATTATATTTCAATATATTAAATAAACAAACGATAGAAACTCCTCCCAATCCACATCGTGGATCTTATTGCACAGCTAAGGCAAGCGGCGCCAATCGTTGGGTTGTAGAGTATAGTGAGACCCGGCATTATTAAAACCGCAACGAGAAACCATTATGCCGTTCGCTAACAAAGTCAAGGAGGCGGTTATCAGCAAACCGCAAGACCCCCTCCATACTAATTTTCATCCTTCTGACAAGCGTCAGAATATCGCGCTTGTCGCTTTTCTAGCTTGGATCAGTCTTGGCGCCGATGGCTTATCGTCAGCCTGCTATGGCCCGCAAGAAGCTTTCCTGGCATTGGGACGCTATACGCATTTTGGCCTATATCTGGCGGTTGCCACTTTCCTAACAGTTTTCATCATCGCTTTGGCCTATAACCAGGTCATTGAACTGTTTCCATCAGGTGGTGGCGGCTACAAAGTCGCTACCCAATTACTGGGTTCCCGGGCCGGGTTGGTATCGGGTTCGGCACTGCTGGTCGATTACGTGTTGACTATTGCGATCTCTATCGCTGCAGGGGTCGATGCGCTGTTCAGCCTGCTGCCCATTGGAGTCCAGCCTTATAAGCTGATGACTGAAATAACCTTGGGCGCTGGCTTGATTGCACTCAACCTGCTCAACCTAAAAGAATCGCTCCGGGTCCTGTTGCTTATTTTCACCGGCTTCATCCTGACTCACGCTGGGCTGATTGTCTATGGCATTATTGCCCATGCTGAGGGATTGCCTGCCCTGATTCCAGATACCTTCACTGAGACTGAGCAACTCACCCAGCAGATGGGGTGGGTATTTGCCGCTTCGTTGTTTCTGAAAGCCTACTCACTCGGCGGTGGCACCTATACGGGTTTGGAGGCGGTGTCCAATAATGTCCAATTGCTGCGCGAGCCGCGGGTTATCACTGGCCGCTACACCATGCTCTACATGGCCCTGGCCCTGAGTTTCACCGCTGGCGGAGTCATCCTTCTCTATCTGCTTTGGAATGCGCAATATATTCCCTATCAAACGCTCAATGCAGTCACTTTTGGCGCCATTATCGACAGTTGGCGGCTTGATCCCATTTTGAGCTACAGCCTGCTGGCTATCGTGATGCTGCTAGAGGCGGGATTATTGTTTGTCGCAGCCAACATTGGCTTTCTTGGCGGGCCGCGCGTACTGGCCTATATGGCAGTCGATTCCTGGGCGCCACGTCAGTTCCGCAACTTGTCTGGAAGGCTGGTGACTCAAAACGGCATCCTGCTGATGGGGCTGGGCGCGCTCGGCATCCTGATATGGACTGAGGGGGATGTGTCCGTGCTGGTGGTGCTATACAGCATCAATGTGTTCATGACCTTTTCGCTATCGCTACTTGGCCTGTGCAAGCATTGGTGGACCAATCGCTATGACGAGAAAAACTACAAATCGCGGCTTATGCTGTCGCTGCTGGGTTTCACCGTCACCGGCGGCATTTTGATTGTAACCGTCGTGGAAAAATTCACTGAAGGCGGTTGGCTGACGATTCTGATCACCGGCCTGATCATCACCCTTTGCGCATTAATTAAGCGCCACTATGAAGGAGTGCGCCAACAGTTGCGCACAGTCGACGCGCTGTATGCACCCCGCCCGGACTGGGGCGAGGATTTGCCGGAACCGGCGTTAGACCCCACGCTACCGACCGCCATCTTCCTCGTTGGCAAGAATCGCGGCCTGGGAATGTACACTCTCAAATGGGTTAATGAAGTATTCACCGGGCATTTCAAAAACTTCATCTTTCTAAGCGTCGGCGAGGTTGATGCAGAGAGTTTCGGCGGCAAGGGCGCGCTACGCTCCTTGAAGTATCAGATTGAAAACTCACTGCGTTACTATGTCCATTACTGCCACCATCAGGGATGGGCGGCGACTTCCTATGCTGCTTATGGCACTGACGTCGAGACGGAATTGGAAAAATTGGTGATAGAAGTCACCCGTGAGTATCCCAACAGCGTTTGCTTGGGCAGCAAGTTAATTTTTTCCCATGAGAGCTGGCTGATTTCGTGGCTGCACAACCACACAGCCATTGCCATGCAACGCCGGTTGCATCTGCGGGAAATTCAGATGATCGTTACTCCGATCAAGATCTAAAGATACCGCAGCAAGCGTCAGACGTCAGACGTCAGACGTCAGGTGATTGGAGACCCTCTCGCTCTAACGTTCCGGTTAACACCGCTTCCATCAGACTTGCCAGCCGGCCCAGCGCATCTTGATAAAAATGATCAGCACCGGGAAGCACATGCAGGCGGGCGGCCGGATGCCAAAACGGGATCTGTTTGCGTAATAAGTTCAGCGGGGCAAACGAATCACAGTCCCCGGAAATCACCACCAATTCCGCGGCTGATGACGGCGGGAGGGTGTCAAACTCCATATACGCAACCGGCGGGGCCACCAGCACCAGCCGGCGAACCGCAGGCCGCTGCGGATCAAGAGACAAGGTGATCCAGGCACCGAAAGAATAACCAGTCAAATCAGTCACGGTTTTGCCCAGATCCACCAAAACACCCGCTGCCGCACGCAAATCGTCTTGCTCGCCACGGCCATTGTCATAGGCGCCTTCACTAGCTCCGACCCCACGAAAATTGAAGCGCAAGGTGCTATAACCTAATCGCTGGTATACCTTGGCCAGCGTTACAACTACTGGATTATCCAATTCGCCGCCATAGAGCGGATGTGGATGCGAGATCACTACCGCATCCGGACCGGGTGCCAGCCGCAACCGGCCCTCTAGCCGCAACGCGCCCGACTTGAAAAAAATAGACTCTCCGGATGCAGTCATTGGGTAAAATTAACCTTACTACTTCCAAGCGTAACCGACACCGGCACCACCACTCCACTGGCTGGCGTCACCGCGCTTAACAATCGGGCTGTCAGCCGCATCGCCAGCAATCCGCTGGTATAACAACCCGGCACCCATGTACCATTCTGGGGTAATTTGGACAACTAGCGCTGGCCACGCATACCATTGCGTCAGTCCGCCACCGGGATTGAATACCGGTAAGCCACTTGCCTGTGAGCCTTTTTGAGTGACGCCGTAATAAGCCTGATTGTAGCTTGAACTTACCCAAGAAGCGCCAGTACCCACCCCAATGACTGCTTTATGACTGATTGGGAACCAGAAATTAGCCCATAGCCCGCTATTCGCGCCATTGTAGACATCACCCAGATCACCCATTACCTGCGCGCCGACCCGCAAGCGCCATGGAATTCCTTCTAAGTTATTGTAAATGTATGAGACGACCACCCCCCCCTCGACGGTGTTATCTACATCGGGTAAGCGGGAAATGATATTGTCATCCACATCGCTGCGCCCAAACTGGAAGGAGAAAATGGGTCCTATCTGCCAATTCGGCGAATCAAGTAAATTCGCATCGACGATCGGTCCATACCATTCGACAAACCGGTTGCTATCCTTGAATTGGTAATATAGGCCAGGTGCTGCCCCCCAGGCATAATCGCCAGACCCGCTGTATTCTGGCGTCACTCCAATACCTAACCCAATAAAATTGGGAATAATATTATTGGAAGACTCCTCGGCGTATGCGGATGTCAAACTGAAGAATAAGCCTGACGCCAACAATACGGCGGCGGTTACAAAGGATTTCGGTAAATGATGCTGCATGTCTAGATCCTGAAAAGTAAGGGTAAAATTGATATTTGGTAGTTCTGTAAAAAATAGTGAACCCTCACGCCAGCAATGGATAGGGTTTCATTGTAATCATAAACGAAATACCCAATCGCTCCGATGTGATTTTCGATCTTATTTTGAAAAAGAACGTGTTTGCCTCGCCAAACGAGAAATCGATTGTCTTAACGTGCAGCTCAATCTTTACTATTTTATTCGTTAAAACCGGTTTTTTACCCACGAGGGGGTGGTGCGGGGGGGATCACCCGATAAGCTTCCAAAAATCGGCATAAAAAATAGCAGATTGCCGATAAACTGGCAGTAAAGAAACCCAGCATCCTTGAGCGCCTTCTTGACTTCGATTACCCACAAAAACGCTAAAGGTTTCACCCGTACCTTTATCGATAGCTAGCCAACCTCATTGTTTATTTCATATACAAGATAAAACCACCGGCTTTATCTTTCAGCTACGACTCTCCAGGCCGGCTCAGATGCTCTTCAACAGAACACCACTTGGTGCCAAGTCATATCGCTTTAAAAATGAAGCTCTTAAAGCGCCGGGCGTAGTGATGGGTGAACTTTCAGTCCTCCGCGTCCGGCGCAGAACCCACCAACGTCTAGCCTTAGCAGTCTCAGGACTGTCTAAACAGCATGGCGGCTGATTACCATGAGGCGAGAACCATGATGGCTACCGGAACAAACAAGCTGATGAGATTGAATGAAGCGGGATGATAAGAATGCTAGCCAATAGCGGTAACGTCTCCATGAGACAGATTCCGGCAGGGGTCTGGATACTCGGTTTTGTCAGTATGTTAATGGACATCTCGTCGGAGATGATCCACAGCCTGCTACCGATATTCATGATGACGACACTAGGGGCCGATGCGGTTGCTGTTGGCTTGATAGAAGGGCTGGCCGAGTCCGCCGCCTTGATCCTTAAAATCTTCTCCGGGGCATTGAGTGACTACCTGGGCAAGCGTAAGGGACTGGCCGTATTGGGCTACGCCTTGGGTGCGCTGAGCAAGCCCTTGTTTGCGCTGGCGCCAACCACCGGCATCGTGCTGACGGCGCGACTATTGGACCGGGTTGGCAAAGGCATCCGTGGCGCACCGCGCGATGCGCTGGTTGCTGACATTGTGCCGCCAAGCTTGCGCGGAGCCGCCTTTGGTCTACGGCAGTCGCTCGATACCGTGGGGGCTTTTCTTGGGCCGTTATTGGCGGTCGGCCTGATGCTATTATGGGCCAACAATTTCCGGGCCGTGTTCTGGGTCGCGATGATTCCAGGCCTGATGGCGGTCGCGCTGCTGTTCTTTGGCCTGCACGAGCCAAAACACAACCAGACAATGGCACATAAAAATCCGATTCGCCGGGAGAACTTGCGCCGCCTTGGCGCTCCTTACTGGTGGGTTGCCGGCGTCGGCGCAGTGTTCACCTTGGCGCGGTTCAGTGAAGCGTTCCTCGTCTTGCGCGCCCAACAAGGTGGCGTACCGGTCGCATTCGTGCCACTGGTAATAGTGGCGATGAACCTGATCTACGCACTATCAGCATATCCCTTCGGCAAACTCTCCGGCTGCATGAGCCACCGCAAGCTGTTGGCGATTGGACTGATCGTACTGATCGCAGCGGACCTCGTACTGGCCACCAGCAATCATTGGGGCGTGGTATTGGCTGGGGTTGCCCTATGGGGTGTGCATATGGGCATTACTCAAGGATTGCTTGCGACGATGGTGGCAGATACTGCACCTGCCGATCTACGTGGTACAGCCTATGGTTTCTTCAATCTAGCCAGCGGTATTGCCATGCTGCCAGCAAGTATCGTTGCCGGCCTGTTTTGGGACCGGCTCGGGGCATCGGTTACGTTCTATGCTGGCGCAACCTTCTGCGTAATTGCACTTGCCGGCCTTGCGTGGCAGCCTGGGTCGCGATCTCTATTGGGTCGCGATCTCTAATTGAGGAGACGATACGTCTATCGAAGCCGTGGATAACGCTCTGGGGATTTCCATCTTCAGAACGCGAGCGGGTGTTCGATACTTTCTATCGAAGGACTGGCACCGATGTGAAGACAGCAGGCTTGGATTAACCATCGCCCGGGAAGCAGCCGCCATCAATGCTGCTTGGGCGCCGTCACCACCTGGTCATTATCATCAAGCACGCCAAGACAGCGCTCCGCTGGCGAATATACCAGCCAGCCCGGCTGCTTGATCGTGTGGGGAATACCCCAGTTCCTGCTCCGCTGTTGAATCTGGCTAGCGATCGCCTCCAATCCATCGGTGCACAGTGGATAAAAATGCTCCAAGCTTAATAACTGGCCATCACTTGCAAAAGCTGCCAGGCTATAGGCAATGGTATCCAATCCCCTCTCAGTGTGCTGAGTCGCTACCAGCCGCACCGGATGGATATCGCCGGCTTGCAAGTAGACTGTTTCCGTCAGATAACGCTCATTCAGGGCTGGCGCTGCTTGAAGAGCAGCCATGGCTGCGGAAGTCTCATCCTGTTGAATCATGGGCGTGCCCAAAACCCACCGCAAAGGCAACCCGTAGGCGGGAAGTGCTACGGCGTACAATCGAGACTGTCGCAACCAGCGCTGGTACCCCTCGCTTAACTGGCTCACTGCCACTGTCTGGCCAGGACCAAAGCGCGCCCAGTCATCAAATGTATAAAACGGTGTCCATGCCATATCGTCCATTAACAGGTAGCGATTACCGCTATCTGCAAGGACCACTTGATGAGGGCCAGGCCGCTCGAACAACGCCGGCTCCAGCAATTGCCAAAGTCCACGTAAGTCATTATTTTCCATCTGATTTCGTAACCAGGCACACAAGTCGCCCAGGGTAGCGTAGAACAGGTTCAACACTGGGATGCCAAATACAGCGCGTACGGTAGCATGCGTGGTGGTGGAGGCTTGACCATTCCGGGCCAGCGTGTTCTCCATATCCATGAATACGCGGTCCATGACCTCACTGGTTCCAACCAAACAGAAAGGCAACAACGCCAATGGCCCGAAGGCCGCTTGGGGCTGAGGATTGAGCGCATCAATAGGAAAGCGGCCATCGCTGGCGCCAAGAGCCAGTCGTGGCGGCGGTAGCCCGGCATCGCGTGGCGCACAGCGCATCAAATCAGCCAGGGCACTCAATAGAGGAAATCTAGGACGAAATACATCGGTCTGGTCATATAACGCTCCTGCCAGCACTAAACCGGCTGGGGCAATACCCTCTTCGAGCAGACGATTCAAATCGTCAGCAATCTGGCTGGCTAAGACGTTAGCAACATCACGAGTCAGCAGGGGCGGTGGCTTGCCAGTGAAAAGAGGTGACTGACTGTCCAGTTCGATGCAGAGCAAGCCGGTACAGAAATCCAAATCATGCGTGCTGGTCTGAGTATCCACAAGATTGACCTCGCAATAAGCGATAAGAAGGTAATCGTCCCGCATCCCGGTCAACAGGTACAAATTTATTCAATTTGTCCTTTAACCCTATCCGATCGCTTCAAGATGATTCTTTAGCAATCGGAGAACGTTCACTATAGGGTGCCGCCGCTACAGAACAGGTACTGGAATCATTCAGCTTCTATGCAACCTTTATCTGATGTACCGGCTTCTTCTGCCGCTTGTAAGGACGAACGATGTAACGGCTGCTCAGGAGATAAAAACACGAGAGCACCACGCGGCGACACAGGCTGTGAATACAATTGATTAATTTCATGTTCTGCCTCTAACCAGTCCTGGATAGGGCAACCACCTTGAAAACCCCGGCGTTCAGCAAGAAAATAAGCAGCCTCCGCAATCAGGCAATATCGTTCCTCAGGAGGAACAGTCCGGTAGATTCGCTTGGGTTTTGACACGATGGAGGCTCCTGGAGATCGCAAAAGAAACGGCGTTCATGCTACCAGATTGAAAATTGAGTCGGCCAGTTTCCTGAAATATGGAAATTTCACTACTCTATAGAGTACCGGTATAGAGAAAAAATCAGGCTAGGATAATCTTTAAATCTTGGTCAGAATCAACGATGAAATTTTAAATTTAGGAAGCGGTAATGATCGGCGGTGTCCATTCTAGCGATTATTCTTACATACCACAGGTTCATGCTAGCGGAAGCGATTCACTCCGGGAGCTGCAAACGAACGGCAATGATTCCCTTCTACAAGGGCGCGATGCGCGCAGCAAGAATAATCCCGGAACTGGCAAGAATCAGGCAAATGCGGCCACACCCCCTCAAGCTAAAATCCAGTTGACTGAAGCAGAACTGGCGGTGGTGCGCGAATTGAAGCAGCGTGACCAAAAAGTACGCCAGCATGAAATGGCCCATATCATGGCGAGTGGCGGATTGGCACAAGGAGGCCCCAGCTACACCTACCAAAAAGGTCCAGATGGGAAGAATTATGCCATAGGCGGGCATGTCAATCTCGACATTTCACCGGGCAAGACGCCTGAGGAAACCCTGCAAAAAGCCCAAACCATTCAAGCTGCCGCCACAGCACCGATAGACCCTTCTAGCCAGGATCGCTCCATCGCAGCCAAGGCTAGCCAGATGGCCATGAAGGCACGGATGGAACTCGCCCAGCATCAAGCCACCGGACGAAACAGCTTATCCCAACCCGGCGATGACTCACCGGCCAGCCGGCTGGCCCGGCGGTTTTTCTCCGCCGTCACGCCTCAGCCGGGGTCTTTGATTGAATTAACTGCGTAAGCCTGCTTAATCACTGACGCAATACAAGGCCAGCGATGCTTTCTTGATTGAGCGGAATTGACTTGGGAGTAAAACGGCCATGCACAATCTGAATGGAAAAACGGCAATCATCACCGGCGCATCGCGAGGCATTGGAGCTAGCATTGCCAAAGCGCTGGCCGCCGCTGGCGCACGTGTAGTTGTGAATTATGCGCAGAATCAGATCGCAGCGCATCACGTCATCTCCGCCATCCAGGCTGAAGGCGGTGAAGCCATTGCTTATCAGGCCGATGTCAGTCAAACCATTGAAGTGAAAGCGTTATTCGATACCGCAATTCAACACTTCGGCGATGTGCATATCCTGGTCAACAACGCCGCTATCATGACCAACCACGCTTTGGTAGATACCACTGATGCGGATTTCGATCAGATTTTCGCGATCAACGTCCGGGGTGTATTCAACACCTTGCGCGAGAGCGCGCATCGATTGGCCAGCAACGGACGCATCATCAACCTGTCGACCACGGTAACCCGGCTTTTGCTACCTCACTACGGCGCCTACGCTGCATCCAAGGGAGCCGTGGAGCAATTGAGCCGGGTATTCGCCAAGGAGATAGGAAGCCGGGGAATCACCGTGAACGTTGTCTCACCGGGGCCAACTCATACCGAACTGTTTACTCATGGCAAAAGTGAAGAAACCATTCAACGTCTGGCAGCGATGTCCGCATTTGGCCGTATTGCTGAACCTGAGGATATCGCCCGGGTGGTTGTGTTTCTCGCCAGCGACGAGGCCGCTTGGGTTACTGGGCAAAATATTGGGGCAAACGGCGGATTTGCGTGAGTTTCTAAGGAGTACGCGCAGAATTTCAAGCGCTCACGCATGAGCGGCAACTGCCTAAAACCGCCTGCACGCGGAACCTTGAATAAAGATCAAATTGATCAAGCAGGTCTTACACTGCCACGCCCAAAATAACACTCGTTGACTTAAACACAGCAATTGCCTCGCTGCCTTCCTTAAGTCCCAGCCCATCGATGCTCTCATTGGTAATGAGCGCGGTCACCCTCTCTCCACCGGCCAACTGAATCACAACCTCGCTATTGACCGCTCCCTTTTGGCATTTCACTACTGTGCCGTGCAACTGGTTACGGGCGCTCAGCCGCAGAGGAACATCAGGGGCCATGACGATCACCGAGGACGCCTTGACCAGCGCGTAAACGTCAACGCCATCCTGGATACCTAGATTCTCCAGACTCTTGCTAGTAATCAGGGCGGTAATCTGATCATCCCCACCGATATCGACACTGACATCCGCGTTGATTTGGCCAATATGCAGAACCGTTGCCCGGCCCTTGAACTGATTCCTGGTGCTGACGTTCATCATCGATCTCCGTGCAAAGGGTCTCTTTCATTGCCAGTGCGCCTGCCGGCTCACGGATCATCGTCCGGGTATCAACCGGACGATGATCCGTCCGTTCAGGGAATCAACTCCAAAGTGAGGATTCTTTATGCCGCCAGGGGCAACGCGGAATGCGTAAAGCAGGCTTTGGGGCAGACTCGCGAACAGGCTTCGCAACCGATACAGTCCATGGCATTTGATAAGGTCATGAAGGAATTATCACTATCGTCATCATCGTCATCGTCATCGTCGTCATCCAAATCGACATCGTCAATTGCCCGCTGTACGATGGTCAGCACATCACGCGGGCAGACCTTATAGCAGCGTCCGCAACCAATGCACTTTTCCTCGTTCAATCCGGTGACGAACTGGGGAATCCAAGGGGTGCCTCCCCGGGTGACGCCAGTGATATTGGGTTCTGCGCCCATAATTTTTTACCTCGCTTACATTGGTATGCCCGGTACGGACACGCACAGTCAGACCAGGCAATGAAAAGAACCATTGATCGCCTTCACTCTTGCCAGCCTTCGGCTTCCATCACTGCGAACCGTGCATTATCGATCTTGCGCTGACGGATCATTGCGCGGCTGAGCCAAGCTGGCGCATCGCCATGAAGCGCTACTTGCAGTTCAGCAACCAGCGATGCGATGGACTTGCAGGGCTCGACTCGAAGCGGTTGAACGCCAAGGGTTAACAATTGCTGAATAGCAGAGCCGCCGATCGCTTCGCAGTAGATCACCGCGCAACCCTTCAGCAAGGCCAACTTGGCGGCAAGTTTATCTTCATGGCCGTCACGGTCGAGTGAGCCGAATTGAGCGAATTCCACCATCGTTGCCTGCTCAGGCGTCACCGCGTAAATCAGAATGCCGCTGGCCGCGCCAAAATGCTGATTAACCCGTTGGCGATCGCTGGTGGCAAAAGCCGCCTTGATGGGGGGTGTCATGTGCTGCTCCTCAATGCCACCGGCTAGAATCCGCAGATGCCTGAGTAGCGCCATGGCAAGCCTCCCATCGTTCATCGGCCTTGAGTGAATAAATTGAGTGATAGGGCGTCACTGCGTGCTCGGCATGCGCTAGCAATGCATTCGCCAGATCAAATAGCCCCTGCCGGGCGCCTCGATAGCCGATCCAGGCCCGCTGATAACCGCCAAACTGGTCATGAAGCGGATAACCAGCACGCAATAAGGGCAACCCCAACCGTTGGGCCATTTCTGCAACGTGGGAACTGCCAATCAGGAGCTCTGCTCCGTGCTCACACACCAGATGTTCTAAATCCTCCAAATCACCAATATGGATTTGCGCCAACGGCAATTGCGACAGAATCGGCGCAACGGCTGGCGCAACCGCAGCAACGACTTCAGCACCCATATCCGCCAGCAACTGGCTAAAACCATGCAACAGATCAGGTTCAGCAGCGATAGCAATCCGCGCTCGGCCCAAAAGGAAATGTGTATCCAGCATGGCATCCTGCAATTGAGCGCGTTGCCGGGTCAACGCTGCGGGTACCGGTTGGCCAGTGATCCCCGCCAAGGTCATCACCAACCGGTCACTCGCATCCAGTCCAAACAGGTGCGGGAAGCAGTGCACGGGTACCCGAGTACGCTCGTGCAGCAAATCAGCAGCCGGGTATAAGGAGGCGCCTATCACCAAGGTTGCCACAGCATCATTCAAGGTGGCGAAAGCGGCCAAAGGGGTACCGCCGGCCGTCAGCGGATTGTAATCTTCTGCGTCGAGGTGCCCATCCAGGGAATCGGAGAGATCGGGAATGAACACCGGGTGTAAATCGAAACGCTCAATCAACTCGCGCAGAACCTCCAGATCACCCGGCGTCAGCGAGGCTCCGCACAGCACGTTAACCCGGCGGGGAGAATGATCGGATTTCTGGCGTCTTATCCGATTTACTGCTTCTAAGGGAGTCCATGCAGAGATCATCGCCTTGACTGTGGCAGCAAAGCCGCTTTCCAGGCAACCGCTGAAATCGGGCGTGTTAACGGGTACAACACGAACGGCCTGGAATTCTGGGTAACGTTCCCGAAATATCTTGAGCACCCGCTGGATATCCGTACCCTGCGCCTCGGTTAAGCCCGTGGTCAGCAATCCCACTGCGGCGGGCCGATATTTTTCACAGACAGTGTGTAACCCATCCAGCAGGCTGTCGTCGGCACCCATGATGCTGCTAATCGGGTCCAGCGCGCTGGTTTGCAACGGAATCGGTTCACGGAAATGGCGCACCAGGAAGACTTTGGCAAAGGCCGTGCAGCCCTGTGCGCCATGGAGCAAGGGAATCGCCCGGTTCAGCCCCAGGATCGCCAGACTGGCGCCCAGGGGCTGACTGGTTTTCAGCGGACTGACCGATAGCGGTTTGCTGCGACGGATAACTTCAGCCATGAGCTTTCTCCAGTTCACACGGACTTCCACCCTCACCCCCGGCCTTTCTCCCGCCAGCGGACGAGGAGAGCACGCTCCAAGGTGCTGGCCGGCGTACTGCCTGCCAAACCGGGCTTTCCAGCGAGCGGGTTAACTCCCGCGCCAGCGTGACCAGCCCTCGATACCCGGCATAGCCGCGTTCCCGTTCCTGATTAATATCCAGGAAGGGTAGCCGGGCCTTGAGGGCGGTATATAGATTGCGGCCACCCGCGACCAGAATGTCAGCTTGATAGGCGTGGACAAGGTCGAGCAGGCCGCGAGGATTGCCATCCTCGATCAGGTGAGCCTCTGCGCCCATAAGTTCGCGAATGCGCGCCTTGTCTTCCTCCGTGGATTTCTTCGTCCCCGTGGCCACCACAGTGATGCCCAACTCCTGGAGGGCAGAGACGATCGACCAGGACTTAACCCCACCGGTATAGAGCAGGGCGCGTTTGCCCTGTAACTGCTTTCGCCAGGGAGCCAATTCGGCATGAATGTGCGCCTCTTCACGGGCAATCAACGTTTCGGTACGCTGGCTTAAGTCTGCATCGTCAAGCAGGGCAGCAAATTGACGCAGGCTGTTGGAAACTTCCTGAGCACCGTAGAAACTCCCTTCGAACCAGGGTGCGCCAAACCGCTCGTGTAGTTTGCGGGCGACGTTGAGCATGGCGCGTGAGCAGACCACCATGTTAACTTCGGCGCGATGCATGGTCTGAATTTCCCGGAAACGCGCATCCCCCGACAGGGAACACAGCACGCGCAACCCTAGTTCATCGAACAATGGCAGGGTATTCCACAGCTCACCGGCAATGTTGTACTCGCCAATCAGATTAATGTCGTGGACCGTCAGATCAGGCCGGGCCGGGTCAACCGGTGGCGGCTCTGGCTCATGCCCGCCCACCACATACTTCACCATGGCTTCGCCAGCGATGCGATTTCCAAGATTTTTGCTACCGTAGAAACCAGCAGAATCGATAGGAATGACCGGCACGCCCCAACGTTCAGCCGCAGCCTTGCAAACCGCATCCAGATCATCGCCAATGAGCGCGGTGACGCAGGTGCTGTAAACAAAGACTGCCGCTGGCGAATAACGGTCGATGGCCTGTTTAATGCCATGAAACAAGCGTTTCTCGCCACGACCCATGATCACGTCCTGTTCGTTCAGATCAGTGGTCATGCCGAGTTTGAACAAGGCGGGGCCGCTGGAGCGGGTTCCACGATTGTCCCAGGAGTTGCCCGCGCAGGCGATCGGGCCATGCACGATATGAGCAACATCGGCGATAGGCAGCAGGGCGATCTGTGCGCCGTCAAACGCGCAACCGCCAGCCGCCGCACCAGGTACAGGACGGGCGCAACCAGATTTAGCCGCTTGCTGATTATGCGTGCAAGCCGGTTCGTCACGTAAGGCGGCAAGATCGCTGGCTTTCATGAGGTTAAAGGCCAAAGGTGAGAGGTTAAAAGTCTGGCGGATTAAAGGGCGTGCGCTTCATCCGCCTTGCATGATCAATCCGCTACGGCCACGCCTAACAACTCCGGCTTGACCAAATCCAGCCACTCCTCCAGACGCTCATCGGTCAGGTCCGCCTGGTTGTCCTGGTCGAGTACCAAACCGACGAATTCACCATCGTGCAGCGCCTTGGATTTTTCAAACTCATAGCCCTCCGCCGGCCAGCTCCCGACAAAACGCGCACCCAGCTTTTTGAGCTTTTTGTAGGTGATACCCAAGGCATCCACAAACTCGGCGGGATAACCGACTTGGTCACCTAGCCCAAACAAGGCAACCGGTTTTCCTTCGAAATGGCTCGCTTCCACGTGGCTCAGAAACTCCGTGAGTGGATCGGGCAATTCACCGTCACCCAAGGTCGGCGTGCCGATGATCAGTGCCTCACAACCCCGCATCGCTTCGGGCGTGGTCTTCGCCATATCGAAGAGTTCAATTTCATCTTCTGCAAACTGTTTCTTGATCCGCTTGGCGATCTTGCGCGTGTTGCCGGTGTCGGTGGTATAGAACAAGCCGATCTTAGCCATGATGATTACCTCACTGAGTGAAATAAGTGGTTTCGCAACTGCTCAGACCCCATCAAGGAGGGCGGGCGTCTTTCAAGAATCCATACATTCCGCTGTGACTGCCGCCAGCACGACCCCAGTCGCTACATGGGGATCATCGGTCAGGCGTAAACAATGCTGGCGGCCATCCACCAGGTACAAATTGATCCTTGCACCATGTAGCACCGGTTCCATATCGTTGATGTCATCGTCGAGACAATGCGTGAAATACAAACCGGGATAGACTGTGCGCAAGTGGCTGAGGGCGGCGTAATCTATGTTGCGGGTTTCTGCCCACTGGGCGATATCATTCAATTGGCGAGGCGTGATCATGACGCTTCCCCAGCCTCAGCCAAAACCCGGGAGGGCACAGTGCGGCCAATAATCCGGGCCAGCCACGGCGGCGGATCGCCCGCGAGCACGGTCTGCAGCTCATCCAGCACCGGCTGAGCATCCCCCGGCCACGAGCGCTTGATGGGATGCACGCCGCTATTCACAACCCGGGCAGCGGCTGGCCCGCCGATGGACAACACGCACAACAGATCGCAATCCTCGATCAACGCCACCCTATCAGCGCTATGGTCAACGCTAAGCCGGGCGACCACCGGCGCTGGACGCACCGCGATCAGCCGCGCCTCAATCGCCGAAACCTGATAGATCAGGTACCGGGCGCAGGAGCCGAAATGACCGTCCAGCCGCTCACCGCTATTGGAAGCGCAGGCGACCCGGATGGAGTTGGGAATCTCACCATCGTCATAGGGTTGAGGCTGTGGAATTCCGGCTAAATGATCCGTTTCATTCTCGCCTTTCAGATCACTCAGTGCCTGCCGTAACAGCGCGCCATCCATGTCACGCAAGGCGCCATCGGCGGCGATTTTGAGATCCTTGACCGTCAGGCTGTTCAACTTAGCTTCAGTCAGGGGCTCGCCCAGCGCCTCCAGCAAAATGCTGAGCAACCGGCCAGAGGTGGTATCGGGCAATTGCCGCGCTGCCAGGGCAATGCGCAGTGCGACACAACGAGGGAGTTGGCGAGCGGCTGTCATAGCCGCCTCACTCGTACCGTCAGCGGCAACCTGGGTGTTTGCTCCAAGGGTTCCAGGTAGAACCGCGATCCGTCAGACAATTGTATCTCGCCGCCCCAAGCGCCGGGTCCCGCATGTTCCAGCGCAACCACGGTTTCCTCGTGATCTTTCTTGGTGATGTAGAACACCAGTTCACCGGCGGCATTGTTTCGCAACATGACGTTGGGCATGGTTGAATCTCCTGTCGTGGCATGTGGGACGGGCTTCCCGCCCGCCAAACCGGCTGGAAACCGGTTCCACACTTTGGTCAGCGCACCAAATCAAAGGCGTAGTCGGTTTCGCCCAGCGTCATCGTGTCCTGATCCAGTTTCTCCATCACTGCATTCACCAACGCCTTAAGCATGTACATCGCGCCTTCATAGCCCAGGGTGGTGTCACGATGCAGATGGTGACGGTCGAATAGAGGGAAACCAATCCGAATCAGCGGAACTTCATGCTCCTTGCCTTTATGCAGTGTGTCACGCTGAATGAACTTGCCATAGGAGTTGCCAATCAGGAAATCGGGCTTATTGCTGAATACCAGCGAACGCAGATGCCAGAGATCCTTGCCGATATATACTTCGGCGTCCTGGCCGTAGGGCGAGTCCTTGAGCAGTTTTGTAATGTCCTTAGCCCAGCGTTTGTTCGCGTTGTGACACAGCACATGCAGCGGTTCAGCACCCAATTCCAACAAGAACTGGCACATGCCAGTCACGAAGTCGGGATCACCGAACACCGAGAAACGCTTGCCATGTAACCAAGTATGGGAATCGGTCATCATGTCCAGCAACCGGCCACGTTCCAGGGCCAGTGACTCCGGGATCGGCTTGCCGGTGAGTTCCGACACTTTCATCAGGAAATCGTCGGTCCAACTCAGCCCCATGGGGATGCGAATCGCGCTGACGGGTTGCTTCCAGGTATCCTCGATATATTTCTTGGTCTTCGGCAACTGCCACGGTTGCAACAGCAGCGTATCGATGGCGTTAGGCGCATCCTTGAGCTCGTCCTGCGTCGTGCCGCCCGCGTACATGCGAAATTCGCCGTCGGTCGGGGTGTCGAGAACCTCCTCGGGATCGGACAGGAAGGTGTAATCGACATCCATCTCCTTCAGCATTCGCTTGATCACCCGGAGGTTGCCGAGATAGGTCTCGAAACCGGCCACGATGTTGAGCTTGCCGTTGCTGCCGGCCGTCTTATCCTCCATCGCATTCAGGGTGAAGTAGCGTAGGATGCCTTCCAGCATGTTGTCCCAACCGGTGGTATGGCTGCCGACGAAGCTCGGGGTATGAGCGAATGGCGTGGGGAAATCCATCGGCACCCGCCCATCCTTCTTGGCATTGGTGATGAAAGCATTCAGGTCGTCGCCGATAACCTCAGCCATACAGGTTGTGGATACCGCGATCATTTCCGGCTGATACATGACCTTGGAGTTCTCCAACCCCTCAAACATGTTCTTCTGTCCGCCAAATACCGCCGCATCTTCGGTCATCGAATCGGAGACAGCGGCGATCGGTTCGCGGAAATGACGGTTGAAGTAAGTGCGGAAGTAAGCGACGCAGCCCTGCGAGCCGTGGACGTAAGGCAGGGTCTTGTAAAAACCCAGCGCGCACAACACCGCACCCAACGGTTGACAGGCTTTGGCCGGGTTGATGGTCAGTGCCTCGCGCTGAAAATTAAGTTCTTTGTAGGCCTCGGTCGTCGTCCACTGGAACACTTCTTCCAGCTTCTCCTTAGGGTAGGCTTCCTCGAACACGCGCTTGCGAACAAAAGCCTCCTGGTACTCGTCTGTATTGAACAACGGAAAACCGGGTTTGATTGTTTCAACGTCTTGCATGACTAAATCCTCATTAGCGCGAAGTGCGTAACCCAACACAATGAAAATATTGGGTTACGGCCTGCAGCCTCCCCCAACCGGCAGGTTTCAAGCAACCGCCGCCCCTAACGCTTCAGTGCGGGCGCGCTTCCAGGGAGCCTGCAAATTCTTCCAGCAGGGATTGTTGATCGTCATGTCCATATCGCGGGCGAAGATGGCGAAGCCGTCATAGCCATGGTAGGGGCCAGAGTAATCCCAGGAGTGCATCTGCCGGAACGGAATACCCATCTTATGGAATACGTATTTCTCCTTAATACCGGAGCCGATCAGATCGGGCTTCAGCCGTTCCACAAAGGATTCCAACTCGAAACTAGTGGCATCGTCATAGATCAGCGCGCCATCCTGCACTTCCTTGAAGGTGCGGTCATAATCATCGTTGTGGGCGAACTCGTAGCCCGCGCCGATAATTTCCATCCCCAAATCTTCATAGGCGCCAATGACGTGGCGAGGCCGCAGACCGCCGACAAACAACATCACCCGCTTGCCTTCCAACCGTGGGCGGTATTTGGCGATGATCGCGTCCATGACCGGTTGATGTCTGGCGATGACGCGTTCGACATTCTCCTTGATCGTATCGTCGAAGAATGCTGCAATCTTACGCAGGCTTTCCGCGATTTTGGTCGGCCCGAAGAAGTTGTATTCCATGTAGGGAATGCCGTACTTTTCCTCCAAGTGCCGGCTGATGTAGTTCATCGAGCGATAGCAATGCAGCAGATTCAGTTTGGCATGACGGGTGGTTTGCATTTCCGGGATCGAGCCATCGCCGGACCATTGCGCGATCACCCGCAGGCCGATTTCCTCCAGCAACACTCGCGAACTCCACGCATCCCCACCGATGTTGTAATCGCCGGTAATCGCCACATCATAAGGCGTGGACTCGAAGCTATCGTCGTCATCGCGGTTGTGCAGCACCCAGTCACGCAATGAGTCATTGGCGACATGATGACCCAGTGACTGCGATACCCCCCGAAAACCTTCGCAGCGCACCGGTACCACCTCCTTGCCGATTTCTTTAGCCGATTTCTTGGCCACCGCTTCAATGTCGTCGCCGATGAGGCCGATGGGGCATTCCGACTGAATGGTCACACCCTTGACCAAGGGAAACAGGGTGTCGATTTCGGCAATCAGCTTGGCCAGTTTCTTATCGCCGCCGAACACCACATCCTTTTCCTGGAAATCCGAAGTGAAATTCATATCGGCGAAGACATTAACGCCACTGTGGCCGGTGACGTAGTTACGGCGGCCCGCACGGGAAAACTGACCACAGCCGACGGGGCCGTGTGAGATGTTGGCCACATCCTTAACCGGCCCCCACACCACGCCCTTCGCACCGGCATAGGCGCAACCACGCGCAGTCATCACCCCGGGTAACGCTTTCTTGTTAGCGACAATGCACTTATTGGACTTTTCCAACGTGGGGTCATTCGCCATCAAATGCTTAGCGCGCTGCTTGCCTGTGGCTTCCGGATAGACTTCCAGTACTTCCTGGATTAACTGTTCAGTTTCTTGGCGGTTCATGGCCATGATCGATTCCTCGAATTACCTTCGATTTCCTCCTCTTTTTAAGAGGAGGGTTAGGACAAGGATGCGCTAGGCGGCAACAGCTTCTTCAGCAGCGGTCTTGCCGACAATGGATTCATCTTCTTCATCCAAAATGCCGAACTCCAGTAACAGTTCTTCCAATTCATCCATAGTCAATGGCGTAGGAATGACTAATTTCTTGTTCTCAACGATCTTGCGCGCCAACATGCGGTATTCATCTGCCTGCTTAGCGGCGGGGTCATACTCGATCACCGTCATCCGGCGAATTTCCGCTCGCTGTACCACGTTGTCACGCGGCACGAAATGAATCATTTGGGTACCCAACCGTTCAGCCAATGCTTCGATCAATTCAGCTTCCTTATCGGTCTTGCGCGAATTGCAAATCAATCCAGCCAACCGCACCTTGCCAGAATTGGCATATTTACAAATACCTTTAGCGATATTGTTGGCGGCGTACATCGCCATCATCTCGCCAGAAACCACAATGTAGATTTCTTGCGCCTTGTTTTCGCGAATCGGCATAGCGAAACCACCGCACACCACATCGCCGAGAACGTCATAAAATACGAAGTCCAGCTCTTCTTCATAGGCGCCTTCTTCTTCCAAGAAGTTGATGGCGGTGATAACGCCACGCCCGGCGCAACCAACGCCAGGTTCTGGGCCGCCGGATTCAACACAGCGGACACCGCCGTAACCTACTTTCAACACATCGTCCAGTTCTAAATCTTCAACGGTGCCCGCATCGGCAGCCATCTGCATAATGGTGTTCTGGGCTTTCGCGTGCAGGATCAGTCGAGTCGAATCGGCTTTCGGATCGCAACCTACAATCATCACCTTCTTGCCCTCAGCGGCTAGCCCGGCCACTAGATTCTGGGTGGTGGTGGACTTGCCGATGCCGCCTTTCCCGTAAATTGCGCATTGACGTATCATTGATTTTGCTCTCCGGTCGCTGAATGATGAATCTTGCTTTTTCCCAATATTTCAAACACCGTGCCAGAGATAGTTATTCATTAATATTTTGTTTTTTAAAATAAATTTTTTATCCACAACCTAAATGGCGGGTGGTATAGATGACAAATACCGTGGCTTGTAGGATTGATGACAATTCCAGCGCAATGCCAGAGACCACAGTGCGCCTGCCCAGAAATGCCTGCCTGCCGATCAATCGCTGTAACCTGCCAGCAACGATTCTGGGAGGCCTGACCTTCCAGCGTCATCCAGCGCCGTTACTGCTTGATGGCGTCGCAGAACTGCATTGCCGGCTGTTTCGGCTGCTGAAACCCCTGATGGACCCGGTCGAACGCGCACGGCAATTCATGGATTACATGACGGTGTATTTCCGGCTGGAGGCTTTGGAAGACGTCGGCCTGATTCCGGGCCGGCCCAAGCTGCGCGGGCGGGCGGACTATCTACGGATGGTGCGTGGCTGGGCTTTTGATCCCGATTGCCGGGAGGGGGCGGTACTGAAAGGCTGGGTGGAATCCCGTTTTGGTTTACTCACTCATTATCATGGAGGACTGCTTGCCGATCGAACCCATGATACCTACCTGCATTTCCTGGAAGCGCGCAGTCATGGTTTGTACAGCACTAACGCCCTCGAAGCGCAATTAGACCTTTTGTACACCTACTGCCAATACGAACTGTATCGTTCGCAGCCGGAAGTGACCCACTTGTGTCTGTATCGTGGCTTCAATCGTTTCAGCGATGCCCAAGTTCTCGCCCAGCTTAATCGCCGCAGTATGATCATACTGCTCAATAATCTTAGTTCCTTCAGTATTCACCGGGAACGGGCTGAGGAATTCGGTGATCATCTACTACGGGTGCAAGTACCTATATCCAAGGTGTTTTTTTATAACCGGATGTTACCGGGGATGCTCAAGGGTGAAGATGAGTATGTGGTAATCGGTGGCGTTTACGAGGTAGAGCGGTTGGCTTGAAGAAACAGAGCCAGTTTAGACAGTGGACCGTCGTCTGCGTGGTTTATTGAGAAGAGATGCCCCACACGCTTGACACGCAATCCTTGATCCACCCGCTGATCGCCTTCAATAAAATTTAACCCGCAGTCCCAGTAACGGCCACGTTGCTGTTCCCAAACCGGACCGTCCTTCACCCCTGACAACCTGTCACACCGTTAGCAACTTCACCAAGGCTGCCGCCAAGGAAAGCTGAAGCTTCTATTTTTAGATGAACACTCTCAGATCAGCAATAAGCAGAATCTAATCAGCCGCTCTATTCCTTAACCTTTTATTCCTTAAGCTTACGATTTTGTAACTCCTATATTTTTTCAGTTTCCTGGAATTTAGCGGTTGGCGCATCTAGATTTTTAAAGTCGGCTTTTCGCCGCCATTGTTTGCGAACCGATAAGGAGGAAAACAACCATGATAAATCTTAGATTCCTATTCAGTCTCTTTATTGCGCTAGCATGTAGCGTAATTACGCCATCTTTTGCCGCCCGTGAAAAATTTGGCGCTGATTTGAGACATGAAGAAGTCAAGAGAGAGCTTCGAACCATTAAGCCTTCTAAGGAAGAATTTCGCTGGAAGATGGTCATGCCTTGGACGGAGGGATTACTGTTTTATGATATGGCCCAGCATTTCGCCGATACCGTCGCTCTCGCTTCCGGTGGCCGGCTCGAAATCAAGCTTTTTCCCGCTGGTGCGCTGGTCGGTGCGATGGAAAGTTTTGACGCCGTTAGCAAGGGATCCGCCGAAATTGGCCACGACTGGCCTGGTTACTGGAAAGGGAAAAATGAAGCCTTTGTAGCATTCGCCTCGGTACCGTTCGGCCTGGACACTGAAGGCTATAATATCTGGCTGTACGAGCGCGGCGGCCTGAAGATGATGCAGGAACTGTACGGGCAATATAACCTGTACGCGCTGCCCGGTGGCAACGGTGGTCAGGAGATGGGGCTGTTCTCCAACAAAAAAGCCACGAAAATGACGGATTTCAAGGGCCTGCGGGTGCGTACTCCGGGTTGGTACATGGACATCATGAACAGCTTGGGTGCCAGCGTGACCCCCTTACCCGGTGGCGAAGTCTATCTGGCCCTGGAACGGGGCGTTATCGATGCGGCTGAATTCAGCACTCCAGCCATGAATTATCCGATGGGCTTTGACGAAATCACTAAATATGTCATTGAGCCGGGGGTCCATCAACCTTCGGTCCAGTGCGCGTTCTTCATCAACAAGGAAGCTTGGGACAAATTACCGGCTGATCTGAAATGGATTGTTGATACAGCAGCGAAGGAAACCCAGCTTTGGTCAACCGCTTGGCAAGAAAACCTTAATATAGAGGCGATCAACCGCTTCAAAGGAAAGGTTGAGTTTGTGCGCATGGACGACGAAACCATCACCAACTTCGCAAAACGCACTAAAGAGTATCTGGATGAACTCAAAGCCAAGTATCCTGATGTAAAGAAAGTGCTTGATTCCCAGGATAAATTCCGTAAGGACTTTGCTGAATGGCGTGAAATTCGCAGCGGCGTGACGCCATGGCCAATGGACGATTACATCGCCGGCAAGCGTACTCAATAATCATCCAATCTCTCACCTAACCTTCATCATCATTCACCTCACTGAAGGATGTGGGGCAGGCTTCCTGCCTACTTAAGCAGGCTGGAAGCTGACTCCATACTCTCTTCCCGTTGAAGCAGGAACCACTGAAAATTGTATGGAGGGATGGCGTATGCGTAAATTTGCTCAGGCAATCGATGCCCTAAATGAAAACGCCGGCTATTACAGCGCCTTTCTAGTTCTTCCCCTGCTGTGTGTTGTCAGCTACGAAGTCATCATGCGTTATGGCTTCAATGCACCCACTTCTTGGGGATTTGAGGCGACGACCTTCCTCTATGGCGTCCATTTCGTGCTGGGTCTAGGCTATACACACAAGCATAATGGTCATGTCGCTATTGACGTCTTTGAAGCCCGGCTGGCCACTCGAACCCGTACTTTGCTCAGAATCGCAGTCAATCTGATCATTTTTATTCCAACAATGGGTTTGATTTCTATCTGGTCGGTGATCTATGCAGGTACAGCCTGGATGCAAGGGGAACTCGCCTCTAGCTCCTGGGCGCCACCGCTTTATCCCTTCAAAACACTTATGGCTATTGGTTTTGTGCTGTTATTCCTACAGGGCATTGCCAAATTGATCCACGATTTCCACCACCTGAATCAGCCAGCCTTCTCCGGAGAAAACCCATCATGAATCCCGAGTTGCTGACCCTCTTAATGTTTCTTACGCTGATTCTCTGCATTCCTCTAGGGCATTCGCTGGCCATTACCTTAGCCGCGGTCGCCCTACTGTTTGGCCTAATTGACAACGGCTTTAACGTGCCGGCTTTGCTGGATCTGTTTGTCAACAATAACTGGGGTACCTTTTTAAACTATACCCTGGTGGCTATTCCGTTGTTTATCTTTATGGCGCAGATTCTGGATCGCTCTAAAGTTTCCGAGGGATTATTTGACGCACTCTATCGCTCATTGGGTAAGGTGCGTGGGGGGTTAGGCTTAGCGGTAATCGTAGTCAGCACCGTGTTCGCCGCTACGACCGGCATCATTGGCGCTTCGGTGGTGGCCATGGGCCTGATGGCAGGACCCGCCCTGTTGCAGCGCGGCTATGACCGGGGCATGTCAGCCGGCATCATCTGTTCTTCAGGCACTCTCGGCATTCTCATTCCACCAAGCATTATGCTGGTGGTGTATGGGGGGCTAACTGGCTTGAAAGAAACCTCGGTGGGAAACCTGTTCGCTGGCGCGATCCTGCCGGGATTGGTGTTGTCCGGTCTGTATTTGGCCTACGTCGCTATCCGCTGCAGCATTAACCCCAGCCTGGGTCCCCCCATTCCCGCTGAAGAGGACACGCTGACAGCGGGACAAAAAACCACCATGATTCTTAAGAGCTTTCTACCGCCTTTCGGTTTGATTTTGCTGGTCATGGGCACCATCTTGGCTGGCGTTGCCACGCCCACGGAAGCCGCTGCTATGGGAGGTCTCGGAGCATTGGTCCTAGCATTGGTTAACCGTATGCTCACTTGGGAGGTCGTTGTCCTATCCTGTGTCGCAACTTTGCGAATCACCTGCATGATCATGATGCTGTTCGTCGGTGGTAAACTGTTCAGCGTGGTGTTCCTCAGCATCGGTGGGGGTGATGTGGTTGCCGATCTGCTGCTTGGCATGGATGTCAGTCCCTATGTCATCCTAGCGATCATGATGGCTGTCGTGTTCTTCCTGGGCATGTTCATCGACTGGGCAGCCATTTTGCTGGTTACCGTGCCGATTTTTACCCCTATCGCGCTGGATCTGGATTTCAATCCGCTGTGGTTCGCCATGTTAGTCTGCGTGAACTTACAGACCTCGTTCCTGACACCGCCTTTCGGTTATGCCCTGTTCTATTTCAAGGGCGTCGCACCCCCAGCATACACGATGGGCGATATCTACAAGGGCATCATGCCCTTTGTCATGATCCAAATCCTTGGATTGATCCTCATGGTGATTTTCCCCAGCCTGATTACCTGGCTGCCGTCGGTCTTTTTCGGCAATTAAGAAGCACAGGGAAAGAAAAAAGGGTTACTCTCTTTTTGGCCACCCAAAAGAGGATGATAGGTCAAAAATTAGGCTGCAACACAGTGAATATGCCACGTGGAATATTTAACGGCCTATCGTCGAATAGAAAAGATCAAGCCGCTACCTTATGAGATACCTTTGCCTCCCGCGCCAAGGTACGCGCTGCCCGCTCCATCCGGCTAAACATCGTTTTGTATAACTCGCAGTAAGGATCTTTCTCAAACAGCGAGCTGTACACGGTGTAGGTTCGAACCGGGCAGCCACCGTGACATAGCGACAAATAGTCGCAGCTCAGACAATCGCGCTGAATCAGTTGCACCGGCCGCTCATTGAATTGTTGACGGGCTGGACTGTTACTAAGCAATTCACCGAAGCTGTCGCATTCAAAGATGTTGCCGTAATGGTAGTCAGGATAACTGGTCACCCAGCAGTCGCATTGCGCTACATAACCGCGGGCATCGATGGAAACCAACGCGTTGGCGCAATTCTCGCCCCAGATACAAGGCAGGGTCGCTGACTCATGACTGAAATGCTGGAGCAACGCATCAAGCGGTCCGACCCGGACTCCTTGATGGTAGCCGCGCTCCAGCCAGACATCCGCCAGTTCCATGTAGAAGCGGCTGAGTTTCTCTACCTCCGCCACTGGCAACTCCTTTTTAGCGCGGGTCGCTTCGCCGCCAGGAAAGGGTGTGTTGACCTGGAAGTCAGTGATACCCAGTTCATCAACAAAGTGGGTATAGAACCGCTCCGCACCGATATCCAGGGTTGCTTGATTCGGCACAGCGATGACCTGTACATCAATGCCCGCCGCCCGCGCTTCCCGCACCCGTTTGCCCCAGATTTCGTTGTAGCTTTCTGGTCCTTGACCGAGCAGTTTACGGTGCAGGTTGGGATAGTCCAGCGAGGTACCCACCGAATTACCGAACATTTTAGCGATCACCGGGTTCCAGCGGGAGCTATAGGCTAGCATGTTGCTTTGCAGGCTGTGAAAAACCTGTTTACCACGCGCATCCGCCTCTCGCTGGATCAAATCATGGGCCTGTTCATACCAGCCCGGCGGCAATAGCATCGCTTCACCGCCTTGCCAATAGATGGTCAACGCCGCCAGCGATTTTTCCACCATGTAGTCCAGCACCTTGCGCATCATCTCGCCTAACCGGTCGAGGGTAAGCCGATCAGCCGTTTTATCTTCGAAGCAGTATTCGCAATCCGCATTGCACTGCAGGGTGGAGAGCAGAATCAGTGAGAAATGGTTTTTCATGCGAAGATCCTCATCAGGGAGGCAAAAGGCAGTGGATGCTGTCAAATGCTTAAGTGGAGCTTTTGCGATCTTTGGAGCTTCAACTTTTGGCTATTCACATTATCATAGGCGTATCTGAAAGCTTTTCTGAGGAAGCATCTATGAAATCTTTACTGAATAGTGCCTTAATTACCTTAAGCATCCTATTGGGGTTGGGTATCAGCGCTTGTACCGTTCTCGTCGATCCCAGTTCCGGTTCCAGTGCAACAACCGGCGGTTCAAACAGTTCCGCGTTTATGAACCGCCAACAACAAACTGCTGAATTTGCAAAAGTTAATTTTCAACGGCTGAAGCAAGATATAGCAATAGGCCAAGGGGAATATCTGAGTTCATTGGCAACACTATTGAGCATTGAACCAAGCCGTCAGTCCGAATTCTTCCTATTCACTCAAAGGAAATTCACCGTGCTATTCCCAAGCGATCAAACAACGGCTGATGAAATGCTGATGGCATTAAACCAGGAGATGCGCGCCGATCCGCGTTTTGGCACCTACTTGGCGTTAAATTGAATCGCTCATTGTCCTGATTATCCGTCTGACCGCCATCCTGCTGCTTGGGGCGCTGCTTCAGGCAGTGGATGCTCGCGCTAATTCCAGTTATTTAGCCACGCTGCTGGACCATGCCAATTCACTCGGTCTGGCTGACCAGCGCGAGTGGCTGGCTTTGCTGCACTATCGCCCTGCCGTCGATGGCACAGGCGTTGTCAGTGATGCCGATGATTCCCGCTTTTTTCTCACTCCAACGGGCAAAACCAATCCTCACGCTGAATTGGCCGCGACTCTGCGCGCTTTTTTCAATACTGACCCGGTCGGCGGTGATCCACAACCAGCCCAATGTGCATTCATTGCCCGTTATCGCTGGTTAAAGGCAGCACTGGATTTTGACGATCAGCGTTTGCCGCCACAGCCTTGTGAACGCTTCCGGCACTGGTTCCATGAACTGAATGCCGAATCAGTGACTCTGGTGTTCGCCTCGGCCTATCTCAACAATCCCGCCTCGTTATTTGGCCATACCTTATTGCGGCTGGATCGTCGCGGCCAGACCGAATCGACCCGGTTACTGGCCTATACCATTAATTATGCTGCCGACGATGCAGGCAGCCGCGGGCTGATGTACGCAATCGACGGAATTGCGGGGGGATTTCGAGGCCAATTCGATCTACAGCCTTATTACAAACTGGTGCGCACCTATGGTGATCTAGAAAGCCGTGATATTTGGGAATACCGGCTGAATCTGCGTCCATCGCAGCTACAACATCTGCTGGAACATGTCTGGGAATTGCGCGGGATCGAATTTGATTATTATTTTTTTCGAGAGAATTGCGCCTGGCAATTATTAACATTGCTGGAAGTTGCCGATCCAAGCCTGCGATTGAGCGAGAAATTTGCGCTTTGGACCCTACCGGCCGATATGATCCGTTTGCTTGACCAGCAACTGGAGCTGATTGGAGAAGTAACCGCACGCCCGTCACGTGGAACAGCGATCCGTCGTCGCCAGCAAACACTGAGCGCTAATGAGTGGTGGCTCGTTCGACAGTTGCGCAATGATCCCAAAATAACTGTCACCCCTGCCTTTACTGAATTGGCTCCGGAGCGACAGGCGCTATTGCTGGAACTGGCGCTGGATCAACGCCAGTTCCAGCAAGCTAACCTGCTTAAGAAAGGGATGAACGTATTGCCCGATGAGATAGCGCATCAGTTGCTAACTGCTCGCCACCAAATCGCGGTTACCGCTGCCCCTGTTGCTATTGAGCCCTATGCAACCCGTCCAGAAACAGGGCATGCTTCGCGGCGAATGGGCATCGGTTCCGGTCAGCGGGGTGGAAGAGAGTTCGTGGAATTAACCGCTCGGGCCAGCACTCACGATCTGCTGGAACCGGATGCCGGTTACACGCCGGACGCCCAGATCGAGGTGTTCAGCATTGCTGTTCGCCACTACCCGGACCATGGCGGCTTGCAGCTTGACCGGTTGACCTTGCTCGATATCACTTCATTAACACCGTTTGATGCGCTGGCCCCCCGCCCAGCTTGGCGGATTCATGCCGGTTGGGAACCCGTTCCCCGAGCAGAGGATCTGGATCGCAGTGCTTTCAACCTTAATGGAGGGCTGGGGTTAGCAACGGAAACTCACTGGCCGTGGCGAACATTGTGGTTCGCCTTGCCAGAATTGACGCTGAATCTCAGCCGGGACTTTGTGAGTGATTATCGGGCCGGGTGGGGAATAACAGCCGGGGCGCTCTTGCAACCGATGGCAAATTGGAAAATTTTAGCAGGCGCAAGCTGGCTGGATTATCGATTGGGTGAAGCTGGAACGGCGTGGCGGGCGACTGTGAAGCAGAATTTGGCTTTGGGGCGAGACTGGGCGCTGCGGATGGAATGGCGCTATTTTGAGCAAACCCACGAGTTCACCTTTGGATTACACACATATTTTTGATACTGCTGCTTTTCACCGGGCATTGCAATTCAGCTTCATCAGGTTCTGCCTGCGCCTATCGATTCTTCATCGGGTAGTTTTGGGTTGGCACCCGGTGAACGCTGTCTAACGCTGTCTAATGGTAGTATTGCCACAAGGCAACCCCGCCGCCGATGGCCAGCGCCGTTAGCAATACAGCAAAAGCGATCTTCCATGGGCTATAAGGCCGCTCGCCCTGGACTTCACCAGTACGGCCATTGACCACGAAGCGGTAAATCCGGTCCCGAAAGCGGAAGGCTGAGAGCCAGACCGGTAGCAAGATATGCTTGAAGCTGATTTCGCCATAGTGGGTGTCCATCCCATGAATGCGCTGATGATCGCCACCGATGTCACGTTCGATATCACGACGAATGGCGGGGACCATGATTTCCTGGGCACGCTCGAAACCCTGTTCTAGATTAACCTGGTACATCTCACTGCGAAAACCGCTGAGATAATCCTCTTGATACGGTGTTAGATTCGCCAAATCCCAAGGTTCCAGCCGTTCAGTAACTTCCCGCGGCAACGAGCGGCTAGCCAGCACGAGCACGTCATCGAAGAATCGTGTGACGCGACCAGCCGCCGGCGACCAGCGAATCTTGGTAACCGTGCGCGTACGCTCCACTTCCTGGCCATTTTCGACTGCACGATAGGTTTCCCGTACCTGATAATTGTCGCCGCGTTCACCGCGGTAAGTGGTAGCGGTATCGGCATCGTAGGTCCAGTAAGGAACATACATACCGGCGAGATGGGCGTCGTTACGAGCATAGTCCTTCAGCTTGCTGGGCGCGAACCATAAGTTGCCGAGCCATTGATGGAACGCAGAACGCGCTTGATCCCGGGTTACCTGAAAAGGCAGCAACGCCTGAGGTTGCAGTTCGCGATGCTGTTTGGTTTTTGCCACCACCGGCGATCCACAGAACGGGCACTCTCCAGCGTGAACCGCCGCATCGAAGCTATAAGATGCGCCGCAGGAATCACAATGAATGGAGATGCTTTCCTGGGTAGCAACTTTGCTGGCTAATTGATGCAACGTTTGCCGAAAATCTTGCTCCACAATAGGCTGGTCAGCAATCGCAATGGAATTTTCATGACCGCAATAGGTGCAGCGTAATACAGCAACTCCTGGGGCGTATTCAAGTGATGCCCCGCATTGCATACAGGGAAAGCGGCGAGATTCCGATCTGGAAACGGCAAGATTGAATTCTGAGTTCATGCAGTAAGTGTCTCTGGGGAGAAACCAATCGTCATAAGAAATGATAAATATTCCACGTGGAATATTGCCATACCCTTATGTGCTAGAGGCGTTTCATTTGTTGGTTTTCCAACAATCAGTCATCAAAACTGTGAGAAACCTTGCGCCACAAGTCTAAATTAATTCACCAAGTTATTGTTTATTTTGAGCACTCTAAATTGGTACAGGTTTTGTAATCATCCATAGTCATCGCATTTTCAGCGAGACCGCTGCTATGACCATTATGCCCCGTACCCTTGTGATCGATGATACTACCCTGCGTGATGGTGAACAGTCAGCGGGAGTCGCTTTTTCCCAAGATGAAAAACGCGCCATTGCCAATGAATTGGTAGCGTTAGGCGTGCCAGAGCTAGAAATCGGTATCCCGGCAATGGGTGCGGAAGAACGAGAGAGCATTCGCGATCTAGCAGTGATGGGGTTGAACGCCCGGTTGCTGGTCTGGAGCCGAATGCGAGATTCCGATCTGAGACAATGCCGGGATTTGGGCGCATGGGGTGTGGATTTATCCGTGCCACTGTCTGATCAACAGTTGCGCCATAAATTGGGCTGGCAACGCAAACAAGCATTGGATGCCATCCACTGCTTGGTTCCCCAAGCACGGGCATTGGGCTTGGAAGTCATTGTTGGGGGAGAAGACGCTTCACGAGCGGATCACGATTTTCTGCAGGAAGCTGCCGAGACTGCTCAAGCGGCTGGGGCGCGGCGTTTCCGTTTTGCCGACACGCTGGGGATCATGGAGCCGTTCAATACACTGGCGATCTTTCAGCGCCTACGGGCGGCAGTGGATCTTGAGCTGGAAATGCATGCCCATGATGATCTGGGATTGGCAACCGCAAACACCCTGGCTGCCGCATTAGGTGGTGCTACTCATGTTAACACCACGGTCAACGGTCTGGGCGAACGGGCCGGTAATGCCGCTTTGGAAGAGGTTGTACTAGGTTTGCGCAAGCTGTATGGCTTCCAGATCGATATTGATCTCTCCCGCTTCCCTGCGTTGTCGCAGCGGGTCGCCGCCGCCGCTAATCGCCCATTGTCCTGGAACAAGAGTCTTGTTGGCGAAGGGGCTTTCACGCATGAAGCAGGCATCCATATCGATGGTCTATTGAAACATCCGCTGAACTATCAAGGCGTGGATCCCGCAGAGTTGGGTCGTAGCCACCGGCTGGTGCTGGGCAAACACTCCGGCACACAGGCGGTGCTTAAAGTCTATAGGGATCTTGGCATTCCGCTGAATCAGCATCAAGCAAAGACCATTCTCCAAGGTATCCGTACCTTTGTCGGTCAGCACAAGCGTCTTCCGGAACCGGACGAACTCCAGGTCTTTTACCGCAATCTTGATCACCGGCACTCCCTCCCACCATAGATATCCATACCCTTACTGAGCCAAGTTATAACTCTGTTACAACAACCTGAAACCCGAAATCCATTCATGCCGAGGTATAAATCATGAGCACCATGACACTGCGGGAAGAACTGGCCGAATTGTCTTCAGCAGAAGATTTTCTCAATTATTTCGATATTGATTTCGAACCTGCCGTGGTCGAAGTCAACCGCTTGCATATTCTTAAGCGGTTCCATGATTACCTTCAGCAGGGCAACCCCGTGGAGCGGGGAGGATTTGCCCGGTGCCTGCAACGCGCCTATCAGGATTTTGTAGAATCCGATGCTTTAACTGAGAAGGTATTTAAGGTTTTCCATCGCCAAGCAGTGCAACGCGAGGTGCGAATCCCGCTAGCAGACATCGGTCGTCCGGCATGATACTTCAACCGCTCTTTACCTGTGACGATGCAGTGCGGGTGGTTCGTAACATCCGCAACGACGGCACCTATCCCGGCCAACCGGCTGGCGCGTTGCTGGTGCGGCGCGGTAGCATAGGCTACGTCCGCCATATTGGGGTCTTTCTGCAAGATCAACTTGTCTACAGCGTACACTTCCTGGAACCGGGCCAGCGCATCGTCGGCTGCCGGGAAGTGGAGCTGATTTCAGCAGATGCACCGTGGATTCCCAATCGCTTCGAGCGTGGTGACCGGGTAACCACGCTTCGCACCTTGACCGTTAAAGGCACAGTAGCGGCTGCCATCAGCGCAGTGGGTGAGGTGATGGCGGTGATTCGCGATTCAACGCCAATTCACTATCATGTACTCTTCGGCAAACGGGTGCTGCGTGTACCAGAGGAGGCGCTAGAGCCGGCCATCACTTCTTCATCCTCAGTCCTGCACTCGCTTGAAGAAAATTGTTAGAGCCAGCGCTTTTGTTAGCTTAAACAGCAACCCGCTCCACACATGTAAGGTAGCAGGACTTAGCAATAATGATTCGAGTTGCCGGGTTCCTTTTATTGTTGCTAGCGACATCGGCTTATGCGGAGTCACTCACCGGACGGGTTATCACAGTCAATGATGGCGACACTCTGATATTGCGTATTGCAGACCGGCAGCCGATTAAAGTCCGCCTCGCTGGCATCGATGCCCCGGAATACAATCAGCCATATGGTAAAGCTGCCCGGCGGGCGCTATCTGCATGGGTATCTGGGCGAACTGTACAAGTCACTGTGTACAGCCGCGACGATTACGGGCGAGTTATAGGCACACTCGATGTGTCTAGCCAAAATGTCGAGGCTGCATTGGTAAAACAAGGCGCGGCTTGGGTGTACCGCCGCTACAACCGCAATCCACATCTGCTGGAATTAGAGGCGCAGGCGAAGGCAGCCCATCGGGGACTGTGGGCGTTGCCGGAGGATCAGCGTATCCCTCCGTGGGTATGGCGGCATGACGAGAAAACAGGATCGCTAACCACCACTTCATCTGCGTCAACGCCTTCATCTGGCTGCGGGGCAAAGCGCACCTGCGGTGAAATGAGTGATTGCAAAGAGGCGCAGTTCTACCTAAAGACCTGCGGTGTAAAACGTTTGGATCGGGACCAGGACGGCACGCCGTGCGAGAGTTTGTGCAAGGACCAGTAACAACATTCCTTTTCTTTGGGATAGAAAATGCGGTGTGAAGCACTGGGGTAGCTTGATACGACGGCTATCGAGAATCGAAAATCACCCCATTCAATATCACAGCCGCCGCATTTTGATATCGAGGATTTGAATCCGGTAAGCGATTTGCCTTGGAGTCATGCCCAGCAACCGGGCAGCCTTGGCTTGCACCCAGCCCGCCTGCTCCAGAGCGGCAATCACCCGATCCCGCTCATCCAGATCCGGATTGTCCAGGTCTGTGTTGTTCGGGGAAGGAGAAAGTATTGCATGTGCAGCACCACGAGGGTTCAGCCCGCTTAACTCAATCACATCTTGCGCGATTACACCGTTAGTGCTCATGATTGCGCTGCGTTCCAAGCAATTTTCCAATTCGCGGACGTTGCCCGGCCAGGAATGGCGCATCAGCAAACGGATAGCGTTGTCAGTGATGGCCAGCATCCGCCCCTGCTGTTTACCAATTTTCTCCACGAGAAACCGTGCCAGATCGGGAATATCCTCTTGGCGCTCGCGCAAAGCCGGCATAAAGATCGGCATAACGTTGAGCCGGTAGTACAAATCTTCCCGGAAATGCCCTGCATCTACCGCTGATTCCAGATCGCGGTTGGTGGCAGCGATAACCCGCACGTCCACCCGCAGGGTCTGGCTACTGCCAACCCGCTCTAGCTCGCCCTCTTGCAAGACTCGTAGCAGCTTGGCCTGAAAGGTCAGGGAAATATCACCGATTTCATCCAGAAACAGGGTGCCCCCGTGAGCCTGTTCAAAACGGCCTTTGCGCTGGTTAACAGCGCCAGTAAACGCACCTTTTTCATGCCCGAACAATTCCGATTCCAGCAAATTGTCTGGTAGCGCTGCACAGTTTAGTTTGACCAACGGTCCGCCAGAACGTGGTGAATTATAATGAATGGCGCAAGCAATCAATTCTTTACCGGTACCTGACTCACCGCGAATCAGCACCGTAGTGTTCCATTTTGCGACCTGCCGTACCTGCTCAAATACTCGCTGCATCGACAAGCTGTGGCCGACCATACTGTCAAAACCATGCTGGCCGCGCACCACGCGCCGCAAACTGTCGCGCTCGGCGGTCAGCACTCTGCGCTCACGCTCGGCCTCCCAGGCAGCACACACACCATTGGCAATCAGGTTAGCAACCATCTCCAGAAAACGGGCACGTTCCGGCAACCATTGGTCACAACGAGGCGGTTGTGCTGCCAATACCCCAGAATAACGGCCCGAGCCAGCTCGAATCGGCACACCGATGAGCGGCAACTCCCGATCGTAAAGATGCAAGCGATCAAGAAAACGCGGCTCATCGGCAAGACGCCGTATCATTACCTGCTGGCCGCGTTCTAACACCATCCCCAATACGCCTTCACCTGGCAGGTAACTCACCGGTTCGTGTTCACCCGGCCGCTGGCCATGAATGGCGCTGACCAGAAGGGTGCCGCTATCCGGATCTACCAGCGAAACCGTACCGCGCTGAAACTCACCGTGCTCATGCAAGATGTGTAAAACCTGGTCAAGGGTTTCCCATACCGGATTGGGACTGCTCAGGATCTGGCTAACCTGGAATAAAGCTGCCAGTTCAATTTCCAGTAGCGCTGGCCAATCCACAGCGTTCTCCACAGCAACGGCGCTCAAGTACTCTGCTCATCACGATCTTCATACTTGATGGGCAGCGATACCTGCCAGCGGCAGCCAGCAGTGTAATCAGGATCAAGACGAATCACTCCTCGTTGTTCATTAACCACCTCCTGCACCATAGCTAGACCCAAACCCACATGGGTAGTAGGGCGCTTAGTGGTAAAGAACGGCTCAAAGATCTGCCAATGAAGATCTGGAGGTATTCCCGGCCCGCTATCCTCAATCACCACAAACACCGCTTGCTCCTCGATACCAGTGGCGATACGCAGTTCACGCGGTTTATGACGATTGCTCTCGATAGCGTCCAAGGCATTGTCAAACAACTGTTTGAACATGCCACGCAGGCGGCTAATGCGCGCGGTAATGGCAGGCAATATGGGTGTTGGTTTCCAATCCACGATCGTGCCGCTCGCCAGTAAGCGCTGCTTGCACAATTCCAGAATTTCTCGTAGTAGTTGATTGATATTGACCGGCGCCATCGCTTCCGGAGGCACTTCCGGAACCAGCTCTCGTAGCCGTTCCAGGGCTGCTTGGCCAGTGGTAGCCGCCTGGCTCAAGGCATGGCGGAGGGCCGGATCGGCCTTCACTCCGCGTCGTTGCATGAGGTCATAAGCAGCATTAATCAGGTTCAGCGGCCCCTGCATCTGGAAAATCGAAGCTTGTAGCGCTTCGCGCATACTGCGCACCCGTTCCTGCTCGGCGAGCAAGGCGCGCATAGCGTTCATTCCTACCGCTTCCTGCTGGCGTTTCAACGCTGTGATTTCATTGGCCATGAGCAACAGGTAAGTTTGGCGCACCGGCTTGAAAAAAGTCGCAGCACTACTGTCCTGTTCGCGGAACCAGACACCCGAACAGGAAAACCAGCGCGGTTGACCCTTACCACCGGGATCAAAGCTGACCTCCTTGTCACGGAAGCCTTGCTCTGCATGGGAACCCCACGGGAAAGTTTCACCCAGGGTCTCGCGCAGAGCGTGCAGAAATTCTGCCGCAGGTTCCCGGACTCGCAGGTCACCGACCAGCTTCTTGTATTCATGATTGTCGAGAATCACTCGCCCATTTTCATCAAGCAGGGCAATGATCGCAGGCGCGGCATCCACCATCGATTCAATCAACGCCTTCTGATAGTGCAGCTGCTGCTCCAAGTGGTGCATTGCAGTCACATCGCGGTGAATGCCAAGAAAATAGGTGCTTTTTGCCCATTCGTCGCGAACAGGCATGGCCGTGAGTTCCGCCAGATAGACCGTGGAATGGTTGCGGCGGTTAACCAGCAGCCCGGTCCATGGCTTGCCGCGTTTGAGTTGCCGCCACATTTGCTCATAGACTTGAGCAGGTGTGCATTGGTCAGAGAGCATCGTGGTGTTTTTGCCTAACACCTCCTGCGAGGTATACCCGGTGACTTCGGTAAAGGCATGATTTACGTAAAGAATATTTGCGGCAGAGTCGGTAATGCAGACAGCAGTTGTCAATTGATCCACCACTTGGGCGAACACCCAAGGTGGCAAGGTGTTAGCAGGTGCAACGGGTTGCGCCTTTTCCTCCTCGGTTTCGATAGAAGCGTAGCCGAATACTTTGTGATCATTCTTAGCCATAGATGTGCTCGGCATGGTGGAGTGGCTGGGACAAGGTAGATGAAGAGCTAATGCAATTGCGCGGCCAAGATAGGTATTAAGTCTCATACGCTAGGTACCGGGTATCAATTACCAGACATTTTGCTTCCCGCCTGATACCTAAGCCATGCAGCATTTATCACAACCAACCCCCTTTTATGTTGTGAAATGTCGTAAACCTCACAATCTACAGGCCATCTTCAGGGTAAGACCGGCACTAACAACATATTGAATCCGTTATAAATGACAAATATTTAGGCCGTTGGCGCGGTTGTTGCGAAGGGCAGGGTCAGGAACGCGGAGGGCTGTCATGCGCGATTATCTGTTCATTCTGCTAGGCGCGGCACTGGTCAACAATGTCGTTTTGGTGCGCTTTCTAGGGCTATGTCCCTTTATGGGCGTTTCCAGCAAGATCGACTCCGCCCTGGGCATGGGCATGGCCACCACCTTTGTCTTGACTCTGGCAGTGAGCGCCAGCTGGCTCCTAGAACACTACGTGCTTATCCCGCTGGATATTCAGTTCTTGCGCATTCTGGCGTTCATCCTGGTGATCGCCGCCTTGGTGCAGTTCACCGAAATGTTCGTCCGCAAGGCCAGCCCAAGCCTCTATCAAGCCTTGGGTATCTATTTGCCGCTGATCACCACCAATTGCGCCGTGTTCGGTATGGCGCTTCTCAATGTCCAGCAAAAACATGATTTTTTAAGCAGTTTGCTCTACGGCTTTGGGTCAGCGCTGGGATTCACACTGGTGATGGCATTGTTTGCCGGGATCCGGGAGCGGCTGGCGCTGGCCAATGTACCCGCCGCTTTCACCGGCGCCCCTATCGCTTTCATCACCGCCGGTCTGTTAGCGCTGGCGTTCATGGGTTTTGCTGGGCTACCGGTACGCTAAAGGAGAGGGTAATAACATGATTGCTGCCATTACTACTTTGACCAGCCTCGGTCTGCTGCTGGGCATGTTGTTGAGTCTAGCGGCCCGCTTTTTCCAGGTGCCGGACAATGCCTTGCGCGAAGAACTCATGGAACTGCTGCCGGGAGTGAATTGCGGGCAGTGTGGTTATCCTGGGTGTGGTGGTGCGGCGGATGCCTTGATAGCCGGTACGGCTTCGCCTGCACTATGCCCGCCCGGCGGGCGGGCGTTAGCACAATCGCTGGCATCCAAGCTGGGACGGACGCTGGAAGGCGCCGGTGATGGACCGCCGTTGCTGGCCGAAATCGACGAGAGCCGCTGTATCGGCTGTGCCCATTGCGGCAAACGTTGTCCGACCGACGCCATTGTCGGTGCGTCCAAACAGATTCATTTCGTCTTTCAGGAAGCCTGCATGGGGTGTGGACTGTGCATCGAAGTCTGTCCGACCGAGTGTCTGCAACTTCGCCCGCAAACGCCTACTTTCGCAACGTGGTACTGGCCCAAGCCGGTACTGCAAGGAGTATGAGCAATGATGCGTCTTCATGGCTTCCGGGGAGGTGTCCATCCGCCCGGTCAAAAACATCTCAGCGCTGAGCGGCCGATTGAATCCCTACCGCTGCCGTCGCGCCTGTATATTCCATTGCAACAACATGCAGGCGCACCGGCACTGCCGGTTGTGACGGCTGGGCAGCGCGTCGCCAAGGGCGAGTTAATCGCCCGGGAACATGGCGTGACCTCCGCACCGCTCCACGCACCCAGTTCCGGTACGGTCGCCGCCATCGGCGGCTTCACGGCGCCTCACGCTTCAGGATTGCCGTTGCCGGCCATTCTCCTCGATACCGACGGCGAGGAGCGCTGGATCGAGAGTGAGCCGTTGCCTGATCCGTTCAGCCTCAGTCCCGAAGAGGTCGCTCACCGGGTTGGCGCAGCGGGCATCGTCGGCATGGGCGGCGCCAACTTCCCGGCAGCAGTCAAGCTCAGTAAGGCCCGGCAAGCCGGTGTGCATACGCTTGTGGTCAACGGCGCAGAATGTGAGCCGTATGTGACGTGCGACGACCGGCTGATGCGTGAGCGGGCGGAAGCGATCATCGATGGTACCGCAATCATGCTCCATGCCCTGCAAGCGCCGCGTGCATTGATCGCGATTGAGGACAATAAGCCCGAGGCGATTCAGATCATGCGTGATGCCTGCCGGCAGGATGCCCGCATCGAGGTCTTGAGTTTAGCCAGCCGTTATCCGGCAGGTTCGGCCAAGCAGTTGATTCAATCGCTCAGCGGCCTGGAAACACCCTCCGGGGGACGTGGCACCGATACCGGTTTACTGGTGCATAACGTGGGGACGGTCTATTCGGCGCATCGGGCATTGCGCTACGGTCAGCCGCTGATCTCACGTATTGTCACGGTCAGCGGTGGCGCAGTGGCCGAACCACGCAATCTGGAGGTTCCTCTCGGGGCGCTGGTGGCTGACCTGCTTAACTACTGCGGTGGCATTGCCAGCGAAGATTGCGCTCGGCTGCTGATGGGCGGGCCGATGATGGGACAACCGTTGCCTGGCATTGAAGTGCCGGTCATCAAAGGCACGAATGGCATTCTGGCGCTGACCGCTGCTGAGGCGGGTGAGGCGCACCCGTCATCGCCATGCATCCGTTGCGGGCGCTGTGTGGAAGTCTGTCCGATGGGCTTACTACCGCTGGAAATGTCCAAGCGGGCGCATCACGAAGATTGGTTAGGGGTTCAGTCGCTCGGCCTGAGCGACTGTATGTCCTGCGGCTCCTGTGCCTATGCGTGTCCATCGCACATTCCATTGCCGCAATACTTTGCCTTTGCGCGAGGCAAGCTGGCGGAGCAACGCCGTGAGGAGCGCAAGTCCGCGCATATCCGTGCATTGATGGAACAGCGGCAGGCGCGCTTTGAGCGGCAGGAACAGGCCAAGGCGGAAGCGGCTGCTAAGCGCAAGGCGGCGAAGAAATCGCGGGCAGTTGTGGTGGAAGAGGATGACGAATGAAAGTCAATTCACTGGCGGGCGCTCCTCATGCCCATGACGGTGATAGCGTATCGCGGTTGATGGGCAGGGTGTTGCTGGCGCTCTTGCCCGCCACTGTTTATGGCGCCGTCCTATTTGGCTGGCCCGCATTGAATCTACTGGCGATCACCGTGCTGGTCTGTCTAGGGTGTGAGGCCGGTTGCCTGTGGCTGGCGGGGCGTTCCGTTCGATGGGGTATCATGGACGGTTCAGCGCTGTTGACTGGAGTGTTATTGGCGTTGTCATTGCCACCCTGGGCGCCGTGGTGGATCGGTGCTATCGGCGGCGGTTTCGCTATTGTGGCCGGCAAACAGGTGTTCGGGGGCACCGGTCAGAACATTTTCAATCCGGCCATGCTGGCGCGGGTGATGCTGCTGGTATCGTTCCCGGTGGAGATGACCACCTGGCTGGAGCCGCACCCGTGGCTGTCTGGATCCGCACCCTCCTTCCTGGAGGGGCTGCAAGTGACCTTTGGCCATTTCACCTTCACTGACGGCATGACGGGCGCCACCATTCTCGGCCATGCCCGTACCGAATTGGTCATGAATCACCCTCTCAGTCAGGCCCTACCAGGGCATTACCAGCCGGGATTCGCTGCTATCGGGTGGACCGGGGGCAGTCTGGGGGAAACATCAGCTGCATTGATCCTGTTGGGCGGATTGTGGCTGTTATGGCAGCGAGCGATCACCTGGGAGATTCCTGCCGCTATGCTGGGCACGGTGCTGGTGCTAGCCAGTGTTTTTCATTGGGTTAATCCCGAGCGCTTCGCTGACCCAGTACTCCATCTTCTATCAGGCAGCCTGATGCTGGGGGCCTTCTTCATCGCCACGGACCCGGTGACCTCACCGGTAGCGCGGATCGGGCAGGTTGTGTTCGGCATCGGCTGTGGCGCATTGGTGTATATCATCCGCACTTGGGGCGGTTATCCCGAGGGGGTCGCATTCGCCGTGGTGCTGATGAATGCCGCCGCTCCGTTGATCGATCATTACTTCCGCCCGCGCGCTTATGGACGAACCTGGCGCGGCCAGCCGCGGCCGGTTCCGGAGCGCGCTAAAAAGCGTGCAGCCGTGAGCCGGGATTCCGGGAGTGGACCCGCATGACCGTCCTCCGTCACTGGTTGAAACCGGAAGGCCGGCAAACCTTGGGTTATCACGCCGCATTGCTGGGCGGTGTGGCGTTGCTGGTCAGCACCGCCATCAGCGTCGCTGATTGGTTGACCCGTGTGGATATCACTCAGCGTCAATTGGAGGATTTGCAAGCCACTTTGCAACAAGTGGTTCCAGCCAGCTATTACGATAACGATCTGGTGCGGGATACTGTGACTATCAACGATGGTGGCCGGGCAGTCACGGTCTACCGGGCACGACGCAAGGGTCAGGTGCAAGCCGTGAGCTACCAGGTCACGGCTCCAGGCTATGGCAGTTCGGAGATGGTGATGATTGTCGGGGTGGATCGTAATGGGACCTTGTTAGGGGTGCGGGTCATCAGTCATGCCGAGACGCCGGGGCTGGGCGACAAGATTGAGACCAGCAAGTCCGATTGGATTCTGGGTTTCAGCGGCCGCTCTCTGAACGATCCGCCACCTGATCGATGGGGCGTCAAGAAGGACGGTGGGGTGTTTGATCAGTTCACCGGCGCTACCATCACGCCGCGAGGCGTGGTCAAGGCCGTCAAGGGTGGATTGGAATTCTTCACCAGCCACCGTGCAATGTTGTTGGATGAATCGAGTGGAGGGAAAGGCTGATGAGCGATTATCGCGGTATCTTCGCTGACGGTTTATGGAACAACAATGTGGTGCTGACCCAGATGCTGGCGCTATGTCCACTGATGGCAGTGACCACCACCGCCACCAATGGTCTCGGTATGGGGTTAGCCACTACGGGCGTTCTTTTAGCATCCAACCTCGTCATTGCCAGCCTGCGTGACTTTGTAGCTCAAGAAGTGCGCATTCCGGTGTTCGTGCTGTTGATTGCATCGTTGGTGACGCTAGCCGATATGGCGATCAACGCCTGGTTGCACGAGTTATACAAAGTACTCGGTCTATTTATCCCATTGATTGTCGTCAACTGCTGTGTGTTGGGCCGCGCCGAGTCGTTCGCCTCCAGACAACAAGTGCTGGCCTCTGCAGCGGATGGTCTGGCAATGGGATTGGGCTATACCCTGGCGTTAGTGCTCATTGGCAGTTGCCGCGAGGTATTGGGCAGCGCCACCTTATTCGCGCATGCCTCGCTGCTATTGGGTGATGGTTTCGCCTTTCTAGAAACGACCTTGATCCAGGATTACAAAGGCTTTCTGCTGATGCTATTGCCGCCGGGCGGGTTTTTGGTGCTGGGCTTTTTGCTGGCGGGCAAGCGGGCGATGGAACAGGCGGCCAAAAGAAGCAAGGTGAAAGAAGAATTTCACTGTAGTGTCCAATAAGTTGGTTTATGCGAATGGCAAAATCTCGCGATTGCAATAAGCAGCATCGGGTAATGGGAGGGGTCTATGCAAGTCAGCGTCGCTTATGCCGAACCAGGGCAACAACTCTGGCTACCGGTGGACGTGCCGGAGGGGAGTACGGTGCAACAGGCGATTGAGTCGTCGGGTGTTTTGACTCGTTGCCCGCATCTGAATCTCAAAAAGCACCGGATTGGTATTTTCGGAAAAATCACCAAACTCACCGCACCGCTGGAAGCCGGGGATCGTATAGAAATCTATCGGCCCATCACTGTCGATCCCAAGACGGTGCCGCAGCGGAAAATTGCTCTGAATGATGATGAGGATGACGATGATTGACGATCAACCAGCCGTTGATTTGCACTAATCACGCGGCAGGTCTTTAGCAAACTCCCGCAACACGGTAGCAATATCGATTGCGTAACCGATGCCCTCGAATTTTTCGGTGATTGCTTTCTTCGTGTTCACGCCAACCACATGGCCATTGGTCAGAACTAACGGACCACCGCTGTTGCCGGGATAAATCTTGGCGTCAGTCCGTACAAAGGAAGATTCGAAGCCCGACACGACACCGGTGCTGATCGAGTCGCGCAGCCCCACCGGACTCCCAATGGCATATACCGGTGTGCCATGGGCAATTTCATAGGATGCCGCAGGCTCCAAGGCAGGCGTTTGATATTGGTCGACTTTGAGCAGGGCCAGGTCATGTTCCTGACTTACAGCAAAGAGTGAGGCATTCAATTCAGTCCCATCCTTGAGGACGATGGTAAAAGTGCTAGCTGCACCGGATACAGCCAGTTTCCAATCGGTCTCACGCTGCTTGGCCGTGATCGTTTGTTCAATCTTCTGGAGCGCGTGGCGATCGGCAGTCAGCTCTCTCTGCAACGCCTGGTATTGATCTCGTTTAGACTGATAATAGGCCTGTTTTTCAGTTTTTCCCCTACCTTCGGGCAACGAGTCGAGATACGTTTGATACTGTGCAAGATCCTTTCTGAATTTCTCCAACTCTTGCTCTCGCCAAACCAGCCGCTTACGGTGGCGCTCGATCTTTTGTTTAACATCATCAAAAGATTGTTCAAGTTCCTCGCGCTTCTCTTCCGGGAGCTTGATCACATGCTTATTGGTTACGATATGGCCATCCCTGGAAAGGAAAAACCCAGAGCCGGTTCCGATTGGGGTCTTGACCGTGACCGTGCTGAGTGTTGCCTCCTGAAGCGGGTTTTCCGGTGAAAACTTGGCCCGCAAAAAAGCCTTCAGGTCACGGGTTGGCAGCTCCTTCGCGGTTGGTGCGGATAGAACCTCGACCGGTTGTTGCGCAAGGCCAGGGCGTGGCCGGTCAGTGTAATGCCAGCGGCCATGTTCATCCTGATACTTGTACATCCCGGCAATAACCGGTGTGCCGAAGCACACGATAAGCAGGCCCAGCCCTTTGATTATCCAGTCAAGCATGCCAGGGTGGCCATTGCACCTGCCGGCGCTCCTTACGAGCCTGCGCGAAAGATAATTCATTGGCCGTATCCTCGGTGATTGCATCATTGATGCTCCTTCTGCCGGGTAGGATGTTGACTCCAGATCTTTCTAGCATACCGGGTGTTCAATATGCTGCCACCAGCCGTTCTCGACTTCACTGTATTTGAGTCCCTTGAAGGCAACACGACTCGCCAGTAAAGCAATGGTGACTTTCGCCTGTGTCAATGCCAAGCGCTGGCTGGCTATCAGCCATGAACTGCGCTTGCTATTCAATATCTTGTTAATTTCTGCCGCTGTTGATACATGGTACGGATTCACGAAGCGTTCAAAAGAGGCAAGTGGACATGAATCAGATGATGATCATCAGGGTCCGTTTCCAAAGTAAACCCAAGCGCCTGATTCAGGCGGAGCATGGGTTCATTGTCGTCCAATACCTCGCCCACTACTTCCTGGATTCCCCGCTGCCGGGCATAAGCGATGATCTGCTGCATCAAGAGCGCCCCTAATCCCTGTCCGGCCAAACTGCGATCCAAAGCAATAGCATACTCGGCCTGTTCCCGGTCAGGGTCTGCGCTCAGGCTGACCAGCCCCCACATCGCTGCTTTACCGGCCACCTCCGGCCCGGCCAGAACCAGCGTCATCTCCCGGTCATAATCCAACTGAGTCAGCCGGGCGGCCATATCAGGAGGCAATTCCTTGAATGATTGAAAAAATCGCCGCCGGACATCTTCCGGGGGCATGCGCCCGACCATTGCCTGGAGAGCCGGCTCGTCCTCCGGGAGAATGGGCCGCAAAAGCAAGGAACGTCCGTCCGGTAATGGAACCGGCTGCTCCAGCTCCTTGGGATAGGGACGAATCGCTACGCGTTCAGTGGCCGGGCCAGATGCCGGCGCGACGCAAATGCGGGCGCTTAGAGCGAGCACACCGTCTCGGCTGACCCACAACGGATTGATATCCAGTTGGATCAGTTCGCCTAAATCGATCACCATTTGCGAAACTTTGAGCAACGTCATGGCCAGCGCGTCCAGATCAACGGCGCGGCCCGGATTGGCGCGCAGTTTTGCGTAAATCCGGGTGCGAGACATCAACTCGCGCGCGAGATGCATATTCAACGGTGGTAAGGCATACGCGAGATCATTGATAACCTGAGTTTCTGTTCCGCCATGGCCAAAAAATAAAACCGGTCCAGCCTTGAAGTCACGTCCGGTTCGCACCCCGATGGCGATCTCATAGGCATCCCCCCGGGACAGCATGGGTTGCACCGCAAACCCCTCAATCACGGTTCCTGCAGCGAGCGTTTCGACACGCCTGAGCATCGCAGTGGCTGCCTCAAACACCTCCTGCGGACCCTCCAGCGCCAAAGCGACACCTCCGACATCCGCACGGTTAGCAATCTGTGGGGAAAAGATTTTCAAGGCGACATGTCCCCCGAGTTGAGCGGCCAGTTGGGCTGCTTCCTCGGGCGTTGCGGCAAAGCCAGTGTTGACCAGCGGAATCCGGTAGGCTGTCAGCAGTGCATGGGTCGCCTGGATATTCAAGGGGTCCTGGCGGGTGGCCAAGGCGGTGGCGATGATCTGGCGCGCTGCGGCGATGTCCGGCGTGAACGCCTCGGGAATGGAAGACGGCGTTTCCATCAGCAGGGCCTGATTACGCGCATATTCCGCAATGCGTAGACAGGACCAGACAGCTTCTTCCGGGGTGCGGTAGGTGGCAATACCGGCTTCCTGGAAAGCCTGCCAAGCCGGCGAGCCGGGCGTGGCGCCGACCCAACTGACCAAGACCGGGCGCCGGTTCCGGGCGGCGCGCGCGATAATCGCCTGGGCAATTTCCCGCTCCAGGTCTGGAAATATCGGCACATGGACGATCAGGATGCCGCTGGCTCCTGGTTCCTGAAGCAATAGCTCCAATGCTCTATCGTATTCCCGGAAGCCAGCGCGATCACCCAGATCCACCGGATTATCGATGACATAACCGGGTGGAACGACGCGGGCCAGTTCAGCGCACGTGGCGGGACTGATGGCGGTCAGTTGCCCTCCCTCGCGGCTCAGCATGTCACCGGCGACCAGCCCAACGCTGCGGCTGTTGCCCAGGATGAATAAACGGTTTTTCCGTAGCAGCGGGCTAAGCGCCAGCGCCTTTACTGCATTGAACCAGTGCTCCATGGTGTCGACGCGCAACATGCCAACCCGGCCAATGGCTGCGTCAAAGATCGCTTCATCGGCACTGCTCTTGCCGGCAGTACGCGGCTTAAGAGCAATGACTGGCTTAACCCGCGCTGCCGCCCTTGCGGCGGAGAGAAATTGCCGTGGATTACGAACATTCTCCAGATAGAGCAGGATGGCGCGAGTTTGAGTCTCGCGAGCCAGATAATCCAGCAAATGGCTACAGTCGACATCCCATTGATCGCCGAGCGAGATCAGATGCGAAAAGCCGATGTTACGCAGATGACCCCAATGGATGATAGCGTGCAGCATGGTCGACGACGGGGTGACGACGCTGATGGAACCCCGGATCAGCGGAGTTCGGCTGACAGTGGCATTCAGATGGCGAGCCGGTATGGCCATCCCCAGCCGGTCTGGCCCTAGGATACGCAACCGGTAAGGTTGAGCAGCGGCTAGGATATGTCGTTGTAACAACGCATTATCTGATTCCTCTGGTGGCGATTCATGGTTGAGCAGCAACACCGCCTGAGTACCTTTGCCACCCAGCTCATGAATCAGTTCCGGGCTTTCCGCCAGTGGCGTCGTGAGAATCGCCAATTCAGGCGTTTCAGGCAGACAGGCCACATTCTGGTACGCAAGTACACCGGATACAGCGCGGCGGTAGGGGTTAACCGGCAGCACCGGCCCTTTGAACCCGGCATCGATCAAATTGCGCACGAGCAATGCGGCCGGGGCATCGTCCTGGCGATCCTGCCCAATGACGGCGATTGAGCCCGGATTGAACATTGATTTCAGGGTACGGATCGTCACGGTTTTCTCCTATTGGCAAGCCAAGGGATCGAACAGTTCGCGCAGCGCTCACCTTGGGGTTTTCTGCCACAAAATCATCTGCGTGCAGCGAAATAGCGCGATCTTTCGAGCCGTTGCTTCATCGGTGACGA
>ERZ761602.1313-NODE-1313-length-45823-cov-9.979243_pt1 | contig 45823 bp, 39 predicted proteins | sample MGYA00512165_ERZ761602 | MGnify/ENA primary metagenome ERZ761602 (study PRJEB28899, sample SAMN02445085) | bioreactor sludge metagenome | biome: EBPR sludge; isolation source: Thorneside wastewater treatment plant | place: Australia: Brisbane, Thorneside...
GGGGAGGAGCAGGGGGGCATGGCGGAGGGGGGTGCAAGAATGATGCCTATATATGGAGCTGGATATCTGTTGAAATGGGGCGATCTGGCCCAGCAGGGTGGGTGATTTGGCTCAGGGTCGGGCGCCCTGCAACGCGCGGCCGGCTATGGGTGGCCAGGAGGCCACCATGGGCGAGCAGAGGACGCACTGGGACAGGGTCTACGAGGGCAAGGCTGCCGACCAGGTGAGCTGGTACACGCCGCACCTCGCTCGCTCGCTCGCCTTCATCGAGGCCGCGGGCCTCGCCCCCGATGCGGCCATGCTCGACGTGGGCGGCGGCGCGTCCACCCTCGTGGACGACCTGCTGGCCCGCAGGTTCTCCGACATCACCGTGCTCGACCTCTCCGCGGCGGCCGTCCGGAAGGCCAGGGAGCGGCTCGGTGAGCGGGCCGCGAGCGTCCGATGGGTGGTCGGCGACGTCACCGAGGTGGAGCTGCCGGAGGCGTCGGTGGACTTCTGGCACGACCGGGCCGTCTTCCACTTCCTTCGGGAGGAGGAGGCCCGTCGCCGCTACGTCGCCTCGGTGCGCCGAGCCGTCAAGCCGGGCGGGCATGTCCTCGTCGCCACCTTCGGGCCCGATGGCCCCGAGCGCTGCAGCGGGCTGGATGTCCTCCGGTACGGGGCGGAGGAGATCCACGCCGAGTTCGGCCCCGCCTTCCGCAAGGTCGGGAGCGCCACCGAGGAGCACACGACGCCCGGGGGATCGGTTCAGCAGTTCGTCTATTGCTACTGCCGGCTGCCTGGCGGCGGGGGGAGCGGGTCCTGATCGGGGGGGGCGCTACCAGGTCCCGTCCGGCCCGCCGTATAGGTCATGGATGCATCGGCGTGGGGCTGCCTGTCCAACAGGACATCCAGGACCAGGTTCAGGTCGATGAGGACACGCATCATGCGCTGTACTTCTGCGCCAACCAGGCCTTGTGATCGTCGACGTCGACCCCGGCCATCGAGCCGCGCCACCGCGAGAGCTGCGGAGTCTGCGGGCGCTCGGAGGCGGCCCCGGTGATGGCTGCGAGGTAGGCCTCGACGAGCTGGGAGACCGACTTCCCGTTCGCAGCGGCGTACTTCTTGGCGGCATCGACGACGGCTGGGTCGACGCTCAGGGTGAGCTTGGTTGCCATCTACGTACTCCTTGTCTGGGAAGTATACGTACCGACCCTGCCACAGGCAAGCGCCCGGCGTTCCCCATTCCGTCATGATCCCCTCGCGTGGGCATACGGGCCGATGTGTTTGCGCGCGATCGCGCAGTCATGGCGCCGATCTGCGGATCACCAAGCCCCCTCGCTCCCGCCGTATGGGTCATGGGTGCAATGGGGGGTGGGGGTGGAGGCGGAGGGGGTGAGGAGGCCGCGAAGCCGGTGAACCAGCCGCGCGGCGCACCCCTCGGCGGTCAGTCCCGCCGGCCGTCCTTCTCCTTCGCCACTCCTTTGGAGGGGTCGCCGTGCTCAGGCGCTGAAGGTGGAGCCCCAAGGGCGCAGGGGGCACGGCTGTCGCGATGATGGGACAGATCGGTCCGGTGCGGCGGGTGCCGGGGTCGGCGGAGGCGGCCGGCGAGGTCGTCGGGCGGGACGAACGGGGCCGAGGTCTGGCGGCGGTGGCTGGCCGAGGTGCGGTTCGGGAGCCAGGCGGAGCTGGCCGAGGCGGTGGGGTGAGCCGGTGCCCGTGTCGCGGGTGGTGCGGGGGTTGAGGTGAGCGATCCCTACCCGGCGTCTTTGTCCCAGGGCGAGAGAGCGCCGTCAAAGGAGGATTGGTGCTGCTGCAGGTCTTCGGGGCGGAGCAGCTCTCGGCGCGATGCGCCGGCAGCGCAAGACATGGTCCGGTATCGGTCCGGGCTCCAGGCGGAGTAGCTTGGAGGTGGGTCCAACAGGCTCGATCCGATCCTGACGTGGTGCTTGCGGAGAGCGGCGTCGATGGCGCGCGGTACCGCCTGAACCACGGATGAGCCACCCGAGTACCAGGCTCGATGGAGTTCCGGCATCTGGGGCCACTGGGTCACGCCGGATGGTCGTGCCTTGATCAGCGCATCCTCGGCCGCTCGGACCGCGGCGTCGACGACCCCCTCGACCCCCTTCCCCAACTCGTCCAGCCCCGACTGCACATCAGCCACGCCGATGCGGCTCGGGAGCGTTCCGCGAACGTTGAGCACGACTTCAGGGTCGAAGTCGATGGCCCGATTCGCCAACAGATCCGGCTTCACGTCACGCGCCCACTTAATGATGTTGCTGCGAAACTCGGAGAGTTCGGGGTGTCGGCGAAGTACCGCCGCCTCGATGGCCGTGTCGATGGTGTCCCCGCCTACGACGGCAGAGTGCTCGATCACGCGAAAGACCCGCTCATCGCGGCGCCAGAACACGGAGACATCCGTGGTCCCCGCACCGCAGTCCACGAGCATCGTGAGGCCCTCGGGGAGGGTGAGCGGCTCGAAGTCGCCTACCACCGCTGCCGGTTCGCTGATCACGCCGGCCTGCCGCCGCACCTTCCCCCATTCGTAGCGGTCCCAGAGCTGCAGCACCGTCAGCAGCTCAGAAACCGACTCGGGCCACTCCTCGCCTTGGTAGGTCACGGCCAGGAGCTGGGCCATCCGGAACGCCCTCTGGAGCCAGTCGCGGTAGTACTGCTTGGGCGCCATGATGCCGCCGGCGAAGAAGTCCCGAAGCTCCGGCTTGTCTCCGACACGCGCGAGAGGCAGGGACAAGTGGGCCGTCAGAATGGACGGCGACAGGCCGTCTCCGGCCACACCGTGACCCGAGTGGATGAGCCATGCCACGTACAGCACGGCAAGCCGCTCGGTGGTCATCTCGGGGGGCATGCCCGTGACGTCGATCCGCTTGCCGACTAGGAAACGCTTGATGCTCGTGGAGATGTTCCATGTCTCGGCGTCACGGCCTACTTCTGCTGCCCGCTCGCCGAAGAGGATGCGGTCGCCGTGGCGCTCGACAGCGACGATGCTGGGCACGCTCCTGGTTGTCTGCGCCAGCTCTTCGACGACGCCGTCCGACCGGCGCAGTGCAGTCTTGCTCCACGCCGTGCCGAAGTCGACGCCCCATCGAGCTCCACTGGCATCTGCTGCCTCGGCCACATGCACCGCGGCGGCTCGAACCAGGGCCCGACACATCTCTTCCAGAGTGACGGGCTTCGGAGGTGCGGCTGCTGGCGCTTCCGCGGTGGGAACCTCCGGCTCCTTGGCCGCGGTCGGCTGTTCTGCGACGCCGGCGCCGTCCCCAATGATCGCCATCAGGGCTTCGAGCCAGGCGCGCACCTGGGGCATTCCGCTGACGGCTGACTCCGCGGCGTCGATGAGGACGGTCCAGCGCTCCATGTCCTCCTGCGAGTTCGCTGCGCCCAGGGCGACCAGAGCGGCATCGAAGAGTGGCCGCAGCATGGAGCCCTGTCCTTCTCGTTCGCGATAGGTCTCGAGCCGATCGCTGAGCGCCGCGGACGTAGCCCTGCTGTCGTGCGCCTCGAGCTGGGTACGAATCCACCGGGCGGCGACGAGAAGCTCTTCAGGCTCCATCTCGGCCACCCACGACGGAGGAGTCCCCTCCATGGGCTGGAGGCTGGCCAACAGAGTCCTCAGTTCTTTCGGTTCCACTACGCTACTCCTCCTCTTGGCACGACTGCTGGTTTTACGACCATGCTGCCATCCTGGTCAACTACGCCTACACGGCGAATCTCGCCCCGGGAGCCGGCCTGCGCCGTCGAATCCTGCGTCGTGGGGTCGACAACGACCACCTCGCCAACCTGCCCGACAACCGTCACGCCAAGATCCGTGGCCAGCTCGCGGAGTCTGCGTGAGAGGCTGGAGAGCATGGCGGGCCCTCCGGCTTCGAGAATGCGCTCGACGGCAGTCACGGACTCGCTGATCAGGCGAGCGACCTTCTCTCGCTCCTTCCTTCGGATTCCATCAACTTCGGCCATCGCGCTTTCGCGGAGATCCTTTCGTTCGCTCCGAGTCAACTCGGCGGCGACCCGTCCCAGCACGCGCCTCGCGTTCGCCTCATCATCGACCTGGACCGTCAATTTTGCGACTTCGCGATTGAGGCGCTCGACCTCGGCCGCTAGCGAATCGACCCACACGCCGAGTGCCCGGTGGTCCCGTGACTGCACGCGGGCTTCGGTGTAGTCCGCCACCTTCGCTGAGCCCGCGCTCGCGACCAACGACACGATGTCGAGATCGTCACCGATGCGGTCATGTAGTTCGGCTTGGAGCCACCGAGTGATGCCGTTCTCGACCGTCACCCGATGCGCTGCCAGGCCGGCCAGCTCCGTCGAAGGCCGTTCGAGAACCTCCATGGTTGCGAGGGCCCGACAGACCTCCTGCAAGGACGGGCGAGCGTCGGCGCTCAGACGACGCAACCACGGTTCGACGGTGCGGACGGACCCACGAGAGGAGAGGGCCTGACGAGCCGCTGCCACGGCGATCGGCAACAACTTCGCTCCCAGCGCCTTGCCGCGCTCAACGAGGCGCCGGCTGGCTTCCTTGCCCTCGTCATCGTCGGGAGCGGGAAGGCAGAAGACGTTCGCGAGCGTGGCGACCAGGTCCTCATCGGTCTCGGCCAGTCGGGTGAACTCGACGGCTACGAGCACGTCATCTACTCGAGGGGAACCGGCGACGATAGGGCCAAGTGCGACCTCGCCCGTCGCCGAACGCCATCGCTTGACTGCTGCTTCTCGTACGGTTGGCGAGAGCACGTTCGAGGTCAGCAGATCCCGCCACCCCTTGTCGTCCAGATCTTCGGCGAGGTCATTGACCATCCTGAGCATGGCGTCGTCCAGCACCAGGCGGAAATCGGCCCTGTCGCGTCCGCGCGACCACTTGTCTGCGAGGGATTCTGCCGCTTCACTGCGGACCCCGCTGGGAAGCCACGGGCAGGCTGCAATGTGCCCGAGGTCCGCACAGCCGCACGCTATAAGCTCGTCTCGAAGCGCGCGGATCGCACCCTTCTCATCCATCCCGTCGGCGCCGCTGGGCAGGCGGATACCATCTCGCTTCCAGCGATCGCGCCAGTCGACGCTTGTACCTACCGGCACATAACCGAGCTCGGTCCCTCGTCCGACCTTCACCCAGGCGTCGGTACCGGTAAGGGCTGTCCGAAGCCGCTCCCTTGGCTCGTCGGAGTCCACGACCGGGGCGAGGTAGTCGTCCAGCGCGCGAAGGCGGATTCTGTCGCGGCCGTTCGCTTCCTCGTCGAGCCGGATGGCTTCGAGGATCTCCTGCTCGGTCCCGGGCGCGAGGCTTTGCAGGCCCTGGCACCATCGGGCTCGGAAGCCGTCCGGGTGCACGACGGCTGCGTCCATCAGCTCCTTGGTGGCCTTGAGCATGATCCGATGGCCGTTCGGGACGTACTCCACCACTGCGAAGTCGTCGGAGTAGCTGACGACGCGGACGACGAGTCCGACCGTTGGGAAGTAGCGCAGCTCACCGGGGCCTGGCTTGGGTCGCGGATCATCGGATGTCGAATTCAGCTTGCTCAAAGGTTCACCTCGAAGTCGTCGGTAGTCCGTTCAGCGCAGATCGTCCTGTAGACGGAAAGGCGGCCGCAGCACGTCCTCCAGCGGCCGGCCATCGGTGTACCCGATGTGCTCCGCGTCCACGGGCGCCCATCGGGGCAGCCTCAGCAACCACTCGGGGGCCGGGTTGCGAGCCCACGGGTTGACGTAGACCCGCCAAGTCGTCGCCCACGGCGCCCAGACCTGGAACCGGCGGAAGACGAGGACGGCGCTCACGCTCGACAGGCCGTGCCGGCTGTGCGGTCCCCAGGCACCATCGTGGTCCCGAAAGGGCTGGCCCAGGGTCGGTTCTCCGTCCCGGTGCTCGACGGGCCAGCGCTCCGTGCCCAGGAGCGCCCGGAACACCTCGAAGTCGTCAGACCCTGCCCAGTGCGTGACCGCCAGCGCGAGGATGAGGGGGCGCTCGCCCACCTCGTACCGCTTGGCGGCCTTTGCCCGGATCTTCAGGAGCATCGCGTCGCCGATCGTGATCCGCTGCATCGCCGTGGGCGGGTTGAGGTCGACGACCTGGCCTCGGAACGACGGACCGAAGAAGATCGGCGCTCTTCCAGGCGTGACAGGCACGGGGCTGAAGACGACCTTCGACCCGTCCCGCTCGTAGGTCCACCTCGGGAGGCGCTCGTAGTCACGGGAGGCGACCATCCCGGCCCACTGCGCGACTTCATCCTCGGTCGCGCTGTCCAGCACGTCGAGCATGTCCTGGCGCAACCGCTTGAAGGAGGGCTGGCGCTCGCCGTTCACGCGACAGTCCCAGATGTGGACGGCCAGGCGCGGGTGCCGTCGTTCGTCGAGCGCGTCGAGGAGCTTCTCGACACGCACTCTCCGACGTCGGTCCTCGTCCTGGTCGTCGGTGACCAGGGTCGCCTCCACCGCCGCCGCCGCGCCGTCGAGGACGAGGTCGAAGTCGTACCGCGTGCCCGTCTGCTCCGGGGGTGGCACGGACAACGCACCACCGAGACCGACCAGCGCTTCGTGGAGGGCCAGCTCGAAGGCGGCAGCCGTGTAGGTGTCGTCGCGCTTGGACCGGAACCGCCGGACCAGGTCGGCCCTCTCGGCTGCGGGGTAGCGACCCAGCCACTCCCGGTAGGCCGCTCGCACCAGGGCCGCCTCGTCTCGCGCTGAGGCGTTGAGGTAGGCGAAGCCAGGCTCTGCCCGCCTGGGCAAGCGCGGGTCGAGTCGAGCAATGGGGTCGAACAGCGCGTGGGAGCGGGGCCGCGCTCGTGTCATGGACCGCTCCCGCCGTCGTCCAGCATCCCCCTCTCGCGCTGCGCCTCGTAGGAGGCCAGCAGGAAGTCGGCGAGGGTCTGGGCGGCGTTGACCACCAGCCGAGCGTGGTGGGCGGCGGGTCGGTACGTACGAGCGTGGGCGTCGCTCATCGAGTTGCGGGCCGCAGAGACGCCGTGGACGATGCTCACCAGCCCCGAGAGCATCTGGCGGAGGGAGCCGTCGATGTCCTTGCGGTCGGGTTCGAGGTGTAGGAGCTTCTGAACGGCCTTGTAGTGCTTGGCAAGGTCGCCCTTGGTGTCGGTGGTCGAGCCAGTGACCCGGCTCTCGACCTCTCTCAGCACCGCCTCCAGCAATGCCCGCGCATTCGTGATGGCGCCGTCATGGTCGCCCTCGCCCAGCTTCCGCTCGCACTTGTCCAGCTGCTCGTGGATGAACTCGTGGGTGAGCGGGTCGGTTGCCTTGACCAAGGCTTCGATCGACACGCTCGACTTCGAAGCGACCACCACCGTCCAATCACGCCCGCGGCGCACCAACTCGTACCCGTCGAAGGCAAGGTACTCGTTGAGGTAGGCAACCGCGGTGTCTGCCGAAAACCCGGTGTTCAGGTAGTCCGCCGGATCGACGCACGCCGCGACCGCCCGAGCCAGCGCGTTGGTCCCGCGGAAGCCCTCGAGGACCTCGACCGTGTACCGAACGCGGCTGTAGGTGCCGCCGGGGTACGGATCGACCTGACCGAAGCGGCCGAGGAAGCGCTCGACCTTCGCGCCTGTCCGGTACGCGGAGCGCTGATCGTCGCCCGTGATGATGCCGGCGACAGCGAGCAGGGTGGCGTCCCGCAGTTCCATCGGGGTCCACCTACAGCTCGCCAGAGAAGGCGCGGTGGAGAAGCGACTCGAAGAGCGCGTCGAGCTCCTGCGCCGCGGACGACACGCGGATGCGTTCCGCTGAGCCATCCCACACCGCCCGAGCGAAGCGGCGCTGTATGTCGAGCGGCGGCACCGGAGCATCGAGGTCCAGCAGCTTCTCCTGTGAGACGTTGAGCATCGAGCCGCTGGTGCCGGTGGCATTCTTGGTGAGGGTGGAGCGGAACCCATCGTGCGCCAAGAGGAAACGAAGCCACTCCACAACTGCGTGGCCGGGGTCGCACGAGATTCGCCAGAGCTTGTCGGGTAGGAAAAGCCCCGACACGTCCTGATCGACGAGACACGTTGCTGCGACGAGCTCGCGCGTGTTCGCCCGGCTGAAGAGCAGGTCGCCCTGCCGGGGCACGACGGGCTCCCTCGAGAACACGGGGTCCCCGACCGACTTGTTCTCCTCCGACCGGAACATGCCGGTCGTCACCGCGCTGATCTTCAGCACCCCCCATTCACCGGACTGTGCTGGCCGATCGCTGCCCTTCGCGCTCCATCCAGGTTCGATTGACGAGATCACACGGCGCAGAGGCATCACCGGCCACCCCTGCGGGTTCGTCACCGGGTCACCGAACATCTCCAGGAACGCCGACCGCAGCAGCTCGTCCAGCAGGCCCAGCGCCTCGCGGCGCTTGCGGCGCAGGGCGTCGGCCTCGTCGAGGATGGCGACGATGCGGCGCTGCTCGGGGAGGGGTGGGAGGGCTGCGGGGAAGTCCTTGAGGATGCCGAGGTTGATGTGCGGCACGCCTGTCGCCAACGTCCTGGACTCCAGGTACCGCTTGGCGAACGGGCCGCGGTACTGCCAGTAGAGGAAACGGGGCAGGACCGCTACCTCGTCAACCCGCACCCGCATCTGGCTCTGAGAGACGATGTAGGTCGAGAATCGTGCATCGGCCGGGATTATGGCGACCTGCCCCAGGGTGCCCCGTTGCGTGAAGATCACGTCGCCAGGTTCCGCGGTGTTTCGGCTGAGTTCGACCGCCTTCTCGTCCGACACGTACATGAAGTTGTCGTCGATGAACTGACATTCCTCGCCCGAGAGGTTTGACCCTCGGATCACGGGAACGCCGCTCGGGACGTAGTCCTTTGTCGTCAGCGACGAGCCGAACGGGCCACCGACCACCGCATCACTGCCGTGCGTGGCGAGTCCGCCGATGGTGGTGAGGCGCCAGCCGTCGGGTTGAGGAATGACGCTCCTCATCCCAGCATCCCCTCCAGCCGGTCCAGCCCCTCCTGGATCTCCTTCTCGAGCGCCCGCAGCCGCCCCAGGATCACCTTCGGCGGGTCGTACTCCACCGCCTCGTAGGCGACCTCCTTGTAGCGGTTGATCGACAGGTCGAACTTGTTCTTCCGGATCTCGTCGACCGGCACGAAGAAGGCCTTCGCCGTCCGGTCGGTGTCCTTCTTCGGGTCGCGCTCCCTCCACCGTCCGATCACGTCGGGGATGTCGGAGCCGTCGAGCTTGTCGCGCTTGTCGTCCAGCGAGTAGCCGTCGGCCTGCATGTCGTAGAACCACACCCGCTCGGTCCTGCCACCCTTCACGAACACGAGCACCGCAGTGCTCACCCCGGCGTAGGGCTTGAACACGCCCGAGGGCATGGACACCACACCCTGCAACTCGGCCTCGTCCAGCAGGCGCTGCCGCAGGGCCTGGTGGGCGTTGGAAGAGCCGAAGAGCACCCCGTCCGGCACGATGACGCCGGCCCGGCCGCCGATCCGCAGCAGGTCGAGGATCAGCTCGACGAAGAGCAGCTCGGTCTTGCGAGTGGGCAGGTGCAGGCGCTCGGAGACGTCCTGCTTGTCGATGCTGCCCTTGAAGGGCGGGTTGGCGAGCACCACGTCGTAGCGGTCGGCCTCGACGAAGCGCTTGGCCAGGGTGTCGGCGTACCGCAGGGTCGGGTGGTCGATGCCGTGCAGCAGCAGGTTCATCAGCCCGATGCGGACCATTGTGGTGTCGAAGTCGCAGCCGTAGAAGGTGCGCTCCCGCAGCGCCTTCCACTGCCGGTCGTCGGTCAGGCGATCGCCAATGCCGCGCTCGAAGCCGTCGGCATCTTTCCAACGCTGGTCGGGGCTGGTGTGGCTCTTGAGAATGTTCTGGTAGGCACCGAGCAGGAAGCCGCCGGTGCCGCAGGCCGGATCGCAGACCAGCTCGCCCAGCTTGGGGTCGACCAGTTCGACGATCATCTGGATGACGTGTCGTGGAGTCCGGAACTGGCCGTTCTTGCCGGCGGTGGCAATCTCGGAGAGCAGCACTTCGTAGAGGTCGCCCTGGGTGTCCTGGAAGGTCTGGCCCTCCTGCCGCTCCCGCTCGATCTCCCCGTAGATCTCGTCGATGATGCCGACCGCCTCGACCAGAAGCGAGGCCTTGGGGATGATGAAGACGGCGTCCTTCATCGATCGGGCGAAGGGCTGGTCCTCGGCCCGCAGCGCCTTGATGAAGGGAAAGACCCGGTCGCGGACGTGGGAGAGCATCTCCTCGCCGCGGAGGTGGCGGAAGCGGCTCCAGCGCAGGTCCTCGGCGGGAACGATCTGGCCGGGAATCCACTCGAAGTCGCCGGCGAAGAGCGAGGTGTAGGGCGTGTCCAGGAAGGCGGCGTCCTCCTGGCGCTTGGCGTCCTCGTCGTCGAGGCGGCGCATGAAGAGCAGGTAGGAGATCTGCTCCATCGCCGACAGCGGGTTGGCGATGCCCCCGGACCAGAAGCGGTCCCAGAGGGCGTCGATCTTCGCGCGCATGGTGGTGTTGAGCATGGGTCAGGAGTCCTGGGGATGCAGCGGCAGGTTCAGCGCGGCAAGCGCTGTGCGGGTGTCGGATTCGAGGCGCTGGAAGGCGGAGAGCTGGCGCAGGGGAGACCAGTCGTCGACGAGGTCCGCGAGGCGCTGTCGGGCGTCGGCGGGGTGGAATCGGCGTGCACGTCGCCCAGTCGCCCCGTGGGCCTGGACGAGGGCGTCGCGTAGGACCCGCTTGGGGTCCGACAGCTGCTCGATGCGCGTCAACGCCGGAAGGTCGAGCATCTCCCGCCCGCTGACCCGCCCGGCGGCGGCCCGGATGGCGCCCTCGTCGATCAGCAGCCAGGCCTCAGTTGTCCGGATGGGAACGACTGCAACGTGGGGCTGTTCACCCACCGCCTCCTTGATCTCGTCGAACCGACTCTGAGGCTGCTGGTTGTCGGCGTCACGGTGGACGAACAGCAGGCGGCACGGCTGAACGGTGAGCGCGCCGCGGACCTTCTCAGCTAGCTTCGGGCCGGTCGTGAACAGGCTCGTGTCCACCCAGGCCATCCGGAACTCGGCCGGGGTAGCACGCTCCATCACCCATCGAAGCACGGGCAGCAGCACCCGGTCGCTGGATCCCTCCCCCAAGAGCGCGCAGATCACTTGGCATCCCCACCAGGAAGGGCGAACAGGCCGAGTTGGCGCACGTCATCGCGGTCGATGATGCGACGTTCGCGGCGACGGGTGGTGCGGGTCTCTTCCGCTCTCGCAGGCGGCTTGAGGTAGCCGAACAGCGGCACCAGCGAGCCACCCGAGCCCTCGGGCACCCGCCAGGTGTTTGGAACGCCTCGCAGGACGAGGGGCCGGTCGCGTGTCCGGTCGACGACGCGTTCGGTCGCTTCGCCGAGCAGCAGCGTGTCATCTGGGACACACTGGACAACGCCGGGCGAGTGGGTATTGACGATGACCTGCCTCATCGGGTTGTCCGAGCCAACAGATTCATCTACGTCGACCGCGATGTCTCGCAGAAGTTGGATCATCGCCGGGATTCGATCTGGGTGAATGCCGTTCTCGGGCTCCTCCAGACACAGGAGCGTTGGCCCCTGTTCGCTCGCTTCGAGGATGGCGAGGGCAAGGAACCGAAGGGTGCCGTCGGAGAGGGAGCTGGCCAGGTGCTCGGACCCCTGCAGATCCGTGAGCACGATGGAGTACTGCTCGCGCTTCTGGTCCTCGTCGACGGTCAGCGTGCGAACGTTCTCGAACAGCTCGGCGAGGCGGTTGGCCACTTGCTGGTAGACGTCCGCTGTTGTCCCGCGGCCATCGCGCTCGGCGTTCTTGGCAAGCCCGAACAGCGCACCCGGCAAGTGCCCGCCGTTGTGGCCTATACGGCGCGGCGCGTGAAAGGGATCGGGCGAGCGCAGTGCCGATGGCTCAAGCTGAAACTGGGTCCAGCCCATCATCTCCTTGCGAGCGAGTACCAGGGTCCGGTGTTCGGCGGCGTTGTTGGCCGTCGACAAGACCGTACGCGGCATGTTTGCGGCGAGGAGCTTGCGTGGCCCGCCACCACCCAGGCCCCCCTTGCTGTCGGCTCGGATCAGCACGATGGAGCGTCCGTCCTCCGCCTCGGTCTCGATGTAGGGCACGGTTCGCCGGCCGGTGATCACCGAGTCGCGCCACGCGGGGGAATGTGGGAAGCCAAGCACCTCTCTGGCACCGGTCTTGTTGATGTGCTCCATCCGCTCGTAGGTGACCTCCAACGGCCCCGGAGCGCGGATGTCATCTCGATGCCGAATACGAAGCTCGTACTGGAGAAAGGTCATCGAAGCGCTCGCTTCGGAACCGAGGTCGTCGATGCCCTCCTCGGGCACGATCATTTCGACGAGGAAGGACATCTCAGCAGCTCGGTTGCCGCCCGATGTCCTGAAGAGGGCGCGCACGTCTCCGACCCTTCCCTCGGTGCCACGAACCTGCGCCGCCGCTTCGGCGAGAGGCTTGTCGGCCAGGGCCGCGAGAAACGCAATGGCGTCAAACAGGTTCGACTTGCCAATGCCGTTTGGTCCCGCGATGCAGGTGAATGGGCCGAACCGAACGTCCACGCCGTCCAGGTTCTTGAAGCCATCGATCTTGAGTCTCGTGAGCATCGTTCACCTCATCGCTTGTTCTTGACCCACTTCGCACCGCGCCCCCGCCCTTCCAGCACCATTACGCCCTCATCCCTCATCTGCCGCAACACCAGGCGCACCAGCTCGCGACTCACGCCGGGGCAGTCACGCTCGATGTCGGAGATGGCGAAGGGGCCGATGCGGCGCAGGATGGTGTCGCGGACCAGCTCGCTCTTGCTGCCCCGTCCGCCCGACAGCACGCCGACGCGGCTCTCGAACTCGCTACAGGCGCGCTGCATGGCACCCCAGAAGTAGTCGAGCCAGGGATGCGGGTCGTGGGCGCCCTCGTGCCAGCCCTGGGAGCTGCGCTCCAGGGTCTCGTAGTAGGACTCCTTCGACTCCTCGAAGATGCGCTCCAGGCTGATGTACCTGCCGACGGTGTAGCCGTTCTGGTAGAGCAGCAGCAGCGTTGCGAGCCGGGCGACACGGCCGTTGCCGTCGCTGAACGGGTGGATGCAGAGGAAGTCGAGGATGGCCAGCGGGACGCCGACGAGGGGCTGAAGCGCCGGGGGTTGCGCGACCCGCCGGTAGCCCTCGACGAGGCCGGCCATCGACTGCGGAGTCTGCACCGCTGGCGTCGGTTGGAAGCGCACGCGCGCGCTGCCATCGGGATGCCGCTCGACGATCTGGTTGTCGGTCATCTTGAAGCGGCCGCCGTCGGCGTGGTGGTAGCGGTACAGCATCCCGTGGAGCTGCAGCAGCACGTTCACCGAGAAGGGCATGTGAGCGTGCGACTCGTGGATGAGCGAGAGCGCGTCGCGGTAGCCAGCGATCTCCTGCTCGGAGCGGTCGCGGGGAATGGTGGGCTTGAGCACCAGCGCCTCGATGCGATGCCGGGGTGCGGTGATGCCTTCGATCCGGTTGCTGGACTCGGTGGACTCGATCACCGCGACCTGGCGCAGGGACTCCAAGCGTTCAGGCTGCTGGTGGACGAACAGCTCCTGCCGGCCTCGAGCCTCGCCAAGCGCGCTCAGCGCCGCGACCTGGTCGGTCGTGAAGCTCAGGCGGGCGAGGAAGGCAGGGTGGAAGCTGTGCACGGCGGGTTGATCCGAGGCGGGACCCGGCGAGAGTAATCGCGTAGCGGCTCCGGGCAAAGAGGTAATTTGGAGGTCGCGTTACCCCATTGCTGGCGCTGACTACGCATTAGGCCACCAGCCCCTCCGCCAGCGCCAGCACCTCCTGCAGCTCGCCACCGCGGAACACTCCCCGGATGCCCCGTGGGTGGAGCTGGGTGAAGGGCGCGTCGAGAAGGTCCTTGCGCTCCATCCGTCGGTTCTGGAGCAGGAAGGTCCGCAGCGTCTGGAGGAAGCGGATCTGCAGCTCAGTGAGCGTCGTGTGGGCGGCGACGAACCCGTCGAAGGCGGCGGTCACCGCCTCGGGCCACGAGGGCAGCCGCTCCAGGCCCAAGACGTGCCGCAGTAGCCGGACCAGCCGAGCGCTGCGCACGTCGTAGACCTTGCGAAGCACCTCTTCGGTGATCGCCGGGTCCTGCCCAGCGAGCAGCTCGGCGAGGGCGTGAAGCTCGTCCTCGCCGGGCTCGGCGCCGTCGGCGATGCGCCGCATGACCTCGTTCTCCTCGACCAAGGCGCGCACGTACGCCTCGACCCGCGCCCGGTAGGCCGAGGTCGTCAGACCCGCGTGCTCGGGGCCGAAGTCGATCCTCTCCTTCACGACCCGTAGATCGGCGAGGTCCAGGGTCATCATCGGGTCGCGCGGCTGCTGGCGGTAGCGCATGAGCGGCGCCAGTCGGTCGGCGAGATCCACGAGGTCCGCCGGGCTCGGTGCTTCCCACCAGCTCGGCTGCTGGATCGCGGCGATGAGCGCCTGCTCGGCAGACACGACGTTCACTGTCAGGGGCAGCTCACTGACCTGCTCGACTACACGCGCGCGCAGCAGCTCGACCGCCTCGGCGTTCTCCGTCACGAACGCGCTTCCGAGGTCGACCAGGTCTGTCGCGAAGCGCATCGCCTTCGATTCGACGCCGGTCCGAACCCGCAGCACCGGCGCGACGACGCTGCGCAGCAGGCCGAGGTCGGCTGGTCCGAGGTGCTGCCAGAAGCCCTCCGAGCGCACGCGCTCCAAGGTCGCGGCGGCCTCCGAGACCACCGCGTTGTTGACGGGTAGTGAGGCGAGATCGGCACGCAGCCCAGCCACGGCATGCAGCGCCGCATCCTGGCGCCCTGCGGCGAGCGCCGCTTCGAGCTGGTCGAGGCGGGCGCGGAACAATCGGACGGGGAGCGCGACGACCTCGCCTGGTTCCTTTCCCTTGGGCTTGAGCTTGAAGAACTCGAAGTTGCCCCAGCAGTCGATGATGAGGAAGCGATCCTTGGCAGGGCACCAAGGCTTGAGCTTGCCCGGGTCGAGCACGCGGGTCCCGCGACCGATCATCTGCCAGAACTTGGTGTAGCTGTAGACCGGCTTGGCGAAGACCAGGTTGACCACTTCGGGCACGTCCACGCCGGTGTCGAGCATGTCGACCGAGATGGCGACTCGGGGCATGTCCTGGTGCTTGAACTGGTCGAGCAGGCCGCCCTTGCCGTAGACGAATCGGTCCTCGGACACGAGCACCCGCGCCAGCTTGCCGGCGTGCTCCGGGTAGAGCTTGTCGAACAGGGCGGCGAGCCGGCGGGCGTGGCCCATCGAGATGGCGAAGAAGATGGACTTGCCGGGCAGCGTGCCCGTGGGGTCCTTGATGCTCTCCTCCATGAACTCGCGGATGATGAGCGCGTTGGTGCCCGCGTTGGTGACCTTACGCTCCAGGTCGGTGCCCTCGAAGTCGATCTCGGCCGGGTCCTTGCCTTCGGCCACGAGCTGCTTCTGCACGGCCGGTGGCAGCACGCCGCCCTTGATGCCCTGGAGCTGGAACTTGCTGCGGACGCGCAGCACCTCGAAGTCCGAAAGATAGGGGGGCTCGTGGCCGGTGGCCTGCTCGAAGGTGTAGGCGTAGCTCGGGTCGTGGGTGTCGCAGTCGAAGAGCGCGAAGGTGTCGTGGTCGATGTGGTCCCGCGGCGTGGCGGTGAGCCCCAGCTTGATGCCGGTGAACCAGTCGAGCACCGAGCGGTAGATGTTGTAGATGCTGCGGTGGCTCTCGTCAGCGATGACCAGGTCGAAGAAGTGCGGCGATATCCACGACGCCGGCGCCGGGCCCGCCTGGATGAGGTTGAGCATCGTCGGGTAGGTCGTGCAGTAGAGCCGCCGGTTCGGGTCCCAGGACTGCTCGACCTTCACACCCTCGATGCGCGGCCAGTGTGGGCTGTCGGGCAGGTGCTCGCGGAAGGCGTCGATGGCCTGGTCGCGCAGCGCGATGCGGTCGACCAGGAAGAGCACCCGCTTGGCCCAGTGGGCCCGCAGCAGCACGTCGATGAGTCCCATCGCGGTGCGGGTCTTGCCGGTGCCGGTGGCCATGACCAGCAGGAAGTTGCGGCGCTTCGCCTCGACGCCTTCGAGCACCGACCGGATGGCGGCGATCTGGTAGTCGCGGCCGGCGATGGCGGTGTCGATCAGCTCGACGGACAGCGGGTTGCGGGTCTGGCGGCGCTGGTCCATCCACTCCAGGTCCAGCGGCGACGGGAAGCCGCGGACCTTGGTGGGCGGGTAGTCGTCGACCTCCCACAGGTAGATGTCGTGGCCGTTGGTGTAGAGCACGAAGGGGATGCGCCCGCCCTGGAGCCGCTGGGTGTTGCGGGCGTAGGTGAGCGCCTGCTCCTGGCCCAGCTCGGCGGCCTTGGCGGTCCTCTTGGCCTCGACTACGGCGACCACGCGCCCGCGGGCGAGCAGGGCGTAGTCGACGAACTGTTTGCCGTAGTGGTTGCCGAAGCCGGGCTCGGCGGCGATGGCCGGCACCACGCCGGCCTCGACCAGGTCGATGAAGTACTCCTCGATGACCTGGGTGGGGTCGTCGAGCTGCCAGCCCGCGACGCGCAGGGCGGCGTCGACCAGGGTCTTGCGGGTGGTGGCTTCGGACGTCAGCAGGGCAACCTCCTTTTATCGGGAGCATAGTGACCACGAGTCGAGAGCAGAAGCCAAAGCCGTGTCGCGGCCCTGCGAAAGGCACCGTCCAAGTGCGCCCGACGCGAGATCGCGGAGAGGTCGGTATCCCGCAAACCCCATGAAACGCTGACTTGAGCAAGCTGTGAGCAAGCCTTCCTCCCCCGGAGCAAGTGATGCTCAGCCAGCGCCACGCCGCCGATTCCCTCGCGCTTCTCCACGCCGAACTCGGCGCGCCACCCCTGACCATCCTCGAGTCTGGCGCCGGCCCGCGCACCCTCCGGGCCGCGGTCGCCGAGGCCGCTGCCCACCCAGAGGGCGGCCTGCTCACAATGCTGGCCGCCGATGTACGGGCTGCCTCGATGGCGCGAACCTGGCTGGCCACGGGCCACGGCGCCCAGGTGGAGCTGCAGGCCCTGCCGGTGGCCGATGGCGTGCTGGTCCTGTCCCCCGCGAACGTCGAGGCCCTGGTCCGTACGTCCGTCGCCCAGCTCGCCGCCCACCCGGTCGACGAGGCCGAGGCAGAGCGACAGCGGCTCGCCGCCCTGGTGGCGGAGCTGGACGGGAAGATCCGCCGGACGGTGCACCACGTGGTCAAGGGGCTGCTGGACGAAGCCGACGCCAAGGTCCTCAATGCCCCGCTGCTGGCCCAGCGGGAGCAGGCCCGACTGCGACTCGCCACCCTGCCCTCGGTGGCGCCACCGCCGGCCGCCGACACGATCGACCCTGACGCCTTCCGCACCGCGGTGCTCCAGGCCTGGCACGATCGCCCGCTTTGAAGACCGCCGCCAAGCCCTCGGCCGGCTCCTCGACGAGGTCCGCCTGTCACCTGGTTGGGTGCGGATCACCTACGCGTTTCGTCACCACCCGCCCTCGCTCCCGCCATACGCCCCGACGTCACTCCGCGTCCCGTCCCCATCCAGCACCGCCGGATCCCCCACGTCGACCATCCCGCTGCTGCTGCGCAGCGCGAAGTCGTCGTTCGTCCCGTCCCCGTCGTCGCTGACGCTCTGGAAGCCCGGCGCGACGGCGATGTTGCCCCCGGTCCCCGTGAGGTCCCCGGGGTCGCCGCCGTAGGCGCTGCCGTTGTCGAAGAGGTTGTTGTAGGTCCAGCTGGCGTAGCTGTACTGCATGTAGGCCCCGACCCCGCCGTGGCCGACGATGGCGTTGTTGCGGACGGTGGGCGCCGACCAGCCCCAGACGACGATGCCGTCGCCGTAGTCGCCGGCGTCGACGCGGTTCCAGGCCAGGACGTTGTTCTGCACGGTGGGGTTGGCGACGTCGGTGTCGGCGTAGAAGCCGATGATGGCGACCCCGCCGCCGTGGGTGCTGGCTTCGTTGTTGGTGACGAGGTTGTTGGTGAACAGGGCCCCGCCGGTGTTGGTCTGGAAGACGATGCCGCCGCCCTGGCCTTCCAGGGTGAAGCCGAGGTCGTCGGTGCGGCCGCTGTCCTGGGCGCGGTTGCCGTCCAGCAGGTTGTGCAGGATGATGGGCGAGGCCTGGGCGACCCAGATGCCGCCGCCATCGCCGGCGGTGTTGTCGAGGAAGCGGTTGCCCTGGATGAGGGGGGCCCCGTAGAGGATGGCGAGGCCGCCGCCGTCGTTGCCGTCGTCGTCGCCGCCGAGGCCGGCGTTGTTGCCTTGGACGATGCTGTTGGAGAGGGTGGCTTCGCTGTCGTACAGATACAGTCCGCCGCCGAGGTTGGTGCCGCCGCTGGCGCTGTTGTCGCGGACGATCAGGTCGTCGAGCACCGGGTCGGCGCCGCTGACGTAGACGCCGCCGCCGCGCTCGGCGCTGCCGCCGGTGACGGTGAAGCCGCGCAGCCGGGCCCCGCTGCCCTCGCCGCTGTTGATGGTGACGACCGGGCCGTAGCCCTGCCCGTCCAGCACGGTGGCCTCGGGGCCGTCGAGGCCGACGATGTCGACGTCGAGCCCGCGGAAGTCGATCTGCTCCTCGTAGGTGCCGGGGTGGACCTCGATCTGCAGGCAGCCGATGTTGTAGGCGACGTCGATGCCGGCCTGGACCTGCTGCACCGGGCGGGCCGCGCTGCCGTCGCCGCTGGAGGGGGCGCTGAGGTCGACCTGGACCGGGCAGAAGACGTCGGCGCCCCCGTCGCCGGAGCCCCCGTCGGTCCCGCCATCGCCGGTGTCGCCCCCATCGCCGGTGCCCCCGTCGGTCCCGCCGTCTCCGGTCCCGCCGTCACCGGTTCCCCCGTCTCCTGTCCCGCCGTCGGCCCCCCCATCGGCAGCCCCCCCGTCGGTGCCCCCGCCATCGCGGCCGTTGGGATCGTCGCCTTCGCCCTTCCAGTCGGCCGAGCAGGCCAGGAAGAGGGGCAGGAGGAGGGTGAGGCTGAGGGCTGCACGCATGAGGGCGCTCCGGGGAGAGCGCGCACCATCACCCCAAGCGAGCCGACTGCCAAGCAGGATTCACCAGATCGCCCAAAGGACCCGGCTCACTCCTGGATGTAGCCGAGCGCCTCCAGCGCCTTGCGGGTGGACTCGTCCAGCTCGACGCCGCCGGGTCCGGCCTCGCCCTCGTAGCGCAGGCCGGCTCCCTGGGGCGCGCCGCTGGGGGCCTGGAAGGGTCCGGCTCGGGCCTCTCCCGGGGGCTGGAAGTACAGGCTGGCGTCGGCGGGCAGGACCTGGAAGCGCTGGCCGGCGCCCAGCGAGCGGGCCTTGCCGACGGTCTCGGCCAGCACCCGCCCGGATCCCTTGCTGGAGACGACCCCCTCGCGCTCGACGACCCAGGGCTGGCCCGCCAGCTTGATGGCCCGGGCCTGGAGGCGCAGCACCTCGTCGCGGAGCTGGGGGGCGAGGTCGGTCCGCTCGGCCGGATCGGAGCGCAGATCGTAGAGCCAGGCCTGGTCGTCGAGCAGGTTCCACTCCAGGCGGAGCCCGCCCTCGTAGAGCCCGACGCGGTTGCTGCGGAAGCGGGTGGTCTCGGCGGGGAAGGCCCGCTCGGGGGGCTCCTCGGGTCCTAGGACGACGCCCTCGCTCTGCAGCGCGCCGGCGCCGGGCACCCAGGAGGCGATGGTGGGGGCGAGGTCCTGGAGCCCGACGGTGCCCTCGACGACCCGGCCGCGGGGCAGGCTCTGGCCGCCTCGCTCGGCGATGATCAGCGGGATGTGGAGCTGCTCGGCGTTGAGGGTGTGCGCGTGGCCCCAGCTCCCGCGCTCGCCGAACTCCTCGCCGTGGTCGCTGGTGAGGACCCAGCGCACGGTCCTCCCCGACTGCTGGAGGCGCTGGTCCAGGCGGTGGAGCTGGTGGTCGATCCAGGCGATGGCCTCGTCGTACTGGGCGACCTGGTGCTGGAGCTGGTCGGGGTCGAGGGGCTGGTCGAGGTAGTGGAAGTAGTTCTTGTAGCGGGCGTCGCCCGGCTGCGGGGGGCGGTCGAAGCGCGAGGCGAAGGGCTCGGGCGGCTCGTAGGCGTAGTGGGCGTCGTAGGTGTGCAGGAAGAGGAAGACGGGCTGGCCGGCGGGCTGCTCGGCCCACCAGCCCAGGGCCTCGTCGACGACCCGGTCGAAGGAGACCTTGGCGCCGAGGTTGCGCTTCTCGTCGTGGATGCCGAAGTCCTCGAAGCGGTCGAAGCCACGCTCGAAGCCGAAGATGCGGCTGACGTAGAGGGTGCTGACGAAGCCGCCGGTGCGGTAGCCGCCGGCCTGCAGCGCCTCGGGCAGGACGGGGGTGCTGGTGGCGAGGCGGAAGCGATCCTCGGTGACCCGGTGGGTCCAGGGGAGCTGGCCGGTGAGCAGGGTGGTGTGGGCCGGCAGGGTCCAGGGCGAGGGGCTGCGGGCGTGCGCGTAGCGGGTGCCCTGGGCGGCGAGCTGGTCGAGGAAGGGGCTGGTGGGCCGCGAATAGCCCCAGGCCGAGAGGTGGTCGGCCCGCAGGGTGTCGACGCTGATGAGGACGATGTCGGGGCGGCTGGGATCGCCCGGCGGCAGGGGGCGGGGGCGAGGGGAGCAGGCCAGCGCCAGGAGGAGGGCTACCATCGACGCCATCCGGGCCAGCCGGCGGGCAGGTACCAGAGGGTCAGGGGCACCATCACCGCCAGGACGAGCGCGCAGGCGGCGAGCCGGGGGGGCGAGGCGCGCAGGGCCGCCCAGGCGCCGCGGGGGTCGGCGAGCAGCAGGGCGGTCCCGATCATCAAGAAGGGCTCCAGGGGGATCCGATAGCGCGTCAGGCCGGCCAGCAGGGAGATGGCGGCGAGGTGGTAGAGCAGGATGCCCCCGCTGAGCAGGGCGAAGGCCGATCGGGTGCGGGCCAGCAGCCCGATGGGGCCCAGCCAGAGGATCAGCAGCGCGCTGAAGGCCCCGGTGGCGATGATCAGCTCGTCGACCCAGAGGGGGAGGCCGGGCCAGTAGCCCCAGCGGAGGTGGCGGGTGAGCAGGGAGTGGGGGTTGAGGAGCTGGGCGGCGCGGATGGGCACGCGGATCAGGAAGGGCTTCGGGTGGGCGCGGATCCACTCGATGCCGGCCTCGACCTCGCAGGCGTCGCGTCGCATGGTGTCCTTGCGAGGCGCGCAGAAGGGCCGGCCCTGCGCGGTGACCCGGTCGAAGGCCCGGCCGGAGAGGGGGCCGTTGCCGTAGTCGAAGGTGATCGGGGCGAAGTCGTTGTTGCCGAGCCACATCATCTGGCCCATGGTGCGGTCGCTGATCACCGGGGTCTGGAAGGTGCGGGTGGCGTAGAGGCTGTAGGGGGCCACGCTGAGCACGGCGGCGAGCAGGGCCGCGAGGGCCTGGGCCCAGGAGGAGGGGCGGCGCAGGCGGCCCCAGAGCAGGGCCACCAGGAAGATGGGCAGCATGTAGGTGGCGACGCCGCGGAAGAGCACGCAGGCCCCGACGCAGGCGCCGGTCAGGGCGGCCAGGGCCAGGGCGCGCCCTCCCTGGGCGCGACGCGCGGCGAGCACGGCGGTGAGGGCGGCGAGCAGCACGCCGGTGTAGACGACCTCGCTCCAGGCCCCCATGGCGAAGAAGGCCTGCGGCAGGCTCAGCGCGTAGAGCCAGGCGGCCAGGCGAGAGGCGCGCAGGACGACGGCGGGGTCGGTGGTGAAGCGCGCGGCGAGGCCGCCGGCCAGCCGGTAGAGGAGCACGGTGGCGACCAGGGCGATGAAGACCTGGGTGCCGCGGATGGCGGTCGCGTGCCCGAAGACGAGCTGGTGGAGGGCCATCAGGGTGGGGTAGCCGGGCGCCCAGAGCCAGCCGGAGCTGGAGGTCATGCCCTCGCCCTCCACCATGCGGTAGGCGAGCTTGAAGTAGGTGCACTCGTCCCGCACGCAGGGCCACAGTCGGGCCCACACGGCCATCGGTACGGTTCGCAGCAGCAGGCCCGACAGCAGGGCGAGCAGCAGGCTTCGGTCCTTCCACCAGCTCACGGGGGGGGCGTTATGGCGAGCGAGGGGGGGGCGCCACGATGCCAGCTCTTTACGCCGGCCGATCCGGACCTATGTTCAGAGCGCGTCGGCGAGCCGCGTCGCGCGCCCACACCCTCCTCGGGACCGCGCATGTTCGCTGGACTTCGCCTCTTCCTGCTGTCGCTGGCCCTGCTCTTCGCTCGGCCGGCGCTGAGCGCACCCAGCATGAGCCAGGGGGTGCTCCCGGCGGAGTGGTCGGATCAGCAGGGCTTGCCGGCCCTCCCCGACGAGTTCGAGGTGGTCGAGGGCCACTACGCCCGCTTCCACCACGACCCGGCTGACCGCGCCCTGGCCCTGGACCTGGCCCGCCACGCCGCCTCCAGCGTGCCGGCCTTCGCCGATCGGCTGGGCATCCCCGCCGGCGAGACGATCGAGATCGTCCTGGCCCACACGCAGGAGCAGTTCGACGGCCTGCAGCCGGGGGCCCCGCCGGACTGGGCGGACGGCACGGCCTGGCCCTCGCGCGGGCTGATCTTCTTGCGGGCCAACCGCATCCGCCCGGGCACGGAAGAGCCGCTGCCGGTGGTGCTGGACCACGAGATCGTCCACATCCTCCTGGGACGGGCCTTCGACGGGCGGCCGGTGCCGCGCTGGCTGCAAGAGGGCGTCGCCCAGGTCTGGGCCCGCCAGTACACCGCCGCGACCACGGAGACGCTGGCCAAGGGCCTGCTGGGGCGCGATCTGCTGAGCCTGTCCGACCTCGCCAGCGGCTTCCCGGCGGACCCGGTGAGGGCCAGGCTGGCCTACGCCCAGTCGGCGGACTTCGTCGCCTGGCTGCAGAACGAGCACGGACCCCAGGCGGTCCCCACGGCGGTGCACCTGATGGCGGACGGCTCCTCCTTCGGCGCGGCCATGCGCGAGGCGACCGGGCAGAGCACCTCCGAGCTGGACGGCGAGTGGCGCAGCCGGCTCGAGGCCAGCGGGCTCTGGTTGACCCCGCTGCTCAGCGAGACGGCCTTCCTTGGGCTCGGCAGCCTGGTGCTGGTGGTCGGAGGGGTCGGCGTGCTGCGTCGCCGCCGCGCCCGGATGGACCAGCTGGCTGCCGAGGACGAGGCCCGCGAGGCCGTGGCGCGGGCGATGGGCCTGCCCTCGGACGCGGCCTGGTGGGACTTCCCGCACCCGGTGCCGGCTCCGCAGTCCGAGGGCCCACGGCCCTGGGTTCACTGAGGGCCCGCCGCGCGCCGTGCTCAGCCGGCGTGCTTGCGCATCTTCCGGGTGACCTCCTGGCCGCACCACTCGCCGACCACGTCGAAGGCGCTCTGGATCTCCTCGTCGGTCATCTGCTCGATCTGCTTGATGTTGCTGACGAGACCCAGCGCACGGGAGACCGCCGGGGGCGCGCCGGCCGAGGTGCTGCAGGTCGTGCGTGAGGAGTAGACCCGCTCGCCATCGGCCTTGTAGATGCGCACGCGGACGGTGTAGTCGAACTGGGCCTGGGCACCGAGGAAGGGGGCGGTCATGCCCCAGTCGATGATCTCCATCTGGACGGTGGCGGGCGCGTCGGCCAGCACGTAGGCGAAGGGGGGGCCGTCGCCCAGCGTCTTGGCGAAGCCGCGCTCCATCGCCTCGTTGGTGGACTGGAGGTCGACGGCGTTGACGATGCGGTCGGCGACCTCGACCTCGTTGATGGCCTGGGAGACGTTGACGGCGAGGTCGACGATGTTGGCGACGAGGGAGTCGCCGCTGTTCAGGCGGCCCAGGTAGACGCTGGGGCCGGAGCTGATCAGGACCTGGGCGTCGACCTGGCCGAGCGTGGGCGCGTTCTTCTTGAACTTGGCGTGGCAGCCCAGGGCGAGGGGGAGGAGCAGCAGCATGGCGGGTGCGGGCACGGGAACTCCAGGGTGGGATGGCCGGGGAGACGGAGGAGGCCGGAGGGTCATTCGAGGCGATTGCAGGCTGTTTATCGAGATCGTCGAGGGCGCGCCCGGCGCTCGGGGAGGGCGCGTCGAGGTTAGACACCGCGGGTATGAGACACCGCACCCTCGACTTCCGGGACCACCGCCGCGAGCTGGACGACAACCGTCACGTCTACGCGGTGATCAGCCGTCGGGCGGGCGGGCTCAGCATCGGGCTGAACCTGAACGCCGACAAGGTCTGCAATTTCGACTGCCCCTACTGCCAGGTCGATCGCCGCAGCCCGGGCGGTCCGCGGGAGGTGGATCTGGAGCGGCTGGAGGCCGAGCTCTCGCACCTGCTGGGCCTGGTGAGGTCCGGCACGCTCTGGCAGGTCCCTCCTTTCGACACGGCGGCCCCGGCCCTGCGGCAGGTGTACGACATCGCCTGGGCGGGCGATGGCGAGCCGACCTCCTCCTCGGCGTTCGGGGACAGCGTCGATCTGGTCGTCGCCCTCCGCGAGCGCTTCGAGCTGCCGGCGGTCCGGCTGCACCTGCTCAGCAACGCCACCCTCTTCCAGCGGCCGGCGGTCGCCCAGGCCCTGGACCGGTTCACGGCGGCGGGCGGGGTGATCTGGGGCAAGCTCGACGCCGGCACCGAGCCCTGGTTCCACCTCGTCGACGGGACCCGCCTGCCGTTCCAGCGGGTGCTCGACAACCTCGCCCTGGCCTCGACCCGCTGGCGGCTGGTCCTGCAGTGCCTCTTCATCTCCTGGCAGGGACAAGGACCTTCGGACGAGGAGATCACGGCCTGGGTCGGTCGGATCGAGGCGCTGCTGGCCCAGGGCGGCCGGATCGAGGAGGTGCAGATCACCAGCATCGCGCGGCGGCCGGCGCAGCGCTCGGTGGGGCTGGTGGAGACCGCGCGCCTGGAGGAGATCGCCGCCCGGGCGGCCGCGCTGGGCCTGCGGGTCCGGGTCTTCCCGGGGCTGGATCCCGGCCCCGATGCTGGCCCGGACCGCGCACAGGGCTAAGGAGCGGGGATGAGCACCGAAGAACTCGCCTCCCTGACCCTGCTGGACGCCGACGAGCGTCCGATCGTGCTTGGTGAGCTCTGGGCGCAGCGCCCGGTCATCCTGGTCTGGCTGCGCCACTTCGGTTGACTGTTCTGCCGGGAGCAGGTCAGCTCCTTTCTCCCCCTGGTCGACCGCATCCACGCGGCCGGCGGCGAGCTGGTCTTCATCAGCACGGGCGCGGCGCACTTCGCTCGGGACTTCCGGGAGCAGTGGAAGGTGACGGTGCCCATCCTGGTGGACCCGGAGCGGACCAGCTACCGGATGCTGGGCTGGGCGCGGGCCCTGGGCAGCTCCTTGAACCCGCGGGCGGTGCTGAACCTGGGGCGGGCCCTGGGGGCGGGCTTCCGGCAGGGGCGCGTCCTGGGGGACGCCGCCCAGCAAGGCGGGGTGCTGGTCGTCGACCAGGGCGGGGCGGTGGTGTACCGTTTTCGCAGCGGGACGGCTGGGGATCATCCACCTCCGCAGGAGGTCCTGGACGCGCTGCTGGCGGTGCGGCGCATAGACCGGGGCTGAGGCCGGGGCTGAGGTCGGGGCTGGACCTTCGGGCCTCGCCTCGATAGGCGCGCCCGTCGCCAACCCTGGACGGTTCCATGTCGCGCTTCCATCTCCTCGCCCCGCTCGCCCTCCTCCTCGCCTGCCAGCCGGCGCCGGTCGAGCCTCCTCCCCCCGGCGAGATCGCGCGGACCGGGACGGTCCTCAAGACGGTCAACGGGCAGGCCATCACCCAGGACATGCTCGACGGAATGATCAAGCAGCTGCCCGACCAGCTCCGGGCCCAGCTCGAGGCGACCGGCCAGATCAGCCAGCTCAGCGAGCAGCTCGTCGTGCAGGAGATCCTCTACCAGAAGGCCATCGCCGATGGGCTGCACAAGGACCCCGAGGTCCAGCAGGCCCTGGGCATCACCGCGCGGGCCTCGCTGGCCGACGCGATGCTGCGCAAGGAGGTCGAGGCCCGGCTGACGGACGAGGCCATCCAGAAGTGGTACGACGAACACGCCGTGCAGTTCGCCCGCCCGCAGGTCGAGCTGGCCCACATCATGGTGGCGACCGAGGAAGAGGCGAACGCCGTCAAGGCCGAGCTGGATGGCGGCGCCGACTTCGCCGCGACGGTCAAGGCCCGCAGCCTGGACACGCGCACGGCCGGTGAGGGCGGCGTGCTGGGCTGGGTCCGCCCCAAGGACATCGGTCCCCTGGGCGCCGCGGTCGAGACGCTGGACGTGGGCGGGGTCTCGGCCCCGGTCAAGAGCGCGCAGGCCTGGCATGTGCTCAAGGTGCTCGGCAAGCGCGACAAGGTGCCCCTGGAAGAGGTCAAGGACCAGATCTCCGATCAGCTCAAGAACGACCTGGTCGAGGCCTACGTCAAGGAGCTCAAGGAGGGCGCGGCGATCGTCGAGGGTGCTGGCGGCGCCCAGGTGACGGTGCCCGGGGCCCCTGCGGCGCCCGGCGCTCCGGCGGCCCCTGCGGCTCCGGCGGCCCCCGGTACGACTCCGTGACTCGCCCCTGGGCCCTCATCCTCGGCGCCTCCTCCGGCTTCGGGGAGGCGGTGGCGCGGGCCTTCGCGGCGCAGGGCTACGGGATCATCGGGCTGCACCTGGACCGGCGCGCTGCGGCCGAACATGTGGCCGCCCTGGTGGCGGATCTGGAGTCCTGCGGGGGTCCGGTCCGCTTCATCAACATGAACGCCGCCGACGACGAGAAGCGCGAGGCGACGCTGGACGAGCTCGCCCTGCTGGTCGGCTCCGGCGGGGTGCGGGTGCTGCTGCACAGCCTCGCCTTCGGGACGCTGACCAGCTTCGTGCCCCAGGCGGATGGCCGCAAGGGCGTCAGCCGCAAGCAGCTCGAGATGACCCTGGACGTGATGGCCCACAGCCTCGTCTACTGGACCCAGGGGCTGGTCCGCCGCGGGATGATGGGTCCGGGTGGGCGCATCTTCGCCATGACCAGCGCGGGCAGCCACCGGGTGATGCCGGACTACGGGCCGGTCTCGGCGGCCAAGGCCGCCCTGGAGAGCCACTGCCGGCAGCTCGCGGTCGAGCTGGCGCCGCAGGGGATCACCGTCAACGCCATCCTGGCCGGGGTGACGGACACGCCGGCCCTCCGCAAGATCCCCGGCAACGAGCGGCTGATCGAGTTGGCGACCCGGGCCAACCCCCACGGACGGCTGACCCGGCCCGAGGATGTGGCCGCCTGCCTGGTCGAGCTGGCTCGGCCCGGCACCGGCTGGCTGACGGGCAACGTCCTGCGGGTTGACGGCGGCGAGGACATCAGTGGGTAGCCTGCTGGTCCTGCTGCTGGCCTGCAGCGCGGGCGAGCACGGCGCAAACGGGGGCACCGACGGGGGAGGCGACGGGGGAGGCGACGGGGGCACCGCCACAGAGACCGGCGAGGACGAGCGCCTCTTTCGCGAGGCGATCGAGGGTCGGGTCGACGCCGCCGAAGCCCTGCTCACCATCGCCGGGCGCGGCGGGCTCCCCGTGCGGACCGAGGCGGGCACCACCCTCTTCGGCTGCCTCTGCGGAGACGGGAGCTGGGCGCTGGCCGGCGACCACGAGGGCTGGGTGGGCGAGGCCATGACCCGCAGCGGGGAGCTGTGGTGGATCGAGGTCGAGCTCTCCGATCCCGATGGCAGCCTCTACAAGCTGGTCGAGGGCGGCAGCCGCTGGCAGGCCGACCCCCTCGCCCGGCGCTACGGCTACGACGAGTACGGGGAGCACAGCCTGGTCGAGGCCTCGGCCGCGCACCTGGAGCGCTGGTTCCAGCCGGCCGCACGGGGCCTCGCCGCGCGCGAGCTGCGGGTCTGGGTGCCCCAGGACGGCGCCTTCACCCACGCCCTCTATGCCCACGACGGGCAGAACCTCTTCGATCCCCAGGCCATCTGGGGAGGCTGGCGGCTCCAGGACAGCCTGCCCCCCTCGATGCTGGTGGTGGGGATCGACAACAGCGCGGACCGGATGGAGGAGTACACCCACACCACCGACCGGATCCACGGCACGACCTACGGCGGCCGGGGCGACGACTACGCCGACCTGGTGACGCTGGAGATCCGCCCCTGGATGGAGGCGGCGTATGGGCCGGCCGAGCGGACCGGGCTGATGGGCAGCAGCCTGGGGGGCCTCGTCAGCGCCCACATCGGGCAGCGCTACGCCGAGGACTGGGACATGGTGCTCTCGCTCTCCGGCACGATGGGCTGGGGCAGCATCGGCTCGACCAACCCGACCATGCCCGAGCTGTGGGCGGCGGACCCGCCTGGGCTGCCGATCTACCTGGACAGCGGCGGCTCGGGCCCCTGCCTCGACGACGACGCCGACGGGGTGCCCGACGACGATCCCGGCGCCTTGGACAGCTACTGCGAGAACGTCTGGATGGCCGAGCTGCTCGCGGGCGTCGGCTACAGCTGGGACGTCGACCTCTGGCACTGGCACGAGCCCGGCGCCTCGCACAACGAAGCGGCCTGGGCGGAGCGCGTCTGGCGGCCGCTGGACCTCTTCGCCTCGCTGTAGGACGCGTCGGGTTATCGCCCGCGCCTGGAGCCCTGATGAACCTTCGCCCCCTGCTTCCTGCCCTGCTCGTCTTCGCCTCGGTGCCCGCGGCCTGCAAGACGCCCACCCCTGCCGCGACGCCGACGGCTCCCGCCGCGTCCTCCGCGCCCGCCGCGACCTCCGCGGCTAGCGCCGATCCCGCGGCGTCGGTCGCCAGCTGGACCGGGGGAGCCATCCGCCGGGACGCGCTGGAGGCCGAGGTCGGCAACAAGCTGATCCAGATGGAGGTCGAGTACCTGACCAACCGCTTCCAGACCGAGATGCAGGCCGCCGAGCAGCTGATGGTCGAGAAGCTGGTCGAAGAGGAGGCCGCTCGCCGCACGATCACCACCGACGAGCTGCTGGTGGCCGAGGTCGAGTCGAAGGTCCAGGCGCCGACCGAGGCGGAGATCCAGGAGATGTACGCCGCGCTGGCCCGCCAGCTGCGCGGGGCGCCGCTGGACCAGGTGCGGGACCTCGTCGCCGGCCAGGTGACCCAGCGCAAGCAGGCCGAGCGCTTCCAGGCCTGGGTGGAGGAGCTGAAGAAGGCCGCCGGCGCGAAGGTGGTGGTGCCCTTCCCGGACATGCCGCGGATGCAGGTGTCGGTGGACGACGATCCCTCGCTGGGCGCCGCCGCGGCACCCGTGACCATCGTGCAGTTCGCCGAGTACCAGTGCGGCTACTGCGGCAAGGCCAACGCCACGATGAAGCAGCTCCTCAAGGACTACGACGGCAAGGTGCGGATGGTCTACCGCGACTTCCCCCTCTCCTTCCACGAGCAGGCGATCCCCGCGGCCATCGCCGCCAACTGCGCCGGGGCGCAGGGCAAGTACTGGGAGATCCACGACCTGATGATGGTCAACCAGCAGAGCCTCGCGGAGTCGGATCTCGTCGGCTACGCGACCAAGGCCGGCGTGGACCTGGCCTCCTGGCAGAGCTGCCGGCAGGACCCGGCCCAGCGCGCCGAGGTGATGGCCGACTTCGAGGCCGGCCAGGCCCTGGGCGTCACCGGGACGCCGGCCTTCTTCGTCAACGGGATCATGCTCTCGGGCGCGTTGCCCTACGAGCTCTTCGCCCTCATCATCGATCAGGAGCTTGCCCGGTGAGCCTCGACCCGATCTCCCAGCTCCTCGCCGACTTCCAGGCCGAGGCTGCCGCGACCGCAGCCAGCCCCGCGGAGGAGCTGCTGCGCGTGGAGGCCCTGCGGGTCCGCCTGCTGGGCAAGAAGGGCGAGGTCACGGCGCTGCTTCGCCAGCTCGGCCAGCTCTCGGCCGAGGAGCGCCCGGTCTTCGGCCAGCGGGTGAACACGCTGAAAGAGCAGATCGGCGAGCAGCTCGACGCCTTGCGCTCGGCGGCCCAGCTCGCGGCCGAGCAGGCCGAGCTGGAGGCCGGGTGGCTCGATCCGACCCTCTCCACGGCGGCGGCGGGCGCGCTGGCGGTGAACCTGCCGGCCCGGGGCCAGAAGCACCCCATCACCCGGCTGCTCGACATCGTGATCGAACACTTCACGGGCCTGGGCTTCGAGGTGGCGTCGGGCCCCGAGATCGAAGACACCTGGCACAACTTCGACGCCCTGAACATCCCGGACAACCACCCGGCCCGGGACGTCTGGGACACCTTCTACACCACCAAGGGTGAGGTGCCGCGCACCCACACCTCCTCGGTGCAGATCCGCACGATGCTCAGCCAGAAGCCGCCCATCCGGGTCATCTCGCCGGGCAAGTGTTTTCGCAACGAGACCATCGACGCCACGCACCTCGCCGCCTTCAACCAGTGCGAGGGCCTCTACGTCGACCGGGGGGTCACCCTGGGCCACCTCAAGGCCACCCTGGAGGGCTGGGTCCAGCGCCTCTTCGGGCCCGAGGTCAAGGTGCGGTTTCGACCGGCCTTCTACCCCTTCGTCGAGCCCGGCCTGGACCTGGACGCCCAGTGCTTCCTCTGCGGAGGCGGCGGGCACCTGGCCGGCGGCGCGACCTGCACGGTCTGCCGCGGCAAGGGCTGGCTGGAGGTCATCCCCTGCGGGATGGTCCACCCCAACGTGCTGCGCAACTGCGGGATCGACCCGGACGAGTGGTCGGCCTTCGCCTTCGGCATGGGCTTCGACCGGCTGGTGATGCTGCAGAACGGCATCGACGATCTGCGCCGGCTGTACAGCGGGCGGCTGGACCTGGTCCGGCAGCTCTGAGGGCCCTCAGCGCGGGATCTGGACCTCGCGCACGACGGCGGGGCCCTGGCCCTGGATCAGCAGCTGGTAGCGCGCCCCGGGGGTCAGGCCTTCGAAGCTGATGACGGCGTCGGGGCCGAGGGCTGAAAAGCGCAGGCCATCGCCGAAGTCGCCGTTGGGGCTGAGCGTGACGTAGACGGGGTGGCCGGAGGGGGCGGGGATCTCCACGTCGAGGCCGTCGCCGCGAACGGTGATCCGCTCCTCGCGGTCGGGCGGGGCGAAGCCGGAGGAGCCGCTCTCGTCCAGCACGGTCAGCCGCACGGTGCCCGAGAAGCTCTCGGTCGCACGGCTGTGGCGGCGGGTGCCGGTGCCGGTCACGGTGAGCCCGACCGAGAAGATGCCTGCCTCCTCGGGCGTGCCGTTCAGCTCGCCATCGGGGGTAAGGCTGAGCCCCGCGGGCAGGTCGCCGATCGCCGACCAGCTGAAGGGCGGCTCGCCGCCGACCGCCTCGACGGTCAGCGTCGAGCTGACCCCCACCTGCATGGTGGCGGAGGACGTCCGCATCAGCAAGCCGCGCCGCTCGTCCAGCCAGTCGGCCAGCTCCTGGCGGACCGGGTCCAGGGAGGCGTCCGCGTGTCGGCTCTCCAGCTCGTAGGGGTCGCTGCTCAGGTCGTAGAGTTCGAGGTCATCGCCGGTGTACTCGACATACTTCCAGCGTCGCTCGACCACCCCGGCGAAGGAGGGGTGCGGCGTGCCCTCGTAGGCCTCGATCAGCAGGCGCTCCTGCCACGAAGGGGGGGGGCTGCCCTCGATCAGCGGCTGGAGGCTGTCGCCCTCGGTGTCCGGCGTCACCCCGGCGAGGTCCTGGATGGTCGCCGGGACATCCGTCGTCACCGAGACGAGGCGGTGCTCGCGGCCGGTGGTGCCGCCCGGAGCGACGATGATCAGCGGGACGCGGATGGCCTCCTGGTAGGGCATGCCCTTGCCCGACTGCCGATGCTCGCCGTAGAGGTAGCCGTTGTCGGAGGTGAAGATGATGACTGTGTCGTCGAGTCGCCCGAGCTCGTCCAGCTTCTCGACGAGGTCGCGCACGGAGCGATCCGCGGCCAGCAGGGACTCCATCGCGCTCTGGTAGGCCTCGTCGTAGGACTCCACCTTGGCGTCGACCCAGACCTGGGTGTCGCGCACGAAGAGCGGCTTGTCGTCGACGTCGGCCTCGTTGAAGGAGGGCGGTCGAAGGGTCAGGCCGGCGAAGGCCCCGACGTCCTCGGGGGCCGGGGTGGCAGGGTAGTGGGGCGCCCAGTGGTTGATCCAGAGGAAGAAGGGCTCGCTGCCCGCCTCTTCGAGGAAACCCAGGGACTGGTCGCCGATGTAGTCGGTGAGGTACTGCGAGACGGAGGAGGTCGCGCCGGTGCCTTCGGCGGTGCTGGTGGAGGAGCCGACCGCCACCTCGTAGGAGCTCCAGTCCTCCTCGATTATCGGCTTGTTGAACCAGGACCACCCGATGGGCACGGTCCGCGGCGGGTGCCCGTGCAGGTACTTGCCGATGAAGCCCGTGCGCACTCCCGCCGCCTGCAGGGCGCCGGCCATGGTGCGGTCGGCGTTGAAGACGGTGGCGCCGCCGTTGGGCAGGTAGTTGGAGAGCACTCCGGTGGACTGGGCGAGGAACCCGCCGGCCGCGATGCTGGCGCGGGCCGGGCAGCAGACGGGCGTGTTGACGTAGGCCGCGTCGAAGCTGAGCCCCATCGGGGCGAGGTTCTCGTTGACCCAGGGCATCGCCCAGAGGTCGTCGTAGCGCATGTCGTCCATCAGGATCAGGACGACGGAGGTCGGCGCGGGCGTCGCGGTGGCCGAGGCCTCCGGCTCGTCGGTCGGCAGCGTGCAGGAGAGCAGGAGGAGCGCCAGGGGAAGGAACATACTGACCTCGTCCCCGACGGGCGGGGAGGTCCCAGGGTAGCCCGGTAGCGGTCGAGGCACACTCAGGGAGCCTTGGCGGCCTCGATCCAGGCGGCGCCCGCGCCGACGAGGGCGGCCTCGCCCCACAGGCTCTGCAGCCGCCGGTCCCGACCGCAGCCGGTCCGGTAGCTGGTGTATCGCTCCGGGCTCTTCTGGTAGAAGTCCTGGTGGTAGTCCTCGGCCGGCCAGAAGGCGCCCAGGGCCTCGATCTCGGTCTGGATCGGAGCCCCCAGGCGTTCGGCCACCGTGGCGCGGCTGCGCTCGGCGAGGGCGCGCTCGGTGGGGTCCGAGGTGTAGATCCCGGACCGGTACTGGGCGCCCCGGTCGCAGAACTGCCCGTTGGCCTGGGTCGGGTCGATGTTGTGCCAGAAGACGTCGAGCAGGCGCGCGTAGCTGATCGTGCTGGGGTCGTAGAGCACGCGCAGCGCCTCGGCGTGGCCGGTGGCGTGGCCGCTGACCTCCTCGTAGGTCGGGGCCATCTGCGGGCCGGCGGTGTAGCCCGAGGTCGTGGCGATGACGCCTTCGAGAGCGTCGAAGGGCTTCTCCATGCACCAGAAGCAGCCGCCGGCGAAGACCGCGACGGCCTGCCCCGGGGCGGGGGCGGGCGTGGGCCGGCCGAAGACCGCGGCGGGGTCGGCCTTGGCCTGGACGGAGGGAGTGGCGGCGGGGGCGCTCTCCTTGGCTGTGGCGCTCTCCTTGGCTGAGGCGCAGCCGAGCTGGAGGCCCGGGGCGCAGCCGAAAAGGAAGCAGAGTGTCAGGATCATCGCAGCTCCTAGACTGGTCCGTTCTGAGGCGGATACACTCGTGGACTATCCCCGGCACGGCGCCTCGCGAGGTCCAGGTGGACAAGCTCTTCCGTCTCCTTCTGCTCTCCCTCCTCGCCTGCACGGGTGGGCTTGCGGGCGCTTCGGAGCAGGGCCGGACCGACAATCCGCCCGGCTTCGTGGCCGCGCCGACGGTGGACCTGGGGTCCGTCCCGGACTCGGCCTCGGTTCGGAAGGACGGCCCCGACGGCAAGCCCCACCAGGTGCACGCCCGCCTCCTGGCGGATCGGACCACTATCCGGCCGGGGGAGACCTTCCTGCTGGGCGTGCTGCTCAGCCAGGACAAGGGCTGGCACACCTACTGGAAGAGCCCGGGCGCGGTCGGCAAGCCCACCGAGATCACCTGGCAGGGCCCCGAGGGCACCAGCTTCGCCCCCTACGACTGGCCGGTGCCCTCGCGCTTCGAGCTCTCCGGCATCGTCAGCTACGGCTACGACGACCAGGTCCTGCTCTTCAGCGAGGTGACGGTCCCGGCCGACCTGCCCCTGGGCGAGGCCGTCTTCGGCGCCTCGGCCGAGGCCCGCTGGCTGGCCTGCGAGGTCCAGTGCATCCCCGGCGACGCCGAGCTCCAGCTCCGCATCCCGGTGGTGGCGGCGGGGACCCCGGTCGAGCCCAGCCCCCAGGCCGCGCTCTTCGAGCACTTCGCCACCCTGCACCCGGACGCTCCCTCGACGCTGTCGGGCTACGCGGTCGAGGTGGCCTGGAGCGCCTCGGCCATCCGGGTAGGGGACGAGTTCAAGGTCGGCCTGCTCTTCACCCCGACCGGCGAGGCTCCCCTGGAGCTGCCGCGTCAGCAGGGCTTCTGGCCCTTCTTCACCCCGATCACGACGCCGGGCTGGATGGCGATGGCCGACCCGGTGGTGCAGGACCTGCCCGGCGGGGTGGTCCGCGTCCTGGTCGAGGGCATCGCGCTGGAGCCCCAGGCGGGCGTGGACGGCTTCGGTGGGCTGTTCCAGGTCAAGGTCGGGGACCGCCTCAGCCGCATCGAGCACTTCCAGCCGATGCCGGTGGCCGAGGAGGGCGCCCCGGTCATCCCCAACCCCTCGCCGATCTTCGACGAGGCGGCGCTGGCCGAGGCCGCTGGGGCTGCCCCCGCGACCGGAGCCGGCGGCCCTCCCGCCCCGGTGGCCGCGCCGACCGCCAGCATGCCGGCCATGCTGGGCCTCGCCTTCCTGGGCGGGATGCTGCTCAACATCATGCCTTGCGTCTTGCCGGTGCTGACCCTCAAGCTCTACAGCCTGGTCGAGCAGGCCGACATCAGCGCGGGCCAGCGGCGCCGTGCGGGCGTCGCCTACACCGCCGGCATCGTGCTCAGCTTCGTCGCCCTGGCCCTTGCCGTGGTCGGGCTGAAGAGCACCATGGGCGCCGATGTGGGCTGGGGCTTCCAGTTCCAGTACCCCGGCTATGTCATCGCCCTGGCCACCATCGTCTTCGTCTTCGCCCTGAACCTCTTCGGCGTCTTCGAGATCCCCAGCCCCGGGGCCACCTCGCTCTCCAACGCCTCGGACCGGGAGGGCCTGCTGGGCTACTTCCTGACCGGGGCCTTCGCGACCCTGCTGGCGACCCCCTGCAGCGCGCCCTTCCTGGGCACCGGCATGGGCTTCGCCTTCACCCTGCCCGCCGCGGGCATCGTGCTCTTCTTCGCGGTCGCCGGCTTCGGCCTCGCCTTCCCCTTCCTGCTGATCGCCTTCCTGCCGGGCCTCTTCCGCTACATGCCTCGGCCCGGCGCGTGGATGGAGACCTTCAAGCAGTTCATGGGCTTCACCCTGGTCGCCACGACGGTCTGGCTGGCCGATGTCGTCGCCAGCCAGACCGGCCGCGAGGGCGCCACGGGCTTCTTGATCTTCCTGGCCGCGGTGGCGATGGGGGCCTGGATCTTCGGGCGCTTCGGCGGCGTCACGGCCAGCGGGCGGCGGCAGGCCCTGGCCCTGGGCGTGGCGGTGGTGCTGGTCGCCTTCACCGGCCGGAACGTGCTCAAGACCACCCTGGCGGTGGATGAGTGCGAGGTCCAGGGCGTCGCCAGCGCCGATCTCGCGGCCAGCGGCTGGGACGAGAAGATCCCCTGGCAGCCCTTCAGCGAGGAGTCGGTCGAGGCGCTGGCCGGCAGCCTCGTCTTCATCGACTTCACCGCGGACTGGTGCCTGACCTGCAAGGTCAACGAGAAGAACATCCTGGAGACCGACTCGGTGCGCGGGGCGATGGCCGCGGCCGGCGTGGTCCCGCTGAAAGCCGACTGGACCCGGCGGGACGAGACGATCTCCAAGTGGCTGCAGCGCTACGGCAAGGCCGGGGTGCCCTTCTACCTGGTGATCCCGGCCGATCGAAGCCGCCCGGCGATCCCCCTGCCCGAGGTGATCACCCCCGAGATCGTGCGCTCGGCCATCGCCGAAGCCAGCTGAGCGCGCGCTCCTCGGCGAAGCTGCGGTAGCATCGGGGACTCACCCCTGGAGCCCCCATGCTGCTGCCCTCCTCCTCGCTCGTGATGCTCCTGCTCGGCCTGCCCGCCCACGCGGAGGACCCCGAGCTCTGCGAAGACGCCCCGACGCCGGTGACGCCGACGACCCTCTCCGATGAGGACTGCGTCCGCGAGACCGGGGTGGGCACCTTCTCGCCCTCGGTGAAGTGGCAGTGGACCACCAACAGCACCCACAGCGGCTACCAGCACATCATGTCGACGCCGGTGGTCGGCAACCTCACCGACGACAACGGCGACGGGCTGATCGACGAGGACGATGTGCCCGACATCGTCTTCACCGCCTTCTCCGGCAGCGCCTACTCCAGCGCCGGCACCCTGGTCGCCATCAGCGGAGAGGACGGCAGCCAGCTCTTCAGCCTCTCGTCGGCCGGGGGCTACACCTTCTTCGCCAGCGGCGGCGTCGCGCTGGGGGATCTCGAGGGCGATGGCAGCCCGGACATCTGCGTCTCCGGCTACAACGCCCACCTGCTCTGCCTGGAGAACGACGGCAGCTTGAAGTGGGCGGTGACCGGATCGACCGGAGGCTACGGCTTCCCCGCCCTGGCCGACATGGACGGCGACGGGCAGGTCGAGGTGGTCTTCGGCCGCAACATCTACAGCTCGACGGGCAGCCTGCTGGCCTCGGGGAGCTGGGGAACCGGCAGCGGCTACTACCGCTCGGCGGTGGTCGACTGGGACGGCGACGGCTTGCAGGATGTGGTCGTCGGCGACGCGGTCTTCGACATGACGGGCGCGGCGATCATGACCACGGGCGCCAGCGATGGCCCGGTGGCGGTCGGCGACCTCGACGGCGACGGACTGCCTGACCTGGTCGTCGCCTACAGCGGCACGGCCTACGCCTACGCCAACGACGGCAGCGCGCTGTGGAGCTACAGCTACGACAGCGGGGGAGGCGGGGCCCCGACCGTGGCCGACTTCGACGGCGACGGCCAGGCCGAGGTCGGCGTCGCGGCCCGCAACTACTACAGCGTCATCGACAACGACGGGACCCTGCTCTGGCGGGCGACGATCCAGGACTACAGCAGCTCGCAGACCGGCAGCTCGGTCTTCGACTTCGATGGCGACGGCGCCGCCGAGGTGCTGATGGCCGACGAGACGACCTTCTACGTCTACGACGGCTCGACCGGCACGATCCGCTACTCCTACGCCAACCACGCCAGCGGCACCCTCTTCGAGTACCCGGTCATCGCGGACGTCGACAAGGACGGCGCCGCCGACATCATCATCGCCAGCAACAACTACGCCTTCTCCGGGGACGAGGGCATCACGGTGCTCTCGGACAGCAGCTGGCAGCCGGCTCGCCCGGTCTGGAACCAGTTCAGCTACCACATCACCAACGTCAACAACGACCTCAGCATCCCCGCCGAGCCCGAGGCCAACTGGCTGTCCTGGAACAACTTCCGCGCCGGGGGCACGGTCCTGGGGCCCAGCTACTGGCTGGCCGACCTGGAGATCGGCGAGGGCGTCTCGGTCGACGGGGTCAGCAGCGTCCCGCAGCTCTGCGTCTCGGACTGCGAGCCGCAGACGGTCGATGTCTTCATCCCGGTGGTCAACAGCGGCCGGGTCGGCGCCAGCGGCTTCACGGTGATCTTCGTCTGGGAGGACGGGACGGTCGTGCGCGAGGAGCTGGCGACCGAGGAGGTGCCGGCGGGAGAGGGCCGGGTGCTGGGCCCCTACACCTTCTCCCGCGAGGAGTGGGGCGAGGGTGAGCTCCTGGTCGAGCTGTCCGCGCCCAGCGAGATCGAGGACTGCGACGAGTCGGACAACGAGGCCAACCTGGGCCCCTGGCCGATCGAGGAGGTCGATCTGGACGGGGACGGCAGCATCGGCGGGGTCTGCCCTGAGGACTGCGACGACGAGGAGGCCGGCGCCTTCCCCGGCAACCCGGAGACCTGGTACGACGGCATCGACGGCGACTGCCTGGGCGGCAACGACTACGACGCCGACGGGGATGGCTACGAGAGCGATCTGTACGGCGGCGACGACTGCGACGACGGCAACCCGGACATCTACCCGGGGGCGTCGGACGACCCCTACGACGACGTCGACGCGGACTGCGACGGGATCAACGACAGCGACGGCGACGGGCTGGACGACGGCAGGGAGCTGGATCTGGGCACGGACCCGACCGACCCGGACAGCGACGACGACGGGCTGGAGGACGGGGAGGAGGTCCTGGTCCACGAGACGGACCCGCTGGACCCGGACACGGACGACGATGGGCTCTCCGATGGCGAGGAGGTCGACGAGGCCGGCACAGACCCGCTGGACCCGGACACGGACGAGGACGGGCTCTCCGATGGGGACGAGGTGGTGATCACCGGCACGGACCCGCTGGATCCCGACACCGACGACGGCGGAAAGTCCGACGGGGACGAGGTCGCCGAGGGGCGCGACCCGCTGGACGGCAGCGACGACTTCGATCCCGAGCCGGAGCCGGAGCCCGAGCCGGAGCCGGAGCCCGAGCCGGAGCCGGAGCCCGAGCCGGAGCCCGAGCCCGAGCCGGAGCCCGAGCCCGAGCCCGATCCGCTGGACCCTGAGCTCGGCAAGGTCCTGGGCGGCTGCAGCGGCTGCGCCTCGACCTCCTCGCCCGGAACGGCCGCGGGCTTGGGGCTCCTGGGCCTGCTGAGCCTGGCCCTGCGCCGCCGCCGAAGCTGAGCGCTCAGCGCTGGCGCTTGTCGGGGGGCTCGGTGTCCCCCTCTCGGATGCGCAGCAGGGTCCCCGGCTCGTCGGGCTCGAGGTAGACCGCCCGCCAGCCATCGGGCAGGGCGGGCTGCACGCGGTCCATGATCCAGTCGGCGTCGCGGGGGGCGAGGTTGATGCAGCCGTGGCTGACCTTGTGCCCGAAGCCCCAGTGCCAGAAGGCGCCGTGCAAGGCCAGCCGCGGGTAGAAGTGGGCGATCCAGGGCACCTTCTCGACGTGGTACTGCTCCTCGGCCCCCTCCAGGCTGGCCATGTCGCTCCAGGTCATCTGGTCGTAGATCTCGTACAGTCCCCGGGGGCTCTCCCAGCGTCCCGCAGTGCCCGAGCTGATCAGCGTGACGTAGAGCAGGCGGGCCCCCTGGCGCACCGCCAGGACCTGCTGGCTGCGCTCGATATCGATCCAGAGCTGGTCCTCGCCCACCTCGGGCGGCGGGGGGGCCTCGTACCAGCGACGGATGTCCTCCTGGCTGTCGACGTAGCCGTCGACGCCGGGGCCGGCGCCGTTGGGGATGCGCCACCAGCGGCCGTCGGGGCTGGCCGGGCTCGCGTCGACGACCAGGTGCTGGTGGTGGGGCAGGGTGAGGGCGATCTCGGCCTGCGGATCGGGGGCGAGGCGGACCCGGCCTCCGTCGTAGCGAAAGACCCAGGCCGGCAGGATGTCGGCGGGCAGGGGGTTGTCGACCATGTCCCGGCCCTGGAAGCGGCTGGTCGGGTAGACGTAGACCTTGTCGAGCGGCACCGTGCTGCCGTCCTCCTTGACCAGGACGGTGCCCCGGGCGGTCTGCACCTCGCGCGCGAAGGCGTGCTTGCGAGTGGTGTCGAGCTGCTCCTCGGTCGGACGCCCGCGCTCGTAGTCCCGCAGCGAGGGCCAGACCGGCGCGCTCCAGCGCCGCCAGCGCTTGCCGTAGATCAGCGGCAGCAAGGGCTCGGCGGTCTCCGGCGGGTCGCGCTCCCAGGTGCCGGTCTCGCGGTAGCTCCAGTACTCGTCGGGCGTCGGGGGGTCGAAGGCCAGCAGCCGCGGCAGGGCCACAGGCTGCTCTTCGGTGGGGGTGGCCCAGCTCAGGCAGGTGTAGCCTCGGGCCTCGACCAGGCCCCAGCCGCCCTCGCAGCCGCGGCCCTCGACCCGGGACAGGACCCGGAAGGGCTCGTTGGCGGGGATGGTGCCCCGGAGGGGCGAGCTGCTGGAGGGCTCGCGGCGGACGTGGATCATCCGCGAGGAGACGAGCAGCTCCGCCTCGGCGGCAAACGCGGGGACAAGCGCGAGGATCAACATCGCCGCCCCTCTACCCGGGCGCCGGCTCCGCGACACAGGCGCCGCCAGGCCCCTCCGCCCGGGCCCCGTGGGAGGTCCAGACGAAGACGGCGCCCCCCTCGGCGAGGCGCTCGATCAGCACGGGGGCCAGCTCGGGCGAGACCGCCGGACAACCCTGGCTGCGGCCCAGGCGGCCGAACTGCGCGATGTGCGACTCGCGGGCGTAGTCGGCGCCGTGGATGACGATGTCGCGCTCACGCGCCCGGTCGTTGATCCCCGGGTCGAGCCCGTCCAGCCGCAGGGAGAGGCCGTGCTTGCCGATGTAGGTCTCGGCCCCGCGGAAGAGGCCGGGGCTGCTCTGGTGGCTGTTGCGCACATTGCTGAAGGTCAGGGCGAGGTCCTCGCCGGTGCCGCTGCCGTGGGTGACCCAGGTGTTCAGCACCAGCTCACCCTGCTGCAGGTCGAAGAGCCACAAGCGGCGCGCGGTCGAGGGCAGGTCGAAGTCGACCACGGCGAGGTGATGGGGCCCGTCGAGCTGCCCGCGGTCGATCCCGCAACGGGTGCGCTCCAGCGCCGCGGCCAGCACCTCGGGGCGCAGGCCCTGGGCCTCGCCCTCGAGCCGGGCCAGCAGGCTCCCCTCCTCGGCTGCGAGCGCTGCCCCCAGCGAGAGGACCAGCAGCAGCACCGCTCAGCTCGGGTTGCGGACGATGGTGACCGGGCAGCCCGAGCGCCGGACCACCCGCTCGGCCACGCTGCCGACCAGGGCCCGCTCGATGCCGCGCCGGCCGTGGGTGCCCATGACGATGTGCTTGACGCCGAGCTCCTCGGCCACCTCGAGGATCATCTCGGCGGGCTCGCCATGACGGATCAGGTGCGAGACAGGCACGCCGGCCTGGACGAAGCGCTGGGCCAGGGTCTGGAGGTAGGTGCCCGCCTCCTTGTCGAGCACGCCCAGCGCGGTCTCGGTGTCGATCAGGCCGATGGGCAGGGCACCTGCAGGGGGCACGCCCACCGGGAGATGGACGGCGTGCAGCAGGGTGACGACGCTGTCCAGCGCCCGAGCGAGGGAGACGGCCATCGACACGACCGCGTCGGTGGGGCTGGAGAGGTCGATGGGGACGAGGATGGCGGCGGCGTTCATGGATCCCTCCGGGGATATGACAATGGTACTCCCCAAACGCGGGCGAGGGGAGCCCCCCGCGCCAAAACCGGGGCTCAGCCCAGCGGTCCCGCGAGGCGGGCGCTGACCAGGGCGGCGAAACGATCCCCAGCCGCGCCCTCGTCGGCTGCGACGGCCGCCTCGCCCAGCAGGGTGGCCTCCCACAGCAGCCCGGTGCTCATGGCGAGGCGGCGCGCCTCCCACTCGAGGCGGGCCCGGTCACCGTCATGCGCCAGGGCGCCGAGCCTGGCGCGGAGCCGCTCCTGCAGCTCGACCACCACCCGCAGCCCCTCGCCCAGCTCCTCGGCGGGGAGGGCGGCGATGCGGCGCTCCAGCGCCCCCAGCAGGGCCGTCAGCCCGCCGTCCGCCTGCTCGGCCCGCAGCAGGTCCAACGAGAGCACGTTGGTGGTCCCCTCCCAGATCGGCAAGGTCTGGGCGTCGCGCAGCATGCGCGGCAGGCCGCTGTCCTCGACGTAGCCCAGGCCCCCGAAGCACTCCAGGGCCTCGCTGGTGACGGCCACGGCCTGCTTGCCGGTGAGCAGCTTGGCGATCGGCAGCAGGGCGCGCAGGCAGCGGGCCTCCTCGACTCTGGCCTGTCCGTGCTCGACCTTGCCCATCAGCTCGGCCAGCTCGGCGACCAGGGCGTAGGCGCCCGCGGCCTCGGCGTGCAGCTCTCCCAGGACGCGGCGGTGCGCGGGGTGCTCGGCGATGGGGCGACCGAAGGCCTCCCGGCGGGTCGCGAAGTCGCTGGCCCAGAGGGCCGCTTGAGCCATCGCCGAGCTGCTGCTGGCGGCGTTCCAGTAGCGGGTCACGTTGAGCATCCCGCTGATGCTGGGCACGCCCCGACCGATCGGGCCGACCCGGGTCGCGGGGAGGCCGTGGAGCTCCAGCTCGGCGGTCGGCAAGGCTCGGGTGCCGAGCTTGTCCTTCAGGCGGCGGATGCGGACGTGCAGCATGCTGCCGCGCTCGTCGCGGGGGACCTCGACCAGGAACATCGTCAGGCCGCGGCTGCCCGGGACGGTGCCGCCCTGGCGGTCGACGACGCGGGCCAGCGTGAGCGCGAGGTCCCCGTCGGCGGCGCTGGTGAACCACTTGATCCCGCTGAGGGCGTAGCGCTCGCCGCCCTCGTCGAGCGGCAGGGCCAGCGTCTCGCTGCCCCCGACATCGCTGCCGCCGGGGCGCTCGGTCATCCACTGGCCCGAGGTGCTGAACCGGGTCGGATCGGTGGAGAGCAGCGCCGGCAGCACCCGGGCCTGGAGCTCTTCGTCCCCCAGGTCCCGCACCACCCGCGCCGCGGCGTCGGTCATCGCCAGCGGGCAGGAGTAGATGGCGCTGCTGGCGCTGAAGAGGTGGATCATCGCCGACTGCACCAGGCGGGCGTGGACGCCGAGGTCCGGGTCGTAGGCGACCGCGACGAGGCCCTCGCGGGCGGAGAGGTCGTGCAGCTCCTTCCAGGCTGGCGAGGTCCGCAGGCGGTCGACCCGGCGCCCGTCGGCATCGTAGCTCTGCACGGTGGGGGGCTCGTCCTCGGCCTGGCGCATCAGCTCCCACAGCGGCCCGGCCGTCAGCTCGCCCATGCGCTGCAGCCGGGGCAGCGCATCGCGGTAGACCTTCGCCGGCAGGCGGAGCTGCAGCTCCAGGCGCAGGGCCTCGTCGGCCTGGAAGAGGTCGATCGGGCGGGGGAGGGGAGGGCGATAGGCGGCGATCGTGTCAGGAGAATGGTCCATGCCCCTCTATAATCAGCTCCGCCGGCGCCACCCCAGGGCCAGGAGAGCGATCAGCCAGGGGCCGCTCAGCCCGGCGGCGGCGCTGCAGGCGCGGGCCTTGTTCTCCTCGGCCTCCACCGGCTCGGCGCAGTCGGGGTCCACCTCGTCGCACCACTCGTCGCAGGTTCCGTCCTCGTAGCGCCCATTGATCTCGCAGAGGTCCACCGTCCCGTGGACGGCCTCGATCTGCTCCATCAGCCAGGGCCAGGCGACGTCCACCCGGCTGCTGCCCGACTCGGTCCGGCAGTTGTTGTCGCCCCAGGAATGAACCCCCACCTGGATCCACTCCTCGGAGCCGTCGAGCTGGGCGAGCTGCGGCCCGCCGCTGTCCCCGCTGCAGATCTGCCCCTCGTCGGGGTTGGTCTCGCTGAGGCTGTAGAGGAACATGTCGTCGACCTGGTCCAGCGTCAGGACGGCCGAGCGCTTGGTCCCGCTGCCGCTGCCCGAGGCGCTGCTGAGGCCGAAGCCGACGCTGACCATCTCCAGGCCCACATCCGTCTCGGAGAGGGGGAGGGGGTTGATGCGCATGGCCGGCACGGGCGCGTCCTCGTCGAGGACCAGGATGGCGAAGTCGAAGGCCCCCAGGTCGGTGCCCAGCGGACCGCTCTCCAGCTCGCGGTAGTCGGGGTGCACGGCCATGTCGACGAAGCCCCGGGTGTCGTCGGGATCGGTCACGTCGGTGCCGAAGTAGGCCTTGCCCAGGGCGACGACCGTCTCCAGCGGGAGGTCGTCCCCGCAGTGCCCGGCGCTGAGCACGATGCGCGGGGTGATGATCGAGCCCGTGCAGGCCGAGAAGGTGTACTCCCCGGCGCCCGCACCCAGCGAGACCGCCGCCGGGAAGCCGTACTCGGTCTCGCCGTTGACGATGCTGGTGGAAGGGGTGGAGGCGAGGGCCAGCGTGGAGAGGAGGAGGATCATGGGCGCGAGGCTAGCACCGTGGCGAGGCAACGGCGAGCCCGATCATGGGTCCGGGTAGCCGTACCAGAGGGAGGCGTTCCACTGTCCCCAGGATCCGTCCTTGTAGTGATCGGCCGCGAAGAGGGTCCAGCGGGGGCGCCACTCCTTCAGCTCTCTCGTTGTCAACCGAGAAACGACCGTTGCCCCATCAAGGGACTTCCCCAGTTCGGACAGCCTGGCCTCGGCCGCATCTGCCCACGGTTCAGAGATCGTCGGTTCGAAGTCCCAAAGGACCACCGACACCAGGTGGGGCTCGGTCCCGCTTGCGTCGATTGTCCCGACGTAGGTCCCCGAGATCGAGCCGTCGTCAACGATGTAGGTGACGGTGACGGGAATCCGCAGCTCCGGTCCAGGCAGGCAGTCCCACGGATCGCCTCCGGTACGAGTGACGGCCACCGGGGCTCCGGCCTGGGCGAAGGTGACCGAGAAGCTGCTGGTCGTACCCTCGGCCCCGTCGATAGGGGAGCGTTCCCAGGTGATGTTGGCCGGTGCCCATGCCTCGAAGATCGGCCAGACCTCGGCCAGGTCCACAGGCACCGCGACCTCGGACAAGGGCCACTCGGTCTCAACGCATGGAATGCCGCTCTCCCCACCATCCATGGTCCCGCCGTATCCCCCATCCCCTCCATCCATTCGGTCGATGGAGCCGCCGGCGTCTCCAGACCCGGTTGGAGGTGCTGCGCAGGACATGAACACGACGAACGAAACGAGAACGTGCATGAGATCCTCCTCAGAGATTGGCTCTGACCCAGTCGCGGATGGCCGCGGCGCGTGGGCCGGTGGTTGCGCCGGTAGGGCAGACCTCCGGGTTTCCGGTCCCCGGGCAGGAGTCCAGCAGCGAATAGGCCGTGACACCAGTGATCCAATGCCCCGCGCCGCAGTAGCCGGAGGGGCAGTAGAAGTGGGGCGCTCCAGAGATCCCCCGGGCGGCCCCGGTGTCCCACTTCACATAATCGGGAAGCACGGTCTGAACATAACCGTCGGCGCCCATCATGATCCGACCTACGAAGTCGTCGTCGGTGGTGAGCAGGCTGTTGAAAACAGTGTTGCTGAGACAATCCTGTCCCCGCCGAGGGTAGCCGCGAACGTAGTCCGGGGACTCGGTGATGTCGTCGCCGACGCTGGAGAGGGGCATCCAGCCCTTGCCCGGTCCGTCCACGAGGTGGACGAGGGCGTAGTCGTTGCTAAAACTGGTGGAACCGGTCCAACCTGGAGCGATAACCACAGCGTCGCCCTGGTGGCAGGACGGATAAACTCCAACAGGGATGGAGTGGATGTCCAGATTGCCCATGCTACACCAGTACTGGTCTTCCGGGAGATTGTTCACACAGTGGGCTGCGGTGAGTATGGTGTCTTCGTCGACCATGACCCCGCTGCAATATGCCCCGTACTCCTTGTCGGGATCATCTGTAGCCAGGAACATCATCTTGCGCTGGCGGCTGTTCATCGGCGCGGCGACGTCAAAGAGTGGGTCATCCTCGGGCTCGAACAGGTACCACCCCCCTCCCGTACAGTTCCACTTGTTCCAGGACATGGCGACGCCGAGCTCGACTTGGCCCGCGTTGTCCGGCTCCACCCAGGCTGCCTCCAGGCGTTCGCCCGGCTCGACACCGAAGAGGTCCTCCACCATGACGTCGTACGCCGCGCGCTTCTCGGCCACGCGTTCGGCGTCGACTGCGATGAGCAACCACTCACGCCCCAGGCTGTCGATACGGATGGCGAGGCCAACTCCAAAGTACCTATCCGGGTCTGGGTCCATCCCGGTCAGAACCTGATCGGGCACCGCCCACTCCTGGACCTCGGCGTCCGAAGCCGCCACAGAGTATATATGTTGCCCGTTGTAGCGCTAGGTCAGGGCGTCATCCACCATGGACTCGGGCGTCTCGACCGCATCGTCGAGGAGGAAGTAGTACTGGGTGTCGTCCAGCCACTGGACGTCGTCCCGCTCAGTGGACTCCTGTGCGAAGGACCGTGTGCTCAACAATAAGAGAACAACGGCAAGCGGCAGGCGGCAGGCGGCAGGCGGCAGGCGGCAGGCGGCAGGCGGCATGACATCATCAAGCGCTCCTTCATCTGCCTGGATCATAGACCGTCGCCCCACCCCCTGCCACCGCTCCCCTTCATCTCATCGCCGAATGGTTCACCAACCGCCCCCCTTCGCCCCACGCCCGCCCGCTCCCCCCCC
>ERZ761602.1315-NODE-1315-length-45783-cov-7.960527_pt1 | contig 45783 bp, 33 predicted proteins | sample MGYA00512165_ERZ761602 | MGnify/ENA primary metagenome ERZ761602 (study PRJEB28899, sample SAMN02445085) | bioreactor sludge metagenome | biome: EBPR sludge; isolation source: Thorneside wastewater treatment plant | place: Australia: Brisbane, Thorneside...
CATCAAGACCATGCGCGACACCGGCCGCGACATGCAGGACAAGTACAAGGAAACCAGCCGCGGCGGCCTGGCGGTCAACGTCATCGAGTGCTGAACCCGCCGGCCTGCAAGGAGCGCCTGCTCCCTCTGCACGGGCCGGACACCGCGCGCGCCGCGGCTTTTCGCCCTTATCCTTGCCGGCCGCACCGGGACGCCGGCCGGGCCCGCCCTCCAGTCCCGCCGGGCCGGGCCGATACCGAGGACGGTGAATAGACTTACCGGAGGATCGCCTGTCCAGCCGAGCGGACATGGCCGGCCGCGCCCCGGCTCGCTGGCGGCGCCGTCTGGCGGCGTGGTGCCTGCCCCTGCTGGGCGGGATGGCGCTGCTTTGCCCTTCCGCGCACGCGCTCGACCCCGGCAAGGCCTTCCACCACTACGTGCGCAATAGCTGGTCGCTGGAGCAAGGGCTGCCGCAGTTGAGCGTGCTGGCGATCGCCCAGGACCGGCCGGGCTACCTGTGGTTCGGCACCCAGGCCGGGCTGAGCCGCTTCGACGGCGCGCGCTTCACCAACTACGACCTGGACACCACCCCGGAGCTTCCCAGTACCTGGATCCAGGCCTTGCAAACCGACCGCGAAGGCCGGCTGTGGATCGGCACGCCGCAGGGGATGGCGGTGCGCGACGGCCACCGCTTCGCCCGCATCCCGCTGGCCGAGGACGAAGCGCCGGGGGTGGTGGAGATCAACGCATTTGCCCTGGACGCCGGCGGGCGGCTGCGGGTGGCCGCCAACCGCGGGGTGATGGAAGTCGAAGGCGGCCGCCTGCGCACCCTGCACGCGCTGTCCGGCCAGGGCGCGCTGTCGCTGCTGGCCGATGCCGGCGATCGCCTGTGGGTCGGCAGCGAGGGCGCCGTGTACATGATCGGGCGTCGCGGCAGCGAGCGCCTGGCGCTGCCCGCGGACGCCGCGGCCGCCAGCGTCACCGCACTGGCCCGCCACGCCGGCCTGCTGTGGGCCGGCAGCAGCGAGGGCCTGTTCGTGCTGGACCAGGGCCAGTGGCGCCGGCACGGCGAGGACGACCTGGCCAGGACCGGCATCGACGCGCTGTACCAGGACCGGGACGGCAACCTGTGGGTGGGCACCAACGCCGTCTTCTACCGCCTGCAGGGTGGGCGGGTGGCCGAGCGCATCACCGCCGCCGGACCGCTGGCGGAGATCCGCGCGCTCTACGAGGACCGCGAGGCCAACCTGTGGCTCGGCAGCAGCAACGAGGGCGTCAGCCGCGTCTGGAACGGCTGGACCCGCCGCTACAGCAAGACCGAAGGCCTGGAGAACCCGCTGCTGTGGTCGGTGGCCACCGATCCGCAGGGCCGCATCTGGACCGGCGGCGACGGCGGCGTGAGCGTGCTGGAAAACGGGCGCTTCCGGACCGTCGTCGCCAGCCGCGAACTGCCCGACGCGGCCGCCTACAGCCTGCTGCCCGAGGACGGCCAGACCTGGATCGGCACCCGCAACGGCGCCGCTCTCTACCGCGACGGGCGCCTGCAACGCCCCGCTGCGCTGGCCGGTATGGCCTCGGCGCAGGTCAACGGCATCTACCGCGACCGCGAGGGGCGGCTGTGGTTCGCCACCAGCAAGGGACTGTTCCGCCGCGACGGCGACGGACCGCTGCGCCATTACGGCCAGCCCGCCGGCCTGCGCGACCCGCGCGTGCGCGTGCTGCAGCAGACGCGCTCCGGGCGCCTGCTGGTCGGCACCCAGAGCGGCCTGTACGAATTCGCCGACGAACGCCTGCAGCCGATCCCCTTCGCCGGCACCGGCCTGGACGCGCCGCACGTCACCGCGCTGCACGAACTCCCGGGCGGCCAGTGGCTGGTCGGCGTGCTGTCGGAGGAAGCCATGCTGCTGTTCGACGGCGCGCGCTGGACGCGCCTGGACAAGACGCGCGGCATCCCGGTCAACGCGCCGTTCTTCTTCGGCGAGGACGACAGCGGCCACCTCTGGGTCGGCGGCCTGCGCGGCATCTACCGCGCCGACATCGCCGACCTGCTCGCAGCCACCACCGACCCTGCGCGCAAAGTGACGGTGCGCACCCTGCTCAACGAACGCGGCGACCGCCACGGCGGCCAGAAGGGCGACTGCTGCAACGGCGCCGGCAACAGCCGCGGCTTCATGCTCGACCACGCCATCTGGCTGCCCACTCGCGACGGCATCGTGGCGATGGACACCGAGCAGCCGCTGGACAACGACTACGTGCCCGAATCGGTGATCGAACGCGTCCAGGTCAACGACCGCTGGCGGCTGGCCGACAAAGGCCACTGGTCGCTGCCGCGCGGCGCGCGCGACCTGCGCTTCGAATTCACCACCCTGAGCTTCCAGGCGTCCGACCACATCGACATCCGCTACCGCCTGGCCGGCTACGACGACGACTGGAAGCTGCTGGAGGACCCGCACCAGCGCAGCGCCACCTACACCAACCTGCCCGCCGGCGAATACGTGTTCGAAGTGCTGGGCACCAACAACAGCGGCGTCTCCGGCCGCACCGCGGCGCGGCTGCCGTTCGCCATCGCGCCCTACTTCTACGAAAGCGCCTGGTTCTACGCATTACTGGTGGCGGCGCTGCCGGTGCTGGTGCTGCTGTCCAACCGCTGGCTGCTGCGCCGGCACCGGCACCGGCGCGCGGCGCTGGAGAAGCTGGTGCAGCAGCGCACGCTGGACCTGCAACAGGCCAACCAGCGGCTGGAGGCCATCAGCCTCACCGATCCGCTGACCGGCCTGCACAACCGCCGCTACCTGGCGCAGCAACTGCCGGCGGACATCGCCTACTACCGGCGCGACCCGGCCTTCGCCGCGGGCCAGGACGTGGTCACCTTCGCGCTGATCGACATCGACCATTTCAAGGCGATCAACGACGGCCACGGCCACCAGGCCGGCGACCAGGTCCTGCAGGAAGTGGCGCGGCGCCTGCGCGCGCTGACCCGCGAAGGCGACTACGTGGTGCGCTGGGGCGGCGAGGAATTCCTGCTGGTGTTCCGGCCGATGCCGCGCTGCGAGTTGTCGGTGCTGGGCCACCGCATCTGCTCCTCCATCGCCGCCCTGCCCTACGACACCGGCAACGGGACGCTGCGGGTGACCGCCTCGCTCGGGCTGATCGGCTATCCACCGTTCGCGCTGTCGCCGGAACTGCTGGGCTGGGAGCAGATGGTGTCGCTGGCCGACCGCGCGCTCTACATCGTCAAAGAACACGGCCGCAACGGCTGGGCACGCTACGAGGCCACCGCGGTGCCGCTGCCGGGAATCGGCGACGAGGCGCTGCGGCGCGACCCGGCGCAACTGGTCCGCCTGGGCTGCCTGCGCCTGGACGGCCCCTACCATCCCTGACGCGGCGGCGCCCGGCGCGCGCATCGCCACGCATCACAAAAGCGACGCCGGCGCGGATCGGCTTATGATCGGGCGGTCGCGACTTCCTGCGGAGTATTCCGGCATGACGTTCAAGCCTTCGCGCCGTTCCCTGCTCAAGCACCTGGGCGCGGGCGCCGCCGCGGCGGCCGCGCCCGCGCTGTTCGCCGGCTGCGCGCCGGCGATGGTGCGCAACCGCGCCGCGCGCCGGCCGAACATCGTGTTCATCATGACCGACGACCACGCGCGCTCGGCCATGAGCCTGTACGGCAACCGCATCCTCGCCACGCCCAGCCTGGACCGGATCGGCAACGAGGGCCTGCGCCTGGACCAGGCGTTCGTCACCAATGCGCTGTGCCTGCCCAGCCGCGCGACCTTCCTGACCGGGCAGTACTCGCACGTGCACGGCATGCGCACCAACGGCGAGGATTCCGGCTTCACCGCCGAACCGCCGCTGCACAACGCGCAGACCTGGCCGATCCTGCTGGGCGCGCGCGGCTACCACACCGGCATGGTCGGCAAGTGGCACATCAACACGCCGCCGCAGGGCTACGACTACACCGCGATGATCCGCGGCCAGGGCACCTACTTCGACCCGCCGATGTGGATCGGCGGACAGTGGCGGCCGCAACGCGGCCACACCGACGACGTGATCGGCGACCATGCCCTGCACTTCCTGCGCAACGCGCCGCGCGACAAGCCGTTCGCCCTGCTCTACCAGTTCAAGGCGCCGCACCGCGACTGGAACCCCGCACCGCGCTTCCGCACGCGCTTCGAGGACGTGGAGATCCCGCTGCCGGCGAGCTTCGGCGAGCCGATGGAGGCGCGCTCGCAGGCGGTACGCGGCACGATGATGCGGATCGCCGAGATGCCGGACTTCCGTCGCGGCGGTACGCCCGGCGGGCCGCAGGGCGAAGCGCTGGCGCGCGCCAACTTCCAGCAGTTCATGCGCAACTACTACCGCGTGCTGCTGGGCGTGGACGAGAACGTCGGCCGGGTGCTCGACTACTTGGACCGCGAAGGCCTGGCCGAGGACACCCTGGTGGTCTACACCACCGACAACGGGTTCTTCCTCGGCGAGCACGGCCTGTTCGACAAGCGGCTGATGTACGAACCGGCCATCCGCATCCCGATGCTGTTGCGCTGGCCCGGCGGCATCGCGCCCGGGCGCGTGGATGGCGACCACTTCGCGCTCAACATCGACCTGGCACCGACTCTGCTGGAACTGGGCGGCGCGCCGGTGCCCGACGCGATGCAGGGCGACAGTTGGAAACCGCTGGTCGAAGACCGCGCGGCGGCGTGGCGCCAGGACTTCCTCTACCAGTACTACGAATACCCCGGCGTGCACTGCGTGCGCCCGCACCGCGGCGTGCGCGACGCGCGCTGGAAGCTGATCGAGTTCTGGCGCGAGCCACGCGAGTACGAGCTGTACGACCTGGTCAGCGACCCGGACGAACAGCGCAACCTGGCCGCCGACCCCGCGCACGCGGAGGTGCTCGCGCGGCTGCGCCTGCGCCTGGCCGAACTGCGCCGCCAGTACGGCGACCACGACCCCGACGATTACCTGCCCGAGCAGCAGGCGCCGCAGGAGTGCCATTACGGTTGAGCCGGATCGCACTGGGAGCCGATGCCGGTTGGCGGGTGGCGATTGCGGGCTTGTGAGTCCGATGGTTCGTGTTTGCCATCGCCCCGGCCTTCCCCATTGGCGGAGAGGAGCGGTTTGCAGTGGATGCTGTATTGCCGCGGCTGCGTGTTGTCCTGCGCGGCGCGCAACATCACTTCATGGCATGGCGGTGACGGCGCAAGCGGTTGGCTGCATAGTCTCACAGGGATCGGCGCGCGGCGGGCAGGCCGCGATGCGCACGCATCGCCGCTCAAGCGCATGCGCCAGGCGACGCGGGATGATGCACAGGATGGAGCGGATGCAGCGTCAGGCGATGGCCAGCACGTCGTCGATCAGACCGGCCGCGGTGACTTCCGCGCCGGCGCCCGGTCCCTGCACCACCAGCGGTTGCTCGGGGTAGCGGTCGCTGTAGATCGCCACCCGGTTGTCGGTGCCGGCGCCCGCGCATAGCGGGTGGTCCTGCGGCAGCACTTGCAGGCCCACGCTCGCGCGCTCGCCGTCGAAGCGGCCGACGAAGCGCAGCCGGGCGCCGTGCCGGTGCGCCTCCTTGAAGCGCGCCGACAGCGGCGCGTCCAATTGTGGGAGCGCCACGTCCAGGCCGGCCAGCGGCACGTCGGCCAACGCTGGCGGCACCAGCGATTCCACCCGTACGTCCTCGGCTTGCAGAGCTTGGCCCGCGGCGCGCGCCAGGATCAGCAGCTTGCGGCGCACGTCCTCGCCGGACAGGTCGATGCGCGGGTCGGGTTCGGTGTAGCCCGCCTGCCGCGCCTGCCGCACGAAGCCGGAGAACGGCCGCATGCCGTCGTAGTGGTTGAACAGCCAGGCCAGCGAGCCGGACAGCACGCCTTCGACACGGTGGATGCGGTCGCCGCCGGCGACCAGCGCGCGCAGGCTGCGCAGCAACGGCAGGCCGGCGCCGACGGTGGCGGCGTCGCCGTAGCGCGCGCCGGAATCGGCGCAGGCGCGGGCGATGGCCTGCGCGCGCGACCAGGCCGCGCCCGTACCCAGCTTGTTGGCCGTGACCACGTGCACACCGCGCGCCAGCCATTCGGCGTGCCAGTCGGCGACCGCTTCGCTGGCGGTGGCGTCGACCACGATGTCGCCGGCGTGCAGCGCTTCGCCCTCGGCCCACGGCGGCAGGCCGTCGGCGGGCCGGGCGCACGCGCGGTTGGCGGCGGCCAGCGCCGCTTCCGGGCCTGCTTCGTCGCAGGGCTGCAACGCGCGCGAATTCGACAGCCAGGCCAGCGGCGGCAGCGGCACGCCGCGCGCCAGCAGGCGCTGGTGGCGGGCCACGAAGGCACCGCCCACCACGCCCGTGCCCAGCAGCGCCAGTCGCGGTCCGGGCCGCCGGGCAGCCGACAGCCGGACCACGCTGCTCATGCGTCGGCGAGCTTGCGCGCGTGCTCGGACTCGGCCGCCGCCGTGGCGGCGCGCTCCAGCGCGGCGCCCAGGTCGGCCAGCAGGTCGTCGCCGGCCTCGATGCCCACCGACAGCCGCAGCAGGCCGTCGGAGATGCCGGCCTTGGCGCGCGCCTCCGGCGTCATCGCCGCGTGGGTCATGGTGGCCGGGTGCGCGACCAGGCTTTCCACGCCACCCAGCGATTCGGCCAGGGTGAAGTAGCGCAGGCCCTCGATGAAGGCGCGCACTTCGTCCACGCCGCCGGCCAGCTCGAACGAGATCATCGCGCCGAAGCCCTTCTGTTGGCGTGCGGCCAGGGCATGGCCCGGGTGCGATTCCAGGCCGGGGAAATACACCTTCGACACCGCCGGGTGCGCGTCCAGCAGCGCGGCGATGGCGGTGGCGTTCTCCTGGTGCGCGCGCAGGCGCGCGTCCAGCGTGCGCAGGCCGCGCAGGGTCAGGAAGCTGTCGAACGGCGAGCCGGTCAGGCCAAGCGCGTTGGCCCACCACACCAGTTGCTGGTGGGTCTCCGCGTCGCGCGCCACCACGGCACCGCCGACCACGTCGCTGTGGCCGTTGATGTACTTGGTGGTGGAATGCAGCACCACGTCGGCGCCGAAGGCGATCGGCGTCTGCAGGGCGGGCGACAGGAAGGTGTTGTCCACCACCGCCAGCGCGCCGGCCTTGTGCGCGGCGTCGATGACGAAGCGCAGGTCGGTGATGCGCAGCAGCGGGTTGGAGGGCGTCTCGACCAGCACCAGCTTGGGCGATTGCGCCAGCGCGTCGGCCAGCGAGCGCGGGTCGGTCAGGTCGGCGGTGATGAGCTCGAAGTGGCCCTTCTTCGCCAGCGCGTTGAACAGGCGCCAGCTACCGCCGTAGGCGTCGTGCGGCACCACCAGACGGTCGCCCGGCTCCAGCAGCGCGTTCAGCACCAGGGTGATGGCGCCCATGCCGGTGGCGGTGATCACCGCGCCGGCGCCGCCTTCCAGTTCGGCCAGCGCCTCGGCCAGCAGGTCGCGGGTGGGGTTGCCGCTGCGGGTGTAGTCGTATTCGCGCTTCTGCGCGAAGCCGGCGAAGCTGAAGTTGGACGACAGCACGATCGGCGGCGTCACCGCGCCGTAGGCGGTGTCGCGGTCGATGCCGGCGCGCACGGCGGCGGTGGCGGGGCTGCAGGGGGCGTCGGCGGCGGACGGGGTGTGGGTGCTCATGCGTGGTCTCCGGCGGCGCGCAGGGCCGAGGCGAGGATGGAATCGATGCGGTCGGTTTCTTTCAGGAAAGCGTCGTGGCCGTAGGGCGAGCGCAGGACACGCAACTGCCCCAGCGTGCCCAGGCCCTCGACCAGCGCCACCGAATCGGACAGCGGCACCAGGCGATCGCCCTCCACCGCGACCACCAGGGTGGGCACGCGCACGTCGGCGGGGTCCACGCGGTGCAGGTCGATGGATTCGGACAGGCGCACGTAGGCGGTGACCGGGGTGCGCGCCACGTACTGCGCGCCGGCGGCGTCCAGGTAGTCCTCGGCGGCCACGCGCACGCGGCCGTTGACGATCTCCGCCGCGGTGTCGAAGCGCTCGCCGAATTCCTCCGGCGTGCGGTAGCTGAGCATGGCGAACTGGCGCGCCAGCGACAGCCCCTGGGCGTCGGCGCACTGCAACTGGCCCAGGGTCACCGCGCGCCGCTGCAGCGCGCGCCAGGCGGCGGCGTAGGGATGCGCGCGGTGGGCGCCGCTGACGGCGACCAGCTTCTTCAGCCGGTCGGGATGGCGCACGGCCAGTTGCAGGCCGACCAGCGCGCCGTAGGAATAGCCGACGAAGGCGTGCAGGCGCGCGATGCCCAGCGCCGACAGCAGCTTGGCGATGGCGTCGGCCTGGTCGGCGGTGTCGATGGGCGCGTCCAGCCTGCCGTCGGCGCCGATGAAGTCGAACGCCAGCAACCGGCAGTGCGCCGGGTCCAGCGCGCGGTCCTGGCCGACCAGATCGTTGAGCCAGCCGGATTCGGGGAACAGCGCGCTGGCGCGCAGGTGGCGGTGCGCGGAAATGCCGCCGGCCACGAACACCACCGGCGCGCCGGCCGGGCCCTGCACTTCGTAGCGCAGGGTCAGCGCGCGCGGGCCGGCGTGGCGCATCGCCAGCTCCACCACCACTTCGCCGCGGACGGCGCGCGGGGCGTCGTCCTGGTACAGGGGCACGTCGGCATACACCGGCGCGGAGGCGGTCTGCGGGCTGGGATGGGTGGCGGCGAAGCTCATCGTTCGGGTTCCGGTGGCGGTGTCCCTTGCGGGACGGGACTGCACCACCGAGCTTCGCGGAGCTCGCGTTCGCCGTGCTGGCACACGGTACGAACCATCTTCCGGCAGACGCGAACGTCCCCGCAGGATTTGGCACCTACCACGGCGCTTGCGCGTCGCTGGCTGCCCCGGCTTCTTCGGGCCTGTCCCTCTGCCGGTCTCGATGGTGGGCGTACTCTGCCCGGCCCCGGCGGCGTTGTCAATCGCTTTATTCGGATAAAGCGATGAAATTTGACGTGAGTCACCCTGTCCGCCGCCGCGGAGGAATAACGCATAATTCACGGCATGATCCGGAATTGCCTCCTCGGCGGTCTCTGCGCAGCCTTGCTGGCCGCCTGTTCCACCGTCCCCCTGCACACCTCCACCCCGCCGGCCCCGGCCCCGAAGACCGCGGCCGACGCGGTCATCGCCGAAGCCTGGGTCTCCGACCCGTCGGACGGCGACGAGCTGGACTCCCTGGCCGCCTGGCCGACCGAGACCGGCCAGGTCTGGCTGATCGCCTCGGCCAAGGCCACCCACCGGCTGGTCGTGTACGACGCCGACACCGGCCGGCGCCTGCGCACGGTCGGCGCGCCCGGCGAGGCGGTGGGCCAGTTCAACCGCCCCAACGGCATCGCCGTGTTCGGCGACCTGCTGTTCGTGGCCGAGCGCGACAACCATCGCGTGCAGGCGTTCCGGCTGCCGGAATTCGCCCCGCTGGGCGCGTTCGGCGCCGACGTGCTGCGCGCGCCCTACGGGCTGTGGGTGCACGAGACCGGCCCCGGCGAGCTGGAGCTGCTGGTCACCGACAGCTTCATGGCCGACTTCCGCACCATGACCCTGCCGCCGATGCAGGAACTGGACGGCCGGGTCAAGCGCTTCCGGGTGCGGGTGGAGGACGGCGGCCGGCTGGAGGCGCGGCTGCTGGAGCAGTTCGGCGACACCGGCGCGGCCGGCGCGTTGCGGATGGTGGAGTCCATCGCCGGCGATCCGGCCCATGACCGCCTGCTGATCGCCGAGGAGGACCGCCGGGTCGGCTCCACCCTGCGCGTCTACACACTGGACGGCCGCTACAGCGGCCGCAGCCTGCCGGTGTTCGACGCCGATGCCGAAGGCGTGGCGCTGTGGGCCTGCACGGCCGAGGACGGCTACTGGATCGCAGTGGACCAGTTGACGCCCACCCGCTTCCGCGTGTTCGACCGCGCCACCCTGGCCGCGGCCGGCGTGTTCTCCGGCCGCGTCACCGCCAACACCGACGGCGAGGCGGTCTTCGCCAGCCCCACGCCGCGCTTCCCCGCCGGCGCGCTGTTCGCCCTGCACAACGACGTCTCGCTGGCGGCCTTCGACCTGCGCGACGTCGCCGCCGCGCTGAAGCTGCGGGAAGACTGCGTGCGGTGAGCCGGCGCAGGATCCTCGCGGCGCTGTGCGGCGCGGCGCTGCTGGCCGGCGCCGTCGCCAGCGCCGATGCCGCCCGCCTGTACCGCTGGAAGGACCGGCAGGGCTATACCCAGTACGGCGACCAGCCGCCGGCGCCGGAGCAACTGGCCGACGGCAACGTCGACGTGGTGCGCTTCCGCAACCCGCCCAGCGCGCTGGTCAGGCTGCGGCTGGAGAAGCGGGGGCTGCGCTACCAGGCCTGGGCCGACAACCTGATGCACGGGCCGGTGGAGGTGCAACTGGGCTACCGCCGCCAGCGCAACGTGCGCAGCACGCCGGACCTGCCCGCCCGCGCGGTGGTGCCGGCGCGCAGCAGCGTGCTGGTGGCCGACATCGACGTGATCGATCCGCTGCGCGGCGGCGACTTCGAGCTGACCCTGGAAGGCATGCCCGGCGACCCGCAGAGCCGGCCGCAGGACTACGACTACCGCCTGCCCTTCGACTACGGCCGGGTGCGCGTGGACCAGGGGCCGGGCGGCAGCTTCAGCCACAGCGATCCGCAGAACCTGCACGCGGTGGATTTCGCGGTGCCCGAAGGCACCCGCATCGTCGCCGCCCGCGAGGGCCTGGTGATGCAGGTGGAATCGGACTACGACAAGGCCGGCCTGAACAGCGAGAAGTACGGCGGCCGCGCCAACTTCATCCGCATCCTGCACCCCGACGGCAGCATGGCCGTGTACGCGCACCTGCAACCGGAGGGGGCGCAGGTGCGCGTGGGCCAGTACGTGAGCAAGGGCCAGTACATCGCGCTGTCCGGCAACACCGGCTTCTCCACCGCGCCGCACCTGCACTTCGTGGTGCAGGTCAATCGCGGGATGCGGCTGGAATCGGTGCCGTTCCGCATGTTCGGCCCACTGGGGCTGCTGCAGTTCCCTTCCAGCCGGTCGCAGTGAAACCGGCGGCCGGCCGGCCGGCATGCCCCGACGGGGCCTGCGCCGCCACCTGCGCCCGACCCCAGCCGCTATAATCGCGCCCTTCCCCGCTCCCGCTCCGCCCGCACCCGGGCGCCCGCCCCATGCCCGACGTTGCCACCGAAGCCGCGCGCCGCCGCACCTTCGCCATCATCTCCCACCCCGACGCCGGCAAGACCACGTTGACCGAAAAGCTGCTGCTGTTCGGCGGCGCGATCCAGATGGCCGGCTCGGTGAAGGGCCGCAAGGCCGCGCGCCACGCCACGTCCGACTGGATGGCACTGGAAAAGGAGCGCGGCATCTCGGTCACCTCCTCGGTGATGCAGTTCCCGTACGAGGGCAAGATCGTCAACCTGCTGGACACGCCCGGCCACGCCGACTTCGGCGAGGACACCTACCGCGTGCTGACCGCGGTGGACAGCGCGCTGATGGTCATCGACGTGGCCAAGGGCGTGGAAGAGCGCACGATCAAGCTGATGGAGGTGTGCCGCCTGCGCGACACGCCGATCATGACCTTCATCAACAAACTGGACCGCGAGGGCCGCGAGCCGATCGAGCTGCTGGACGAGGTGGAGAGCGTGCTGGGCATCCAGTGCGCGCCGGTGACTTGGCCGATCGGCATGGGTTCGCGCCTCAAAGGCGTGGTGCACCTGGTGACGGGCGAAGTGCACCTGTACGAGCCGGGCCGCAACTTCACCCGCCAGGACTCGACCATCTTCGCCTCCATCGACGACCCGCAACTGGAAGCGCGCATCGGCGCCGAGATGCTGGCCCACCTGCGCGACGAACTGGAACTGGTGCAGGGTGCCAGCCATCCGTTCGACAAGGAAAAATACCTGCGCGGCGAGCAGACGCCGGTGTTCTTCGGCTCGGCGGTCAACAACTTCGGCGTGCAGCCGCTGCTGGACTTCTTCGTCGAGCACGCGCCGCCGCCGCAGCCGCGCGCCACCACCGGCCGCGAGGTGCGGCCGGAGGAAGGCAAGCTGACCGGCTTCGTCTTCAAGATCCAGGCCAACATGGACCCGCAGCACCGCGACCGGGTGGCGTTCATGCGCGTGTGCTCGGGCCGGTTCGAGGCCGGCATGAAGGCGTTCCACGTGCGCAGCGGCAAAGAAGTGAAGCTGGCCAACGCGCTGACCTTCATGGCCAGCGACCGCGAGATCGCCGCCGAGGCGTATCCGGGCGACGTGATCGGCATCCACAACCACGGCACCATCTCCATCGGCGACACCTTCAGCGAGGGCGAGGCGCTGTCGTTCACCGGCATCCCCAACTTCGCGCCGGAGCTGTTCCGCCGCGCGCGCCTGCGCGACCCGCTCAAGCTCAAGCAGTTGCAGAAGGGGCTGGCGCAGTTGTCCGAGGAAGGCGCCACCCAGTTCTTCCGCCCGCTGATGAGCAACGACCTGATCCTGGGCGCGGTCGGCATGCTGCAGTTCGACGTGGTGGCCTACCGGCTGAAGGACGAGTACGGCGTGGACGCGTCGTTCGAGAACGTCAGCGTGGCCACGGCGCGCTGGATCCGCTGCGGCGATGCGAAGAAGCTGGAGGAGTTCCGCGACAAGCACGCGATGAACCTGGCCCTGGACGCCGCCGGCCAACTGGTCTACCTGGCCCCCACCCGGGTCAACCTGCAACTGGCCCAGGAGCGCGCCCCCGACGTCCAGTTCCTCGCCACCCGCGAGCACGCCCACAGCGTGGACTTGGGCTGAAGCCGCTCCTACATGGGGAGGCGCCCCGGCGGCTGAACGCCGGAACGGGGACAGGTGCGCCGGTTGCTGCATTGCGGTAATTTCAGCATCCATGAGCACCGACCCCACACCCTTCCGGACCCTGCGCGCCCGCAAGCGGGCCGATCACCTGGCCGACATGCGCGACGAGATCGCCAGCGCGCTCACCCACGGACTGGGCGCCGTCGCGGCGCTGGCCGGCGGCGCGGTGCTGATCACCCTGGCGGCGATCTACGGCGACGGCTGGCAACTGGGCGCCTCGATCGTGTTCGGCATCACCCTGCTGCTGCTCTACACCGCCTCCACCCTCTACCACGCCATCCAGCACCCGGTGGCCAAGGGCCGGCTCAAGGTCTTCGACCACTGCGCGATCTACCTGCTGATCGCCGGCACCTACACGCCGTTCACCCTGATCGGCCTGCGCGGGCCGTGGGGCTGGGGGCTGTTCACTGCGATCTGGACGCTGGCCATCGCCGGCGTGGTGTTCAAGCTGTTCTACACCGGCCGCTTCAAGCTGCTGTCGACCATCATCTACATCGCGATGGGCTGGCTGGTGATCGTGGCGATCAAGCCGCTGCTGCAATCGCTGGACGGCTGGACCCTGGGCTGGCTGCTGGCCGGCGGCCTGGCCTACACGCTGGGCACGTATTTCTACCACCGCGAATCGATCCGCTACTCGCACGCGATCTGGCACCTGTTCGTCATCGCCGGCAGCGTCTGCCACTTCATCGCCGTGACCGCGCAGGTCCTGCACCATCCACGCTGACGGCCGGGCACAGGCCGTCGCGCTGCGGGGCCGTGCCGGCCCGGTTGTACTGCACGTATCTGAAGCCGGTGCAGCAAGGCCGAGGGGCCAGCTTCACGCCGCATGCACGCTGCACTTCGGTGTCGCACTCTAAGACTTCGCACAACCGTCTCGCATACCTGCACGCGACTCACCCCTGCGCAGCTTGCGTTGCATTCCCGGTTCCTTGTTCCCGGCTCGTCACCAACACTCTTCCTGCGCCACTACTTGTGCCTGGCTCGACGCATCGAACCTCCACTACAAAAACCGCGCACGGCCATCCCGCACTCCGGCCCTCTTCACGCCGCAATCCGCCGCCAACACGCAGGCAACACTGCCCCTGCACAACACCGCCGGACCACCCACCACAACATGTCCCCCGCATGAACCGGTGACACGCCTTTTCGCGGCTCGTGAACACGCCGTCGCCAACGATGCCGCGCATGAGCCCGGCGACACGCCCGCGACGCATGCCCCGGTTGCGCCCGCTTTCGCGCAACAGCGCCCTCGTGCTGGGCGCGGTGGCGGCGGCCATCGTCGTGCTGCTGGTCCTGTTCGAATGGAACTGGCTGCGGCGCCCGGTCGAGCGCATCGTGCAATGGCAGACCGGGCGCAGCTTCCACATCGGCGGCGACCTGGACGTGGACCTGGGACGGGTGACGCGCATCCGCGCCGACCGGCTGACGTTCGGCAACGCCGCCTGGTCGAAAGAACCGACGATGGCGTCGGCCGAGCGCGCCGAACTCAGCGTCGCCGTGCTGCCGCTGGTCTTCAAGCGCGAAACGCGCCTGCACGAGATCCATCTCTCGAAGCCGAACCTGCGCCTGGAGACCGGGCCCGACGGCACCGGCAACTGGGTGTTCGGCAGGAACACCGGCGAAAGCCGCGTGCGCTACGGAGCATTGCGCATCGACAACGGCCGCCTGCTCTATCTCGATCCGGCCAGGAAAACCGACCTGGACATCCGCCTGTCCAGCGCGAAGGACGCGGCGCAGGCCGCATCGCTACCGGTGGACGTGGAAGGCAAGGGCCGCTGGGCCGGCAATCGCTTCACCATCGCCGGCCGCGTGGAATCGCCGCTGGCGCTGCGCGACAGCAACAAGCCCTACCGCATCGACCTGCGCGCGGCCGCCGGCCCGACGCGCGCGCATGCCCGCGGCACGCTGCTGGATCCATTCCGCCTGCGCGGCTTCGACCTGCGGCTGATGCTGGCGGGGCAGGACCTGGAAGACCTGTTTCCGCTGATTGGCGTGGCCACGCCGCCGACGCCGCCGTACCGGCTGGACGGTCGCTTCTCGCGCGAAGGCGATACCTGGCGCTACGACGGCTTCGCCGGTGTCGTCGGCGACAGCGACCTGGGCGGATCGGCCAGCGTCACCGTGGGCCGGGAGCGGCCGCTGCTGAAAGCGGACCTTGTTTCGAAACGATTGGACTTCGACGACCTGGCCGGCTTCATCGGCGCACCGCCGCAGACCGGTGGCAGCGAATCCAGCAACGCGGAGCAGCGCGCGCAAGCAGCCCGGGCCGCGGCGGAGGCGCGCGTGCTGCCCGACACGCCCTACGACCTCGCCAAGCTGCGCTCGATGGACGCCGACGTGCGCTGGAAGGCGCACCGCATCAACGCGCCCAGCCTGCCCATTGACGACATGGAGGCCCACCTGCTGCTGGATGCGGGACTGTTGCGACTGGAGCCGCTCAACTTCGGCGTCGCGCGCGGCGACATCCGCTCGCAGATCCGCATGGACGCGCGCGGCAATCCGATCCGCACCCAGGCCCGCATCGCCGTGCGCGGCCTCGACCTGGGCGAACTGTTCCCGCAGGCCGAACTGACCCGCAGCGCCATCGGCCGCATCGGCGGCGACGTGGCACTGTCGGGCACCGGCAATTCCATCGCCGGCATCCTGGGCAGCGCCGACGGCGACGTCGCGCTGGGCATGGGGCGCGGCCGGGTCAGCAACCTGCTGATGGAACTGGCGGGGCTGGACGTGGCCGAGGCGCTGAAGTTCCTGGTGACCAAGGACAGGACCGTGCCGGTGCGCTGCGCCTTCGGCGACTTCGCGGTGAAGGACGGGGTGATGCAGGCGCGCGCGCTGGGCTTCGACACCACCGACACGATCATCGTCGGCAAGGGCCGGGTGAGCCTGAAGGACGAGACCCTGGACCTGGAACTGCGGCCGCGGCCGAAGGACCGCAGCATCCTGGCGCTGCGCTCGCCGCTGGTGGTCGGCGGCACCTTCAAGGACCCGTCGTTCCACCCGGACTTCAAGCGCCTGGGGCTGCGCGGCGCCACCGCGCTGGTGCTGGGCAGCATCGCGCCGCCGGCGGCGCTGCTGGCCACCCTGGAACTGGGCCCGGGCGAGGACAGCGGCTGCGGCGGGCAGTACGCGCGCTAGCGGATCAACTGGCGATGTAGCGCTGCAACTGGTCCAGTTCGGCCTGCTGGTCCTCAATGACCGCCTTGACCAGGTCGCCGATGGAGATCACGCCCACCACGTCGTCGCCCTCGGTCACCGGCAGGTGGCGGATGCGGTGCTCGGTGACCACCTGCATGCAGTGGTCCACGCTATCGCCGGGATGCACGGTGATGACCCTGGCGGTCATGATGTCGCGCACCGGCGTGTTGGAGGACGAGCGCCCCTGCAACACCACCTTGCGCGCGTAGTCGCGCTCGGACACGATGCCGCACAAGCGCGGCCCCTGCATGGCGAGCACGGCGCCGACGCCCTTCTCCGCCATCAGGCGGATGGCGTCGAGCACCGAGGCGTCGGGCGATACCGCGTAGACCTCAGGGGTCTTGGACCCCAGCAACTGGCGAACCGTGCGCATGGCGACCTCCGGCATGGAGAGAGGGCTGCGCCAAGGATACTCCTGCAGTGCCGGGTTGCCACGCATCGATCAGGTACAGCGGCCGCCGCTTGGATTCCTCGTACAGCCGGCCCAGGTATTCGCCGATCATGCCCAGCGCCACCAGTTGCACGCCGCCCAGGAACAGGATGACGGTCATCATGGTCGGCCAGCCGGCCACCGGGTCGCCGAACAGCAGGGCCTTGCCCACCACGTAGATCGCGAAGGCGAACGCCAGCAGCGCGGTCAGCACGCCCAAGTAGGTCGCCACGCGCAGCGGCGCGGTGGAGAAGCTGGTGATGCCTTCCAGCGCGAAGTTCCACAGCTTCCAGAAACCGAAACTGCTGCGCCCGGCCGTGCGCGGCTCGCGCTGGTAGGGCACGGCGATCTGGTTGAAGCCGACCCAGCCGAACAGGCCCTTCATGAAGCGGTGCCGCTCGCGCAGTTCGCGCAGGGCCGCCAGCGCGCGCGGCGACAGCAGGCGGAAATCGCCGGTGTCCGCCGGGATGGGCGTCTTCGACAGCCGGCCGATCAGGCGGTAGAAGAGATGCGCGGTCGAGCGCTTCAGCACGCTCTCACCCTCACGCGCGATGCGGGTGCCGTGGATGTTGTCGTAACCGGCCTGCCACAGGCGCACGAATTCGCCGATCAGCTCCGGCGGGTCCTGGCCGTCGGCGTCGAGGATCAGCGCCGCACCCTCTTCCACCCGGTCCAGCCCCGCGGTGAGCGCGGCCTCCTTGCCGAAGTTGCGCGACAGCCGCAGCAGCGACACGCCGGGGGCGGCGGCGGCCAGCGCACGCAGCACGTCCCAGGTGCCGTCGCGGCTGCCGTCGTCCACGTACAGGATGCGTCCCTCGATGCCGGGCACCGCCGCCAGCGCAGCCGCAATGCGCGGATGCAGCAGCGGCAGCGCTTCGGCCTCATTGAAGGCGGCGACGACGACGGTCAGGCGCGGCAATGCCATGGGCTCAGTCCAGCGACCGCAGGTAGGCGACGCCGCCGATCTGGTCCACCTGCCGCTGAATCCAACGGGCGCGGCGCTGCACGTAAGGGCCGGGGCGGCTGGCGCTGTAGCGGCGGGGCGACGGCAGCACCGCCGCCAGCCGCGCGCTTTCGGCCGCGCTCAGCCGCGACGCGTCCTTGCCCCAGAAGCGACGCGCGGCCGCCTCCCCGCCGTACACGCCGTCGCCGAACTCGGCGATGTTGGCGTACATCTCCAGGATGCGCGGCTTCGGCCACAGCGTCTCGATCAACAGCGTGTACCAGGCCTCCAGCGCCTTGCGCGTCCACCGCGACACCGGATGGCCGCCCTGCCACAGGAACAGGTTCTTGGCGACCTGCTGGCTGATGGTGCTGGCGCCGCGGGTCTTCCGGCCCTTGGCGTTGTGGACACGCGCCTTCTCGATGGCCTCCAGGTCGAAGCCGTGGTGGGTGGCGAAGTTCTGGTCCTCCGCCGCCACCATCGACAGCGGCAGGCTGGGCGCGATCCGGTCCAGGTCCCGCCACTGGTAGGACACCCGGAACCGCCAGTCGCCCTGCCCCCACGCCTCGAACTGCCGCCACATCATGAAGGCGGTGAAGGGCGGGTCCACGAACCGCAGCACCGCCACCTGCAACAGGCTGGCCAGCGCGAACAGCAGCGGCGAAGCCAGCAGCCAGCGCCGCCAGCGGCGGCCGCGCCCGGATGCAGGCGCCGCACCGGACCGGCTCATGCGCCGGTTCCGCCCTTGTGGATGCGTGCGACAACCCCCATCGTGCTGGTTTCCTTTTCGCTGGCCTGTGCGTCGGCATTATGCCGAGACGCTACGCCCTTCCGGAACCGCCGTGAGCACCGATCCTTCCTCCGACACCCTGATCCGCTTCCTGCTGCCCACCGCCGGCGTGCGCGGCGTGGCCGTGCGGCTCGACGACGCCTGGCGGACCGTCGCCGGGCGCGCCGCCTATCCGCCCGCCGCGCGCGAACTGCTGGGCGAAGCCGTCGCCGCCGCCGCGCTGTTCACCGGCCACACCAAGGTCGACGGCCGGCTGTCCATCCAGCTACGCAGCCAGGGCGCGCTGCGTACCCTGTTCGCCGAATGCACGGCCGCCGGCACCGTGCGCGGCATCCTGCAACTGCAGGAGCAGGCCGACGCCCCGCGCGATCTGCGCGACCTGGGCGATGACGCCCTGCTGGCGATCACGGTCGAGAATCCCGGCCTGGACCCGCGCGAACCGCAGCGCTACCAGAGCCTGGTGGCGCTGTCGTCGAGCCGCCTCGGCGAGGCTTTCGAGGATTACTTCCGTCAGTCCGAACAGTTGCCGACCCGCCTGCTGCTGTCCGCCGACGACCACCGCGCCTGCGGCCTGATGCTGCAGAAGCTGCCGGGCGACGAGGGCGACGCCGACGGCTGGAACCGCGCCGGCGCCCTGTTCGACACCCTGGGCGAGACCGAACTGCTGGCGACGCCGCCGCACGACCTGCTACACCGTCTGTTCCACGAGGAAGCGCCGCGGCTGCTGGCGGAAAGGCCCGTGCGGTTCGGCTGCTCCTGCTCCCGCGAGCGGGTGGCCGGCATGCTGCACTCCTTGGGCCGGGAGGAAGCCAGGGCCGCCCTGGCCGACGGCGTGGCCAAGGTCCGTTGCGAATTCTGCGGGCAGGAATACCGGTTCGACCCGGCCCAGATCGAGGAACTTTTCGCCGTGCCGACAGTCGGAATATCCGCGCCGCCTGGCCTGCAGTAGGCTGGACGAGCGGGGACAGTCCTTCGGGGGACTTGTTAAGGAAACATAAAAGGCATAGCATCGGTTCCCCTTCGGGAGGGGAACTCCACGACGCCGTCGGAGTCTGAAGCGAGCCATGAACCTGCGTAGCCTGTCACTGTCGCTAGCCCTGCTGCTCGCCTCCGGCGTGGCGGCGGACGCGCTTGCGCAGTCCCGGCCGCAGCGCAAGGCCGCCGACCCGCAGACCCAAGCCACCGCCCTGCCGATCTGGAACAACAGCGGCAAGGTCGAGGCCCTGCTGCTGCTGGAGCCCACCGGCGAAGCCGAGGCCGGCGCCCGCTGGCGCTTCGGCCGCAACACCCTGAGCGCCGCCTTCGGCCTGGACAGCGGCGATTCGCTGGGCCTGGTGTGCAACCGCAACGCCGGCGTCGTCGGCAACATCGGCAACCTGGCCAGCCACTGCATGCTGGCCACGCTGGGCGACGACGACGACGATGTGGCCGGCAGCCAGCGCGTCGGCGCCGCGGCCACGCTCAGCCGCCCCGGCGGCAAGCTGGGCCTGTCCGCCGGCAGCGGCCGCGATACCCTGCCGGCCTGGCTGTCGGGCAACAAGGGCACCGCCCGCGTCGAGCAGAACGACCTGGCCGTGTTCGGCCAGAAGAACATCGGCCGCGAAGGTTTCGTCTCCATCGGCGGTACCGTCGCCCGCGCGCGCCTCGTCCCCGCCTCCGACCTGCCCGCCCTGGCCGACCGCTGGAACAGCCGCAGCCTGAGCGTCGGCGGCGGCTATGGCCCCTTCAGCGCCAACATCATCGGCCGCGTCGTCGACGTGCCCGGCCAGCCCGGCAAATGGGAAGGCCTGGGCTTGGGCCTGACCTGGCGCACGCCCTGGAGCGGCCAGTTGACCGTGGGCGCGGAGAACGTCGTCACCCGCGGCAAGAACCCCTTCTCGCTGACCAACGAGAACGCCGACGAAGGCACCGTGCCTTACGTGCGCTACGAGCAGGATCTCTGACGCGCTTCCGCGCGGCTCTGCACCATTCCACTTGCGGTTTCGATCCCGGTTGCGCCAATGCCCATGCGCATCCGCACGCCTGCGCGTGGGTATTGGCACGTGTTCCTGTGTCGTGCGTCACAATCGGTGTCACGCATGCGCGCGTACGCGTAACGCGGCTTACCTAACCGCCCCCACTCTCTTCACACGGGTTTAATTTGCGTTAAAACCCGTCTAGTATCCGGGCACCCCTCGTTTTTGTGGTCGCTCCTTTTCGACCGCACCGAGGGACACCTTGGGTTACCCCTTCACGGGAGAGAGAGAAAATGAACTGCAAAACCACGAAGCTTCGTGAGGCGATCTCGTTCGCGCTCGCGGCCGGCGCCGTTTCGGCCGCCGGTACCGGCGCGGCCTTCGCGCAGGACAGCAAGTCCGAGGCCACCACCCTCGACCGCATCGAAGTGACCGGTACGCGTATCCGCCAGGTGGATACCGAAACCGCGCAGCCGGTGTTCACCCTCAACCGCAGCGACATCGAGAAGCAGGGCTTCCAGTCCGTTTCCGACATCCTGCAGAACATCTCGGCCATGGGCCCGCCGACCATCAGCCGCGCCTCGCCGCTGTCGGCCGGCGAGATCGCCGGTGGTACCTACATCAGCATGCGCAACCTGGGTGCGCAGCGCACGCTGGTGCTCGTCAATGGCAAGCGCCTCGGCATCTCGACCAGCGGCTACGCCGACGTTTCGCTGATCCCCGCCGTGGCCGTCGAGCGCATCGAGGTCCTGAAGGACGGCGCCTCGTCGACCTACGGTTCCGATGCCATCGCGGGCGTGATCAACATCATCACTCGCAGCAACTTCGAAGGCGCCACTGCCAGCGCCTACTACGGCCAGTATGGCGAAGGCGACGGCGCGATCACCAAGGGCGACTTCGTGATGGGCTTTACCGGAGACCGTGGATCGCTGACCATGGCCGCCGAGTGGGGCGAAGAGGACGTGGTCAAGGCCTCCGATCGTCCTTACAGTGCCTTCCCGCGCTCCAGCAACCACCCCACCGACCAATGGACGACCGCTGGCCAGGTGGGTGGCTTCACGGAAACCTGGGCGAACCGTGCGCGTTATCCGAACGTCGTGTTCACCGCCCCGTCGGGCACCACCACCAACCCGTCCACACGCATCGTGCTGCGTGACGGTGGCGATCCGCGCAATCCGGCTGACTATATCCGCCAGGACATCAATGTCGGTAGCTGCACCGCGGCAGGCTGTACCCCGGGCAGCACGCTGCACAAGACCAATACCAACCAGCAGACCGACCTGCGCACGCCCGTCGAGCGCAAAGGCCTGTATGTGGATGGCGTGTTCGATATCACCGACAACGTCCGTTTCCGCACCAACATGCTGTACGCCAACCGCATCACCGACCGCACTGTGGCCGGCTATCCAATGCAGGCTGCGTCCTTCGCCTCCAGCAACGGCGGCACGGGCGTTCCGCTGGCGGCGACCAGCTACTTCAACCCGGTGGGCGTGCCGATCACCACGTGGTGGCGCCGTACCTGGGAAGTGCCGCGCGTCAGCACCAGTGACCTGACCACGCATCGTTTTACCGGCGCGCTGGAAGGCAGCTTTGAGCTGGCTGATCGCTTGTTCGACTGGGACGTGTCCTACCTCAACAACAAGAACACGCAGGTCCAGAAAGCATTCGGCAACCTCAATCTGGCCAACGTGGCGCGCGCAGTGGGTCCGTCGTACCTCGACGCTGCCAGTGGCCAGGTGCGCTGCGGTACCGCCGCCAACCCAATCGTGGGCTGTGTGGCATGGAATCCGCTGCTGCCCTATGGAGCTGTCGGCCAGGGCAGCCTGACCAACAACCAGGCGCTGCAGAACTACCTGTTCCAGGAAGAGCATTCGACCGGCGAAACCAAGACGACCGTGATCTCCGCGAACTTGGCGGGCACCATCGTCGCTTTGCCCGCGGGCGATCTCGGCTTCGCCATCGGCGTGGAGAACCGCAAAGAAGAAGGCAAGTTCGTACCTGACGCCTTGGCGCAGACCGGTGGTTCGACCAACTTGTCGGCCGGTCCGACCGGTGGCAAATACACCGTGGATGAAGTCTACCTGGAGCTGCAGGTGCCGATCCTGGCCGACCTGCCGGGCGCACGCGAGCTGAGCCTGAACATCGCCAGCCGCTACTCGGACTACGACACCTTCGGCGACACGGTCAACAACAAGTTCGGTTTGAAGTGGAAGCCGATCGACTCGCTGCTGCTGCGAGCGACATACGCGGACGGATTCCGCGCGCCGACCATCTCCGACCTGTACGGCGGCGGCTCGCAGACTTTCTCGTTCTTCACCGATCCTTGCGATACGAACTTCGGCAGCTCGAACGGCAATGCCACCACGCGTGCCAACTGTGTCGCAGCGATGGGCGCGCTGGCCAACACGTACCGCCAGCTGGCACAGGGTTTCGTGCCGGCCGGCTCGTCAAACTCGCAGACCCCGGTCGCGTTCACATCGGGCTCCAACCCGCTGCTGACTCCCGAGCTATCGAAATCGCAGACCATCGGCGCTGTTTGGAGCCCCGGCTTCATCGAAGGCCTGAACATCTCGCTGGACTGGTGGAAGGTGCGCATCGGCGACACCATCGTGACCGACTCCCCGACGGCGATCCTCAACGACTGCTACATCCAGGGCATCACCAGCCGCTGCTCGCCGACGCTGTTCACGCGTGACGCCGCACTGGGCTACGTCAACTACATGGCCTTCGGCAACCGCAATGCCGGCTTCCGCAAGGTCGAGGGTTTCGACTTCGATGTCGCCTACCGCTGGACGACGGAGAACTTCGGCAATTTCAATGTGTCGTCCAACACGACGTACACGGCGAAGGACTACTTCGTAAACACCAACGACCCCACCTACGCCACGTCCAATGTCGGCTTTACCAGTACGTTCCGCATCCGGTCCAACCTGGGCGTGAACTGGCAGATGGGCGCGTGGGGCGTGAGCTGGACCGCCCGTTACTACTCCTCGATGAAAGAGACCTGCACGTATGTCGCCTCCGGGTCGCTTGAGGCGAATCTGGAATGCAACGAGATCGTTTACGCGCCGACCGGTGCCTTCCGCCCGGACGGCACCCCGGCCAGCGCGATCTCGCGCCGCAACCGGATGGGCTCCAACACGTTCAACGACGTGCAGGTCCGCTGGGACGCGCCGTGGAACGCCACGATCGCGCTCGGTGCGAACAACGTGTTCGAGAAGGTCGGCCCGGTGATGTACACCCAGCCGAGCGCCAACGTCTCGTACTACGGCAACTTCGACATCGGCCGCTTCGTGTACATGAAGTACACCCAGAAGTTCTGATCCGACGCTTCACCGCAACACCACACGGCCCCGCATGGGGCCGTGTTTTTTTGCGTCGCACCAGTCAAGCACCAATATGGTGCATAAGAGCAATCCAGTTGCCCCGAAGCGATTCTTTGCGGCATCAGAGTGTTCGCAGTGCCTGAAAGAAGCCCTGTCTTTGCCCTTGGCGCCGTTTAACGACACTTTAATTCTTCCCGGGTGGCGACTATGATCGGCCCACCCCCGCTCCTTGGCGGCCACATTTGGCCTGCCGGCAGGGCCATCCCTAGGGTTCAACCTGACCTCATATTTGGAGAGAGAATGAATCACAAGACCACCAAGCTGCGCGAGGCCATCGGCCTTGCACTCGCCGTGGGCGCGACCAGCGTTGCCGGTACCGGCGTCGCCTTCGCGCAAGAGTCCACCGAGAGCGCCAAGACCCTGGACGCGATCCAGGTCACCGGCTCCCGCGTGGCCCGCGTCGAGACCGAAACCGCCAGCCCGGTCGTCGTCATCGACCGCGCCGCCATCGAGCAGACGGGCAAGCTGACCCTGGGCGACCTGATCCAGGAAATGCCGGCCATGTCGGGCGCCCCGACCAACCCGCAGGTGAACAACGGCGGCGGCGACGGCTCCTCCACCATCGACCTGCGCGGCCTGGGTTCGGCCCGTACCCTGCTGCTGGTCAACGGCCGCCGCGTCGTCAACAGCGACGTCAACTCCATCCCGGCCTCCGCCGTCGAGCGCATCGAAATCCTGACCAGCGGCGCTTCGGCCGTGTACGGTTCGGATGCGGTGGCCGGCGTGGTCAACTTCATCCTGCGCCGCGACTTCGACGGCATGACCGCCTCGGTCGACTTCGGCATCACCCCCGGCCACCAGGATGGCCAGCGCAGCGGCGGCTCGCTGACCTTCGGCCAGGTGGGCGAGAAGGGCAACATCATCGCCGGCCTGAACTACAACCAGTTCGACGGCATCTCCTCCAACGACCGCAGCTACTCCAAGGACGCCACGTACCTGTACAGCGGCTACGTGACCGTGTTCGGTTCCAGCCGCAACCCGAACGGCCGCATCTACTTCCCGGCCGGCAGCACCCTGGCAACGCAGTACGGTTGTTCCTCCGTCACCCTGATCCCGGGCCGCAGCGGCGCCGCCCAGGGCGACTACCAGTGCTACAACGGTGCGCGCGACTCGTACAACTACCAGGCCACCAACCTGATCATGACGCCGCAGGAACGCACCAACGCGTTCTTCCTGGCGAACTACCAGATCACGGACAACCTGAACGCGTTCGCCGAGGTCTACCACAACAAGACTTCGTCCAACTTCGCCATCGCGGCCCTGCCGTTCGACGCGAACAACGACGGCGTGGTCATTTCGGCGCAGAACTACTACAACCCGTTCAACCAGAACTTCGGCCCGGTCTCGTCCACCGACGTCAACCAGTTCCTGACCCGCTTCACCTCGCTGGGCCAGCGCCGTTCCTACTACGACAGCACCACCTCGCAGGCCGTGGTCGGCCTGGAAGGCTTCGTGGGCGAAAGCTGGAAGTGGGACGCCGCGTACAACTACGGCCACTACTTCCGCGAGAACACCAGCTACGGCTACGTGTACTACGCCGGCCTGGCCGACGCGCTGGGTCCGTCGTTCCGCGACACCGACGGCGTGGTCAAGTGCGGCACGACGGGCAACATCATCGCCGGCTGCACCCCGCTGAACATCTTCAACATCTACGACCCGCAGTCCATTGCGACGCTGTCGCAGTACGAAGCACGCCCGGTCTACTCGACCATGTACCAGACCCGCAGCTTCGAGGCCAACGCCTCGGGCGAACTGTTCAACCTGCCGGCCGGCGCCGTGCAGTTGGCGTTCGGCGGCGCATGGCGCGAAGAGTACCAGCGCAGCGAAGTGGACTACATCGCGATCGCCGACGACACCGGCCGCTGCTTCATCTCGCAGGAAGCCTGCTCCTCGCCGGTCGGCGGCAAGTACGACGTGACCGAAGTCTACGGCGAACTGTACGTGCCGATCCTGGCCGACGTGCCGGGCGCGCACCTGCTGTCGCTGACGCTGGGCAGCCGCTACTCCGACTACAGCACCTTCGGCGACACCACCAACAGCAAGCTGCAGTTGGAATGGCGTCCGATCGAGAACCTGCTGCTGCGCGGCACGGTGGCCGAAGTGTTCCGTGCGCCGACCATCGGCAACCTGTACGACGGCCCGCAGGGCGACGCCCCGCAGCTCTCCGACAAGTGCGTGGGCTACGGTGCGACGGGTGCGCCGCGCAACCACGAAAACGCGTGCGGTGCGGGCGCGGGCGCGACCAACATCCCGGCCACCGGCATCGCGCCGCCGCCGACCAGCCAGTCCAACGGCGTGTGGTCCGGTTCGGTGGCCGCCGGCTTCGACCTGCAGCCCGAATCGGGCAAGTCGTTCTCGTGGGGTGTGGTGTACGACCCGCAGTGGGCTCCCGGCCTGTCGGTCAGCCTGGACTACTGGCGCCTGTACCTGAACGACACGATCACCCGCGCCGACGCGCAGATCGTGGTCGACACCTGCTACGCCGAAGACAACCACCCGTTCTGCGACTTCATCAACCGTCGCGCCGACGGCCAGGTGGACTTCATCCGCGAGCCGATCGTCAACCTGGGTCGCCTGGACACCAACGGCTGGGATCTGGCCGTTCGCTACCGTCTGCCCGACACCGCGTGGGGCGCCTGGGTCTTCGGCCTGGATGCCACCTACATCGACCGCTACGACAACGACGTCAACCCGCTCAGCGAAGAAGATGCCGTCAGGCACCTGGCCGGCACCTACAACAGCTCGTACGGCATGTACGCCCGTACCCGCGCCCGCCTGTTCGTCAACTGGAACAAGGGCGACCTGGGCCTGAGCTGGCGCGCCCGCTACGTCAGCGGCTTCGACATCGGCAGCAACGACCTGCGCCAGGGCGTCAGCGCGGACGCCGGTTGCGTCTACGACGACCAGTACTGCTATGCGCGTCGTTTCGACGACTACCTGGTGCACAGCTTCAGCGCCGCGTACTCGCTGCCGTGGTTCAACTCGAAGATCGAGGTGGGCCTGGACAACGCGTTCGACAAGCAGCCGCAGATCCTGTTCCAGAACAACGTGCTGAACGCCAACACCGACGTGCAGACCTTCGATACGGTCGGCCGTTACCTGTGGGCGCGCTACACGATGAACTTCTAAGAACGGTGCAGTAAACGCTCCACCCTTGGGCCGCGCGGGTTTCCCGCGCGGCCTTTTTGTTGCCGGGATAGAATCGTCCGATGAACCAGCACGCGCTCCAGCAGACCGTCTTCCTGCTCCAGTCCGGCCGCTACGCCGAGGCCGAACACGCATGCCGGCAGGCGCTGGCCGCCGCCCCAGGCGACGGCAACCTAGCCATGCTGCTGGCGATGGCGCTGCAGAACCAGGGGCGCGACGCGGAAGCCGCCGAGTTGTACCAGCGCATCGCGCATGCACAGCCGGGCGTTCCGGGGCACTGGGCCAACCTGGGGCTGGTGCGCAGGCGCCTGGGCGATTACGCACAGGCCGAAGAGGCATACCGTCGTGCGCTGTCAATCGAGCCGTGCAATACCGGTTTCCTAGTCGACTACGGCTTGCTGTTGCTGGACATGGGCCGCATCGCCGATGCCCGGCACCGCTTCCTCGATGCCGTGGACCTGGAGCCGGACATGGACGAAGCCCGCATCTACGCATCCCTCGCCTGCTTCGAATGCGGCGACGCGCAGCGCGCGGCCGCCCTCATTCCGCCGCCGGCCGCCTGGCTCCGGCTGCCCGATCCGCTCCGCGAAGAACTGGCGACCGCCTTGATGCAGGTGGGCCGCACCGACGAGGCCGAAACCCTGCTCGACGCGCCCGGCATCCGCCATTCGCCTTCCGGCATCATCCGGCTCGCTCAGCTCAACGAACGCACCAACCGCATCGACCAGGCCCGCGAACTGCTGGCGCGCGCCAAGGCGATGGCCGGCGAGCCCGGCCGCCAGGAACAGATCGACCTGCTGCACCTGGAAGCATCGCTGGCGATGCGCGCCAAGGACTACGCCACCGCGCGCCGCGCCGCCGAAGCCATCCTGGCCCTGCACCCCCACGTGCAAGCCGAAGCCAACGCCCATTTCACCCTGGCCACCATCGCCGACAAGGAAAAGGACCCGGCGCGCGCCATGGCGCATCTGGAGCGCGCGCACGCCATCCATTTCCGGCTCGCCGAGGACGTGGTGCCGGAGATCGCGCATTCCGATGCGGAGCCACTGAAGGTTTCCGCCAAATGGCTGGAGCCCGGGCAGTGCGGGTTCCGCGACGATCCCGCCGCGCCCGATGCGTCTTCCTCGCCGGTGTTCATCGTCGGCTTCCCGCGCTCCGGCACCACGATGCTGGAACAGATGCTCGACGCCCACCCCGCCTACGCCTCGATGGACGAGCGCGCCACGCTGCAGCGCTGCATCGAGCGGATGGAATCGCATCGGCACGAATACCCCTACGACCTCGGCGCGCTCGACGCCGCGGCCGCCGATGAACTGCGGCAGGTCTACTGGACCGAGGTGGCCAAGGTCATCGCGCTCAAACCCGGCGAGCAACTGGTCGACAAGAATCCGCTCAACATGTTGCGCCTGCCGATGATCATGCGGCTGTTCCCCAACGCGAAGATCATCTTGGCCCTGCGCCATCCCTGCGACGTGCTACTGAGCTGCTACATGCAGAACTTCCGCTCGCCGGCCTTCATGGTGCTGTGCTCCAGCCTGGAGCGGCTGGCGAAGAGCTACGTCAATGCGATGCGGTTCTGGATCCACCACCAGGCGCTGCTGTCGCCGGACACGCTGGTGCTGCGCTACGAGGACACCGTGGGCGACTTCCCCGCGCAGGTGGACCGCATCGGTGCCTTCCTCGGCATCCAGGACCGCGACTTCCTCGCGCAGTTCAGCCAGCACGCCGCGCGCAAGGGCTACATCAGCACGCCGAGCTATTCGCAGGTGGTGGAACCGGTCAACACGCGCGCGGTCGGACGTTGGCATCCGTATGCGGAGTGGCTGGCGCCGGCCCTGCCCATCCTGCAACCGGTGGCCGACCACTGGGGCTACGACCTGTCCGTGGAATGATCCGATGAAAGCGCTCGCCGACTACATCCGCACCTACGACGACGCCCTGCCCGCGGACTTCTGCCGCCGGCTCATCGAAGGCTTCGAAGCCTCGGTGCAGTTCCAGGCGCCCAACGGCAAGGGCTACCGCCCCGCGCTGGACGACAGCCGCTGGACCGAGCTCAACCTCAACCGCCTGGCCGACCCGGCCTTCCTGGGCTTCTTCCTCACCCAGATCGAACAGTACCTGGCGCGCTACAACGCCGACCTCGGCCTGACCCTGCCGGTGCCGTTCCGCCCGCGCATCGACCGCCTCACCATGAAGAAATACCGCGCGGCAACGGGCGACCGCTTCCAGCCGCATTTCGACTCGGTGGACGAAGTGGCCGGGCGCTACCTGGTGTTCCTCTGGTACCTCAACGACGTGCACGAGGGCGGCGGTACGCGCTTCCTCGACCTGGACGTGGAGACGCGCCCCAAGGCCGGCACGCTGCTGGTGTTCCCGCCCTACTGGATGTTCCAGCACGTCGGCAGCGCGCCGGTGTCCAACGACAAGTACATCCTCTCGACCTACCTGCTGTTCGACAAGCCCGGCGCCCCCGAGCACACCCACGAATAGCGCGCATCAGTGCACCCCGGCGCGCCGGTTGAAGGCGCCGATGGTCTCCACCAGTCGCCGGATGGCCAGGGTTTCCGCCGGACGCAGGCGCGGATGCCAGGTGTCCAGGATCATCACCACGCGCAGGCGGTCGCTGCGGTTCCATGCCTGGTGCAGGAAGGAGTCGTCGAAGGTCACGCAGCGCCCTTCCTCCCACGCGTGCACCACGCCGCCCACTTCCAGCGCGCAGTCCGGCGGCACGATCAGGGGCAGGTGGCTGACCACGCGGCTGTTGGTCACGCCGTGGTGCGGCTTGATCACCGTGCCGGGCGAGAGCAGGGAGAACAGCACTTCCGGCGCGTGCGCATCGATGCGCGTCAGCGGCACCTGCGCCAGCGCGGCGGCCGTAGCCGGGCACGCAGCAAGGTGTTCCTCGAAAGGATCGCCATGGCGATGGAAGAAATACGCATCCCAGGCCGCGGCCTCCAGGTCGCCCTGGCTGCCGAGGAAATCGCTCTTGCGCGCGCCGCCGCTGAAATCGAGGAAAGGCTGCAAGCCTTCGCGCTTGCGCAACACCTGCTGCTCCAGTTCGCCGCGGATCGCGCCGGCCGCCTGTTCCAGCGCTTCATACCAGGGGAACAGCGTGCGGTCGAAGTACGGCTCGGGTTGCAGGTCTGGCACATAGAAGAAGGTCGGCCGCTGGCGCGGGTCCGGGCTGCCCGCCGGGCCCAGCCCGAGGTAGCCGGCCAGCGCGCACGACACGCGGTCCAGTTCGTCCTTGCCGTATTCCTCGGCCAGCGGCGCGATCGCGCCGAAGAACAACGCCTGCCGGCCCTGGTCGATGATACGCATGGCCGACTTCACCCGTTCGCGCAGCTCGGGGGCGGTGCTGCGATCGTCGAGCCAGCGTCCGCGCGCCTGCGCGGTCGTGGTGGCGCGGAAATACTGGACCAGCGCTTCGTCGTTGTCGTCGAGCGCCTGCAGGCATTCGGCCAGTTGCAGGCGCGCGAGGAAGGCATCGGGCAGCCTGGAAAGGCCCTGCTCCAGCGCGTGGCGCGCCGCGCGCAGATCGCCTTGGCGCAGCCGGCAGGCACCGAGTCCCAGCCAGGCGTCGCCCCGCTCCGGTTGCAGGCGGATCGCCTGCTCCAACCTGTCCGCCGCATCCGCGGACCGCTCCATGGCCAACAGCGCATGTGCGGCGATCAGCAGCAATCCCACATCGCCGGTGTCGGCCGCCAGGCCGCGCTCCGCTTCGGACAATGCGGCGGCCGGGTTGCCGGCCTCCAGCAAATCGCGCGCCTGTTGCAGATGAGAAGCGACGGTGGCCATGCCGGTGCCCGCGGGAGAAGTCCTCCGATGATACGGGACCGGCGGCGCCGGTGGCCGCGCTATTCCACCTGCACTTCCGCGTTGCCCGAGAAGGTCTCCAGCCGCACCCGGCCCTCGCCGCTGCCGTAACGGGTGGAGAAGCTCGCGCCCGGGCCGCGGCGCTTCTCGATGGTCACGCCGGTGGCCTTCAGGTTGCCGCTGAAGCTCTCGCCGCTGACCTGGGCGGAAACGTCGCGCGGCAGGCGCAGCAGCAGGTCGCCGCTGACCGATTCCATGCTGATCTCGCCGCTCCGCGCCAACGCGGTGTTCACCTCGGTGCGGCCGCTGACGGTGGTGGTGCTGAGTTCGCGCACGCGCTCGCCGTTGACGGTCAGCTCGATGCGGCCGGACACGGTCTCGGCACTGACTTCGCCGTTCAGGCGGCCGCGCAGCACGATGGTGCCGCTGACCGTGCTCACTTCCACTTCGTCGCTGTTGAGGGTGAGCGTGGCGTTGCCGCTGACGGTCTCCACATCGGCCTTGCGCGGCGCGGCGGCGGCCACCACGCTGCCGCTGACCGTCTCCACGGACAGTTCGCCCGCCGCCACGCCGCTGACGTGCACGTCGGCGGCGACGGACTCGATCTCCAGGTCGGCGCGCAGCGGCACCATCAGCACCAGATCGGTGGGGCCGGAAGAGTTGCCGCTCCAGCCGCCCTTGGGATAGCGCACCGACACGTTCAACTGCGAGCGGTCGCCTTCGATCTCCAGCTTCTGCACGCCCTTGCCCAGCGTGCCGGTGATCTTGACCTCCTCGCGGTCCCAGCCGCGCACTTCGATGCGGCCCTTGGGATTGCTGATCTCGATGCTGCCGCGCGCGTCCAGCGGGCGGGTCTGGTCGATGGCGCTCTGCGCCAGCGCCGGCATGGCCGGCAACAGGCTGCCCAGGAGCAGGGAAATAGCGAAGGCGGTACGCATGCGGAAGTCCTCAGGTCGTCAGGGCCGCGCGCTGGGTCAGCGCCAGGCGGCGGGCGTAGGTGCGGCGCAACCGTTCCAGCAGGAAGCGCGCGTCGGGATCGGTGGCGATGGCGCGGCGGATGTCCGCGGCGCTGCGGTCCAGCGCGTGCAGCGCCGGGGCGAGTTCAGGCGATGCCTGGCCGTGCGCGTCCAGTTGCGCCAGCGCGCCAGTGTAGTCGCGGGTGAGCGCGGCGGCCTCGCGCTGGATCAGCGGGCCGGCGGCCGGCGCCTGGTGGTGCTGCAGTTGCCAGGTCATGGCCACGGCCAGCAGCACCGAGGCGGCCAGCGCGAACGGCGCGGCGCGGCGGCGCGGCGGCCGGGGCGCCGCCGCCTGCGGCACAGCGGCCAGGCGGGCGGCAATGTCCGGCCACAGGTCGCGGGCCGGCGGGGCGTCCCGGCGCAGCGCGCGCAACTGCCAGCGCAGGGCGTCGTCGGATGGATCGTTCGGGTCTCGGGAAATCATGCTTCCGCTCCTAGCCGCTCGCGCAGCAAGTGCCGCGCGCGGTGCAACTGCGCTTTCGAACTGCCCACCGCCATGTCCAGCTCAGCGGCGATCTCTTCGTGTTTCCAGCCTTCCACGTCGTACAGCACCAGCACCGCGCGGGCGCGCGGCGGCAGCGTGGCGACGGCGCGCTCCAGATCCATCGACAGGGCCGTGCCCTGCCCGGCGCTGTCGAACACGCCCAGCCCGTCCAGCGTCTCTTCACTGTCGTCGAAGCGGGGCTGGGCGCGGCGGCTGCGCAATTCCATCAGCGCGGTGTTGACCGCCAGCCGGTGCAACCAGGTGCCGAACGCGCTTTCGAACCGGAACGCGGGCAAAGCCTGCCAGGCCCGCACGAAGGCTTCCTGGGTGAGGTCCTCCGCGCGCACGCCCTGGCCGCCGACCAACCGCTGGATCACGCCATGGACGCGGCCGGCATGCCGGCGGTAGAGCGCCTCGAACGCCTGCATGTCGCCGCCGGCCGCGGAACGCGCTAGCGCCGTGTCCTGGGCGGCGGCGTCCTCGGGGGCGAGGCTGTCGGCAAGGGGATCGATCACGGCATTCAGCATACCCACTACGATGCGGCGGCGAGTGCGGGGGTTTAGAGGCGATCTGGATTTTTTCGCCCGCGGGTACGAGCCCTTGCGGGGCCGTGCGGGAGGGGGAATGCCTCCCCTTCTCCGCGCTTGCGGTGGATAGGGTTGTCCAGGACGGACCGGGGCCTTGTGCCCGAGCGCCGCTGCCTTCTCGAGGCTGCCCTCCATTCGGTACTTGTGTATCCCATCGCATCCCGAAGCCCGAAACCATCCGCACGGATGAATGTGGACGGGCTATGCGGCAGCCTTTTCATTTTTCTCGGCAACTTTCCGCACAAACCTTCCGAAGCACCACGGTCGCGACTTGCGTCGCTCCTGCATGGGTGTGGCATGACGTCTTCATCGACGTCGGCCTTTCATCCACCTCTTTCAGAAGTCTTCTTCCCCGCACACAGGAAGAAGGAAGACGCTGCCGCGCAGTAAAAGCCCATGTATGAAAAAAGCCCCGCGGCGCCAGGGATGGGCGCGCGTGGGGCTGCGCAGGAAGCGGGATGCGGGATGGATCAGCCGGCCAGGCAGGCGGCGATGCGTTGCTGCTCGTCCTTCAGGGCCTGCGGCGTGCGGGCGCCGAATTCGTCCAGGTAGTCGCCGATGCTGGCGAACTCGGCCTGCCAGCCGACGCGGTCGAAGCCGAACAGCAGCTCGTGCGCCTCGTCGCTCAGCGCCACGCCGTCGAGATTCAGGTCCTCGGCGCGCGGCAGATGGCCGATCGGGGTTTCGACCGCGTCCGCCTTGCCTTCCACGCGCTGGATCATCCACTCCAGCACGCGCAGGTTCTCGCCAAAGCCGGGCCACAGGAACTTGCCGTCGCCACCCTTGCGGAACCAGTTGACGTGGAAGATCCGGGGCAGCTTGGCGCCGGCGCCGTCGAACGACAGCCAATGGGCGAAGTAGTCGGCAAAGTTGTAGCCGCAGAACGGCTTCATCGCCATCGGGTCGCGGCGCATCACGCCGACCGCGCCGGTGGCGGCGGCGGTGGTCTCCGAGCCCATCGCCGCGCCGACCAGCACGCCGTGGGTCCAGTCGCGCGCCTCGAACACCAGCGGCACCAGCGAGGCGCGGCGGCCGCCGAACACGATGGCGCTGATCGGCACGCCCTGCGGGTCCTCGGCCTTGGCCGAATAGCTGGGGCACTGCTTTGCCGACACGGTGAAGCGCGAATTGGGATGCGCGGCCGGGCCGTTGGCCGGGTCGTAGGGGCGGCCCTGCCAGTCCAGCGCCGGCGTGCGCTTGTCTAGGCCTTCCCACCACGGTTCCTGGTCGTCGGTGACGGCGACGTTGGTGAAGATGGTGTGGTGGCTGATCGTCGCCAGTGCGTTGGGATTGGAACTGTCCGAGGTGCCCGGCGCCACGCCGAAGAAGCCGGCTTCCGGGTTGATCGCGTACAGGCGGCCGTCGGCGCCGGGGCGCATCCAGCAGATGTCGTCGCCGATGGTCCAGACCTTCCAGCCGGCCTCGCGGTAGCCCTCGGGCGGGATCAGCATGGCCAGGTTGGTCTTGCCGCAGGCGGACGGGAATGCGGCGGCGACGTAGTGGGTCTCGCCCTGCGGGTTCTCGATGCCGACGATCAGCATATGCTCGGCCAGCCAGCCTTCGTGGCGCGCCTGGTGCGAGGCGATGCGCAGCGCATGGCACTTCTTGCCCAGCAGCGCGTTGCCGCCGTAGCCGGAGCCGTAGCTCTTGATGGTCAGTTCTTCCGGGAAGTGCATGATGAAGCGGCGCTCGGGGTCCAGCTCGCCGATCGAATGCAGGCCCTTGACGAACGTTCCCTCGCGCTCGATGCGCGCCAGCGCGGGCGCGCCCATGCGGGTCATGATGCGCATGTTCGCCACCACGTAGGGCGAATCGGTGATCTCCACGCCGCAGCGCGACAGCGGCGAATCGATCGGCCCCATGCAGTAGGGAATGACGTACAGCGTGCGTCCACGCATGCAGCCGGCGAACAGCGCGTCCATCTTCGCGTGCGCCTCGGCGGGCGCCATCCAGTGGTTGTTGGGGCCGGCGTCCTCACGCTCGGGCGTGCAGACGAAGGTCAGGTGCTCCACGCGCGCCACGTCGCTGGGGCTGGAGCGGTGCAGCCAACTGTGCGGGTGGGTCTCGGGGTTCAGCGGCAGCAGCGTGCCCTCGGCTTCCATCCGCTTGATCAGGGCGGCGTTCTCGGCATCGCTGCCGTCGCACCAGTGCACGCGGTCGGGTTGGGTCAGCGCGGCGACCTCGGCCACCCACGCGTCGAGGGCCTCCAGCCGGCTGCCGTGCGTGTTGGGTTGCTGGAAAACGTCGACCGCTGCGTTCATGCCCCGCCCTCTGGAAGTGAGACCAAAATGATACCAATGTCCTGTCCCGGTGACGAGAACAACGCGGATGGGGCCGTTACGCGGTCAAGGGGAGATGGCCGGGCTCTTGGGATGCGATGGTGCATGAGGCCACGCAAGTCGTTGAAATTAAAGAATGGAAGCAGGGGCTATGACCCGCCCGAAGCAAGACCCCGCACCGCAGCCGGGCTTCGTCATGACCCGCACCCGCCATCCGCACGCCACCGCCAGCGCAGGCGCGCACCGCCTCACCCCCCGCGCGAGCGCCGGTAAGGATTGAACAACTGCAGCAGCCACGGCTTCTGCGCCAGCACCAGGCTCACGCCCACGCGCTCCTCGGCGCTCAGAGTGGCGTCGCGCGCCAGCAGGGCGTCGAATTCGCGCGCCACTTCCTCCAATCGCTGCCGCAACTGCTTCACGCCGTCGATGCTGAGGCTGCCGCTGAGCAGCAGCAGCGCGTCCTGCTCGCCGTCGAAGGGATCGGCGAAGTAGTCGGTGAGCAGGGTGTGGCGGAAGTAGCGCTCCATCGGCCCGTCGGCGCGCCAGCGGAAGTTGCGCGCGGTCAGCGCGCGGCCGCGGTTGCCCGGCATCAGTTCGATGATGCCCAGCCGGTCCAGCTTGACCAGCAGGCCGGTCCACTGCGCCGGGGTGAAGCCGAAATGGCCCATCACGTCCTGCTCGCGCCAACGGTTGAGGGTGAGGAACAGCGCCAGCAGCAGCGTGGGTTCGTCCACCAGCGCCTGCTCCTGCGCTTCGTTCAACTGCGCCATCGCCTTGCGGCCGCGCGCGGCCTCGGCGCTCAACTCGGCCAAGCCCACGTCCAGCACGTCGCAGACCTGCTCCAACCGCTGCAGGCTCATGGCGCGACGGGAAAACATGCGCTTGACCGCCGCCTCGCTCATGCGGATGCGCGCGGCCAGCTCGCGGTAAGTCATGTTCTGCGCGCGCAGGCAGCGCTTCAATGCGTCGATCAGGTCCACCGAGACGGCCATCGGTAGCGGATTCCTATACCAGTCGTGGCCTGGGAGCTTACCTCGTCGATGACGGTTGAACAGCGGCAGGCGGCGCGGCAAGGCTGCCGCAACCCGGAGGAAGCCGCATGACCCGCCTGATCGTCCGTTCCCTGACCCTCGCCCTGGCCGCCGCGCTGAGCGGCGGCCTGGCCCTGCCCACCCGCGCCGCGCCGCAATCGGACGGCGCCAGCCGGATGTCGCAGGCCAGCCTGGAAGCCTCTATCGAAGCGCCCGTGGCGGTGATCCACGCGCTGGGCCACGGCGCGTCCGCGGTGGTCACCGGCGTGGCAGTGGTGGCCGGTAGCGTGGCGGTGACGGTCTCGGTGGCCGCCGCGGGCGTGGCGGCCGGCGCTTCGTTCGTGGTCTACCTCAGCGCGGAAGCGGTCAAGCGGCTGGGCATCGCGGCCGGCACGGCACTGCGCGTCAGCGTGGTGGCGACGGGCTGGATCATCAGCGCCGCCGGCGAGGCATTGTGCTTCATCGCCAACGACGCGGTGCGCCCGCACATCCACAGCCATCGCTACGGCGGGTGACCAGGATGCGCCGGTTCGCCTTCGCCCTCATCCTCCTGCTCGGCCTGCCCTGGGCCGCCCATGCCGGCAATGCCTGCAAGCAACTGGACGTGCCGCCGCACAAGGTGGCCGACGCCGCACGCACCGCGCTGCTGGCCGCGCAGCAATTGGATGAAGTGGATGCGCCGGTCGCGCTGATCGCGCGCGTGGGCACCGACCTGTCGAAGCAGGGACTGGTCTACAGCCACGCCGGCTTCGCGGTGCGCGACCACGCGCACGGGCGCTGGACGGTGGTGCACCTGCTCAACGAATGCGGTAGCGACCGCTCGGGCCTGTACGCGCAGGGGCTGGTGAACTTCTTCTCCGACGACCTGGTGAACCAGGACCTGCGCATCGTATGGTTCACGCCGGACGTGGCCGGCAGGCTCGCGGCGCGCCTGCAACAGATGCCGCGCCACAGCCTGCACCACCCGCGCTACAACCTGATCGCGCGCCCCGGCAGCGCCGACTACCAGAATTCCACCGCATGGATCGTCGAGATGATGTCCGCGGCGCTGGCCGACCGCGCCGTCTACGACCGCCGTACCGCCTACGCCTTCGCGCGCGGCGACGGCTACGTGCCGGACACCGTGCACATCCCCTATTCCAAGCGCGTGCTCGGCGGCCTGTTTTCGGCGAATACCGATTTCACCGACCATCCCGTGGGCACGCGCCTGTCGGGCGACTATCCGGTGGTCACCGTGCGCTCGATCTTCCGCTGGCTGGAGCGCGCGGGCTACGTGCGCGAACAGCGCGAGTGGCGCCACGGCGTGCGACAGGCGGCGATGGGAGCCGCGTGAGGCGACGGCACGATGGCTGATCTGTTCGCGGTGTATGCACTGTCCGTGATCCAGCCCTGGCCTTCAGGCGGCTGCCAGCCGCTTGCACCTTCGAGTGGGTCTGAGCCTTACCGACGGTTTCCGACTGCTTGCGCGCTGCGCCCTCTGGATCGGGCTGGCGCCGGACTTACGTCGGGATCAACGTCGAGATGACGTGTTCGAGGTAGGCCTCGAATTCCTCCGACGTCATGCGCGGCTGCTGCAATTGCAGTGACAGTTGCAGGAAGCCGACATAGGCCGCGTAGGTCAGGCGCGCGCGGTGCACGGCGTCGGTGCGCGGCATGCCGGCCTGGCGGAACGAGGCCACCAGGTAGTCCAGGCGGCGCTGCGACACACGGTCAATCACCGGCTGCACGGAGGGATGGTCCAGCGCCTTCAGCAATTCGCTGTAGATGATGTGCGGCTTCACTTCGTGGCCGACGAGCTGGAACAGCGCGCGCAGGCGCTCGCGCGGGTCGGGCACCTTCTCCAGGTTGCCGAACACGCTTTCCTGTTCCACCACTTCCCAGCGCTCCAGCGCCGCCTGCAGCAGGGCGTCGCGGGAGGGGAAGTGCCAGTAGAAGCTGCCCTTGGTCACGCCCAGCCGGCGGGCCAGCGGCTCCACCGCCACGGCGGCGACGCCCTGCTCGGCGATCAGGTCCAGGGCGGCCTGGGCCCAGTCGTCCGCGCTCAGGCGGGCGGTACGGGGGGAGGGCGTCGGGGAGTCTTCGGCGCTGAGTGTGCTCATGTTCGGCATTTAACCATACGCCGGGGTGTGCTGAGGTACGTTTGTTGCGATGCACAACAAATAAAGGCAAATCAATCGCTTGCATGTGAAACCGGTTGCTCCGGACCGATTGACTACTCTAAACGCGACAACCCATACTAGACCGTATGGTCTATCGCGACGTCACCGCCCTCCCGCATGCACCGCCCGTCCCGGCGACCGGCGACGGCCGCATCGCCGTTGAACAGGACACCTTGTCGCTGGCGGTCCGCCGCTACCCCTCGCCCGGCGAATTGCAGGCTGCGGCCACGCTGGTCTTTGCGCACGGTTTCGGCCAGACCGGCGGCGCCTGGAACCGCGCCGGCCAGGCGCTGGCCGCGCAGGGCTACGCCGGCATGGCCTACGACGCGCGCGGGCACGGCGAATCCGACCGCAACCCCGCCGGCCTGCCCTACATCGGCGACCAGTTCGCCGACGACCTGATCGTGGTGGCCGGCGAACAAACCGAACCGCCGGTGCTGGTCGGTGCGTCGATGGGCGGGCTGTTCGGCCTGATCGCCGAGGCGCGCTGGCCGGGCCTGTTCCGCGCGATGGTGCTGGTGGACATCACCCCACGCTGGGAACACGCCGGCCTGCAACGCATCCTCGCCTTCATGACCGCGTTCCCCGAAGGCTTCGATTCGCTGGAACACGCCGCCGGCGTGATCGCCGCCTACCAGCCGCAGCGGCGCACCCGGAAATCGCCCGACGACCTGCGCGAACTGCTGCGCGAAGGCGGCGACGGCCGCTGGCGCTGGCACTGGGATCCGCGCCTGGTCGACGAACTGGCGCGCGACAGCGCGCAGCACCAGGACGCCATCGCTGAGACCGCGCGCCAGGTGCGCTGCCCGGTGCTGCTGATCAGCGGCGGCCGCAGCGATCTGGTCTCGGAGCAGACCGTCGAGGAGTTCAAGACGCTGGTGCCGCACGCGCGCCACGCGCACCTGCCGCAGGCCACGCACATGGTGGCCGGCGATGACAACGATGCGTTTACCGCTACCGTGTTGGAATACCTGGCGGGCCTGTCGGCCGCGCCAGGCACCGTCGAATCCGATGTAACCGAATCCGTGCCCGGAGCAAGCCCATGAGCATCGCCATCCCCTTCCTCGCCTTCCTGCTGGCGGGTGCGTTCGCCGCCTACCACCGGCTGCGGCTCGCGTACTGGGCCGCCCTCACCGCCAGCCTGCTGGTGGCGTGCTGGCTGCTGGGCGCCCATCCCACGGCCACCGTCGTCGCGGCCCTGGTGGTGGTGGCGATCGCGCTGCCGCTGCTGATCCCGGCAATCCGCAAGCCGCTGCTCACCGCGCCGGCGCTGGGCTTCCTGCGCCGCGCGCTGCCGCCGCTGTCGCAGACAGAACGCATCGCGCTGGAGACCGGCTCGGTGGGCTTCGAAGGCGACCTGTTCACCGGCGACCCGGACTGGAACAAGCTGCTGGCCTATCCCAAGCCGCAGCTCACCGCCGAGGAACAGGCCTTCCTCGACGGCCCGGTGGAAGAACTGTGCCGGATGATCAACGACTGGGAGATCACCCACGTCCACGCCGACCTGCCGCCGGAACTGTGGGACTTCATCAAGAAGCACAAGTTCTTCGGCATGATCATCCCCAAGCAGTACGGCGGCCTGGGCTTCTCCGCGCTGGCGCACCACAAGGTGATCCAGAAGATCGCCTCGATCAGCAGCGTGGTCAGTTCCACCGTCGGCGTGCCCAATTCGCTGGGCCCGGGCGAACTGCTCAACCACTACGGCACGCAGGAACAGAAGGACTACTACCTGCCGCGCCTGGCCGTCGGCCAGGAAGTGCCCTGCTTCGGTTTGACCGGCCCGTTCGCCGGCTCCGACGCGACCTCGATCCCGGACTACGGCATCGTCTGCAAGGGCGAATGGAACGGCGCCAACGTGCTGGGCGTGCGCCTGACCTTCGACAAGCGCTACATCACCCTGGCGCCGGTGGCGACGATCATCGGCCTGGCCTTCCGCATGTACGACCCGGACGGGCTGATCGGCGACACCCGCGACATCGGCATCACCCTGGCGCTGCTGCCGCGCGACACGCCCGGCGTGGACGTCGGCCGCCGCCACTTCCCGCTCAACTCGCCGTTCCAGAACGGCCCGATCCACGGCCATGACGTGTTCATTCCGCTGAGCCAGTTGATCGGCGGCGTGGAGATGGCCGGCAAGGGCTGGAACATGCTCAACGAGTGCCTGGCCGTAGGCCGCTCGATCACCCTGCCCTCCACCGCCAGCGGCGGCGCCAAGTTCGGCGCGCGCGTGACCGGCAGCTACGCGCGCATCCGCAAGCAGTTCGGTTTGTCGGTCGGCCGCTTCGAGGGCGTGGAGGAAGCGCTGGCCCGCATCGGCGGCAAGGCCTACGCGATCAGCGCGCTGTCGCAGGCCACCGCCGCCGCCGTCGACCGCGGCGACGTGCCGTCGGTGCCGTCGGCCATCGCCAAGTACCACTGCACCAACATGGGCCGCGACATCGCCAAGGACGTGATGGACATCGTCGGCGGCAAGGGCATCATCCTGGGCCCGCGCAACTTCGCCGGCCGCGCGTGGCAGGCCTCGCCCATCGCCATCACGGTGGAAGGCGCCAACATCATGACCCGCAGCCTGCTGATCTTCGGCCAGGGCTCGATCCTGTGCCATCCGTACATCATGAAGGAGATGAAGGCGGCGCAGGACCCGGACACCCAGGCCGGCATCAACGCGCTGGACGCCGCGCTGTACCCGCACATCGGCGGCGCGATCTCCAACGCGGTGCGCTCGTTCTGGTTCGGCATCACCGGCTCCAGGATCGGCGCCGCGCCGGGCGACGCGTACACGAAGAAGTTCTTCCGCAAGCTCGACCGCTACGCTGCCAACCTGGCGCTGCTGACCGATATTTCGCTGGGCGCGCTGGGCGGCAAGCTGAAGTTCAAGGAATCGCTGTCCGGCCGCCTGGGCGACGTACTCAGCCATCTCTACATGATGGGTGCCGTGCTGAAGCGCCACCACGACGACGGCGCGCCGGAGGCCGACAAGCCGCTGCTGGCCTGGGCCTTCCACAACAGCGCCTACGAGATCGAGCTGGCGCTGTCGCAGGCGCTGCGCAACTTCCCGATCAAGCCGCTGGGCTGGCTGCTGTGGCCGGTGGTGTTCCCGTTCGGCCGCCGCGCCGTGGCGCCGGGCGACCGCCTCAGCCATCGCGTCGCCATGCTGCTGATGGCGCCGAACGAAGCGCGCGACCGCCTGGGCCAGGGCGTGTTCCTGACCCCGTGCGAGAACAACCCCGGTGGCCGCATCGACAGCTACCTGGCAACCGCCGTGGCCGCCGAACCGGTCGAGCGCAAGTTCCTGAAGGCGCTGAAGACCAAGGACATCGAGGCGCTGGACTACAGCGCGCAACTGGACGAAGGCGTGCGCGAGGGCTGGATCACGGCGGAGGAGCGCAAGCAACTGGAAGAACTGCGCACTATCACCCTGGACACCATCACCGTGGACGACTTCGACGTGCACGAGCTGCGCGCGGCCAGCTACTACGACCTGCCGCAGCACAAGCGGCAGCCGCGCGAAGCGGCCTGACATCCGCAATCCGCCCCCTCCCCCGCCTGCGGGGAAGGGCCAGGGTGGGGGCGACCGAAGCCTCCATCTTCCGCGAGCCAGAACGCACTCAGAAAGGCAGTCGCAATCCGCAGTGGCCTGGCTTTACTGTCTCTGCCTGTCCCCATCCCCACCTTCCCCCGCACGCGGGGGAAGGAGCAGATACGGAAGCCCTGAATGAGCGCCGACGTCCTGAAGATCTACCGCCGCCTGGAACGCAAGCCGCTCGGCCGCTGGCTGTTCTCGCGCCTGATCTGTTTCAAGGCGCCGTACTTCGGCAGCATCGGCCCACGCATCGTGCGACTGCAGCCCGGCCGTGGCGAGGCCACGATCCGCCACCGTCGGTCGATTACCAACCATCTGGGTACCGTGCATGCGATCGCGCTGTGCAACCTGGCCGAGTTCGTCGGCGGACTGACCACCGACGTCAGCATCCCGCGCTCGATGCGCTGGATTCCCAAGGGCATGACGGTCGAATACCTGAAGAAGGCCATGGGCAGGATGCACGCCGTCGCCACGCCCGCGTTCGAGCCCCGCGAGTCGGCCGAAGGCTACGACCTGCCGATGGACGTGGCGGTTACAGACCCGCGGGGCAACACCGTGTTCCGCGCACGCATCGGCATGTGGGTATCACCGAAACCGCCGCACGACGCGCACTGACAAACCCCGCCGTCACCCTGCCTCAGGCGCGCATCAGAAGTGCTGTAGGAGCGACGCAAGTCGCGACCGTACGGCTGAAGGACCTTTCGACACGGATCAACGCGGATGAACACGGATGAGGCTCTTGCCTTGATCCGCTCAATCCGCGTTTGTTCGCGTCGATCCGTGGCCTTGAAGGCGTTTTGATCGTGCGGTCGCGACTTGCGTCGCTCCCACAGCGGTCGGTTTCATCGCGGCGGCGTCGAGACGTGCACGGCGCACCGCCTAGCGTTCCACAGGCGCCGCCGCATCCGCCGGCCACAGGCTGCGGATCGCGGCGATGCCCTGCGCGCCGTGCCGCCGCGCCTGCTCCATGTCCTGCGGCGCCAGGCCGCCGATGGCGTAGAGAGGCAGCGACACGCTTTCGCGCAAGGTGGCGAAGCCGCCCCATCCCAGCGTCGCGCCGCCGGGATGGGTCGCGGTGGCGCTGACGCTGCCGACCACGGCGAAATCGCAGCCCAGCGTTTCGGCTTGTCGCAGTTCGGCCGCATCGTGGCAGGAAGCCGCCACGCGCTGCCCTTCCGGCAGCGGGCGGGCGTCCAGTGCCGCCAGTTGCGCCGCGCGCAGGTGCACACCCACGCCCAGTTCGCGCGCGAGGTCGATGTCGCCGTTGACCAGCACCTCCGCGCCGCCCGCGTGTGCGATGTCCGCCGCGCGTGCGGCCAGTGCGCGCCAGCGCGGGCCGGGCAACGTGCGCGCACGCAGGTGCACGCGCCCGATGCCCGCGTCCACTGCGCGTCGCAGGCCGTCCAGCCATGTCGCGTCGTCGTCCGGCTCGGGCGTGACCAGGTAGGTGTCCGGATGCAGCAGCGCGGCCACCACGGGGCGGTCGGCGGGCGGCATCGCGTAGCGGGCGAGCTTGTCCGGCGGCACCCACGCCAGCGCCTGCCCTTCGTGGCCACGCGGGGTTCCCTCCCAGCCGGCCAGGTGGCGCACTTCCAGCCGCAGGCGCTTGTCCGGGTACTCCTGCGGCACGCTGATGAGGTGCGCGCCGACCTCCGCTTCGATGCCCAGTTCCTCGCGCAGCTCGCGCACCAGCGCGGCCTCCGGGGTCTCGCCCGGTTCGCGCTTGCCGCCGGGGAATTCCCACTTGCCTGCCAGGTCGCGCCCCTCGGTGCGGCGCGCCAGCAGGACGCGGCCGCGCACGTCGGTGATGACGGCCGCCATGACATGGATGGAACGCAGGGGAGTCGGCATGGCGTCAGCTTGCCGGCAATCGGCGGGTGGATGCAATGCCCCGGCAGGCCGGGAGCGGGCAAGAAAAAAGCCGCGCGGGGCGGCTTTTTTCCGGATCGCGGCACGCCGGCGCGGCGCTCAGCCCAACTGGCCGTGGCAGTGCTTGTACTTCTTGCCGCTGCCGCAGGGACAGGGATCGTTGCGGCCGACCTTGGGCGTGTCGCGGTGGGCCGGCATGGGCGGCGACTGCACGTAGCCGTTCTGCATCGCCGCGGCGCGCTCGGCCTGCTCGGCTTCCTCGTCGGCGCCGTAGCCGCCGGCGTCCTGGTGCTGGAACTGCATCTGCCGGGCCTGCGCCTCGGCCATGGCACGCTCCTGCGCCTCCAGCGCGGCCACTTCCTCCTCGCTGCGGATGCGCACGCGCGAGAGCAGCGTCACCACTTCGCTCTTCACCCGCTCCAGCATGCTGGAGAACAGCTCGAAGGCTTCCTTCTTGTATTCCTGCTTGGGCTGCTTCTGCGCGTAGCCGCGCAGGTGGATGCCCTGGCGCAGGTAGTCCATGCGCGCCAGGTGCTCCTTCCAGTTCTTGTCCAACACGGTCAGCATGATGTGCTTTTCCAGCGCGCGCATGGTCTCGGCGCCGATGGCCTGTTCCTTCTCGCCGAAGTGGCCGTCCATCGCCTCCTGCACGCGCCGCTCGATGGTTTCCGCGTCGAGTTCCTCGCTCTCCTCGCGCCAGCGCGAGACCGGCAGCAGCAGGCCCATCTCTTCGGCCAGCTCGCGTTCCAGGCCGGCCAGGTCCCACTGCTCGTCCACCGAGTTGGGCGGCGCGAAGCGGGCGACCAGCTCGGCCACCACGTCGCCGCGGATGCCGTCGATGTTCTCCTGCACGGAGTCGGCTTCCAGCAGTTCGTCGCGCTGGGCGTAGATGACCTTGCGCTGGTCGTTGTTGACGTCGTCGAAGTCCAGCAGGTTCTTGCGGATGTCGAAGTTGTGCGCTTCCACCTTGCGCTGCGCCTTCTCGATCTGCCGGCTGACCAGCCGGTCCTCGATGACGTCGTCCTCCTTCATGCCGATCAGCTTCATCGCCTTCTGGACCCAGTCCGAGGCGAAGATGCGCATCAGGTTGTCTTCCAGCGACAGGTAGAAGCGGGACGAGCCCGGGTCGCCCTGGCGGCCGGAGCGGCCGCGCAACTGGTTGTCGATGCGGCGGGATTCGTGGCGCTCGGTGCCGACGATGTGCAGGCCGCCGGCGGCCTTGACCGCCTCGTGGCGCTCGCGCCATTCGGCGCGGACGCGCTCGCGGTCGGCGTCGGTGGCGTCCTCGGGCAGCAGTTCCAGCTCGGCTTCCAGCGAGCCGCCCAGCACGATGTCGGTGCCGCGGCCGGCCATGTTGGTGGCGATGGTCACCGCCTTCGGCCGGCCGGCCTGGGCGACGATGTGCGCCTCGCGCTCGTGCTGCTTGGCGTTGAGCACCTCGTGCTGGACGCCGGCCTTGTCGAGGAAGTCGGAGAGCATCTCCGAGGTCTCGATCGAGGTGGTGCCCACCAGCACCGGCTGGCCGCGCTGGTAGCAGTCCTGGATGTCGGCCAGCACCGCCTTGAACTTGCCCTGGCGGTTGAGGAACACCTGGTCAGGCGAGTCCTTGCGCACGGTCGGCTTGTTGGTGGGGATGACCACCACTTCCAGCCCGTAGATGCTCTGGAACTCGTAGGCCTCGGTGTCCGCCGTGCCGGTCATGCCGGACAGCTTCTTGTACATGCGGAACAGGTTCTGGAAGGTGATGCTGGCCAGCGTCTGGTTCTCGCGCTGGACCGGCACGCCTTCCTTCGCCTCCACCGCCTGGTGCAGGCCGTCGGACCAGCGGCGGCCCGGCAGCGTGCGGCCGGTGAACTCGTCCACGATCACCACTTCGCCGTCGCGCACGATGTAGTCCACGTCGCGCTGGTAGATGGCGTGCGCGCGCAGGGCGGCGTTGAGGTGGTGCACCACGGACAGGTTGTTGGCGCCGTACAGGCTGTCGTCCTCGCTGACGATTCCGGCCTGGCGCAGCAGTCCCTCGGCGTGCTCCATGCCGGCCTCGGACAGGTGCACCTGCTTGCCCTTCTCGTCGACCCAGAAGTCGCCCTCGGCTTCCTCGTTCTCCTGCTTGACCAGTTGCGGGACGATGCGGTTGACGCGGATGTACAGCTCGGGCGATTCGTCGGCCGGGCCGGAGATGATCAGCGGCGTGCGCGCCTCGTCGATCAGGATCGAGTCCACTTCGTCGACGATGGCGTAGTGCAGGCCGCGCTGGTAGCGGTCCTGCTTGGACATGGCCATGTTGTCGCGCAGGTAGTCGAAGCCGAACTCGTTGTTGGTGCCGTAGGT